>Ga0315910_10004379_pt1 | contig 11834 bp, 7 predicted proteins | sample EdamamesoilMG_FD_204470 | JGI IMG/M metagenome (GOLD analysis project Ga0315910, IMG submission 204470) | Garden soil microbial communities collected in Santa Monica, California, United States - Edamame soil | ecosystem: Environmental > Terrestrial > Soil > Garden | place: USA: California... | reverse complement strand
ACGACTCATAATTTTCAGTGACTTTCGCCAGCGTATACGAGGTCGACTGGTATGGAGTTCCAAATCTCCTGACATCCATTTCCCACAAATCCATGGTGGGCGTTCCGTCCAGCAGCCAGGCGGCCATTTCCCTTCCTACGCCACCGGCACCCGCAATTCCATGCGCGCAAAATCCCGCCGCGACAAAAAATCCTTTTACCTGTGTTGGCCCCAGGCAGAATTCATTGTCGGGGGTGAAAGCTTCCGGCCCGTTAATAATCTGTCGGATCGGCGCGGATGCCATAGCTGGAACCCGCATAGCTGAATTGATCGATATCTCTTCGAGCCTGTCCCAATCCTCTTTCAGCAGTTTGCCATTAAAGTCCTTGGGAACCTCATCAAGAAGATCATTGTTTAGAAATGCCGGGGCGGATTGTCTTTCATAGCCTCCCATTACAAGCCCTGCGCCATCTTCACGATAGTATACCAGGTTATCCGGATCCCTTAACGTCGGTAACCTCGGTGAACCTTTTTCAACTTGCCTGAATGCTGCAGTTACAATATACTGATGACTCATTGGTACAATTGGCACACGGACATTAACCATTCGTGCAATTTCTGCGGCGTATAGCCCAGCGGCGGCAACCACCATTTCAGTTTTAATAGTTCCCTTGTCCGTACTAACGGACACCACCTGGTTCCCTTTTGTATTGATCGCGGTTACACGGGTTTGTTCAAAAACCCTCGCGCCCATTCGCCTTGCCTCTTTGGCGAGAGAATAACAAAGTCGGCTGGGATCCAGGTACCCGTCAGTAGACAGGTAAGTGGCTGCCAGAACATTTTCCGTCGACATCAACGGAAAAAGATCCTGCGCTTCCTTTGCGGATATTTCCTGCAGCGGCAACCCAAATGTGGTGGCCCAACCCACCTGTCTCTTTAGCTCCTGTACCCGTTCTTTCGTGCAGGCAAGTCGTATACCGCCACACTCCACCCAACCCGGATCCGTTTCCGGATCACCAGCCAGTTGCCTGTATAACGCCGCGCTGTACATCATCATTGAAGTCAACGTGACCGACCCACGCAATTGGCCGACAAGGCCCGCGGAATGAAATGTTGAACCACTGGTCAGTTCACCACGCTCAATAATTACGACATCAGTTTCTCCCCGCAATGCCAGGTGGTACGCAATGGAGGCACCGGCAACGCCCCCTCCTATAATGACAATTCGTGCATGGGTTGGAAATGTATTCATGAAGCCTCTGCTTTTAATTCCTCGATAATTTTCCGATAACGGGGTCCCTGGATTTCGGGGAGTACCGAATTCCATTTCGCCATTCCCCACGATCTGAAATCAAAATCAATGGGAGAGATAACCTCCTGAATCGATGCCCACAGCACCCAGCCATACCGGGCTATGATGGACCAGGCTTTGGCTCTGGCTATTTTCGCTGGGATATGGCTTCCCCAATACGCATCGCATAGTAAAGTAAGTTGTTCGTCAGTCAGGAATGATTCACTTGTAAGATTGCCAATCTCAAAGGATGCTTCGTTCTGCCCTGCGTATTCAAAGTCTATAATCCATATCTTTTTTCCATCATCCATAAAATTTTCCGCCAACAAATCATTGTTGCAGGGCACCAACGGTTCTGATGTGGCTGTAAGAATTTTTTCAAGCTCGCTTACCAATGGTTCTACTTCGGAATAGTTTTCTGGCAGGAAATATCCACTATCTTTTACTTTTGTCAGGTAGTTTGCTCTAACGGTAGGAAAATGAAAGTTACCGGTGAATGGAGCGCCGGCATGTAACACTTTTAGGGCATCAGCGATGCGTTCCAGGAGGCCAGGTTCTGTCTGCAAATCAGCCGCATGTAACGTCCTTGCTTCAATCCAACTCATTACCAGGATGTTCTCCTGGGGAAGTGAATCAACGATGGCGGCCCCAACCCCTGACTGATAGGCAAGCTCCGTGTTTATCCGTTCATTACGCCTGTTAATACCGAGCAACGATGTGGCTGGGTTACTGACGCGCATAACGTATCTGCTTGTGGGTGTGTCAACACGATAGTTCCTGTTTGTCAACCCACCTAATGCCGTTACACGTGTCGCGCCAGACAGCGCAGGAATTTGAGTTATGAGGTCACTTATTCTCGGTTCGGTCATCACAGAATTCATTCATTTTCATCAGCGTATCAGGTTTCATAAATGTCGAAACGAGAGATTAATTATTATCATGTATTCGATGCGTAATCCTTACTTGTCGAATGCGGTTTATAGTTATTGACACGAACTAATTTTCCAAGTTTATATGGCGATTAAGATAGGTGAACATTCAGAGGAATCCAAGAAAAATAAATAACGAAGGAGGCACTTACTATCACCTTTTTAACTTTAATTCAGTGAAATTTAACGGTGTTATCGAATGAACTCAGTGGTCGGTTAATAATTCTGCAAGTGATAGCCGGAATTTTTCACTAAAGCCTGACATGTATTAAAAAATAATGTATGAAAAGATACAAGGTTCATTCCGCAGTCTTATGTTGCCTTTTGGTACTTGCAAGTAACCTAAGTGGAGCACAAGCACAGCACGAGTTTTTTCTTTTTGGAGACGCACTACCCAATGCGCCGGAACTATCCTGGCGGGGAGAATACAGCGTCGGTGTACGAACCATGGAGTTCGTAAACAAGAATCAGGTAGATGTATTGAACTCAAAGGACGGGGTTGATCCATATTATGACCGAACTTTAAAAGTTGAAGTCTGGTATCCGGCTTTTGTTCCGACGGGTGAAAAAGAGATAGTCACTTATAGTCAGGTAATGGGATTATCGAATAATCCCAAACGCCCACTGATCCCTTTTACTTTCAATGGCCGTGCTTTACGGGATGCCACACCAAATCTAACTGCAGGTGCCTTTCCACTGGTTATTGTTTCCCATGGCTATCCCGGTTCCCGATTGATATTTACTTACCTGACCGAAAATCTGGCATCGAAAGGGTATGTGGTAGTTTCGATTGATCATGCCGAATCCACCTTCCGGGATCTGGCCGGATTCCCCAGCACATTATTGAACCGTTCGCTTGATCAGTTGTTTATTCTTGATCAGATCGCTGCATTGGGTAAGACCGGCAGTAATTCCTTTCTTTCCGGTCTGGTCGATTCGAATAACACAGCGCTTGTAGGGTATTCCATGGGCGGTTATGGTGTACTGAATGCCGCGGGTGCCGGATACAGCGCACAATTAACAACTCAATTTGGGTCTATGACAGGTGGAAGTAAGGCCATCGAAATACGAACGACCAATCACCAGGCGTATAAGGCGTCCTATGATAAAAGAATCAAAGCGGTTGTTGCTTTTGCGCCCTGGGGTATGGAACGCGGGGTATGGGACGCCGAAGGATTAAAAGGTTTAAAAGTGCCTACCTTCTTTATTGCAGGAAATCAGGACGATATTTCAGGGTATGATAAAGGTATCAAAGCGATTTACACAGGTGCTATTTATGCCGATCGTTATCTGTTGACGTATGACAATGCACGTCACAATACAGCACCTAATCCTCCTCCGGCAGAATCTTTAAAACCATCGTTGATTGACGAGTATAACTTTTATGCCGAACCTGCGTGGAGCGAATATCACATTAATAATATCAACCAACATTTTGTGACAGCATTCCTGGGAATCCTTCTTAAGAAAAAGGATTATCAAAAGTATCTGGACTTAAATGAAAACTCAAATGAAAAAAACTGGACAGGTTTTAAACCACGGTCGTCAGTAGGATTAGAACTTCTGCATGCCCTGCCAGTAAAGAATTGACCTTGAAGAAACTCAGTTTGTTTGCTACCCACTCAGTTTTTGCGAGCGGGCCTGAGCACATTTTTCCAACCAACTCGTGCTGAAAGGATCCACATTGCCAAAACGCTCCAGGCTAAAGGCAGAAAAGTCAAAAGGGTTTGGTTTTCCGGCGGCCATCCTGGCGAATGCCAGCCCGACACCTCCCGAAACAGAGATCCCTGCGCCTACACATCCCGTGGCCATCAGTAGATTGTTTATTCCCTGAGGGACTCCCATTGTCAAGTTGTTGTCCGGGGTGTAACCTGAAAACCCCGCTATATAATATTTCAAACCGACTTCATAAATTGAAGGAAAGAATCTGGCGAGTTTGTCAATGACCTCACTAAGATCATTCATGCCATCATCCTGACTAAACGTGAATTGACTGATATCATCCGGGATTTTTGAAGGGGAAACGCTAAATGAATTCTTTTCGCGGATCCCAAATAGCAGGCTTCCGCCTTCTGGTCGTGCGTACGCTTGCGCATCTGGCAGCAGGACGATGGGTGAGTCAGCGGGAAATAATTTATGCTTGTCGGTTATCCAGTATTGACTTCTCACCGGCGCCATCGGCAAGCCTACATTCGCTTTGGATGCCAATACCGGTGCCCATGCGCCCGTAGCGATCACAACAACGTCTGCATGAATTTTACGAGCACCCGCAATTACACCACACGCGGTGCTTCCATCCATGATCAGGTCAGAAACTTCAACCCCCTGCCGGAAATCTGCTCCTAATTTTTTTGCGCAACGCGAGAAAAATGTTCCTAACAAATACGGATCGCAAAATGCTTCATCTGGCATATATCCGATTTTTGTCGCTTCATCAGCTTTTAACCATGGCGCCATTTTTTTGGCTTCATCGCCGGATATGTACTCAGCCCGCTGCTTAAATACGGAGGCAATTCTTATAAGTTCCTTCAGATCATTTACTCTTTGCTCACTTGCGGCGACATGTAATGCCCCAACACGTCTCAAGTCCATCGATTCACCCAACAGTTCTTCCATTTCCGCAATCACGTTGTACGTTTCAAGTGAAAGAGGAATGAATGAAGTTTTTGAACGTATGCTGGTCATCAATGCAGCGGCCCTGCTTGTTGCTGCGTTACATAATTCTTTTCTTTCCAGAACAATGACCTTGCGGCCTGGATTATCACGAACATAGTAATATGCAATGGCGCAGCCGAAAATGCCGCCCCCTACTACCACTACATTGGTATTCTCAATTTCCATCATAAACTCATAAAAATTCGATTGATTACCTGAACGCCGTCAGATTTGAAGCCTGTGCTTTTCGATTCACCAGGGCAACGAGAATGTTTTTACAAACGTAAAGCATTTAATTGCTTCGATCACACCCTCCTTGATGCCCAGGCCGGAGTCTTTGATTCCGCCAAAGGGTGAATTCTCAATACGGTATCCAGGCACTTCGTTGACGTTGACTGTGCCTACTCTCAACGACTTAACCGCGTTGATAACGTTTTGCATGTTGTTTGTAACGATCGATGAGGAAAGGCCATAGGCCGTAGAATTAGTTAGCTGAATGGCATCGTCGAGATCTTTTATTGAAATGATCGGAGCCAGAGGGCCGAAGGACTCATGAACCACCATGTCGCAGTTACGTGGAACATTTGAAATTACGGTAGGTTCCAATAATGCTCCGGTGCGCTTGCCCCCCAGCAATACCGTGGCACCTTGCTCTACCGCATCCTTTACTACTCTTTCAAGATAAATGGCGGCTTGCTCGTCAATTACCGTCCCTACTTTCGTGTCCTCGTTGGAAGGGTCACCACACTTATATTCCCTGGCCTTCACAACCAATCGGTCGGTAAACTCTTTTATAATTTTTTCATGTACCAGAATTCTTTTTACCGCCGTACAACGCTGTCCGGAGTTGCGAAAAGAACCTTCTGCCGCAAGGGTAACTGCCAGATCCAGATCAGCGTCTTCCAAAATAATAATGGGATCGTTTCCACCAAGTTCCAGGACAACCTTTTTATAACCGGCGAGGTGAGCAATCTTCTTCCCTACTATTACACTTCCGGTGAAGGAAACAATATCAACGCGAGGATCTTTCACCAATACCTCTGCAACATCTTTTGTCGGTCCAAGTAACACACTCAGCATATACGGAGGAAGACCTGCCTCGTAAAGCAACTCAGCAAACTTGATCGCTGTCAAGGGAGTTTTTTCAGAAGGTTTTAGAATTATCGGTGTTCCTGCAGCAATCGACGGAATAATTTTGTGTGCGACCTGGTTTAACGGATGGTTAAAAGGTGTTATAGCCACGGCCAGTGCCAACGGTTCCCGTAGGGTAAAGATCTTTCGCTGCTTGCCACTTGGAGAAATGTCACAGGAAAAAACCTGACCATCATCCTTCAGACATTCCATGGAGGCGAACATAAGCACATCATGAGCGCGACCAACTTCATAACGTGTTTCTTTCATGCATAATCCTGATTCTGCACAAATCGTCTCTGCAAATTCCTCTTTTCGCTCCATCATCAGGTGTCGGGCGCGATCGAGAATAGAAAAACGCTCAAAACGACTCAGCGCTTTTCCTCCCTGCAGCCCTGCCTCAATTGCTGCAAGCGTCTCTTCCTCTCCTACCAGGTCCACCGTGCCGACTTCCCGTCCGTCATAGGGACTTCGGATAACCAATGGATTGTCAGAGGTTATTTTCTTTCCAGCAACATAACAACTGAGTTGCCTGAATGAGCTGTCGCGATGCCTCAATGCTTCCGGTGCTGACGTGGCTTGCATAGTCGGGAGGTTTAAGTATTTGTTCCGTTAATCGTGAAATCAAAAATGTCAAAATTGCGGGGATCCCCCCCTGCCCTGAGTCGATACGTGCTGCTTAGCGGATGAGAAATAATAAAAGGAACCATTTCTTCGTACCTTCCTCCGTGAGAGCGGAGGGTACCATCCAGTGCCTTTAAGTCATGGTGCTGCGGTGTACGGCCAACGACGACATCACGACCGGAGAGTACTACCAGATCGCCTATGCGATCGGCCGGCTGCTCCAGGATTCTTACAGCTGTTTCCTTATCATATACTTCCGTGATGCCCGGTTGAATCGACAGCCATTTTCTTACGGTTTCAATCTTAGATTTATCTGATATATGGACTACAACATACGATCCTAATGCGCCGTGATGTTTTACATAGGGATCCGTTATTGGGCAAATCACACGAAATCCCTGGCCGAATTTTTCGACCAGCATGGTTTCAACAAACAGCACATTTGGAGATCCGTCCTCTTTAACTTTGGCATTCATGCCGTGATCGGCCGTCGCACCGACAATCGCACCCAGACTAATCAACTTTCCGATTTCAACGTCCTGTGCCTCATAAAATGCCAGTGACTCTTCGGCGTCCTGATTATAGGTATGCTGCATATAATCGGTTAGCGACAGGTACAGAAAGTCAGCCAGCCCTTTCTCGATCAATCGCACTCCGGCGCGTAGTACAAATAAGCTTGCCTCGGCGCTGTAAATTGCCGGAGTTGGAATACCTAAAGTCGTTTCAGCATTTTCAATTCCATGGGTTTCTAATTTTGTCAAATTGGCCTTTTCAGCCGAGAAGGCAATACCTTTTAGTTTGTATGAAAGTATGTCGCGCAACTTTTCCTTGGCTGTAACGACACCCACTTTTCTTCCGGCATTTGCAGCTGCAGCAAGGATAGTATCGGCCCGGAGGTATTCTGATGAATTCATCATTACTTCCTGATCCTTTGCTTCATCATAGAAAAAGTTTCCGCTAATACCGTGAACGGCAGGAGATACTCCTGTAACGATCGATGAGTTGTTCACATTGGTAAAAGAAGGCAGTGCGCCGCGGGCCATTCCCCGATAGCCTTTTAGTGCCATTTTTTTAAGGTTAGGCATCCGGTCGTGAAGAAGCGTGGCATCCAGGTATTCGTCGGCTGAGCCATCCATACATATAACCACTATGGGTTTGGATGCCGGTGTAAAAGTTATAGCGTTGACATCAAATTGATTTGTGTGAATATTCATCGTGAGAATTCAGCGTTATAGAATTTATGAGCAAAATAAGAATGTTTAGCAAAGATATATTTTGTTTAGTATAAATATACATTGCGGGAGTGAAAGTTGAAGATTTTACCTTACAACAACGTCAAAGTACTTGACTGATAGTTACAGACCGTTATTTGAGATAAAGAAATACACTACCAGAATCTGTGCTTCGGATTTACCTGCATTCGATAACGTATGGCCTTGCCTACCGTCAAAAAAAAGTGAGCTTCCCTCCTTCAGCAGGTATTTTTTGCCACCGATCAGATATTGCACAGACCCCTTGATGATATATTTATATTCATAGGCTTCCGTATGGACAAGAGCTTGTCTTTTGGCACCCCGCTTGAGTTCCAGTAGTACAACATCGATGGGTAAATTTTTAATATCCTTCGTCAGTATCCTCTTGTAGCTGAAACCCTTAACATTCTCCTTTTCAAATTTTTGATACTCATGAGGTTCTTTGATGATCACCTTCGGAGCTTTGGGAGAGGGAATGATATCTTTGAAGAAATCGTTCAGATCAAGGTTAAGTGCACGAATTATTGCCAGCAATACAGGTAACGATGGAATCGTTCTGTTATTCTCGACCTGAGAAATAAGTCCTTTACTGACATGTGCTTTGGTCGCCAATTCCTGAACGGTGGCATTCTTTCCCTTTCGGGCACCCTTGATCTTATTGCTGATCTGAATCAATATATCTTCCTGCATAGGTCTGGTATTACCAAAGTGAAACTATAATTAACTTATAATGATCTGAACGCGTTCTTCAAGCTGTTTACAATCCAGTCACAATCGTCTTTTGTAATGGTCAAGGATGGTCTTAAGGTAATAATATTACCTTCAATTATTTTAAAGGCCACACCCTGTTGCAGACAATCGTACATAATATGTTCGGCTTCCCGAATCGCTCTTTTTTTAGTTTTTTTGTCTGTGACAAGATCGATACCGAGGTGGAGACCTTTCCCGGCAACATTGCCGATCCACGGAAACTCCTTTTTCAATTCTTCAAGACTCTCCTTCAGATACTCACCCAGACGGGCGGAATTGTTCACCAAGTTATGCTGTTCGATATATTCAATCTCCGCTAATCCCGCAGCGGAACACAGCGGATTTTTCTCGTGTGTAAAGTGACCGATCGAACGGTGTTGCAGGACGTTATGTTCATCCCGTGCGACAATACCTGCAAACGGAACGACTCCGCCTCCGAGAGATTTTCCCAACACCAATACATCCGGCGTAACATAATGCTCGCTGGCAAACATTTTACCGGTCCTTCCAAAGCCTTCTATGATTTCATCGAAGATCAGAAAGATTCCATAGCGGTCACAAAGGTCTTTAACACCTTGCCAATAGCTCAGGGATGGAACGACGGGGGTAGCTGATATCGGCTCACCTAGTATTGCAGCAACATCGGGATTCCGTTTTAATATGGTAGTGATCTGTCGGATGTATTCCTCATCAATCTGTTCCAAATTTGTGAAGCCCCACGGGTTCCGGTAATAATTCGGGAATTCCACATGAAATGCTCCGGGGACCATGGGACCGTGTCCTACAGTAAAATGTTCTTCACCGCCCACACTGGCTGACTGAAAGCCGGTGCCATGATAAGAATCCCAATACGAAATGGTCTTCCACTTACCCGTCACTTGTTTGGCGAGCATAATGGCCATTTCGATCGCTTCCGAACCGCCCGGGCAAAAGAGTACTCTATTTAACCCATCGGGACTGATTTCAACCAACTTCATGGCGAGCTTCACAGCGGGGATGTTCGTGTAGCGTCTTGGTGTAAATGCCAGGCCCTCCTTCAATTGTTTTATCACTGCCTCGACAACTGCCGGATTGGAAAAGCCAGCATTGTGTACACCGTTGCCATGCAAGTCGAGATACTTCTTTCCATTCAGATCAAAAATGTACGGGCCTTCTGTTTTTGAGAGTACGTTCATTACCGGAGTAGAAAGCGCCTGATGTAAAAAGTATTGACTGTCTTTCTCTATCCATATCCGGGTTTGCTCATCCAGCGCAGCGTGGTAAGCGGCCCGAAATTCTGACGTATTAATATCACCCTGCTCCTTCGATATTGCTGTGCTCATGTATCTTAAGTTTCTAGTGTGATAACAAATCTATAAAACTTTGCCACTTTTCATAATAAGCCACCGCCGATCCTGCCATCATAAAGATTCCTGATTACAGTCCGAATTTTATTCCGGAGCAAACTATCTGTTCTGGATTTCAGCAAGTTTCGAAAATTAACCGATTCCCGATCGCGAACCGGGTTATGGTAATGTAAAATTGTTCAGTATCATTTAATGATTCTTTAATAGCCTCTGGCTCAACACTTCCTTAAACAGTTCTCAACTTGCCTGCCTATTCAAATTCAGGAAATAGCCTTGCAAGCCCGAGCTCCAAACGGAATTATCAAAAAAGTGTGTGTTTAGAACACACTTCAGAATGCTGCTTGACGGACGTTCAAAAACAAATGATTCAAACGAATGCTTAGTTTAGCGAAAATAAATTTGTTTAGTATTTATAATTTATGTTTAACTTGATATGTCTATTTTTAGTCTCCAGTTCCTTTCAAAACCTTAACTAACAAATTATGGAAAACTATTTACCTGAAAGAAAAGTCAGGCATTTTGCAAGAAGATCCATCCTCTTGACAATTCTTGGCTGTCTACTTGCCACTGGTGCCGCGTGGGCCCAAACTACCGTATCCGGAAGGGTACTATCCGGAGAGGACAATTCGCCGATGCCTGGCGTTAACATTGTTGTAAAAGGCACGACCAATGGTACGATTACGAATGCTAACGGGGAATACTCGGTTGCCAATGTGCCTTCAGACGGTATACTGGTTTTATCGTTTGTGGGATACATCACGCAGGAGGAAGCCGTAAGCGGTCGTGCGACGGTTGACGTAACGCTGATGGTTGAAGCGACACAACTAACAGAAGTGGTAGTAACGGCGTTAGGTATTCAAAAGGAAAAGAAAAGCCTGGGGTACTCTGTTCAAAGTGTGGGCAGTGAAAGTATTACTACTGCGCGGGAAACAAATGTGGTTAATCAGCTAGCTGGAAAAGTAGCAGGTGTTACCGTAATAGGAAGTAATTCCGGTGTAGGTGGCTCGGCCCGGGTATCGATCCGGGGAGAACGCTCCCTGAACCTGGACAAAAACCAGCCTCTCTATGTTATCGATGGCGTGCCGATCAGTAATGGTATTACCGGTGGTAGCGGACGAAATAACCTGGAAGTAGACTTTGGAAATGGAGCAAGTTTTGTCAACTCTGATGATATAGAATCAATGACAGTGCTGAAGGGCGCAGCAGCAGCCGCGTTATACGGTTCCAGAGCGGCCAACGGAGTTATCGTAATTAAAACGAAGAGTGGCAAAGGAACAAAGGGTATCGGTGTTGAGATAAATTCAAACACGACCTTTGAATCGGCTCTTCGTTTGCCTGACTATCAGAATGTATATGGACAGGGTAACGGAAACGGCGGCGATTTTGCCTTCGTTAACGGAGGTGGAGCCGGATTGACCGATGGTACGGACGAAAGCTGGGGACCAGCATTTAATGGTCAACTCTATCCGCAATACAATTCTCCCCGCACATTGAATGGCCAGCCCATTGATTACCGTGGCGGAGACTTAAATGCACCGGCTGGTAGCGTCATCACGCCGACCCCATGGGTTGGTGATCCGGATGGCGTGACCGACTTTTTCCGGACAGGTCGCACACTTACTAATAACGTTGCCCTCCTGGGAAGTAACGCAAACGGAGATTTCCGGCTATCCTATACAGGGCTTGACCAAACGGGTATCATTCCAAATACTGATCTTCGCCGGAATACGATTTCTTTTGGCGGAGGATATAATTTAACAAAGAAATTCAGTGCAAGAGCTTTTGTAAGTTATATCAAAAGTGAAAGTGATAACCGTCCTTCCATCAGCTACGGTACAGAAAATATCATGTACTTGTTTAATTGCTGGTTGCCACG
>Ga0315910_10004378_pt1 | contig 11837 bp, 8 predicted proteins | sample EdamamesoilMG_FD_204470 | JGI IMG/M metagenome (GOLD analysis project Ga0315910, IMG submission 204470) | Garden soil microbial communities collected in Santa Monica, California, United States - Edamame soil | ecosystem: Environmental > Terrestrial > Soil > Garden | place: USA: California... | reverse complement strand
TCTGGATTTCTTCGGCTACCTGTCGGAGCCCGCGCACGAGCTCTTCGGCTTCACTGGTCGTGATGACTCCCGCTCGCGCCAGCCCCTCGGCGTGCGCGATGGACCCATCGATGTCTTCGCGCCAGAGCTTCGAGTCGACGTCGACGCTCTGGTTCAAGCGCTCCATGGCGGCATCGATCGATGCCGGCAACCTGCCACCGCGTGCGACCGTCATGCTTCCCCCGAACCGTTGCTGGACTTGCCCATGGGTGGGGCGCCCTGCGCTCCACCCGAGCCCGGCGCAGCAGCCGAACCCTCCGCGGAAGCCGCGCCCTCGCGAGGTCGCATCAAAAGCGTGAGCTGTTCGGACAGGCGTGTGAGCTGCTTGTCAAGCTCGTCGCACGCTGCGGCTTCGCGCACCTTGTCGTCATCCGTGCCCACGCGGGCGTCGCTCACGCTGCGCAGCACCTCGATCACCTCTTGGTGCAGTTCTTGGCCGGCGGTGACGATCCAGGTGTCGAGCCGCGCCACGAAGTCATCGACCATCGCTTCGATCTTGGGTCCCACCTTGCCCGCGACGCCGCGGATGACCGAGGGGGCGATTTCGAGCGCGCGCCGCCGCACCAAGGCTTCCGTCTTGTCGCGGTTGTAGAGCGCCAGCGCCGGGGCCGCCACGAGCAGCAGGCCGCCGAGCAGTGCGTTGGCGAACAGGGTGCCGATGCCGAGCGAGAGCATGGCGAACACACTCACGTCTCCAGCGAAGGTGTCGACGCTGATCTCGGGAGCGACCACCTCGGCTCCCATCGCTTGTCCGACGCGTTGCCCGACATCGGCGGCGTCTTCGCGCACCATTGCGATGGCCCGCTCGGCGACTTGTTCGAGCGAGGTCGCGATCTCTTGGGTTTCGCGGGTTGCCCATTCCTTGAAGGCTTTTTCGAGGTAGGGCCCGAAGTGCTGGCGCACGTCGTCCACGGACGCCGTATCCAGCATCTCCGGTAACTTCTCCAGAAAGTCGTCGCAGAACCGCTCGAGATCGCGGCGTGCCCAAGCCTTGATGGCGGCCGCTTCTTCGCGGACCATCGAGCGCCGGCTCTCCACCACGTCCGCGTGGCTCGTGAGGTCGCTGGCGAGCAGTTCGACGCGTTTTTGCAACTGCTCGGCGCTCATCGTGAGCGCGCGGCGGCGGGCGTCGATGGCCTTGGTGAGCAGCGCGGTTGCCCGCAGTCCCTCGCTCAAGGCGTTGTTCAACAGGATGGTGCCGCGTTCTTCGGCCAAGAACTTGGTGAGGTAGTTGATGAGCGCGTCGAGGCCCGAGCGTTCGGGCGCGCCGTCGAACAGCGACTGGGCGCTGACCGGGAAGATCTTGGGAGCCTTCACGACCTCGGCCACGCGGTCCTCGATGTAGTCGAGAGCCTCTTTGCGTTCGGCTTCGGTCCACAGGTCGCTCTTCGCCACCACGAACACGATCTTGTCGCGGCTCTTGCCGATGAGCTGCTCTTGGATGAACTGGCGCTCGCTCTCTTTTACGGGCTGACCGGCGTCGAGCACGAAGAGCACCGCGTCCGAGCGCGGAATGTAGCCGTAGGTGATTTCGGCACGGGTCAAGGACAGGTCATTCACGCCGGGAGTGTCTACCAGCACGATGCGCTCTTTCAAGAGCGGCGCGGGGAAGCTGACCTCGAGATACTTGGTGTCTTCGGGGTCAGGGCCGCGCCGGGCGGTGAAGGCGCCGAGGTCGTCGAAGCTCAGGCGATGCTCGACGTTTTGGCTGTCGACGCGGTGGACGGCTGGTTCGTCGCCGTACACGATGTGGTGGACGACGGCTGTCGTAGGGGTGACCCCGACGGGGAGCACGCGGCGACCCAAGAGGGCGTTCACGAAGCTCGATTTGCCGTGGTTGAACTCGCCGACCACCACCAGGTGGAAGCGATCTTTCTCCAACTTGGATACCAGATCGGCATCGAGCCGCCTGGACAAGCCTGCGGCGCCCGCGGAGCGGGCCAAATCAGACAGCTCGCCGAGGGCGGCGAGCACCGTCAGCTTGCGTTCGCGAAACTCTTCTAACATCGGACACCTGCGCTGGAGAAACCCTGAGTGCTTGGGGGGAGCTTAACGCTGCAAGAGGCCGAGCGCTCTCAGAAAAAACCGAGTGCTCCGCGAAGGCGCCGTTGCCAACGTGTAGCGTGGCTAGCCAGCAAGCATTGTGGCTCCAGCAAGCATTGTGGCTCCAGCAAGCATTGTGGCTCCAGCAAGCATTGTGGCTCCAGCAAGCATTGTGGCTCCAGCAAGCATTGTGGCGGGAATCGAGTGAGCTAGCCGAGCACCTTGATGATGCCGTGCACCTTCTCGTCGACCTGATCCATGCTGAGCCCGTCGGTTCCAATGCCGACGTGCTTGCGATAGAGCTGGCTTTCGCCGAAGGTCTTCAGCGCCAGGACGCGCTTCGGCAACCATGGGTGCGTAGCGAACACTTCGGAAAAACGCCCGAGGCTCGTCTTTGCTTCCTCGTGTTGTTCGAGAAACGCGTCGACGTTGAGCTGGTCGTAGAGCTTCTGCGAGCCGAGGGCCAACTTGGTCAGCGCCTTGAGCGCCACGTCGACGTCCTTGGCGCAGAGTGCGCCAGCGCGATCGCACGTGATCTCGGCGCGACGCGACCAGGCGCGCAGCCCGAGCATGGCGGGCAACGCGAGGTTTCGGATGAACAGACCTGCCACGTGGGTCAGGTAGTGCATCGCGGTGAGATACACGACGTGGTTGTTGTGGATGTGCCCGCACTCGTGCCCGATGACGTTGAGCAGCTCGGCGTCCGACATGTGATCGACCAGCGCGGAGTGCACGAGCACGAACGCGTCGTCGTTGGTGCCGTAGGTGGCGGCGTTGAGCACCGGGCTGTTGACGATGTAGAGCGTCGGCACGGCGATGCCAAGGGTGCGCGCGCACTCGGTGGCCAGGTTGTGCACGCGTGGGAATTGGTTGGGGCCGACCTTGACCGCGTGTCCGAGGAGTTCGGCTTTGCCGAAGCTCTTGAACATGCGCACACCAGCGGCGACCGCGAGCTCTACCGCTTTGGCGTGCTGGAACGCCATGCGCGTGTTGCGGTCGGATACATACGCGTAGGCGTGAAAGTCGCCGTCGTCGGCACCGGGCCGGGCGCTCTTTTGTTGCTCGACGAACTCGGAGAACTTGAGGTTGCTGAAGCGCGCCAAAATCGCCGGCCCTTTCTTGTTCGACCCTTCAGGTGATAGCGCCGACCCCGTGTGGGCGCAACGTCTGCAGCGGTTCCGCGAGCGCTCCTGCTTCCACCTCCGCCAATCGCGACAAGAATCGCCTGAAGTCGCGCTTGGGTGCGGCGCCCGGTGCGGTGCGCAGCGAAAAGTCCGTCATGCGCGTCGTGGCAAAGCGCAGGCACGCGAAGGCCGCCTCGACGCCGGCGTTCTCCAGTTCAGCCTCGCTGAGGGGGCGCACGCTGGCGTACCCATTCAGCATCGCGGTCGCGAGACCTCGGTCGAGGTGGTCGGAGTAGCACCAAGCCAGCAGCGTAACCATCAGGTCGTACAAGTAGGGACCCGCAGAGACGCTCTCGAAATCGATCAGCGCGAGGATCTGGGGGCCGCGCCAGAGCACGTTGTCACGGAACAAGTCGCTGTGAATCATGCCGTGTGGGAGGTCATTCCGGCGCCGGGGCAGGTAGTCGGCGTACTTCTCGCGCACGAAACGGGCGGCTTCGCGCAGCGCTGCGTCGCCGCGCGCTTCGACGAGATCGAGCCGCTCGGCGAGTTGTGTCGGCCCAAAACGACCGGCACCGAGCGGCGGTAGCCGCTCGCCGGCGAGGTGCACTTGCGCAAGCGCGGTGCCGACGGCTTGCGCTGCCCGCGCGTCGACGCGCGCCTGGCACAAGATCTCACCGTCGAGCCAAGCGTAGACAGCGAAGGGTTTCCCGTGGATTTCGTGCACGAGGCCGCCGTCGAGCCTCGGAACGGCGTTGGCTACGGGCACGCCGGCCCGCGCGAGCTCCGACACCCGCTCGAGTTCGCTGAGCGCCCCGGTCCGCTCCTGCTCCTCGTAGATCCGGGCGAAGTAGCGCTCGCCGCGGTCGCTGACGAGGCGGAAGTTCGAGTTGACCGACCCGGCCTGGAGCGGCTCGATCTCGCGCAGGCCGAGGCCGTAGTCGACGAGGAGTTCGCGGGCGCTTTCGAGCGAAAGCGGAGTCAGAAGTGCCATGCGCCGGAGCATAGCCAAACTGCCAGCTCGTCACTGAAAATGTGGTAGGCTAAGCGCCTGGACGGCTCGAGGTACCCACAGCCTATTCCGAAAGATTGCTCCGACATCGCCCATGACGTTCGACGACATAACGGTCTATGCCTGAGGTTTACGGGAACGTAACTGGCCTAGCACCGCGGGCCCTGCGCACGCTCGAGCGCGTGTATCGCCGCCGGGTGCCGATGGACCGCATCGCCACCCCAGAATTGGTGCGGTCGCTCGCGGAGGCATCCAAGGAGGTGAAACGCCAGGTGGGGGCGCTGGTGCACCGTTCCGGTCAGGTCGACTACGTGATCGTCGGCGATGCCACCGGCTTGATGCTCCCCGACATCGGTCGCTTGCGCGCCGCTGACGGCCGCTTTCGCGCTCTCAGGCTGGTGCACACCCACCTCTACAACGAGCCGCTCACGCACGACGATCTCGTCGACCTCACGCGGCTCCGGCTCGATCTGGTCTGCGCCGTACTCTTGAGCCGCGAGGGCGAACCGCGCGCGCTCACGTGGGCCTACAACGTGCCGACACATCCGGGCCAAGCAGGCGCGCAGCGAAACTACGAAGTCGTGGGCCCCGTGCCCTACGGCACCGAACAGCCACACTTCGGCGAGCTGATCTTCGCCCTCGAAGCGGAGTTTGCCCGTCAGCAGAAGACGCGGCAGGTGCGCGCCAAGGATGGCAGCGCGATCGTCGTGCACGTCGGAGACAAGCGCCAGAGTGGGGCGATGCGCCGCGCCGAGGCCTCGCTGGCGGAGCTCGAAAGCCTGGCCAAGACAGCGGGGGTGCAGGTCGTCGAACGCGTGATTCAGCTGCGCGATCGCCCCGACTCGAAGCTGCTCCTCGGACGCGGCAAACTCGAGCAGGTAGTGATGCGGGCGATCGACTTGGACGCCGAAACCCTGATCTTCGACTGCGATCTGACGCCGGCCCAGGCGAGTGGCATCGCGCAGAACACAGACTTGAAAGTGATCGACCGTTCGCAGTTGATCCTCGACATTTTCGCGCAGCGCGCCGAATCCGTCGACGGCAAGCTTCAGGTAGAGCTCGCCCAGCTGAAGTACACCTTACCCCGGCTCGGCACCAAAGACGATGCGCTCAGCCGCCTGACGGGCGGCATCGGCGGGCGTGGGCCTGGCGAAACCAAGCTCGAGATTGGTCGGCGTCGCGCGCGTGAGCGAGTCACCCGCCTCGAGAAGCAGTTGAAAGAGCTCACGCGCAAGCGTGGCGAGCGGCGTCGCGCGAGGCGCGCGGCGGATACGCCGGTGATCGCACTCTGCGGCTACACGAACGCTGGCAAGAGCACGCTGCTCAACACCTTGACGAACGCGGGCGTGCTCGCCGAAGACAAGCTGTTTGCGACGCTCGATACGCGCGCGCGCCAGTTGCGCTTGCCCAGCGGTCGCTTCGCCATCGTGACCGACACCGTTGGCTTCATTCGTCGCATGCCGCGCGATCTGTTCGCCGCCTTCCGCGCGACGTTCGAAGAGACCGCCGACGCAGACGTGATCGTCGAGGTCGTCGACGCCTCGGACCCCGAGCACCCCGAGCACATGGAAGAAACGGCCCGGCTCTTGAAGGAGCTGGGTCTGGACGAGGTGCGCCGCCTCACCGTGTTCAACAAGATCGACCGCTTGCCCGGACACGAGCTCGAAGCCCTCGAGGCAGCGCCAGATCTGATCCCGTGTTCTGCGCTTACCAAAGCCCACACGCAACGCCTCTTGGTAGCCCTCGAGGCCTACTTACCGCACGAATCCGGCATCAGTACCAAGGCTGCCGTCCTACACGGCGCCTGAGCCGCCCACGTCCTCTCAGCGTGCCCTGCCCGGATTGCTTCAAAGTCGACCAAGTTTCCGCTATTGGGTGAAGACAGGTCGTGAACGTCCATAGCTTCAGCGCCGATCTGGCGGTCGTGTTGGTGGTGGCTGCCGTCACTGCGATTCTCGCCCGTGCGGCCAAGCAGCCTTCGGTGCTCGGCTACTTGTTCGCAGGCCTGTTGGTCGGGCCTTACATCACGCTGCCGGTCTTCGCAGATCATGAGCGCATCGAAGCGATGGCCGAATTCGGGGTGGTGCTCGTCATGTTCGCCGTCGGGCTCGAGTTCCGCGTGGCGAAGCTGAAAGAGGTGCTGCCCACCTCGGGCCTCACGGCGCTGCTTCAGGTTGCCTTCTTGTTTTGGTGCGGCATGTCGCTCGGTCGCGCGCTGGGCTGGTCGACCGTAGAGGGCATTTTCTTGGGGGCCAGCATCTGCATCTCGAGCACGATGGTGGTGAGCGGCGTGTTCGCCGAGCGACCGGTCGAATCCGACGTGCGCTCGAACGTGCTCGGCATCCTGGTGATCCAGGACATCGTGGCGATCGTGCTCGTTGCGGCCATGACGGCGGTCGCAGCGGGAGGAGGACTCGCGCCGCGCGAGCTCGCGTTCACGCTGGGCAAGCTCGCGCTGGTGCTGCTCGGCATCTTGGGCGCGGGTATCTTCGTCGTGCCCCGCCTGATCCAGAAGGTGGCGAGCACCAGAAGCAGTGAGCTCTTGGTCGTAGTCTCGGTCGGTCTCTGCTTCGGTATCGCCGAGCTCGCGGCCGTGCTGGGGTATTCGGTGGCGCTCGGGGCCTTCGTGGCTGGCATGCTGGTGGCCGAGTCCGGGCGCGGGGGCAAGGTCGAACATCTGGTGGCGCCGCTGCGCGACGTGTTCGCAGCCATCTTCTTCGTGTCGATCGGAATGACGGTCGACCCAACGCTGGCGTGGCAGTACCTGCCGATCGCGCTTCTGGTGTTCGTCGTGGTCGTGGCGGCGCAGCTCATCAGCGTCTCGATCGCCGGTGTGCTGTCCGGCAACGGGCTGAGGCGCTCGATGACGGCGGGCCTGGCCCTCGGGCAGATCGGCGAGTTCTCGTTCATCCTGGCCGCTATCGGGATCGGCGCCAAGGTCGTGCGTGTCGAGCTGCAGCCGATCTTGGTCACGGTGGCGGTGCTCACCGCCTTTACGACACCGCTCGCGCTCAGGGTGGCTCCCCAGGTCGTCGAACTCGCCGATCGCGTGCTGCCGCCGCCGCTGTGGCGCATGATCAACCTGTACGAGGATTGGGTCGGGCGCTTCCGCGCGTCCAAGCAGGCCGAGACCCCGAGGATGCGGCGCGCGATCCGCACGTTGGTGCTGGAGGCGATCGGCTTCACCGTGGTGCTGGGTCTGACGACGTGGGGGCACGCCAACGCAACTCAGTTCTTGGTCGCGCGCGCCGATCTGGAGCCAAGGGTCGCCAAAGGCGCCGTGATCGGCGCGGTGCTCGTCGTGCTTGCGCCGTTGGTCTTGAGCGGCGTGAAGAACACGCTCGGCTTCGCTCGCCTGTTGGCGGACGTGATACTACCGTCGGACGGGCTCGACCCGCTCGTGGTTCGTGTCAGCCGGCACACGCTCAGAATTACGGTGCTCTTGGCCGCCACCCTGGGCATCGTCGTGCCTACGATCGCCGTGCTGGGCCCGGTGGTCGGCACACTGACCGGTGGCCTCTTGCTGGGGGCCGGCGTGTTTGGGATGGGCCTGTACCTGTATCGCTCGGCACATGCGCTCGACCACGAGTTCGAGTCAGGTGCCGAGACACTGGCGGCGTTGATGGCGCGCCAGGTCAGCGACCGACCCGAGCCGGAGCTGAGCGATCGCTCGCTCTTGCCCGGCTTGGACCACGCGAAAACGTTTCTCATCACCGAGCAGTCGCACGCAGTCAACAAGACGCTCGGCGAGGTTCACCTGCGCGCGCGTACTGGGTCGACCGTGATCGCCATTCGTCGCGAGCATGCCGGCGTGACGCTGCCTACCGGGCACGAGCCTTTGAAAGCCGGCGATCGCCTGGCGCTCATTGGCACCACCGACGCTCTGGCGCGTGCCGAGCTCTTGCTTCGTGATGGGCCTCAGGCGCTCAGCGCGAAGGACGCGCCGCTGAGGCCGCTGCTGTCGGAGGCGCCGCCGGAGTGAGCTCGCGCGCGGCCGCGGGACGGACTATTCTTCGATGCCGCCGAAGCTGAAGCTGCGGGACTCTTCGGCGGGGTCATCGAAGGCTCCGCTCTGCCACAGCAAGAGGCCGGTCGCCGCCGCCGCCCCGACGCCCGCGGCCACGTAGCTCGCCCACGCTGGCAGCCGCCAGGGGTGGGCCTCGTGCAGCGGACGCACCAGCGGCTCTCCGAACCCTTCTTGCCAGTTCATCAGCGCGCCGCACGCTGCTTGGCGGCAGAGCGCGACGTCGATGCCTTTGGCCGTGCCGTTACTAGCAGCAGGGCCGGCGGCGGGCCGCGCGATCGCCCACAGCGGACAACGCACCTGCTCCGCCCCAATCACGCGGTCGTGGAGCACGCTCGGGCTCGACAAGTCGGCCTTGCTGCAGGGCGCCGGCGGGGCCACGGGAATGCGCAGCGACGTGTCGGCGCCGTGCACCAACAGGAAGCCCGACCAGAGCAGCGCTTCGTCGCGGAACACCTGAACGTGGTGCTCACCGATCGGTACGGTCACCCGCCGCGCTGTCAGTGGGGACCCATTCCAGACGAGTTCGTCGCTGGGGACCAACCCCTCCAACTTCACGTCGCGGGCGCCCTCTGACGGCGTCGCTGTCGCGCCCACTGAGGTCGAGTGCACCTCGGTGGCTGCGGCGTAGGCCCGCACCCGCTCACCCTCCAAACTCACGGCACGGAGCCGCTGGATCCGAGCCAGGCGCGCTTGTCCCGTGTGCTCGAGGATCGCTGCCTGTTGCTCCGCGGCTTCCGCCAGCAAGAAGGCGGCCTGTGGCAGTTCGGCATGTTCGTAGATCAGCGCTTCGGCGCGCTCGAGTTGTTCCAGCGCGAGCGCCTCGTCCAATGAGCCGGCGGACACGCGCGCTTGCTCCAGCAAGTCTTCGAGTTGCTCGACCAACGCAGGGTCGTAACTGGCGATTTGCGTAGGTGTATCGCGCGCTGGCGGTACTACCGAAAGCAGGTGACTCTGAGCCCACGCGGTGATCGCGCCGCGCTGACTGGGGTTCGTGGCAGCTGTGTAATCAAACGTGGTTGTGGCGCTCAGCGTAGGTAGGGCGCTCGGCGTAGGTCCGCCGACATGAGCCGCCGCGGAGCCGGTCGTCACCGAGACCCAGACCAGGATCACCGCTTGGCTCATGCTTGACTCATGATAGAGTCTCGAGGGTGAATCAACACAAACTCTCTAGCAGGGTTGTGAATCGGGTGGCACGGTCTTCGCCGAGCGCGCTGGGGGGATCGCACCTGTCGGGAGGTGTTCGTGCAGCTTGATTTTGCTTCGCGCGAACTGACCATCAAGCTCGTCTACTACGGGCCTGCGCTGAGTGGCAAAACAACGAACCTGCAGGCGCTGCACAAGGCGGCGGACGCGGCCAGTACCGGCCGCCTCATGACGCTCGAGACGAAGGACGACCGCACGCTCTTCTTCGACCTATTGCCGCTCACCTTCCGCGATCAGGGGGGCTTGGCGGTGCGGCTCAAGGTGTTCACGGTTCCGGGGCAGGTGATTCATGCCTCCACGCGGCGGCTGGTGGTTCAGGGCGCTGACGGCATCGCCTTCATTGCGGACTCTCGCGAGAGCGAAACCCAGAACAACGCGGAATCGTTCCTGGATTTGAAGGATAACCTGAAGGAGCATGGGCTGACGCTGAAGCAGATGCCCCTCATCATTCAGTTCAACAAACGCGATCTGCCTGGTGTGCGCAGCGACTCGGACATCGCGGCCCTGGCCTCGCAGGGGCGTGAGCCGGTGTATTTGGCGGTCGCGACGCAGGGCGGCGGCGTGGTCGAAAGTTTTCTCGGCCTCTTGCACCTCACCTGGAGCGCGCTGAACGGCGTTCACGATCTGCAGCGGAAGTTCAACTTCGATGGTGATCGTTTCATGGGTGAGGTGGCGAAGAAGCTCGGGCAGACCGCGAGCCTCAGCGAACTCCTCAGTCGCTCCGTGACTGCGCAAGCCAACGCCCCGCGGAAGGTGGCGCCGTAGATGGCCGAGCCCGCTTCCAGAACGCTCGAGCAGCTCACGCTGAGCGACGATTTCCGGATCGAAGAGCTCGTGGACAAGCACGCCTTGGCCGAGATGGTGCAGAGCTTTTACGAGCTGTTCCGCGTGCCGCTTCGGATCTACAGCCAGTCGGAGCGCCTACTGGCCGAAGCCAGCGAGCAGCCAGAGCTCTACCGCTACATCAACACGCTGCACGAGGCCAAAACCGCGCTGCAAGCGGTCGTCAGCGCAGTCAAGAATCTCAAGCCCGAACGCGAAGGCGTACGTTACGCCTGCATCACCGGCGCCGAGTACTACGTCGCCGCCATCCGCTACGACGGCCGCGCGATCGGCAGGATGATCCTGGGTCCGTACCTGCCCGCGAGTCTGCGCGAGATACCGCGAACCTTGACCGATCTCGATCCGGCCATCGACGTCAAGCTGGTGCGTGAGCTGCTCCCGAAGATGGCGCGCGCCAAGCAAGACACGGTGAAGCAGATCGCGCTCCACCTCGGTCGCACGCTCGATTTGATCCTGTTCAGCGGTCACCGCGCGCTTTTGGCCAGCAACATGCACATGGCAAGCGTGCGCGAGAGCTTTCGCGAGCTTCAGGACAAGAACGACAAGCTACAGCAAGCCTACGATCGTTTGAAAGAGCTCGACCGGTTGAAGAGCAACTTCCTGGCGACGGTCTCTCACGAGTTGCGTACGCCGTTGACCTCGATCATCGGCTACAGCGAGATGTTGAACGAAGGCATCGCGGGGCCGCTTGTCGGGGAACAGAAAGAGTTCGTGGACACGATCCACAACAAGGGAGAGCAGCTGCTCGAGTTGATCAAGGGGCTCCTCGATCTGTCGAAACTCGAGAGCGGCACCATGACCCTGCGTCGCAAGAACACCGCGGCCGAACCGATCGTACGAGACGTCGTGGCCACGGTGACGCCGGCTGCGTTGAAGAAGGACGTCGACCTCAAGGTCGTGTTCGAGGCGGGGTTGCTCGAAATGTGGGCGGACGCGGAGCGAATTCGTCAAGTGCTCTTGAACCTCACCGAGAACGCGATCAAGTTCACGCCACACGGTGGCGTCGTCACGGTGGCTGCGCGGATGGGCGCGCTCACGGCGGATCCCTCGGACGACGGCGGGGTCGTGTTGCTCAACGCTAGCCGGGCTGCGATCGAGCTTTCGGTCACTGATACCGGCATCGGCATTCCCGAGGCGGAACGCTCTCGGGTGTTCGACGCGTTCTACCAGGTTGACTCGAGCTCGACGCGTGAACAGGGGGGCACGGGGCTCGGGCTGTCCATCGTGAAGCGGCTGGTCGAAGGTCACGACGGGCGCATCCGGGTCGAAGCCAATCAGCCGACTGGCGCCAGGTTTGTGGTTTTGATACCAGTCAGGCGTGCCACGTTCACCTAAGGCCCCACCCAAGAGCCCGCGGAAGGCCCCCCCACGCAGCGCTACCAGTCAGCGCAAGGCCACGAGCCAGCGCAAGGCCACGAGCCAGCGCAAGGCCACGAGTCAGCGCAAGGCCACGGGCCGCCGCAAGGCTCTCGGCGAGTTCGACGCCATCGAGCTGCTGGCGCGAGAGCTGGCCGCCCGAGGGCCCGGGGTCGATCTGGGCATCGGT
>Ga0315910_10004377_pt1 | contig 11837 bp, 10 predicted proteins | sample EdamamesoilMG_FD_204470 | JGI IMG/M metagenome (GOLD analysis project Ga0315910, IMG submission 204470) | Garden soil microbial communities collected in Santa Monica, California, United States - Edamame soil | ecosystem: Environmental > Terrestrial > Soil > Garden | place: USA: California... | reverse complement strand
GCGATGGCCGCGGCATTCGAGAGATTCAGGCTGCGATTGCCGGCGAGCATCGGCAACGAGAGCACGTTCTCCGGCGCGATCTGCGCCAGCACTTCGGGCGGCAAGCCGCGGCGCTCCGAGCCCAGCAGCAATGCGTCGCCCTGCTGGAATTGGGCGTCCACGTGGCGCCTCGCGCCGCCGGTTTCGATTGCAAACCAGCGACCCGGAATGGCCGCCCGCGCGGCGGCGAAGTTCTCGTGCACATGCACCGTGGCCATTTCGTCGTAGTCGAGACCGGCGCGCCGCACGGACTTGCGATCGAGGCGGAATCCCAGCGGCTTGATGAGATGCAGCTGGCAGCCCGTGTTGGCCGCCAGCCGGATCAGGTTGCCCGTGTTCGGCGGAATCTCCGGCTCGTGGATGACGACGTGGAACATCTCGCCGCTGTCATTGAAGCTTGAACGCGATGCGGATACTCGAGAGACCGTAGTCGCATTCCTTGGAGAACTTGCCGCTTCTGATCGTGTCGATGGCCGCATCGTCGAGCACCGGGTAACCGGACGAGCGCACGATTTCCGCATCGACCGGCACATCGCCGCCCGGCGGCACCCAGAAGCGCACCACCGCGTCACCTTCGACGCCCGCGTTCCTGGCCGCGGGTGGATAGAACTGCTGCGCGTCGATGGTGCCCACGAGCTTCGCCTTGCATCGGCCCGCCGCCGCATTGTCCGCGAGCCGCGGAACCACCTTGCAGTCCACGGTCATCGCGCTCTTGTCGGGCTGTTCGTAAACATCGCCCAACACCAGCCGGCGGGTCGCCTTCGGGCCCATGAGCACCTCACGCGAAAGCTTGTTCTCCTTGCCCGACACGAAGTCCTTCAACTTCAGATCCGCCTTGCAGGACATGAACTCCGCGTCGTTGTTGATGATGTCCACGAACGCAAGGCGCTGTGCGCCACGACAGTTGTTCGCGAGGTTCCACGCGCACTCGTGGTAGTAGTCGAGTGTGTTGGCGGAATAGCCCCAACCGCTGCCCGCCTTCGCGTCTTTTCCACCGCGCCCGAATTCCTGCGGCAGCGTCGGCTTGAATCGATCGTGGCGCTTCAGCATCTGCATGAGCACGTTCGTCGCGTCGGTCTCCGCGCGCTTGCGGTCCGCGGGCGACAGCGTCTTTTCCATTTCCTGGAGCGCGGCGAGATCGAAGCCGGCGCGACTGCCCGGGTTGCCCTCCTTGCCGAAAACCGCTTCCCAGTAACCGGCGGCGACTCGCGCGTAGGTGTACTGCTGAACGGCGTCCGTCTTTGCGCCTGTCGGTGAATACAGCGTAATCAGCTGCAGCGCTGCCGCCAGGTAGTCGAGCGTGACCGCCTTCTTGAGCCAACGCTCCCGCGCAGAGACGTCCGCCTCGCCGCAGCTTCGGTTCTCGGCGAGCTGCGCGAGCTGCCAGGCCGCCTGGTCGCTGCCGAGTTCATCAGAACGAGTGAGCGCATCGCGCGCAGCGGAGCAGTCACTCGGGGTCAGCGCGACGTAGGTGAGGTGACTTCCCACCAGGGCTCCAGCGCGCGCGCGGCCTGCCTTCAGCTCTTCGAGCCAGCGGGCGAGCTGCTCTTCGGGAGTCATGGCGTTTCCGCCGAGCCGGAGCTCGTACAGAGCGACGGCATCGTCGTAACCCGGTCGGTCAGGAATGCCATCCGATTCCGTGAACTTCGGCGCGGGCGCCGCGGCGGGTGGGGTGGAGGGCTCGGCGGCGCTGGCGGCGGCCGCGAGAACGACTAGAACGAAGGCTGAGGTCTGCATGGGGCGCGCATCGTACAATGCGCGCCATGGCTGCCGCTGCTGAGAACGTACATAACCCGCTGCTGACCGATTTTTGCGGCATGCAGCTGAACTCCCCCATCGTGCTGCTGTCGGGCTGCGTGGGTTTCGGAGAGGAATACACCCGCGTCGACGGGTTTTCGAACCGCGACGTCGGCGCCATCGTGCTGAAAGGCACCACCGGCAGCGCGCGGCTCGGGAACAAGCCACACCGGGTCTACGAAACACCGTCGGGAATGCTGAATGCCATCGGGTTGCAGAACCCCGGCGCGGAACACGTGGTGCGCAAGATCCTGCCGACGCTCGACTTCAGCGAGACGCGCTTCTTCGCGAACGTGTCGGGGTCGACGATCGAGGAGTACGCCGAGGTCACGCGCCGTTTCGATGACTCACCCATCGACGCCATCGAGATCAACATTTCCTGTCCTAACGTGAAAGAAGGCGGTGTGGCTTTCGGCAACTACCCGGACATGTCGGCGAAAGTGGTGGAGGCCTGCCGCAAGGCGACTGACAAACCCATCATCACCAAGCTGTCGCCGAACCAGACGGACATCAGGGAGAACGCGCGTCGCTGCATCGAGGCCGGCTCGAACGGTCTCGCGGTGATCAACACCGTCATGGGCATGGCCATCGACGTGAAGTCGCGGCGGCCGGTCATCGGCAACATCCAGGGCGGCTTGTCAGGACCCGCGATCAAGCCCATCGCGCTGCTCAAGGTTCACCAGGTCTACGAGGTGGCGCGGAAGCACAACGTGCCGATCATCGGCCAGGGTGGAATCACCACGGTGACGGATGCGCTGGAATTTCTCATCGCCGGGGCGACGACCGTGGGCCTGGGGACTGGTCTTTTCTACGATCCGCTTCTGTGCCGCAAGATCAATGCGGGCGTGGCGGACTATCTCAAACTCAACAACCTGCGCGGACTTTCCGAGCTGGTGGGCTCGCTGCGCACGGACTGACGGGACGTTCAGTCCGTACGCAACGAGGGGCTGGCCATCAATCCTTGCCCCGGCGCGCCACCGAGTAGCGCCAGATGAACGCAGCGGCAGTGATCACTCCCACGACGATCAGAACGATGTCCGACGTGTAGTCGTAGCGCTGACCCTGGACGACGATCTCCGGGTACTTCGTAGCCTGAACGACAATTTCTTGCATGTTGGCTTCCTCTCTGTCTCCGGACCAAGAGATTTTGTCCGGAACCCTGATGGGGACAGAGAATGGAACAAGCCCGGGACACTGGAAACAAAGCCGTTTCCGATTCGCGACAGCAATCACGCGAGGTTGCTGTTATGTCACGCAGTCAGGAGAAGCCGGGGAGAAAACCCCGGAAATTCCAACGCTGTTAGCGATACCAGTCTCGCTTTCAGCGGCGGCCGGGGGATGTCCCGCGAGAAACTAGTTTGTCCCCGCGGGCCATCGTGTAGGGCGCGGTAGATAGAGCCCGATTGATAGGGGACAGGTTCAGACCTGTCCCCATACGACTATGGCAGCGTTTCGTCGTCCGACATCCCGAGCTCCTTGAGCTTGCGGGTCAGCGTGTTGCGTCCCCAGCCGAGAACCCGTGCGGCTTCCTGGCGATGGCCGTGGGTGCGGTTGAGCGCCACACGGATGAGCACGCGTTCGAACTCCGGCAGCGCCTGGTCGAGCCACGCGACGGTGCCGTCGTGCGGCTGCGCTTTGGCCCACAGCGTCAGTGCCGCGGCCCAGTCGGTCTGCGCGGCGGGCGTGACGATGTGCATTTCCGACGGCAGATCTTCGAGATGGATTTCGCTGCCGGGCGCGAGCGCCGTCAGCCGGCGGCACAGGTTCACCAGCTCGCGCACGTTGCCAGGCCAGCGATAGGACTGCAGCCGCTCGAGCGTGATGGGCGCGAGCGATTTGGTTTCCGTGCCGAGTTCATTCGCGGCCTGGCGCAAGTAGTGAGCCAGCAGGTCGGGAACGTCTTCGGTGCGCGAACGCAGCGGCGGCAGCTCGATGCGGATCACGTTGAGCCGGTGATAGAGATCTTCGCGGAAGATGCCGCGCTCGACGCGCTCCTCGAGGTTCTGGTGGGTGGCCGCGATCACGCGCACGTCGACCTTGATCGGCGTCTGGCCGCCCACGCGATAGAACTCGCCTTCGGCAAGCACGCGCAACAGGCGCGTCTGCAACGGCGTCGACATGTCTCCGATCTCGTCGAGGAACAACGTTCCGAGATTCGCCTGCTCGAAACGGCCGCGACGCTGCGTGTCGGCGCCCGTGAACGAACCCTTCTCGTGACCGAACAACTCGGACTCGAGCAGTTCGGCGGGAATGGCGGAGGTGTTCAGCGCGACGAAGGGCTTCGCCTGGCGGGGGCTGTGTTCATGCAATGCACGCGCGACCAGCTCCTTGCCGGTGCCGGACTCGCCCGTGATGAGCACGGCCACGCTCGAGCGCGACAGGCGGCCGATGGCGCGGAACACCTGCTGCATCGCCGGCGCCTTGCCTAACAACTCCGGGATCTCCGGGGTCTGCGCGGGCGCTTCGTCACCCTTGCGCGCGGTCTGTCCCGCGCGGCGCACCAGCTCGACGGCCTGGTCGATGTCGAACGGCTTCGGAAGGTATTCGAAGGCGCCGCCTTCGTACGCGGACACGGCGCTGGGCAGATCCGAGTGCGCGGTCATCACGATGACGGGAAGCGCCGGGTGCGCGACGCGCACTTCACGAAGCAGGTCGATGCCGGAGCTGCCGGGCATGCGGATGTCGGTCAGCAGCACATCCGGCGCGTCGGCGCGCAGTGCTGCCAGAGCGGGTTCGGCGGAGTCGAAAGCGCGCGGCACCATGCCGCTGGCGCGAAGGGCGCGCTCGAGTACCCAGCGAATGGAGGCGTCGTCTTCCACCAGCCAGACCCGAAGTGCAGGCTGCGGAGCGGTAGGCGGTGGCGATGTGTGCATATAGGTGGGGTCGACGCTCATGCGTTCTCCGGTAGGGGCAGCAGGATGGTGAACACCGTGCGCCCGGGCTTGCGTGCGAATTCGATGAGTCCGCCGTGGCGGGTCACGAGGTCCTGTGAGACCGCGAGGCCCAGGCCCGTGCCGTTGGCGCGGCCGGTAACCAGCGGGAAGAAGATGGTGTCGGCGAGTTCGGGGGGAACGCCCGGGCCGTTGTCCTCGACCTGCAGGCTGGCTGCCAGCTTGTGCCGCGCGTTGCCGATGTTCACATTCGCTGCGATGCGCGTTCGGATGACGATGCGGCCGCGTTCGCCGACCGCCAACAACGCATTGCGACCGACGTTCAGCAGAGCCTGGATGATCTGGTTCGCATCGACCTCGGCGCTCGGCAGGCTGGGGTCGTAGTCGCGTTCGACGAGTACGCCGCCGCGCGCTTCGCTGCGCAGCAGGCGGTACACGTGTTCGCACAGCTCGTGCACGTTGATGAGCGCCTTCTGTGGCGCGCGCGCCGGGCCGATCATCGAATCGACCAGCGCGGTCAGACGATCCGCTTCGCTGATGATGATGCCGGTGTATTCGCGCAGGTGTTCATGCAGCTCGCGCTCGAGCAACTGTGCCGCGCCGCGCAACCCGCCGAGCGGATTCTTGATCTCGTGCGCCAGCTGCCGAACCATCTGGCGGCTGCTGTCGAGCCGCGAGATCAGCTCGTTCTCGCGCGTGATGCGCTGGCGCTGCGTGGCATCGGCAATTTCCAGCAGCAGGTACTTGCGATCGAACTCGCTGTCGAGCGGCGTCATCGTGACGTCGATGACGCGATGTTCGCGGCCGAGCGGCCCGGTCTGCACCGAGAGTTCGCGTTCGGACAACGTCTCGCCGGTGTCGACGGCGCGGCGCATGAGCGCTTCCAGCGAATCGACCTCGAGGACCAGCGAGAGAAACGGCTTGCCGCGCGCCTGGTTCACGCTGACGGCGAGCAGATCCTGCGCGGCGACGTTGGCGTAAACGACGCACAGATCGGAATCGAGCATCACGATGCCGGTCGTGAGCGCGCCGATGAGGTCGGCAGGCTCGAAGTGAGCGATTGCGGACGGGAGGAACTGTTCAGCGGCCATGCAGGCCCCCGGCCGTGCATGCGGTAGTTAGTGGGCGGGGTGACCCGCGGGTAGCTAGTGCGGCGTGGGCCGCGGGGGAGTCGGACGCGGAGGACGCGAGGGCGCCGGCGCCGTGGACTGCCGCGCGGGCGAGTTCAGCCCGACCTGCTGGACATGGAACACCGAACTCGAACTGCAGACCGTCTGGCCATTCGAGTTTTTCACGGTGACACCCACCGTATGTGTGCCGCGATACGCAGGCGACATCGTGTAGGACATCGAGTTCGGCTGGCCAGGCTGGCCGTCGACCGTCAACGTGACGACATCGTCGCCCCTCAGTCCGGGATTCAGGGACACCGAGATACTCACGGACTCCGGATTCTGAAATGTCTCGTCGTTGCCCGGCGATACCCCGCAACTCTCGTAGCGGAAATCGTCGGTTCGACGCAGGAGATCTGCCTCGCGCGACCCCTGCGACGAAGATGAGGTTGCTGCAGGCGCGCTGTACGTCTGCGCGGGTTGCAGGTCGATTGGCTGGCCGCCCGGGATCGGACGATCGGAATAGGTTTTCGTGCCGTCCTTTTCCACACGGACATAAGTCGTGGCGAAGGCCGACATCGCGCAAAGTGACCCGAGCAACAGGGCCAGAGACAGACGCTTCATGGGGACCGAGCTTAAACCCTGAAGCTGAACAAGGCCAAAACGCAGGCCTCATAATCGAGCGGCGGCGCATGCGAGGCGCCGCCGCCCGGTTTTCGAGAGCCTTGTTTTCGAGAGCCAGGGGCTCCGGCAGGCTTGCGGGCGCATTCGTCGGACTTTCGCCCGCTTTCTGCACTTCCGAGGCCTGCCTTCGCCTCATGCGCCCTCAGCAGCTGTAGTACATGTCGAACTCAATCGGATGAGTGGACATGCGGAAGCGCGTGACTTCCTGTGTCTTCAGCGCGATGTAAGCATCGATCACGTCGTTGGTGAACACGCCGCCGCGGGTCAGGAACTCGCGATCCTTGTCGAGGTGCTCGAGAGCCATGTCGAGCGAATGGCACACCGTCGGGATGTGCTTCGCTTCTTCCGGCTCGAGGTCATACAGATCCTTGTCGGCCGGTTCGCCCGGATGGATCTTGTTCTGAATGCCGTCGAGGCCGGCCATCATCATGGCGGCGAACGCGAAGTATGGATTCGCGGCCGAGTCCGGGAAGCGCACTTCGATGCGGCGCGCCTTCGGGTTCGCGACCCACGGAATGCGGATCGACGCCGAACGGTTGCGCGCGGAGTACGCGAGCATCACGGGCGCTTCGAAGCCGGGGACGAGACGCTTGTAGCTGTTCGTGCCCGGGTTCGTGAACGCGTTGATCGCCTTCGCGTGCTTGATGATGCCGCCGATGTAGTAGAGCGCGGTGTCGGAGAGACCGCCGTACTTGTCACCCGCGAACAGCGCCGTACCGGCTTTCTGCAGCGACTGGTGGACGTGCATACCCGAGCCGTTGTCGCCGACCAGCGGCTTCGGCATGAACGTGGCCGTCTTGCCGTAGCTGTGCGCCACATTGTGGATGGCGTACTTGAGGATCTGCACTTCGTCGGCCTTCTTCACGAGGCCGCCGGGACCCACGCCGATTTCACACTGGCCGCCCGTGGCGACTTCATGGTGGTGCACTTCGACCTTGAGGCCCATTTCTTCGAGGGCATCGCACATGGCGCTGCGGACGTCCTGGAACGCATCGACTGGCGGGACCGGGAAGTAGCCGCCCTTCAGGCCGGGACGATGTCCCTTGTTGCCATCGGGGAAAGCCGTGTTGCTGTTCCACGCTCCTTGCACGGAATCGATGTGGTACGACGATTCGTTGAGGCCGCTGTTCCAGCGCACGCTGTCGAAGATGAAAAATTCGTTTTCGGGTCCGAACAGCGCGCCATCGGCGATGCCCGTGGATTTCAGATACGCCTCGGCTCGTTTGCCGAGCGAACGCGGATCGCGCTCGTAGCCCTGCATGGTGGCCGGTTCGATGATGTCGCAGCGGATGTTGACCGTGGTCGCTTCGAAGAACGGATCGATGACCGCCGTGGTCGGATCGAGCGCCAGGATCATGTCCGACTCATTGATGCCCTTCCAACCCGCGATCGACGAGCCGTCGAACATCTTGCCGTCACGAAACAGGTCTTCGTCGACGAGGTTCGCGGGAATCGTTACGTGTTGCTCTTTGCCGCGCGTGTCGGTGAAGCGGAGATCGGCGTATTTGACCTCCTTGTCCTTGATCAGCTTGATTACATCTGCGGGTTTCATTTTTAGAGATCCTCTGCCTCGGGAAGGGATTTGAGCCTCGGTCTCAATGCATTCGCTGTGCCAGTCTGTGATTCCTTTCAGATCAATGACTTAGCGATCATGGTGACCCGGGAGCGCACGTCTTTGGTGCGTTCGCGGAGAAGTTTGCTCCATCTTGAGTCAGAAAACTGCTCCAGCTTTGTGCCGCGCACTTGTATGACGCGGTAAAATGTCCCTATATGAATATTTTGTGTGTATAGTACACATATGGACTTCTGGAGAAACTCATGAGTCTTCCTGTGACCCACACCGTCCCTGGCACCAGCAGCGGGCGATCAAGCGCTGGCGCGCTGGGTGGCGCTGGCCTGCGAGCCTTCGTGAACATCGCCGAGGCCTGGGGCCTGAGCGTCGCCGAGCAACTCACTTTGTTAGGCATCGGTTCCCGCTCCACCTACTTCAAATGGCGGCGCGAGCGCGAGCCTCGCCTGCCGGCCGACACGCTGGAGCGTTTGTCCTATCTGCTCGGCATCTACAAGTCGCTGCAGATCCTGCTGCCCGAACCGGGCGCCGCCGACTCCTGGGTGCGCAAGGCCAATACGGCCGCACCTTTCGGTGGCCGCTCCGCGCTCGACCGCATGTTGTCAGGCCAGGTGGCGGACCTTTACGTCGTGCGGCAATACCTTGACGCGCAGCGAGGCTGACGCGGCATAGCCGCCCAGTACCAGACAAGAGTCCAAGGATGGTTGAACCGAACTACATCGCACGCCCCGTGCGGTTCGCGCCCTGCTATCGCATCGTCGCGAGCCGTCTGCCCACGATTCACCTGTTCGAACGCGTGGCGGATCCCGCCGACTGGGACGCGCTTTACGAGCTGGAATCCCGCACGAATCCGCGCATTCGCACGAATCTCGGCGAGCTGCACCTGGTGCCGGTCGCGGATCGCGTCAGCGGCGGGCCCAACGCGTCCATCGTCATGGCGCCGTTCACTCATCTGTCCCCGCCGGGGACGCGCTTCACTGACGGGCATTTCGGCGCGTACTACGCAGCCGAGTCCGTGGACACCGCCATCGCCGAGACGCGCTTCCACCGCGAGAATTTCCTGCGCGCCACGGGGCAGCCGGCCATCGAACTCGAGATGCGCTGCTACCTCGCCGACGTCGCGTGCGAATTGCACGACCTGCGCGGGCGTCGCATGGAAATGGGCGACATTTACGATCCGTCGAGTTATGCGGCCTCGCAGACGCTGGGTCGTTCCCTGCGTGAGGCCGGTTCGAACGGCATCGCGTTCGACAGCGTGCGACGCAACGGGGGCGAATGCGTGGCCGTTTTCCGGCCGCGGCTCGTGCAGAACGTTCGCCAGGGTGTGCATTTGCGGTACGCGTGGGATGGCATCGCCATTTCCGAGGTGTACGAGATACGCGTGGTCAGCCTGTAGGCCGAACGCCGGGCCGTTATACTGCGCGCCGGCCAAAACACGCATCCGAACAATGCCTTCGACCTCTTCCGCTTCCACGGGAACCGTGCCCCGCACGTTCCAGGACCTGATCTTCGCGCTGCAGAAATACTGGGCGGACCAGGGTTGCGTGATCCTGCAGCCGTACGACATGGAGATGGGCGCGGGCACTTTTCATACGGCCACGTTCCTGCGGTCGATAGGCCCTGAGCCCTGGTCTGCCGCGTACGTGCAGCCTTCGCGCCGTCCCACTGACGGCCGCTATGGCGACAACCCGTTCCGGCTGCAGCACTACTACCAGTTCCAGGTGGTCATCAAACCGTCGCCGCTGGCCATCCTGGACCTGTACCTCGGATCGCTGCGAGCACTCGGCTTCGACACGTCGGTGCACGACATCCGTTTCGTCGAAGACAACTGGGAATCCCCGACGCTTGGCGCTTGGGGACTGGGCTGGGAGGTGTGGCTGAACGGCATGGAAGTCACGCAGTTCACCTACTTCCAGCAAGTCGGTGGACTCGACTGCAAACCCGTCACGGGCGAAATCACCTACGGCCTCGAGCGCCTCGCCATGTACCTGCAGGGCGTCGAGAGCATCTTCGACATCGTCTGGACCGATGGGCCCCGCGGCAAGGTCACCTACCGCGACGTGTTCCACCAGAACGAAGTGGAGCAGTCGGCGTACAACTTCGAATACGCGGACACCGCCGTGCTGCTGCGCCACTTCGACGAGCACGAAGCGGCCTGTGCAAAGTTGTTGGAGGCCAGGCTCGCGTTGCCCGCTTACGAACAGGTGATGAAGGCATCGCACACGTTCAACCTGCTGGATGCGCGCAAGGCGATCTCGGTGACCGAACGCCAGCGCTACATCCTGCGGGTGCGAACACTCGCGCGCGCCGTGGCCCAGGCCTACTACGACAGCCGCGAAGCGCTGGGCTTCCCGATGGTGAAGTCATGAGCTCGGTTCGCGACTTCCTCGTCGAACTGGGCACCGAAGAGCTGCCGCCGCTCGCGCTGCCTGAGCTCGAACGTGCATTTGCTTCGGGCATCCGCGCGGGCCTTGCCGAAGCCGGTCTGCCTCATGGAGAGCTGCGTTCGTTCGCGACACCACGCCGGCTGGCCGTGTGGGTTCGGGATCTCGCCGTCATGCAGCCGGCGCAATCCATCAAGCTCAAGGGCCCGCCCGTCAGCGCGGGCTTCGACAAGGACGGCAAGCCCACAGCCGCCGCCATCAAGTTTGCCGAGAAGTGCGGCGCCGAAGTTTCGGCGCTCACGCGCGTGACCGAGGGCAAAGGCGAGTTCCTGTATTTCGCGGGCTCGAAGCCGGGCCTGGCGACGGCCGGGTTGCTGCCCGCGATCGTGCAGAAGTCCCTCGATGCGTTGCCGATTCCGAAGCGCATGCGCTGGGGCTCGTCGACCGCCGAGTTCGTCCGGCCGGTGCATTGGCTCGTCATGCTGTTCGGCTCCGATGTGATTCCCGCCCGCATCCTCGACACCGACTCGGGCCGTGCGACTCGCGGCCATCGCTTCATGGCGCCCCAGGAATTCCCGCTCGCCAATCCGTCCGAGTACGAGACCGTGTTGCGCGAGAAGGGCAAAGTGATTCCGGATTTCGGCGAGCGCCGGACACGCATCGGCACCCAGGTAGCCGCGGCCGCGAAGACCCTTTCGGGCGAAGCGCTGCTCAGCGATTCACTGCTCGATGAAGTCACCGCGCTGGTGGAGTGGCCCAGCGCCATCACGGGTGCATTCGAAGCGCGGTTCCTCGAGTTGCCTCGCGAAGTGCTCATCTCCACGCTGCAGCAGCACCAGCGCTACTTCCCGGTGCAGGGCGCCGACGCCAAACTACTGCCGCACTTCATCACCGTGGCGAACATCGAAAGCTCCGAGCCCGAAAAGGTGCGAGCCGGTAACGAACGCGTGGTGCGGCCACGGTTGTCGGACGCGGCCTTCTTCTGGAGTCAGGATCGCAAGCAGCCGCTGGCCGCGCGCATACCCGGTCTCGACGCCGTCACGTTCCAGGCGAAGCTCGGGTCGATCGGCGACAAGGTTCGCCGCGTGCTCACGCTCTCGGGCGAGATCGCGTTGCTCATCGACGCCGATCGCGCACAGACCGAGCGGGCGGCCAGCCTCGCCAAGTGCGACCTGCTGTCTTCGATGGTGGGCGAGTTCCCGGAACTGCAGGGCATCATGGGCCGGTACTACGCGACGGCCGACGGCGAGCCCGCCGAGGTTGCGGCCGCCATCGACGAGCACTATCTACCGCGCGGCGCCGGCGGCGCGTTGCCGGGCACCGGCGCGGGTGTCGCCGTCGCACTGGCCGACAAGCTGGACAC
>Ga0315910_10004375_pt1 | contig 11840 bp, 9 predicted proteins | sample EdamamesoilMG_FD_204470 | JGI IMG/M metagenome (GOLD analysis project Ga0315910, IMG submission 204470) | Garden soil microbial communities collected in Santa Monica, California, United States - Edamame soil | ecosystem: Environmental > Terrestrial > Soil > Garden | place: USA: California... | reverse complement strand
GGACTGGGCCCGCGCGCGGGGCTGGGCGGCACGGCGACCGGGGCAGGCGCGGGCGCGCTCAACGCAGCGGCAAAATCGGCCTCGAGCGCCTGGCGCTGCGCCGAGGTTGGGGCCCCCACCTCGGCGTTCGGCGCCGCCTCTGGCGTCGGCGGCGCTGGGCCAGGCGCCGCTTCCGCGGTGGCAGGCCCGGGGTCGCCGGGGGGCGAGGGCGCCTCGGGCTCGAGCCCGAGTGCCGCGGCGCTCCAGGCGAGCGTTCCGAGCCAGACGAGGGGCTGCGCGCGGACACGGGGTGCGCGCCGGCCACGCCGCGTCGGCGCGCCCGAATTCGGTGATGTCATGAGGGTCTCGTTGGAGGTGGCAGCTGAGGGTGGGCGAATGACGGGCGAGTCCGGCTCAGGCCGGGCTCTGCCGCCCGCACGAGCGGCGCCCGCGCGTCGGGCACATGAGGGACTCGCAGGGCGTCGCCAGGGCGAACGTCGAAATGGGATGTCGGCGCGCAACGGGTCGCGGACGCGAGCGAGCGGCTCATCGGGGCGCTGTGACGCACCACGCGCCGGCCAGCGCTCGCCGGCGCCAGCGCGACGAGCCCGACGCCCGAGCCTCGGGCTTACGCGACGGTCGCTGGCGGCGCGAGCTTCGGCGCGTAGGCGAGCAACGCGATGCCGACGTGCGCGCCCCGCTCCGCACCCCGCGCCAGATCCACGGAGGCGAGCGGCGTACTGCCGGCCGCAGCGGACGGCGCGATCGCCAGGCCCGCTCCGGTCCCGGCCGCGACGCCGCAGTGCTCGTGCTCGTGCTCGTCCGCCGTTCCGACGATCGCGGGGCCATCGGGCTCGCGGCCCCGCACGGAGCTGCGCTCCACGCCGTGCACCAGCTCGCCGTGCTCGGCGCAGACCCGGTGCACCACCAGCGCAAAATGGAACGCCGGCAGGACGTGCCCGGCCCCGACCAGCACGAACAGGACGAGCGACGCCACGCTCTTCCAAAGCCCGGCGGGCTGGCGAGGAGGCGCGGCCGTCACAGGCGCAATCTAGTTCGGCGCCTGCCGGCTGGCTATGGGCAGCAGACGGCCGCCACAGCCCCGGAGCGGGGCGACCCCCCAGCCGAGTCAGGGCGGTTCAGCGTGATTTTCGCAGCGCTGACCGCCTCGAGCCGAGAGCTTTTGGGCTCAGCTCTCGTCGAGCGCGTGCACGCACACGTCGAACGGCCCAAGGCCAACGCAATCGCCGGGCTGGATGAAGCGGACGCCCCCGAGACGGACTCCGTTGAGCAGCACGCTGCGCGTTCCGCTCAGGTCCTGGACGGTGACTCCGCGCCAGGAACGAAAGAAGCGCAGGTGGCGCGGCGCAATCCTCGGGTCGCAGATCACGATGTCGTTGTCCATGGCCCGACCGAGCAGCGTCGCTCGTGGCCAGAGCTCGACGGACGTGCCCAGCACCGAGACGGCGAGCCGCCGGGCACGTGCCGCGGGGATCGACGGCGTGGCCCACTGCGCCGGAGCGCTCGGCGGCCCCGCCTCGCCTCGAATCGGCCGCAGGCCAGACTCCGTGACCGACGGCGCCAGCTGCGTGTCCGGGGGCGCCGCCCCCGAGGCGGTCGTCGTCTCGTCGCTCGCGCGCAAGGCGTGGAACTGCGCGGCCGCCGTGACGGTCGCCTCGAGCAACGGCAGCGGGCACGGCTTGGTCAGGATCCCAAACGCGATGTCGGACGGCAACTGCAGCTCGAGGCAGCCGGTGAGCCCCACCCGAGTGCTGGCTGGAGCCAGGCTCTTCACGCGCTCGAGGAACGCGAGCCCCGGCAGACCGGGCATCAGGAGATCGCTGATGACGACGGCAAAACGCCCGTGCTCGAGCAGGGACAAGGCAAACACGGGATCGGTCGCCGTGACAACCTGGAAGCGCCCGCCGAGCGCGCGCTCCAGCATCGCGAGCACGGCAGGCTCATCGTCGACGCAGAGCACCCGGGCGGGCGTCGCGGCCCGCGGTCGCCCGAGCTCAGCCGGGTGCGACGGCTCGAGAAGCGCGGGGTCGGCGGTGCCCACTGTTGACATACATGTCATCCCTGACGGTGCGCGCGGTGTTGCATCGAACATCGAGAGCCGCCGCGTCGCGAGGCCTGCTCCCGAATGGACGGCGCGCGCGCGAACAGCTTGATCCGGATCGGTTAGATCGGCGCGAGCGGGGGCGCCCAGCCTCGGGGTCGCGCGGGGCGCCATACGCCCCTGGGGGAGTCATGCGCCGAGCGGCGTCGGCCGTTCAACGCGTCTCGGGGACCAATGGGACAGGGCAACAACACCGGCAAACACCGAGCGGACTATGGGCGCGGGGAGTACCAGATCGACGCACCCGACCTGCTGCTCACCCCCGAGGCGATGGTCGCCCACCTGCGTCGAACGCTCGTATCGCCCAGCTACAAGCCGCCGCTCCTGCCCTCGATCGCGCTGGACCTGATGAAGCTGACGCGCCAGCCCGACGTCTCCCTGGCAGAGGTGCGCACGCTGCTCGAGCGCGACGCCCTGCTCGCGGCCAAGGTCTTGCAGCTCGCCCAGTCGGCTCTCTACTCGCGCGGTGCGCCGGTGCGCTCGCTGCACGAGGCGATCTCGCGCCTCGGGTTGCGCACTCTGGGAGACCTGTTCCTTCAGACCGTGCTGTCGATGCGCGTGTTCCGCGCCGACGGCTACGACGCCCCCATGGCGACCTTGATGCGCCACTCGACCGTGACGGCGCACGTGGCGCGCATCGCCTGCCGGATGACGGCGCTGCCCGACGAGTACGCTTTCATGTGTGGCCTCCTGCACGACGCCGGCTTGGCCGCCGGGCTGCTGATCTTCGCCGATTCGGGCTCGCCCACAGAGGCGCAGCAAGCGCCCCGCTCCACGCGTCAGCAGCCGCGCGTGTCGGGAGGGCCTGCCGCTCGCGCAGGACGGCCGGCGACGCCGCTACCCGAGCGACCGAGTTATGAAGAGCTGGCCGCCGCGCTCGACGCGGTGCACGAGGAGGCGTCCTCGATCCTGGCCGAGGCCTGGAAGTTGAACCCCGACATCCGCATGGTGATCGGCTCGCACCACCACGTTCGGATCAACGGGCGAGTCCACCCCCTCGCCGCCGTGGTGTGTGTCTCGGACTGGATCGCCTCCGAAGCCGGCGCTCGCATGGGCTCCGAGAGCGATCAGCTGCAAGCCGAAGAAGCGGCTCGCGAGCTGCGCTTCACGCGCGCCAACCTCGATGAGCTCGCCACCAAGGCACGCGAGATCCTCGAGCTGACCTGACGAGACCGCTCCGCTCGGCCACCGCTGGCCGTGGCGATCTTGCACGTCGCGACATGCCGCGGGCGATCCCCGTTTTCTGATGGGGTCGCCCGCAGCGGGGCATTAGATCCCGGATCGCTGGAGCGCGTTCGGGCGAGCGTGGCGTCGGTTGTGTGTGTTGCATCGACCGCGTAAGCTCCCTTGGAGGCGGCTCCGACGAGCCCGAATTTTGCATCGCCGGGCGGGGCAAAGCCCGCATCCCATCGGACCGCGCGTCGCTGCAGCGAGGACGGCGCCGTGCTGGGCCGCGAACGGGCCGGCAACTTCAGAATCATGGTGGAACAGCCTGTCTCGACTGCATGTGCTCGCGCGCGAGCCAGTACGCACAATTTCGCCACGGAGGGCTCGTGACCGCTGCCGTGCAGCTCGACGCTGCCGAGGCGCTGATGGCGTCCTATCTGCGCGCGCAGCTCGAAGGCGACCGGCGCGAGGCGCTGCGGCTGATCGTCGAGGAGGGCTTCGAGCGCGGACTGACGTGCGAAGATCTGCACAAAGTCATCCGGCATGCCCAGAGTGAGATCGGCAGGCTCTGGCAAGAGGACCGGATCAGCATCGCCCAAGAGCACATGGCCACGGCCATCAGCCAGCTGGTCTTGAGCCACGTCTACCAGTACGCCAACCCGCCGGCTCCCAACGGCAAAAAGGTGCTGGTCGCCTGCGTCGAGGGCGAGCTGCACGAGTTCCCGGCCCGTCTCGTCGCCGACGCGCTCGACCTCGCCGGTTTCGAGGTCCGATACCTGGGCGCCAGTGTTCCGCACGGCGGGTTGCTGCAGATGATCGAGGCTGAAAAGCCCGACCTGCTGGTGCTCTCGGCGACCATGACCTTCAACGTGCCGCAGCTGCGCTCTGCCGTGGCGCACGTCCGCGCGCGCTGGACGACGCTGCCGCTCGCGGTGGGCGGTGGCGTGTGTGCCTTCAGCCCGGGTCTGGCAACGGAGCTCGGGGCGGATCTCGGCGGCACGGACGCCGACCAGCTCGTGGCGCTCGCCCGTCAGCGGCTCGGAGTGGGCTCATGAGCACGCTGATCGAGCGGCTGGAGGCGAGCGCGGCGGAGCTCGCGCGGCGCTCGATCGCCGAGATGTACGACAATCCGTTCTGGCTCGAGCGGTTCGGCGCGCGTGGCCGGGAGCACGCCGAACGCGACGGCGCGTACCACGTCTCGTACCTGATCCAGGCGCTCGCCGGGCAAGACGCGAGCGTCCTCACCAGCTACGCGCGCTGGCTGCAGAGCCTGCTCGTCAGCCGCGGCATGAGCTCACGACACATCGCCGAGAACTTCGAGCGGCTCGCGCGTGCCATCCAGAGGCAAGTGGCCGAGCCCGAGCCGGCGATCGAGCTGCTCGCGGCGGCGACCGGGGCGCTTCTGTACGAAGGCGGTCCTGCTCGCGAGCTGCAGACGCTGGCGGCGCCCCTCGCGCGCGCCGTGGTCGACGAGCTCGAGCGCAGTCACACTGCCTGGTTCGCTGCGGCGTCCTCTTATCCATCGCTCGCGTCACTGGAGAGCATCGAGCAGGCCGAGCGAGCGCGCTTCGAGGGAGAAGCGCTGGACTTCATCGCCTACCTGGCCGATGCGTTGAACGCGGCGCGACCCGAGCTCTTCGTTCGACATGCGCTGTGGACGCACGCCTACCAGGTGCGGCGGCGAGCGCCTCAGGCCCGCGTTCAACAGACATTGCTCACCCTGCGCGACTGCCTGTCCGCTCCTCCCGAGGGCCTGCGCGTGGCGCCGGAGCTGGCGGTGCAAGCCGCGCTCGTGCTCGACGCCGCGCTCGACAACTTGCAGCACCCGACCACGTCGCCCCCGCCAGCCCCGGGAGCGAACGACCCGTGAGCGGCTCGTTGGGCTTCGGCCAGATCGCGAGGCGCATCGAGGAGCTCGCAACACGCGAGCTCGATCTCTCGCCATTGCCCCTGGCCGCCGACCTGGCCTCGCTCGCTGGCCAGTTTCGCGGACAACCCGCGCGGCTGTCGGCGCGCGCCTATGCAGGCCCGCGGCACGCCTACGCACGCTTCGTGGAGCTCGCCGGTGATGGGCTCGAGATCTCCAACATCGTGATCGTCGCGCGACCCGAGCTGCCTTTGCCGGTGCTCGGCATCGACCTCGTGGGGTTGGGCAAGGAAAGAGCCGTGGTGGTGGCAGATCTGTCGCCGATGACGGACGACCCCGCCCAGCGCGCCCGCGAACGCGACGCCGTGGCGCGCCGCAGGTCGACCCAGCTGCCACCGGAGCTGGCGCTGGAGCTGCCGGGCTGGGCAGCGGCCTGGTTCTCGGAGAGCGCGCTGTGCGCGCGTGTCCCTCCGAGCGAGTGCGTGGCAGCTTGCCAGGCCGTGGCGGAAATGGCGTGTGCGTTCGTGCAACTCAGCGTCGCGCCCACGCTTGCGCTCGAGCTGCGGGGCGAAGTGGCGCAGCGACAGCTGGACTATTTCGCGGCACATCGCGCCGACGACCGTGGCTTGCTGTTGCTGCGCCGGATTTTCGAGCCCGAGGTCGCGGACCGCTTCCTGCGTGAGGTATTGTTCCCGGAGAGGATACCCGCGTGAGAGATTACGTCGCCGAGTGGGCCGACGCATCCCGGGAGTTCATCCTGGTCTGCGATGAGCGAGGCCACATCACGTGGATGGACGAACGAGCGCGACGGCACCTGGGCGATCGCGTGGGCTCACCGTTCGTGAGCCTCGCCGCCGCCGGCGCCGAGAGCAAAGCCGAGGCGGTGCTCGCGCGCGCCCGGCGCGAGCCCGTGTTCGACTCGGAGTTGGCCGTGGTCAGCGGCGACCGCGTGGTGACGGCGTCGTTCCGCGCGCGACCGAGCGCCGAGGGCGGTCTGTCCTTGCTCGGCACGCTGCTGCCGACGGACTACGCCGGGGCGCTGGAACAGATGGAGGCGTCCATGGGCGAGGTCATCGAGCTCAACCGGCAGGTGTCGCGCCAGAAGCGAGACATCGAACGCCAGAAACGGGAGCTCGAGGCCACGCACCGCGACCTGGGTGAGTCGAACCGTGCCGTGTTGACGCTGCACGCCGAGCTCGCCGACCGCGCAGACAGCCTCAAGCGCGCCGCCGACGTGAAGGGGCGGGTCGTCGCCAACGTGAGCCACGAGTTCCGGACGCCGTTGCACACGATCCTGGGTCTGTCGGGCATCTTGCTGGATGCCTCGGACGGTCCGTTGACGGAAGAGCAGCGCAAACAGGTGCGCTACATCCGCACCAGCGCCGAGGAGCTGCAGGCGCTGGTGAACGACCTGCTCGATCTCTCCAAGGCCGAGTCCGGCAAGGGGCAGCTGCGCCCGGAGAAGTTCGAGCTGAGCGAGCTATTCGCGGCCATGCGTGGCCAGATGCGGCCGCTGCTCGTTCCGGGTCAACCGGTCGATCTGGTGTTCGACGAGCCTGAGAACGTGACGCTGGAGACGGACCACGGCAAGGTCGCGCAGGTCCTGCGCAACTTGATCTCCAACGCGCTCAAGTTCACCGAGCGTGGAGAGGTGCGCGTCACGGCCGAGCGCGCCGGTGACCAGCTCGCGCTGCGTGTGGCGGATACTGGCATCGGCATCGCCGAGGAGCACTTCGAGCGAATTTTCGAAGAGTTCGGGCAAATCGACAGCCCGCTGCAGCAGAAGCTCAAAGGCACGGGCCTGGGCCTGCCTCTGGCGGAGCGGCTCGCCGAGCTGCTCGACGGCAAGCTCACCATGCAGAGCCGCCTCGGCCACGGCTCGACGTTCACGCTCACGCTCCCGCTCGTGCACCCCGAGGTCAGCGAGCTCAGCTCGCTCCGAGCGCGCCCGCTCGATCCATCCAAGGCCCCCATCCTCGTGGTCGAAGACGACCGCAAGACCATCTTCCTGTACGAGAAGTACCTGGCGATGGCAGGCTTCCAGGTCGTCCCGGCGCGCTCCATCGACGAAGCGCGCCGCGTGATGCTCTCGCATCGTCCCGCGGCGGTCGTGCTCGATATCATGCTCGAAGGCGAGACGACCTGGGATTTCCTGGCGGACCTCAAGCGCAATCCAGACACGAACGATATCCCCGTGCTGGTCGTCACGGTGACCAGCAAAGCGCAGAAGGCGCGCGCGCTGGGCGCCGACGAGTTCTGGCTCAAGCCCGTCAACCCCGACCGGTTGATCAACAAGCTCAAGAGCTTGACCCGCCCGGGCGTGCAGACCAAGGTGCTGGTCATCGACGACGACGAGCGCGCGCGCTACCTGATGCGCCGGCTGCTCGCGGGCACGCCCTACGGCATGGCGGAAGCGGCGAGCGGGCCAGAGGGCGTGCGGTTGGCGCGAGAAGCAGGCCCGAACGTCATCCTGCTCGACTTTCTGCTGCAGGACATGACCGCGTTCGACGTCCTCGACGACCTCAAGGCGGACCCACGCACGCGCGGCATTCCGGTGATCGTCGTCACCTCGCACATGCTGGACGCGACAGAGCGCGACCGGCTGGCCGCCGACACCGAGGCGATCCTCTCCAAGGAGAACCTGTCGCGCGAGCTTGCCATCAACCGCATCCGAGATGCGCTGAGCAAAGCAGGAGTGGCCACCGCCCATGGCAGCTGAGGTCTTGCCCGGAGCCCGCGAGGCCGAGGAGCGCGCCGAGCGCCTTCCGGTCGTTCTGAACGTGAACGACAACGAAGGCGCACGCTACATGACGAGCGTGATGCTCCGGCGCGCCGGCTTCGAGGTGCTAGAGGCCGCCGACGGCAAGAGCGCGCTCGAGTACGCCGAGCAGATGCCCGACGTGATCGTGCTCGACGTACGGCTGCCCGACATCGACGGTTTCGAGGTGTGCCGCCGCATTCGCGCCAACCCGAGGACGGCGCGGCTGAAGGTGCTGCACACCTCCGCCACGTTCGTGACGCTCGACAAGAAGGTGCATGGCCTCGAGGTGGGGGCCGACGGCTATCTGTCACAACCCTTCGAGATGCAAGAGCTGGTGGCGACCATCCAGTCGCTGATCCGGCTCAGCCGCGCGGAGCTCGACCTGCGGGAGCGCGCCGACCAGTTGCTCGAGGCGAGCCGGCGCAAGGACGAGTTCTTGGCGATGCTCGCGCATGAGCTCCGAAACCCCCTCTCGGCGATCAGCGCGTGCCTGCCCCTGCTCTCGCAGCGCGGCCCGGTGAACGAGCGGGAGGCGCGCGCACGGGACATCGTCGAGCGGCAGGTGCTGCACCTCGGCAAGCTGGTCGACGACCTGCTCGATGTCGCCCGCGTCACCCAGGGCAAGATCGAGCTGCACCGAGTGGTCGTCGATCTGCGCACCCTGCTCGAGCGCGTGGCGACGGGGACTCGCGAGACGAAGGCGTCTCAGCGCCGTCAGACGATCTCGCTCCACGTCCCCGCAGAGCCGGTCTACATCCAGGGAGATCCCACGCGGCTCGAGCAGATCTTCGCGAACCTGCTCGACAACGCCTCCAAGTACACCGACGCTGGCGGCACCATCGGCCTGTCGGCGACCCCCTTCACGGAGGGGGTCACGTCCTGGGTGCGCATCGCGGTCACCGACACCGGCATCGGCATGTCAGCCGAGAGCCTGGCCACGATCTTTGGCCTGTTCTCACAAGCCGAGGTCGCGATCGACCGCTCGCGGGGCGGGCTCGGCATCGGGTTGACGCTGGTCAAGACGCTGGTCGAGCTGCACGGCGGACGGGTCACCGCCCAGAGCCTCGGGCTCGGCGCCGGCAGCCGGTTCGAGGTGGAGCTGCCCACGCTGCCCACGGACGCGCGCCACGTTCCAGCCATCGCGCGCGTGCTGTCAGTGCGCGCCGCGCGGCGTCGCATCCTGATCGTCGAAGACAACACCGACGTGCGCGATGGCCTGGTGGAGCTCTGTCAGATGTGGGGGCACGAGGTGCTCACCGCCGGTGAGGGCCAGGAGGGCGTGCGTTTGGCGATCGAGCAGCGCCCCGACATCGCTTTCGTCGACATCGGCTTGCCCGGGATCGACGGCTACGAGGTGGCGCGGCGCGTGCGCGAGAATGCGTCCGGCAAGGACCTGCTGCTGATCGCGCTGACCGGTTACGGCTCGCGTGAACAGAAGGCTCGCGCGATCGAGGCCGGGTTCGATCATCACGTGGTCAAGCCGGTGGACACGAAGCTCATCCAGGACCTCGTCTCCGACCTCAACCACACCCGGCAGACCTCTCAGCAGGCGCGCTCGGCCGCTCCCTGAGCCTGAATTTGGCTGAGCCCGAGTGGATCCAGGCCGCCGTCGCCGGAGGCCCTCGGCGCTCGCCTAGCGGAGCCGGCGCGCTTTGACCGCCGCCAGCACGCCGCGCATCGCGCCCGACACCCCGTGCCCCCGGCCGGCGCCGAAATGCGAAATGGCATCTCCGATCTCGCCCACGCTGGCGTAGCGGCTGGGGGGATCGCGCGAGAGGCAGCGCATCACCGTGTCGCTGAACAACGTCGGCAGGCCGGGCCGCAGCTGACGCAAGTCCGGCGCCTCGCGAGCGAGCGCGGCCGCAAGCGCCGCGGGAGGCTCGGGGAAAGGGCGCTGTCCGCTGCACAGCTCGTACATCGTTGCGCCCAGCGCCCAGATGTCCGTGCTCGCCGCACCTCCCAGCGCAGAGCCGAGCTGCTCGGGCGCCGTGTAGCGGTGCACGTCGAACGGCTCGGCGCCCGTCGCGTAGGAGGCGACGCGAGCCCCATAGCCGCGGATCTGGAGCCGGAAGGAGCCATCTGCCGGGCGCGTGACGAACAAGGTCTCCGGGCTCAGGTCCCGATGCACGAGCGCAAAGGCGTGCGCTTCGGCGACCGCCTCGCAAGCTTGAAGGATGATCTCGACGACGCGCGACAGCGGCAGCGGCCCCTGCCGACGCAACAACGTCTCGAGGCTCTCCCCTTCCTGCGGCTCGAGCACGGCGTACACCGAGCCGTCAGGTTGAGTGCCGGTCGCGTAGACACGCGCCACGTGGGCGCTTCGAAGTGAAGCGACCTTGGCGAGCTCGTTCGCGAGCAGGTCGCGGGCGTGGGCGACCGAAAAGCGCCGATACCACTCGACCACGACGAAACGGTCCGAATCGAGCTCGCTCGCTTCCAGCAGCGTGCTGCGCGCGCCGACCTCGAGGACGCGCCGGACCTCGTACTTCTTCGCTATGACGTCTCCAACGTCCACGGCCCCGCCTTTCCCCCATCGGCTGGAGATGGAAGGATACACGCACGCGCCACTTCGCTCAACTCGGCGTGCCCACCCCTGCAGCGCTCGAGCCGAGACGGAGTGCCGAGACGGTACTCGAGGACGCCCGCCGGAACCGCTCGCCGGAGCCCGGGATCCCGCAGCTCGAATCCCGGGATGTAGGATCCCACGACAGCGCGGGCAGGTTACCACGCTCGCTGTGCGCCGTGCCCGCGCTCGAGGGCTGGTTGCGATCGCCCACCGTTGTCGAGCCGCCGCCGAGCGGCGCTAGCGCCCCAGCGCCTGAGCGCGGTTCACGATGCGCGGAGTCAGGAAGATCACGAGCTCGCCGCGGGTGTCGGTGGCCCGGCGGCGCTGGAACAGCAGCCCCAGCAGCGGGATGTCACCGAAAAACGGCACCTGATCGACGGCGCGACCGGTGTTGCGGGTGTAGATGCCACCGATGACGGCGGTGTGGCCGTCCATCACGAGCAAGTCGGTCTCCGCCTCGCGCTTGAGAATCGTTGGGTCACCGCGCGCGGAGGTCTGGTTGAAGTCGGGCTCGTCCCGGTTGATCTTGACGTGCATGGAGACGCTGCCGTCAGCGGTCACGTGTGGTTGCACGAGCAGCTGCAGCTTAGCTTCCTGGAACGTCGTTTGCACGCCCTGCGCGCTGACCTGTGAGAACGGGATGAGCGTGCCCTGGCTGATGCGCGCTTCGTGGTTGTCGAGCGTCAACACGCGCGGGCTCGACAGGATGCGCACCTGGCCGCTGGCCTCCGCCGCCGAGAGCCGCAGGTTCAGGTTGAAGTTGTTGTCGACGGAGCCCAGCGTCAGGCCGATACCACCACCGCTACCGGAGCCGATCGGCGCCGGCAGGTTGACCGCGAAGTTGGGGTTCTGCACCTGCGCCTGGAACGGGGAGAGACCGGCCGTCGGCGTGTTGTTGTCGCTCGCCGCACCCGCGAGCCCGATCGAGTTCGGGAAGGCGAGGCCCGTCGGGTTGCCGGTGGCCGCGGAGAAGCTCGCGTCGCCGCCCCACTGGATACCGATCGTTCGCTGGTAGCTGCTCGTCGCCTCGATGATACGCGCCTCGACCAGCACCTGTGGCGTCTGCGTGTCGAGCGAGCGGACGAGCTCTTCAACCTGGTCGAGGGTGCCCGCCACATCGCGTGCGATCAGCACGTTGGTGCGCCCGTCGACCGCGATCGAGCCCCGTCCAGACAGCACCTCGCGGGCGCGCTGCTGCAGATCCTCGGCGGTGGCGTAGCTGACCGGGATCAGGCGCGTCTCCAGGGGAGCGAGCTGCAGCTCCTGCTTGCGCCGCGCGATGGCCATCTCGCGCTCCTTCTCGAGCTGGGGCAGCGGGGCGACCCGGATGATGTTGCCGCCGCGGACCATGCCGAGCCCCTTGGACTGCAGCACGACA
>Ga0315910_10004374_pt1 | contig 11840 bp, 10 predicted proteins | sample EdamamesoilMG_FD_204470 | JGI IMG/M metagenome (GOLD analysis project Ga0315910, IMG submission 204470) | Garden soil microbial communities collected in Santa Monica, California, United States - Edamame soil | ecosystem: Environmental > Terrestrial > Soil > Garden | place: USA: California... | reverse complement strand
CCAGGTACTTTCGTGCTTGAATATGGGTTTACCTTTCCGCTCCAGCCACCCGATAATTTCAATACGGCCTGGTTTGGCACGAAAACCTTCAATCTCTATTATCAATACGATTTCAGAATCGCCAAATCGAACTTCTTTTTTGTTCCGGGTATTGGCTTTGCTTTCGAACGATACAAATTTAAAGACGGGTATGTGGTGGGCTACAATGCGAACGATTCGCTTACCATGATTTCACCTGTTGATGCAGGCTACTCCAAGCTTAAGAAATCACAACTTATCGCAAACTATATTGAGGTGCCGCTGGAATTTTGTTTCCGCAGCAACCCTGACGATCCGGCCCGAAGCTTTAAAGCTTCCATCGGGGGCCGTGTGGGATACATGTTCGACTCGTTCGCCAAAGTAAAATACCGCGAAGATGGCGAAACCAAAAAACTGAAGGACAAGCAGAACTATAGCCTGTCGCAGTTCCGCTACGGTGTTACCGCACGCGTAGGCTTTGGTCCGTTTAGTGTGTTTGGGTACTACAACCTCAATCCATTGTTTGAATCCGGTAAGGGCCCTGGTTACAAAGGGCAGGTAACTGACTTCAACACGTTTACGGTTGGATTGTCGCTGGCAAGTTTCTAAAGCCTAACTTTATTTATTTTCCTTTAAACTCAGCTTTTCTTTTTTCAAGGAAGGCCGATACACCTTCGTTGTAGTCGTGGGTACTACCCGCAATTTCCTGGCAATAGGCTTCGTAGTCGAGCATTTCATCGAGGGTTGATGTGGCCGACTTGTTGAGCATTTTTTTTATAAGACCAATGGCCTTGGTAGGTGCAGCAGCGTAGAAGGCAGTGTATTCGCTTACAACAACGTCAAGTTGATCGGCAGGTACTGCTCTTGTGAGGAGCCCGATTGCCTCAGCTTCTTTTGCTTTTACGCGCGAACCCATGGTACAAAGTTCAAATGCTTTTTGCGTTCCGACTAATCGCGGCAAAAAATAAGACGATCCGGAATCTGGAACCAACCCGATGTTAATGAATACTTCAATGAGTGTTGCTTCTTCCGAGGCGATGATCAGATCGCAGGCCAGCGCCAGTGAGCAGCCTGCTCCGGCTGCCACACCATTCAACCGACAGATCACGGGCTTGGGTAAATTACGAATGGCCCGAACAATAGGATTGTATCTTTTGTGCAGCGAATCTAAAAACGATCGCTTCGCTTCACCTCCCGATGCCTTCAAATCCTGCCCCGAGCAAAACGCTTTTCCTTCACCCGTCAATACTACTACACGAACCGTTTCATCCTTAGCCACTGTTTTAAAAGCATCCTGAAGCTCGAAGGTGATTTCATCATTCAATGCATTATAAACTTCCGGACGATTAAGGGAGATGGTGGCAACGCCTTGCTTAACCGTATACAGTAAAAATTTGAATTCCATAATGAAACAGATTAACCTCAGCCCTGAAGTTCACCTTTCATTTGTAAACACCCAAAGAGAATGATCAAAATAAGTACGAAACGGTGAGGAAGCTTGTAGCAAGCCCCAACAGCGCACCAACCAGAATTTCGCGTGGTGTGTGGGCCTGCAACTGCAATCTGGCCGACATCACTACACCCGTAAGCGCAATAGCAGCGAGGGTCGGGTAAAAGAGTGTACCTTCTTCGGATACTTTGTTGAGCGGCAGTAAAATTCCAATCATACCCCACCACGCCAGGCTGTGTATGCTGGCCCGATAAAAAAATGTTACCATGGTGGATACTAATACCAATGCGTCAATCACCAGCAAGAAGCGAAACAGGTTGTCGGTGAAATCAATCTTTGTGCGGGTGTAGAATACGATGGTAAATCCAATATGTAACGCAGTGATAAACAAGAACGGCACAATACGCTCCTTTCGATCCTGCATCGAAAAAGATTTGATAACACCCAGCGCTTTGAAAAGTGAAATATTGAGCGCAGGCAGTACGAAGGTGGCGCAGAACACCAGGAAGATTACATTCCAGTACATGTCTTCGCGCAACGGATCCAATCCTTCCGGCAACAGCAATGCAAAAAGTGAGAACAGGTAAGTGGCCATCAGCAGCGGATGGAACACAAATGAGATCAGGCGTGCCAGCAAGTTCAACGGTGAGATCATTACATTTCTTTCCTCAACCGGGCCACCGGAATATTCAGTTGTTCACGATACTTCGCCACGGTTCTGCGGGCAATGTTGTAGCCTTTCTCGTTGAGGATGGTTTCCAGCTTATCGTCTGAAAGGGGTTTGTTTTTATCTTCCGCTTCAATAATGTCTTTGATAATCTGCTTGACTTCACGGCTGCTCACTTCTTCACCCGAATCGGTGGAAATCCCTTCGGAGAAAAAATACTTGAGTGGAAAAATTCCGAAGTCTGTTTGAATAGCTTTACTGCTGGCCACCCGCGAAACTGTAGAGATGTCCATGTTGATCATACCGGCAATATCCTTCAATATCATCGGCTTTAGTTTGGTCTCATCGCCTTCCAGAAAGAAATCATATTGAAAATCGATGATCGCCTTCATGGTGCGCAGCAGTGTTTGCTGCCGTTGCTTGATGGCATCGATAAACCACTTGGCTGCATCCAGCTTTTGCTTGACAAACGTAACCGCTTCTTTCAGCTTTTTATCTTTCTTACTACTCTTGTCGTAGGCCTTGAACATCTCGGTGTACGAGCGGCTGATGCGAAGCTCCGGAGCATTTCGGGAATTAAGCGCCAATTCCAGTTTTCCATTGTTGTTGGTGAGAATAAAATCAGGAATGATGTACTGATTCTTGGCACCGGTGCTAATACTACTGCCGCCAGGTTTTGGATTGAGTTTAATAATCAACTCCACGGCATCGCGCACAAAGTCTTCATCTTCCGTGTCGAGCTTCTTCTGTATTTTCTGGTAGTGCTTCTTGGTGAACTCATCGTAGCACTCAGCGATAATTTTCTTGGCTACCGCCACATCAATGTCGTGGCCGTTGTCCATGCGTTCAAGTTGCAACAGCAAACACTCTTGTAAATTTCGGGCGGCTATTCCGGGAGGATCAAACGTCTGAATTTTTTTCAGAATTTGTTCTACTTCTTCAAGCGTAGTATCAATGCCCTGTGCAAAGGCCAGGTCGTTTACAATGGCCTCCAGCTCTCTGCGGATATACCCATCACTTTCAATACTTCCGACTAACTGCTTGCCTATGGCATAATGCTTTTCATCGAGCCCCAAAAAATCGAGCTGATCCATCAACTGCTCGTGCAGTGAACTCGACATGGGGATAGGCATTTCACGATCATCGTCATCATCGCCATCGCCCTGCATTTTATACCCGCTGTAGTCATCGTCTTGCAGGTAATCTTTAATATCGAGATCATCTTCGCTGCCCGACTCCTCTTTGTATTCGTCTTCGGTGGTATCTTCGGTACGTTGTTCTTCGGGTGATTCTTCGTTTCGCTCCTGATCATCGCCTTCTTCCAGGGCGGGATTGATCTCCAGTTCCTCCTCAATTCTGCTTTCCAACTCGGCTGTAGGTACTTGTAACAGCTTGATAAACTGAATCTGCTGGGGCGATAACTTTTGCTGTAATGACTGGTTTAAACCGAGTTTTTGCATGAAAAAATCAAATCTTTTAGCTCTCTATCAAAGACCATGCAAAATAAAAAAAATAGTCCAGAGTGCATGACAAGGCTAATGCTGAGGGAAAAATTCAAGGTAAATTTCCTGGAGGCAGGAAGTCGGATTATGGCTTTCAAAACTCATAAGTTTTTTCGTTTTTTGCGACCTTATCGGGCTGTGGCTTCCTTGATTTTGAGACAGTTGAACAGCCGATAGGCATACTATGAAACGTACGAAGATCAAAGAACTGCTGCGAACAGCGCCCGAAGGTCAGGCTGTGGTAGTACAAGGATGGGTAAGAACTTTTCGCAACAGCCAATTCATTGCCCTCAACGATGGATCAACACAAACGAATTTACAGGCTGTTGTAGAACTGAATTCGTTGCCGGAAGCAACCGTGAAGCGAATCACAACCGGTGCGTGCGTTTCTGTAACCGGTGAATTGATTGCATCCCTTGGCAAAGGCCAGGCCGTGGAAGTAAAAGTTAAGGCGCTGGAGATTTTGGGCGATTGTGATGCCGAGGCTTATCCGCTACAGCTAAAGAACCGACCAAGCCTGGAATATCTTCGTGAGATTGCGCACTTGCGTTCGCGCACCAATACCTTCGGTGCCGTAATGCGTGTTCGTCATGCCATGGCGTTTGCTGTGCATAAGTTCTTCAACGATCGTGGATTCTTTTACATTCATACCCCCATCATCACCGGCTCAGACGCTGAAGGTGCCGGAGCTATGTTTCGCGTTACTACGCTGGATTCAAAAAATCCTCCCCGCGATGAACACGGTAACATCAACTACAAAGAAGATTTCTTTGGCCGTGAAACAAACCTTACGGTGTCTGGTCAGTTGGAAGGTGAAACCTATGCGCTTGCCCTTGGCGAAATTTATACGTTTGGTCCTACCTTCAGGGCCGAGAACTCAAACACAACCCGTCACCTGGCGGAGTTCTGGATGATCGAACCTGAAATGGCGTTCTACGATCTTCAGGATAACATGGAACTTGCACAACAGTTCCTACAGTTTCTGGTTCGCTATGCCCTAGACAACTGCGCGGAAGACCTGGAGTTCCTGAACAAGCGTGCTCTGGAAGAGGAACAAAGCAAACCACAAGAACAGCGTAGTGAACTGGGCTTGCTTGACCGCTTGAAGTTTGTGGCTGAAAATGATTTCCAGCGGTTATCCTACACCGAAGCCATCGACATTCTGAAGAACTCCAATCCAAACAAGAAAAAGAAATTTCAGTACCTGGTAGAAGAATGGGGTGTTGATCTTCAATCGGAGCATGAACGCTACCTGGTGGAGAAACATTTCAAGAAGCCGGTAATTCTGTATAACTATCCGGCTGGCATCAAGGCTTTTTATATGAAGCAGAACAGCGATGGTAAAACCGTTGCTGCCATGGATGTGTTGTTCCCCGGCATTGGCGAAATCATTGGCGGATCACAACGCGAAGAAAACTACGATAAACTTTTAAAGCGCATTAACGAGTTGCACCTTCCTGAAAAAGAACTTTGGTGGTACCTCGACTTGCGTAAGTTTGGTTCCGCCCCACACAGTGGGTTTGGTCTTGGGTTTGAACGGTTGATCCAGTTCGTTACCGGCATGACTAACATCCGCGATGTTATTGCCTACCCCCGCTATCCGGGAAGCGCGGAATTTTAATCTACCTGATCGCTTTGCTAACCTACTTCTGCTTGAATGCCAGCAGCGGTAGTTTACTTTGAAACGCAGCCTTGCGTGTAATACTTCTGTCGAACAGTTTGTCGTAGAAGCTGTGTTTGTGCGTAAAAGTAGTGAGCAGATCCGCCTTGGTAGTGGTAACGTAGTTTTGAATAGCTTCATCAATTTTACGACCGATGATAACGCGCGGCACAACATTCTTGAATCCTGATTTTTCAATCGCGGCATCCATTTTCTTTTCTGCCGCCAGGGCATCTTTCTGTGAAGCGGCCACGTGAATCAAATGAACTGTTGAATCAAACATCACCAGGTAAGGAATGAGTGTTTTCAATTCCTTCTCCACATGCCGAAGATCGCTGGCATACACTACATTTTTAAAATTCTTAAAGCCAGCCAATTCGGGCACCGCCAACACGGGCACATGACTTACTTCAATAACAGAGGCCGTGTTGCTGCCCATTACATATTTCTTCAATCCGCTCGCACCCTTTGTGCCCATTACAATGAGACCGCTATGGAGTTTCTTCGCTTCTTTTTTCACCGTGTCTTCAAACGAATTTCCGATAACAACCAGCACCTTCATGGGTTCGGTGGTTTTCAGTTGTTTGGCCGTCTCCTTCATCAGTTGGTTCAAATCCTCCTTCGCTGCGGCTATCAGTTCCTTCTCCAGTGTTTTTACCCGAAGCCGCATAGTCGCACTGGCCGGTCGTGTAATGGTAATGACATGCAGCAGGGTTAATGTGCCGTTTAATTTATTCGCTACTTTAACAGCATACTGAACCGCTACTTTCGAAAGATCTGACAAATCAGTTGGTACCAGAATATTGACCATGTGCAGGTGGATTAATAACGGTCTAAAATAATGTTTTTTACCAATCTTATTTAATCCTAATTTTCTAACGCTTAAAAAAATAGTGTGAACCGTACTAACCATGGAAATCCAACCCTTTAAAAACAGAACGTTTGCCAGTGATAACTATTCAGGTGTTCACCACGAAGTAATGGAAGCTTTGATAAAAGCCAATCGGGGGCACGCAGGTTCGTACGGAGCCGATGAGTACACCCACCGTGCCGAACTGGCTTTCAAAAAAAAATTCGGAAATGACAGCGAAGTCTTTCTGGTCTATAATGGAACTGGTGCCAATGTACTGGGATTAAGTTCGATGACGCAATCCTTCAATTCCATTATCTGTTCCGACCTCGCCCATATTAATGTGGATGAATCCACCGCTCCGGAAAAATTTCTGGGATGCAAGCTGATTACCATACCCACACGCGATGGTAAAATTTATCCGGATGAAATCGTCCAGAAAATCCAGCGTGTTAACGACCAGCATCACCCACAGGCACGGATCATTTCTATTTCACAATCAACCGAGTATGCAACCGTTTATTCAGTGGATGAAATCAAAGCCATCAGCGCCATTGCTAAAAAAAATAATCTTTACCTCCACATGGATGGCTCGCGTATTTCAAATGCGGCTGTCAGTCTTCAAAAAGAATTTCGGGAATTTACGCGCGATGCCGGTGTGGATGTATTGTCGTTTGGCGGAACCAAAAACGGAATGATGTTTGGCGAGGCAGTTATCTTTTTCAACCCGGAATTAGCCCAGCACTTCAAGTACACCCGTAAGCAAGGCATGCAATTACACTCGAAGATGCGGTTTATCGGGGCTCAGTTTGAGGCTTTGCTCAGCAACGATCTCTGGAAACGAAATGCACAACATTCCAATGCCATGGCCAGCCTGCTTGAAAAAGAATTGCAGGCTATCCCCGGAGTAACGATCACACAGTCGGTAGATGCCAATGGTGTATTTGCATTAGTCCCGCCAGTTTCCATTCCCTTACTTCAGGAGAAATATTTCTTCTATGTATGGAATGACATCACACAGGAAATACGACTCATGTGTTCGTTCGATACAACAAAAGAAGATGTAATTGATTTTGGACGAATTCTCCGAACCGTAGCGACTACCAAAAAATAAATTAGCGTTTCAGAAACTTATACGTTCCTCTGAAAGTGGAATTATTGTCTTTAACAGCTAACAGGTAATACCCGGTGTTCAGGTCTTTAACCCTTACTTTTAACTCGTGCTCATCCACTACTTCGGTTTCAACAGGAACTTCGTTGCCGATCAGGCTGTGTACAGAAAGTCGAACATGTTGCACATCCACGTGTTCAAATTTAATATGGACAAACTCAGTTGCCGGGTTTGGATAGACTTGTACAGCTTTAACTGAGGCTCGGCCGGGGTTCTCGGCAAAAGGGTCTTGTTCCTGGGCAAATCCCTTCAGGGATCCCAGCACAACAAGCATGAATATAATAACCCTTAATGCGCGCATTGTAATTTCAATTACTTCGTTTACGACAAATCTTGAACCAAAGTTTTCCGGTTATTGATTTATTTACCCTTTAGATGCACCGGAAACTGAAAAAGTTTAAAGGTAGTCCCCATTTTTTTTTAAGTTATGACCCTTTCGTTACGTCAGTTTGTTAAGCGTTACGGTGGTAATACCATATTAACCGTTCCAGAACTTGTTCTTCATCCAGGTATCCATTGGATCAAGGGCGAAAATGGCTCAGGCAAGACCTCCTTATTCCGGTCGCTGGCAGGTTTACTCCCATGCCAGGGTCATGTTCAATTAGACGAACTCAACCTCCACCAGCACCCGACAGGATATCGAAGACTTGTCAACTACAGTGAAGCTGAACCGTGCTATCCTGGATTTCTTACAGCTAAAGACCTGGTACAATTTATTGGAAGCACGCGGCAATCATCCACCCACCAACAGCACGACATCGTTAAACAATTTGGTATTAACGCTTACTTCGAAAAAACGTGTGATACATACTCCAGCGGCATGTTAAAGAAGCTTTCACTTGCCCTTGCGTTTCTGGGTAATCCAGGGCTGGTCATTCTGGATGAACCGCTCATCACCTTAGATGAACAAGCCCGGCTGGTGCTGGTTCGGCTGATTAAAAATGGACTTTCACACAACACTATTTTTCTGATCTCCTCGCATCAGTCCATTGATGAATACAATCTTTCCGTTGATAACACTTTTGTGATCACCAACAAAACGCTGGTCAGGTTGTGAGCATCACACACACCATACTGCAAAAAGTTTTTGTACGCGAATTTTATCGGAGTAATGCGAGTTTCTTCCTGCTTGTTATCGGACTGGCTGGAGGTTTTATGCGAAGCTACGACCATATTGCGCTGGCCGAATTCTTCATCAGTTCCTGGCTCACAATGTTGATTCCACTTGCCGTTTGGGCACTCTACACCTTGAAGGTGATCAACTTCAACCTGGAACTGATGGTGCGCCCGGAACAAGATTTCATCTTTCACTTTAATTTACTACCCAGGCGCGGGCAGTGGCTCTCCATGCTGGCATGCTGTGCTCTTCAATTAGTTCCGGCTTTCCTGTATGGTCTATTCCTGGTTGCGCTCGCTGCTAAGTACCAATTTTACCTGAGCGCTTTCCTGGGCACAACAGGACTTATAGTATTATTACTTTATGTTTCGTGGAGAACACTAAACGGCTTGAATCACCCGCATCCGGATAGCAAACCACCTGCACTAAACGAATACATTAACAAGACGTTCACAAAGCCTTATCCGGTTTTCTTCATCGAATGGGTCATTCGCAGAGAAACACTATTGGTTATTGGATCAACGTTGTTTAGTATAATCATTCTGCTTGGTGTTCTCAATCTTTACAACACCGATGTATACGACTTCCGGCTACTGGCCATCGGTTTAGTGGTGGTGGCTGGAGCAATGGTACAGTTGATACAACTCGCACACCGGTTTGAAAATTTTCACTTCAACATTATGCGAGGGTTACCGCTATCAATGCCCAGGCGTGTCGTGCTTACCGTAACAACACACCTCCTGCTGTTGCTTCCTATTTTCGGCATTCTCATAACTCGCTTCCCTTCACAACTTTCTTTCGTTACCCTGCTGGAAAGTTTACTCTTTCTACTTGCCACCATACTTTTTTGGAATGGAATACTTTATCAGCGCGATCGTGATCTGGAAGCATTGATGAAGCTTGTTTTTGGAGTTTCCATTGTCCTGATCATTTTGATTTTGTTCAAGACACCGCTTCTTGTATTAGCTTCACTAAAATTTGTAATTGGCCTTTACTTATGGATGAAGTACTACTACCGGTTTGAATATCTCTCGACACAGATAGAAGCTACTTCGAATTAAAATTTCACCACACGCCCCTGAAGTACCGCGGTATCAATTAACCGGCTACCGAACGCATAGGGAATAAAGGCTATCGATGGAATGGGCTGGGTGATGAACACATTGGCAACTTTACCGGGTGTGATACTGCCATGCGTATGCTGTAACTCCAGTGCAACAGCTGTGTTCAGGGTAGCCGCGTTGATGGCTTCCTCGGGTGTAAGCCTCATTTTGATGCACGCCAGCGAAAGTATCTGCGGCATGTTTCCGCTTGGAGCACTACCCGGATTGTAGTCAGACGCAATTGCCAGCGGCAATCCCGCATCGATCATCTGCCGTGCCGGTGGAAAGGGAAGCCCGAGAAAAAATGCAGCGCCCGGCAATGCAGTTGGCATCACCTTACTTTGCTTTAATAGGGTGATTTCTTCATCGCCCATATTTTCGAGATGATCAACGCTGAGGGCGTTGGTCTTCACCCCTACCTGAACTCCGCCCGAACGATGAAGTTGATTGGCATGTATGCGGGGTTTCATTCCAAACCGTTTTCCTTCCTCCACGATTCGCTCCGTTTCATCCGGTGTAAAAAATCCTTGTTCACAAAACACATCGATGTAGTCGGCCAGCTTTTCTTCCGCCACTGCCGGAATCATTTCGTTCAGAATACTATCGATGTAAAATTCTTTGCTGACATCTTTCGGAACCGCATGGGCACCAAGAAAAGTAGTCTTCACCGTAAGGGGTGTAGTCTTTCCGATTCGCCTGGCCACCCGAAGCATCTTCACTTCGTCTTTTACAGTAAGTCCATAACCGCTTTTGATTTCAACGGCCCCCGTACCGGTCTGCATGATTTCATACGCGCGACCAATACTTCGCTCGTACAGTTCATCCTCTGAAAGCTTTTGAAGTTTTTTTGCCGAGTTTAGTATACCACCACCGCTCGCTGCGATATCCGCATACGTGGCGCCCTTTATCTTCATCACAAATTCTTCTTCGCGACTTGCGGCAAAAACAAGATGCGTATGCGAATCTACAAATGACGGAAACACAAAACGGCCTGTCGCATCAATTGTTGTAGCGGGTGAATACGCTGGCATATTTTTCATACTGCCATACGCAGTAATGACGCCATCCTGCATGTATAGAAATGCATCTTCAAGCACTGGAAGTTCGGCCATGGCCTTACCAGCCACGTGTTGAATACCAGCCTCGCGAACCTGAACTAATCCCTTACAATTTTTTATCAGGATATCCGGCACGCAGAAAAAAGATTAGCCGTTGATTTTTTTACTTTCCGAAAGACTCAACTTTGTAGTCAAGGTTGGTGCCGAATACCGGGAAACTGATCTTGAGCATAGCGTAAAAGCCCATGCCTGCTACGGTTGGCCGGTAACCAAATTCTCCGCCATACGACCAACTCAGCTGTCTGTTGAAGCGACCGTCAATACCCAGGCGAAACCCGATTGCTTTTGTTTTCACAGGCGACACCGAGTAGGTGGCCTGATCGTCCAGTATGGGTGTACCATCAGGTGCTTTAGGGGTGTACACTACGTCATCCAATTGAAGTGACGGTGAAACGAGAACATCAAAAAATGCCGTGAAGATCATATCATCAATACCCTCCTCAAACTTATCGAAGTTAACGGCTACGTTTTTAATCCAGGTCATCGATCCTCCCACATACAATCCTTTAGCGTAAATGTTGGTGAATGCATGAACGCTTTGTTCTTCACCCTGCTCATTGAATTCGACTTCCGGAAGAACCCCATCAGAGTTTACGTCTTTCAAATCAGCGTTTGTCAGGCCTTGTTCCTTCATCACCCGATCCAGGTCTACCGAACTGTTCCAGGCAATACCACCGAGGCGAACACCATAGATCTTTCTAACCTTGCAAGGTACTTCGGCACTTAACGGAACACGGGCGGCCCATTTGTTTCCTTTGTAGCTGTTCTTATAGAGGAACATTTTTGTTTTCGAGCTTTCTTCAAAATCCTTGGCGTGATACGTACCTCCCAGTTCGAAGTAGATAAACGCCTGTGCCCGGTTATCGACACTACTCTGCTTGTCGGCCAGGTCGCGGGCAAAGTCGAAGAACTGTTGGGTGTATGTTTTTCTAAAGTGTGCCTTAAAGTCGAGCTTGTCTTTATGGTAGTAGGCCGCCTCCAGCCCAAAGCCGGCATTGACGTTGGTGGCAAACAACTCGGCATACAGGGGTTGCAGCCCAACAAAGAGTTTGTTGACCGAATACGGCTCGTCATAAATTTCTTCGTAGGTAACGGCCGTCTTGTCCTTTCGTTCGCCCTGCGCAAAAAGACTGACGGAAGCCGTCAGAAACGCAGCCATAGTGATGAAAAAGCGATAGTTCATA
>Ga0315910_10004373_pt1 | contig 11841 bp, 7 predicted proteins | sample EdamamesoilMG_FD_204470 | JGI IMG/M metagenome (GOLD analysis project Ga0315910, IMG submission 204470) | Garden soil microbial communities collected in Santa Monica, California, United States - Edamame soil | ecosystem: Environmental > Terrestrial > Soil > Garden | place: USA: California... | reverse complement strand
CGTCGTGCTCACCCGCACCGGCGACTACGACGTGCCGCTCCGCGATCGCTACCGCGTGGCCGAGCGCTACCAGGCCGACGCGTTCGTCTCGATCCACATGAACTCCGCCCGCGGCCGCAACGGCAGTGGCAGCGAGGTCTACTTCCTCTCGCTGGCCAGCGCCAGCGACGAGGCGTCGAAGGCGCTCGCCGATCTCGAGAACGCGGCGGACAAGATCTCGGCCGGGCCGGCCGAGCGGGGCGACGACGACCTCGTCGGCATCCTGTTCGACCTCAAGCAGACCGAGGTGATCCAGCAGTCGTCGCTGCTCGCCGTCTCCGTGCTCGAGGAGATCGAGGCGGGCCGCAACCTCCCGTCGCGGGGCGTCAAGCAGGCGCCGTTCGCGGTTCTCAAGTCGCCGGTCGTGCCCTCGATCCTGGTCGAGTGCGCGTTCATCAACAACCCGACCGAGGAGCGCCTGCTGCGCGACCCCGAGTTCCAGCGCGACATGGCGCGGATGATCACGCGCGGCGTCACGACCTATCTCGGCAAGGCCCCGCCCGTCGTGCGCGGTCGCACCTCCGCGAACTGAGCCCCTCGTGGTAGTCTCCGCCCGCCCGCGGCCCGCGGGCGGGAGGGATCCGTGATCGAAGTCCGTCACCTCGCGAAGCACTACGGTTCGTTCGTCGCCGTCGACGATCTCTCGTTCTCGGTCGAACCCGGCGAGATCGTCGGCCTCGTCGGGCCGAACGGCGCCGGCAAGACGACGACGCTGCGCTGCCTCGTCGGCATCCTCGGGCCGACGTCCGGTTCCGTCCACGTCGGCGGCTTCGACCTGGCGAAGGATCCCGTCGAGGCGAAGCGGCGGCTGGCGTGGATGCCGGACGAGCCCCACCTGTTCGACTACCTCACCGTGCGCGAGCACCTCGAGCTGACCGCGCGCCTGTACGGCGTTCCGGACGCCGAGGGGCGCGGGCGCCTGCTGCTCGCCGAGCTCGAGCTCGCGGACAAGGCGGACGCGCTGCCCGGCGAGCTGTCGCGCGGGATGAAGCAGAAGCTCGCGATCGCGTGCGGGCTCCTCCACGAGCCGAAGGCGATGCTGTTCGACGAGCCGCTCACCGGCCTCGACCCGTACGGCATCCGGCGCATGAAGCGCACGATCGTCGAGCGGAAGAACCGCGGCGCGGCCATCGTCGTCTCCTCGCACCTCCTCCACCTGGTCGAGGAGATCGCCGACCGCGTGCTCATCCTCAAGAACGGGCGGAGCCTGGCGCTCGGCTCGCTCGACCAGATCCGCGCCGCCGCCCCCGGCCTGTCGCGGGACGCGAGCCTCGAGGAGATCTTCCTCAGCGTCACGGGCCGCGGCGACGACGACGCCGGTCCGATCGATCCGGGGCCGACTCCCGCGCGATGAGCGACGTCTTCGGGGTCTTCCGCTTCCTCTCCCTGCGCACGATGAAGAATCGCGTGTCGCGGCAACTGCGCCGCCTGCGCGAGCCGCGCTACCTCATCCCGACCGCGGTCAGCCTGCTCTGGATCGGATTCTGGTCGTCGAACGTGCTGCGCTCGGGCCTGCGCGACGGGCACTCCTCGAGCTTCCAGGAGCGCTGGTCCGCGCCCGGCGCGCTCGATGCGTTCGCCGTCGCCGGCGGGATCGTCCTCGTCCTGTGGACGGCGTTCCTCTGGCTCCTGCCGTCGAAGAGCCCGGTGCTCGAGTTCACGCGATCGGAGATCCACTTCCTGTTCCCCGCGCCGGTGACGCGCCGGCAGATCGTCCACTACAAGCTGCTCTCGGCCCAGCTCGGCATCTTCTTCGGCGCGTTCGTCACTTCGTTCTTCTGGGGCCGCGGCCTGACGACGTTCGGCGGGTGGGGACGGCTGTTCGCGATCTGGCTCCTCTACGTGACGCTGCACCTGCACACGCTCGGGGCGGGGTTCCTGTTCACCGATCTCGTCGAGCAGGGGGTCTCGGGGCTGCGCCGCCGCATCGTCCCGTTCGTCGGTCTCGTGGTCTTCATCGTCCTCGCGGTGATCGGCGTGCGCGAGGGCTGGCCGCAGGTCGTCACCGCGTTCCGTGGCCTGGGCGGGGACTTCGACGACATGTCCCGCGGCGCGCTCGGGGACTTCCTCGGCACGATCGGCCGGATCGGGACGACCGGCGCGCTCGGGGTCGTGCTCGCGCCGTTCATGGTGTTCCCGCGTCTCATCCTCGCGCAGTCGCCGGCCGAGTACCTGCGCTGGCTCCCGTTCGCCGTCGTCGTGCTGCTCGTGCACTACCTGTGGGTGATCCGGGCCGACGCCGCATTCGAGGAGGCGGCGGTCGAGGCGGCGCAGAAGCGGGCGGCGCGGGTGGAAGCGGCGAAGACCCGGGCCCGCCACGGCGGGTCCGCGCCGAAGAGCGTGCGGCCGTTCCCGTGGAAGCTGGCCGCTTCCGGGCGGCCGGGGATCGCGCTCCTGTGGAAGAACCTCGTCTACCTGTCGCGCGTGACGCCGGTCCGCGCGCTCATCGGACTCGGCGCGTTCCTGTTCGGCATGGTCGGACTCGTCGCGGGCCTGAACGAAGCGGGCGCCCCGGTCGGGCTCGTCCTCGCGTTCCTCACCGCGCTCATCGCGCTGTTCACCGCGGTGTTCGGGCCGGTGTTCCTGCGCAACGACCTGCGCGAAGACCTGCTCCACCTCGACGTCGTGAAGACGCTGCCGTTGTCGGGGCGCGCGATCGTGCGCGGGGAGATCCTGGCGCCGTGGGTCGTGCTCGCGGGGATCCAGCTCGCGGCGCTGGCGGCCTCGTCGACGGCGCTCGTCTGGGTGGGGACGGCGGCCCTCGGCACGCTCGGGCTCGACGCGATCCCGGAGGCGGGCTGGTGGTTCGCCGGCATCACGGCGGCCGCGTTCATCCTGCCCGCGGTGACCGGGATCCAGCTCGCGCTCCAGAACGCGATCGTGCTCCTGTTCCCGGCGTGGGTCGCGCTCGCGAACACGCGCGCGCGCGGTTTCGAGGCCTCGGGGCAGCGCATGCTCACCGTGCTCGGTTCGGGGCTCGCGCTCGCGCTGTTCACGCTGCCTGCGCTCGCCTCGGGCGGGATCGCCGCGTGGCTCCTGGCGGGGGTGATCGGCGCGCCGTCGGTCGTGATCGGCGCCGTGATCGCGGCGGGGTGGCTCCTCGCCGAGGTGTGGTGGGCGACGCGCTTCCTCGGCGGGGTGTTCGACCGCCTCGATCCCTCGACGGCCGGGATCGAGGCACCCGAATCATCCTAGCTACCGCGAGTCGTCGCCCGACGACGCGCCGAGATTGACGATGCGCCGCGTCGTCGCGGGGGAGAGCGTCTCGCCCCGCGTCTTCCGCCGTTCGAGATCCTTCTCCATCGCCTCGCGCACCAGGATCCCCGTGTCGGTGAGATCCGTCCCGCGCGTGAAGACCGAGAACCCGTCGCCGCCCTGGGCCATGAAGTCGTTCGTCGCGACGAGGTAGGTCGCCGCGGGGTCGACCGGCAGGCCCGCCGCGGTCTTCAGGTCGCGGACGCGTTCGCCGCGCGGCTTCGCGGGGTCGAACGCGAACGAGACGCCCGACACCTGGATGCATGTCGAGGGCGACACGCCGTTCTCGAGCGCTTCCTTCACCTGCGCTCCGGTCAGGCGCACGCGGACGATGCGGTTGTCGAACGGCATGATCTCGAACACCTCGCCGACGGTCACCGGTCCGGCCGCGAGCTCGGTGCGGATGCCGCCCGGGTTCTGCAGCCCGATGTCCGCGCCGACCGCGTCCTTCATCACGTCCGCGATCCAGTTGCCGAGGTCCGAATCGCGCGCACGGCTGCGGCCCATGGCCGCGGTCGCCGTGGCGAGTTCGCGTCCCGTGATCGGTGCGATCGAGGCGTTCGTCTGCGCGATGAACGCCGCGACGGCGGAGTCGGGGCGCACGTCGTCGACGTACGTCGGGATCATGCGCGAGCGCGTCTCGTCCTTGACGACCCCGCCCCGCCCGTCGTTCGCCCGCCGGTCGTAGACGACGTCGAGGCGCGCGACGTACTGGCCCTGCGCGCCCGCGATGAGCGCGGGCGTGCCGCTCGCCTCGCCCAGGACACGGTTGTGACTGTGGCCGCCGAACACCGCGAGCTCCCCGGTCACGGCCTTCGCCACGTCCGCGAGCTCGCCCGTCACCTTGCCCGCCGAGTCCTGCCGCGCGGGCAGGTGGCCGATCACGACGACGAGGTCGGCGCCCGCGGCGCGCGCCGAGTCGGCCATCGCCGCCGCGGTCTTGGCCGCGTCCACGAATTCGTAGTCCTTCACGTACATCGGCATCGTCGTCCGGGGCGTGTCCTCGGTGCACAGGCCGACGATCCCGACGTTCACGCCGCGCCGCGACTCCATCGTCCACGGCGCCACGCCCGCCATCCGCTTCCCGGTGCGGCGGTCGATCCAGTTCGCGCCGAGCGGCGCGAACTTCGCGTCGGCCATGCGCGCGAACAGCGTGTCGGCGCTCCAGTCGAACTCGTGGTTGCCGACCGCCGCCGCGTCGACGCCGATCCGGTTCATGAGCTCGACCGACGGGCGGCCGAAGCGCAGGTTGGAGATCGGCGTGCCCTGCATCCAGTCGCCGCCGTCGGTGAGGATGGTGCCGTCCGGGTTCGTCGCCCGCTCGCGCTTCACGTAGGCGGCGAACGTGGCCGCGCCGCCCCACGGGCGCTGGTTCGAGCGGTCGACCGCGCCGCCGAGGAGCGAGCCGTGGAAGTCCGTCATGTGGAGGAACGTGAGCCGCGGGAAGACGGCGTCGGCGAGCACCGCCGCGCCCTCGGCGACGGTGAGCGGGCGGTCGCCGGCGCGGCCGCGGGCGAGGCCGAACGGGTCCGAGGTGTCGAGCGCGCGCGCGCTCTGCGCGGCGGGCAGCGCCTCGGCGCTCCAGGCGAGCGCGCGGGAGAGCGGCACGGTCGTCGCGGGGTCGATCTTGACCGGCTTCTCCTTGCGCGCCTTCCGCGCTTTCTCGCCCGCGGGTCCGAGCGGCTCGGCGACGCCGAGCTTCCGCACCCAGTCGGCGAAGCGACGGTGGGTGAGCGGGGCGGACAGTTCGTAGACGAGCGCGGAGTCGGCCGGGATGACGCCGCGGCGCACGAGGCGCTCGACGGGTTCCCGTCCGTTCTCGTCGACCCAGCCCGGCTCGAGCCGCCAGTTGCCGTCGACGGTCCGCTGCACGCGTCCCAGCTCCTTGAGGTAGCTCACGACGGCCGGGCGGGCGGGCACGCGGTTCGGCCGCACCTCGCGGCCGTTCTTGAGCATCGTGAAGCCGCCGCCGCCGTTGACCCGGTAGTTGTTCACCGCGACCGTGACCGTCTCGTCCGCGCCGAGCGGGCGGCCGTTCCGCCGCAGGTCGCGCACCCGCTCGCCCGCGGGCTTCGACAGGTCGAGCACGTAGCTCACGCCCTCGGCGGTGTCGAAGTTGTAGCCCTGGATGTCGGGGTTCACGACCGGACCCGTCGTCTTCCCGAAGTCGAACGGCATGTAGTAGCGGCCCGACTGTTCGAGCGCGGCCTTCAGGTCCGCGCCCTTCAGCTCGATCGCGGTCAGCGTGTTCTCGTACGGGTAGAGCGCGAACGCGTCGCGCACCGTGACCGGCCCGGGCAGGAGGCGCGCGCGCGGGTTGAACATGGCCGAGAGGGACACGTCGGCGCGGACGGCCTTCCTCTGCGCCGCGTGGATGAGCTCGTGCAGCGCGTTGTCGCGCGAGCGCGCGTCGCGGCCGTCGAGCGTGTCGGCGCACTGCGCGATCACGGTCGAGAGGTACGCCTCGGTCGCGTCGTGGTACGGCTTCGCGATGGCGACGATCGCCGGGTCCTCGGGGACCGAGGCGTCGACATCGAGCACGGCGCCCTTCTTCGCGGTCAGCGCGTACTTCCCGTCCTTGCCGCGCTCGAACACGAGGTCCATCCGCCCCAGCCCGTCGGCCCAGCGCCCGGCCTGGGTGAGGAGCACGCCGTTCTCGCGGCGGTCCTCGACGCGCACGTGCGAGTGGCCCATGACGATCGCGTCGACCCCCTTCACGCCGCGCGCGATCGCGAGCACGCGGTTCTCGTTCGGCATCTGGCCGGGTTTCATGCGGCCGTTCGCGTCCTCCTCGAGGCCCATGTGGCAGACGATGATGACGGCGTCGCAGCGTTCGCGCTCGCGCATGAGCGGCACCATGCGTTTCGCGGTCTCGAGCGGATCCTCGAACGTGAGGCCGGCCCAGTGTTCGGGATCGTCCCAGTTCGGGATGCCGGGCGTGGTCAGGCCGAGGATGCCGATGCGCACGCCGTCGACGACCTTGACGAGGTAGGACTGGTACTCGGCCGCGCCGGGGTTGTCGGTGCGCAGCGAGTTCGCCGAGAGCCACGGGAACTTCGCCTCGGAGCGCGCCTTCCGGAGGACGTCGAGCCCGAAGTTGTACTCGTGGTTGCCGACCGTGAACGCCTCGTAGCCCATCGCGTTCATGATCGCCATCTGCGGATCGATCCGCCCGCCCGTGCCGGGGACGCCGTCCGCGCCGCCCACCGCGTGCACGTAGGGGACGGGCGTGCCCTGGATGCAGTCGCCCGCGTCGACGAGGAACGCGCGGGCGCCCATCTCGGCCTTCACGCGCTGGACGAGGGTCGCGATCTTCGGCAGGCCGAGCTCGGGATCCGGCTTTCCGGTGTCGTAGTTCCAGGCGCGGATGCGTCCGTGCAGGTCCGTCGTGTGGAGGACGGCGACCTCGACCCGCGCGGGCCCGACCGCGGCGGCGGGCTTCGCCTTCGACTTCTTCTTCGAGCGCTTCGTCGCCGCCGTGCCGTCGGACACCGGTGCGAGGAGGGAGCCCGCGAGGAGCGCGACGAGCAGCAGGACGCCGGGGCGGGCGGGGCGGGGGCGAGACACCATGAATCCTCCGGGAGCGACGAAAGGGCCGGGCGGGGCTGGATGGGGCGAGCCTAGGCCCGGTCCTTCGAGCCCGTCAAGTGACGGTGCGGGCGTCGATTGCAGGGCGCGACCGGCGATCGGGGTCAAGGGGAGGTCAAACCTCGCCGATCCCCTCCGTGAGACGTTGACCCGTGCGCAAGCCGCCCTCTACCCTCATGGGGCAGCAAGAACCCCACGGTCTTCCCCCGCGGTTCCACGCCCCGAGGGAAGATCCCCGGTCCACAGGCCGCGCACCCGCGCGGACGGAGGTGTGAAGTGATCTCGAAGACGATCAAGCTCCTTGCCGTCGGCATCGCCCTCGTCGGGGCCGCCTCGATTTCCTACGCCTGCGACGGCGCGAAGAAGGAAGCGAAGAACACGAGCGCCGCGATGGCGTCCGCCGACGGCGCGGGTTGCGCGTCGAAGACGACGAGCGCGAAGGTCGCGAGCGCCGACGGCTGCTGCGCGAAGGGTGCCAAGGCCACGTCGGCCACGCTCGCCTCGACCGCGGGCGGCGACCACTGCGCCGCCGGTTCGAAGTCGGCGATGGCGCTCGCGTACGGCAAGAACACCGTGACCGCCGCCGGCGCCTGCCCGGCCAAGAACGAAGCGGACTACTCCTTCTTCGTCGCCGGCGCCGAGTGCAAGGGCACCGGCTCGGCCGTCGCCCAGGCCGTCAAGTCGGTCAAGGGCGTCTCGTCGGTCACCGTCGACTACGACAAGCACATGGTCTACGTCTGCGCCGACGGCAAGGTCGCGAGCAAGAAGGCGATCGAGAAGTCGCTCAAGACGGCCGGCTACGACGAGGTCAAGTTCGTCAACGCCACCAAGGAGAACTGCTCGAAGTCGCACGGGAAGGTCGAAGCCTAGACGCCGGTCGACGCATCGGACACACTGCGGGGCGGGAGGGCGACCTCCCGCCCCGCATTCGTTTCCGAACGAGGAGGTGGAGTTGAGCGAGACCCGTTCCTGCCCGGATTGCGGCGCGACGAACCCCTCGGGGGCGGAACTCTGCGTCGAGTGCGGCCACCCGATGGCCGCGGAGTTCCGTCCCCGCCGCGCGCCACACGAACGCCCCGAGCGCCCGCCGGCCTCGGTGGCGACGATCGGCTACCGGCCCGCAGCCGGCGGACAGAGCGATGCCCCGGGCTGGATCTGGGCGATCGCGGGGATCGCGGCGCTCGGCGCCGTGCTCGTCGCGGCCATCCAGATCGCGAACGCGCCGAAGCCCATCGTCGTGCCGAACGCCGACGAAGCCCAGCTCGCGCGCGCCGAGTCGCTCGCCGTGCTGATCCGCGCCGACTCGAGCGCGGCGGGACCGAATGTCGCGATGGGGAACCTCTACTACGACACCGGGAACTTCGGCGACGCGATCCCGTTCTACCGGCGCGCACTGGCCTCGGACCCGTCGCTGATCGACGTCGAAGTCGACCTCGCGGTCTCGCACCACAACGTGGGCGACTTCACGACCGCGCGCACGATCCTCGAGGGCGTCGTGGGGAAGGATTCGACGCACGCCATCGCCTTGTTCGACCTGGGCGTCGTGTACCAGCAGCTCGGCCGCGTCGACGACGCGAAGCGCGCGCTCGTGCGCGCCCGCGCGCTCGCCGGGCCCGCCGAGATGAAGTCGGTCATCGACCAGATGCTCGCCCGCCTCGACGGCGGGCCCGCCGCCGGGGCCTCCGTCCTGCCGCCCGGCCACCCGCCCACGGGGGGCGCGACCGCGCCCTGAGCCCGGCGAACGCCGCGCCCCGCGCACTCGGGCGCAATTTCGACGCTTTCCTCCCCGGTTCCGGCCCGTTCGGTCAAGGCACCGTCAAATCCCCGGCTCCCGTGCAGAAATCGGGATCCGGGGCGGGGTCTCGCGCGTCTGAACATGCGAAGGCGCGTCACGGACCGCGGGCGCGCCCAACGATACGAAGTTCCCTGCGGCCCACGTGAGCTGCGTTGTTCGGCCGATCCTCTCTCGCGGAGGAGTCGATCCGGCGACCCCACGGTCCACATGCGGGGAACTTCATCTTCGGGCCGGCGTCCTGCGGAGGGCGTCGGCCCCGTCTTTTTCCTCCCGCCCGGAGCGACCCCCGCTAAGGTGGTGCGGCCATGCCGATCCGCACCTTCCCGCCGATCTCGTCTCCGTGCGCCGACCGCTCGCGCTGACCGCGCTGTTCGCGCTCGCCGTCGTCGGCATCGTCGGCAGCGCGTCGTGGTTCACCTACGCCCGCGTCCGCGGCGCGCTCGAGGACGAGTTCGCGCGGCGCGTCGAGTGGGTCGCCGCCGCCGGCGCCGCCGACGTCCCGGGGCGCGCCGTGCACACGCTGCGGGCCGAGGGGCCGGCGGCGTTCGCGCTCTCCGACTCGGTGCTGCTCTCGCTCGGCGCGGTGCGCCGCTCGTCGCAGGCGTCCCGCGTCTTCCTCCACCACGCCGACGGTACGCTCCTGCTCGACACCGAGAGAGACAGCCTCTCGGGCACCGTGCCCGCGCTCGCACGGGGCGAGCAGGAGGCGCTCACCGCCGCGCTCGCCGGCCGTCCCGCCCATGGACCCCTGACCACGCGCGACGGGCGCCGCGTGCTCACCGCGTACGCGCCGGTGCGCGATCTCGCGTCGGGTGCGGTCGTCGGGGTGCTCGGCGTCGAGGCCAGCGCCGACGCGCTCGCGGTGCTGCCGGACGTCGCCCGGCTGCTGCTCGTCACCGCGCTCGTCGCCGCGCTCGCCGTGATCGCGCTCGCCGCGCTCTTCGTGCGCCTCACCGCCGCGCAGCACGCGCTCGAGCGGTCGCTCGCCCGGGCCGAGAACCTGGCGTCGGTCGGGGAGCTGGCCGCCACGCTCGCGCACGAGGTGCGCAATCCGCTCGGCGTGATCGACGGCGCGGCGAAGCGGCTCCACCGGCACTATGGTGGGCCCGAGCCCGAACTCTTCGGCTACATCGAGGAGGAGGTCGCGCGACTCTCGCGCACCGTCCACCGCTACCTCGACTTCGCGCGCCCGAGTGCGTCCGGCGTGGGCGGGGACGTGGCCGAGGCGATGGCGGTCACGCTCGGCCTGCTCGAGCCCGAGGCCGAGCGTGCCGGGGTGCGTCTCGTGCGCGAGGGCGGGGCCGCCGCAGCGGAGGCGGGGGGGCCGGGGCCGCGCGTCGCGCTCGGCGGCGAGGAACTCAAGCAGGTACTCTTCAATCTCGTGCGGAACGCGCTCGAAGCCGTGCCCGTCGGCGGGACGGTGAAGGTCGGCTGGGACACCGGGCCGCGCACGATCACGCTCCGGGTCACCGACGACGGCCCGGGAATGGATGCGGCCCTCCTCGCGCGCGCGCGGCGACCGTTCGTGACGACCCGGGCGCAGGGCACGGGCCTCGGCCTGGCCATCGTCGATCGCCTGGCCCGCGAGAGCGGCGGCCGCCTCGAGCTCGAGAGCGCCCCGGGCCGCGGGACGACCGCCCGCGTGACGCTTCCCCGCGGGCCCGTGACCGGGTAGGCTCCGGTCGAACCGACCCTCGCGCCCCCGCCCGCGCTCCCGACGAGGACTCCCCATGCCGCCTCACCGCCGCCTCCACCACCGCCTGGGCAAGGGCGCCGTCGCCGTGTTCCTTGCCGCGTCGCTCGCGCTCGCGGCGGTCCCGGCCGATGCGCCGGCCGGCACGCCGCATCCCCTGTCGGGGCTGTCCACCACGCTCTCCCATCTCGCCCCCGGGCTCGATCCGCGGGTGGTCGAGCGTGCGCTCGAGGCGGCCTGGTCGGCGCGCGCACGCGGCGTCGACGTGCACTCCGAGCTCCTCACCGTGATCGACTACTCGCTGCCGTCGTGGCGTCCGCGCCTGTGGGTGTTCGATCTCGAGACCCGGAGCCTGCTCTTCACCGATCGCGTCGCGCACGGGCAGGGGACGGGCGAGGCGTGGGCCCGCACGTTCTCGAACGTGCCCGGCAGCCGGCAGACGAGCCTCGGACTGTTCCTCACCGGCGACACGTACGTCGGCCGGAACGGGTACTCGCTCCGCCTGCACGGACTCGATCCCGGCGTGAACGACAACGCGTTCGAGCGTGCCGTCGTGATGCACGGTGCGCCGTACGTGAGCGACGCGTTCGTGCGCGCCGAAGGGCGCATCGGGCGCTCGTGGGGCTGTCCGGCGGTGTCCGAGCCGCTGGCGCGCCCGCTGCTCGACACGATCAAGGGCGGAAGCCTCGTCTACGCGTTCCACGCCGACGCGGGAGCGCCGTGATCCGGATCCTCGTCGTCGACGACGAGGCGCGCGGCGCCGACCTGCTGCGCCGCGAACTCGCCGACCGCGGGCACGCGGTCGAAGCCGTGACGTCCTCCACCGCCGCCCTCACGCGACTCGCCGAGACCCCCTTCGACCTCGTGCTCACCGACCTCCGCATGCCGCCGCCCGACGGGATGGCGCTGCTCGAGGAGGTGAAGCGGCGCTGGCCCGCCGTCGAGGTCGTCCTCATGACCGCGCACGGGGACGAGTCGACCGCGGTGCGCGCCATGCGCGCCGGCGCGTACGACTACCTGAAGAAGGATCCGCGCGTCGATCCCGACGAGATCCAGCTCCGCATCGAGCGCCTCGTCGAGGCGCGTGACGGCCGGGCCGAGCGCGAGCGACTGACCCGCGAGGTCGAGGCGCTGCGCACGGACACGCTCGCGGTGATCGGCGCGTCCGGCGCGCTCGAGCGCGCGGCGGCGCTCGCCCGGAAGGTCGCGGCGACCGATGCGACGGTCCTGTTGCGCGGGGAGAGCGGCACGGGCAAGGACCTGTTCGCGCGCGCGATCCACTTCGCCTCGCCGCGCTCGGCGCGCGCGTGGGTCAAGGTGAACTGCGGCGCGATCCCCGAGAACCTGCTCGAGAGCGAGCTGTTCGGCCACGAGAAGGGTGCGTTCACCGGCGCGGTCACGCGCAAGCTCGGCCGCTTCGAGCAGGCCGACGGCGGCACGATCTTCCTGGACGAGATCGGCGAGCTGCCGC
>Ga0315910_10004372_pt1 | contig 11843 bp, 12 predicted proteins | sample EdamamesoilMG_FD_204470 | JGI IMG/M metagenome (GOLD analysis project Ga0315910, IMG submission 204470) | Garden soil microbial communities collected in Santa Monica, California, United States - Edamame soil | ecosystem: Environmental > Terrestrial > Soil > Garden | place: USA: California... | reverse complement strand
ATCTCGCCCGTGATCAAGGTGTGCGCCAACCCGGACACCTACGAGCGCATGGCCGACGACATGGACGTGAATGCCGGCCGCATCCTGCAAGGCGCCGGGCTCGACGACGTCGGCCGCGAGATCTTCGACCTGGTACAGAAAGTCGCCGGCGGCGAGCTCTCGAAATCCGAGGCACTCGGCCACCAGGAATTCATCCTCACCTACAAACAATTCGAGCCCATCGGACCTGCCTGCCTGCCGGCAGCGTAGTCCTCCGGGCCAAGGGGAATACGTCTTGAAACTGGTACGTTTCGGATCCGCCGGCGCGGAGCGCCCCGGCTTGGCCCTCACGGGCGGCGGCATCGTCGATATTTCGGATGTGATTCCCGACCTGGGACTGCGTGCCCTGAGCGCCGAAAGCCTGGCGCGCGTCCGCGCCGCGGACGTCAGCAAGTTGCCGCGCGCGCCCGCGGGTGCCCGCCTGGGTCCGTGCGTGGGCAGCGTCGGCAAGTTCATCGCCATCGGACTCAACTACGCGGATCACGCCGCCGAGACCGGTGCGAAAATTCCCTCCGAACCCATCGTGTTCATGAAAGCCACGAGCTGCATCGTCGGCCCGAACGACACGGTGCTGAAACCGCGCGGCTCGACCAAGCTCGACTGGGAAGTCGAACTCGGCGTGGTCATCGGCAAGACCGCGCGCTACGTGAGCGAGGGCGAGGCGCCCGAACACATCGCCGGCTACTGCGTCGTGAACGACATCTCCGAACGTGCGTTCCAGCTGGAGCGCGGCGGCCAGTGGGACAAGGGCAAGGGTTGCGACACCTTCGGACCGATCGGTCCGTGGCTGGTCACGCCCGACGAGGTCGGAGATCCTGCGAATCTGTCGATGTGGCTCGACGTGAACGGCATGCGCCGCCAGCACGGCTCGACGCGCACCATGATCTTCAAGCCGCATTTCCTGGTGAGTTATCTCAGCCAGTTCATGAGCCTGCAGCCGGGTGACGTCATCACCACCGGCACTCCGCCCGGTGTCGGCATGGGTATCAAGCCCAACCCGGTGTTCCTCGACGTTGGGGACGTCATCGAGCTGGGCATCGAGAAGCTCGGCAGCCAGCGCCAGGTCGTGGCGCAGGCCTGAAAAATGGGGACATTCCTCATTTCGCTGTAACGATCGAAGAGCAAGTCAGGACTGCGCGGGCGTCGCCGATTGTTGCAACGAAATGAGGAATGTCCCCATTTTTATCAATTCCATCGCCGACCTGCGCGAACTCGCGCGGCGCCGGCTGCCGCGGGCGTTGTTCGACTACATCGATCGCGGCTCGTACGACGAACTCACACTGCTTCGCAATCGCGCCGATTTCGATGCGGTGCTGCTGCGCCAACGGGTGATGACGGACGTTTCACGCCTGTCGCTTGAGACCACTGTGCTGGGGGAACGCTGGCGCATGCCGCTGGGAATCGCGCCGACCGGGCTCACCGGGCTGTTCCACCGGGATGGCGAGATTCGCGCGGCGCGTGCCGCGCACGCGGCCGGCGTGCCGTTTTGCCTGAGCACCATGTCCATCTGTTCGATCGAGGATGTTCGCGCCGCGAGCGATGTCACGCTGTGGTTCCAGCTCTACTTCATGCGCGACCGTGGTTTCACCAGTGCGCTCATGGACCGCGCGCGTGCGGCACGTTGTCCGGTGCTGGTGCTCACGGTGGATCTGCCGCTGCAGGGCCTGCGGCGCCGCGATTCGAAGAATGGGCTCGCCGTGCCGCCGCGCCTCACCTTCAAGGGAGCCCGTGACTTCCTCCTGCATCCCCGCTGGCTTGCGGACGTGATGCTGGGCAAGCGGCGCACCTTTGGAAATCTCGCGACATTCTTCCCGGATCGCGGCACCGCGGCGCTGTCCGAGTGGATGGGCGGCCAGCTCGACAACACGCTGACGTGGAATGACGTGGCGTGGTTGCGCGAGCGCTGGCCCGGCAAACTGGCCATCAAGGGCATTCTGGATGCGGCTGACGCCCGTTCGGCTGCCGCGACTGGCGTGGACGCGCTGATCGTGTCGAATCATGGCGGCCGGCAGCTCGATGGCGCGACGTCGACCATCGCCGCACTGCCTCGCGTCGTCGAAGCGACCGGCGGTTGCTGCGAAGTGCTGCTCGATGGTGGCATCCATTGCGGCCAGAGTGTGCTCAAGGCGCTCGCGCTTGGCGCGCGTGCCTGCATGGTCGGTCGCGGCTATCTCTATGGCCTCGCCGCGCGCGGCGAATCCGGCGTGACGCTGGCGCTGGACATCCTGCGACGCGAACTCGAAGTGTCGATGGCGCTGACGGGAGTCACGACCACGAGCGGAGTAGATCGCAGCGTGCTGACCGGGCTGCGTAGTTAGTCAGGGCCTGCATTCCTGCGCGTCGCAGGTGGCATCGACGAATGCGATCACATGGCCGCCCGCGAATGCCGGCTCCGGCACGCCGCGCGGTACGATGTAACGCAGTTCGCGCGCCGCGCTCTGGGTGGGAATGTGAATGTCCCGCAGCACGATGAAGTCGCTGCCGGGATTCACGCTCTTCAGGGGCTCCTGTCCGCCGTCGAACGTGCGGATGTACGGGCGGCGGTCGCGCAGGAAGAGTCGTATGTCGTCCTCGGTCAGCTTGCGCATCGCGCCGCTGGCCAGCAATTCGGCTACGTCAAACACGTGATACGGATCGGCTGGCGGCGGCGGTGGCGGTGGCAGCGGTTCGCCTTTTTCCTCAGGTGTCCGCGCCTCCTTGATGACGATAGGCTCGCCTGACAGCGGCCATGCGCCTGCCGGCGACGCCGCGGATGCGACCTCCGCCATCGACGGCACGCCAGCCAGCGCGTCGATCGCGCGCGCGAACATCTCGCGGTTGCAGTTGGTCGGACCGCCCGTCACCGGCGAATGGACCAGCATGGGCACTTCGTAGTATTCGGCCACCTGCCGATCGATGTTGATGGCACCGCTTTCGGAACTGACGAGCACGGCCGCGATCCGCGTGCCTTTCGTCTCGATGATCTTCCAGCGAATCGCGGCGCGCGATTGCAGCAGCAAGACTACCGGGACTCCCGGTCGATCGACCTGTATCTCGAGCACCTCGCGATCGAGATCCGGTTCGTACAGGCTGCGCTTCTGGCGCAAGGCCGGTTTTTCACGCCAGAAACGATGCAGCTCCGTATTCACGGGAAGCGCCGGAAGCGAACACGACCCGAACTGCGCCTCCGCGGCACGTGTCGGCAGCGCATGGAACTCGCTCTTTTCGCCGCGCAGCAATGCCGCGAGGTCGGTCACCTTGTCATTGCGATCGCGCATCGCGAATGCGGTGAGTGCGTGTTCGGGAGAGAAGTACAGCAGCTCATCGCCCATCGCAGGGTTGTATTCGACCTTCGGGCATACGAGGTCGGTACTCGTGTCGCCACCGTGGATGCTCCCCAGCCGCATGTACGGAACGCGGTGGATGACGAACGTGGCCACCAGTTCGCGTGTGCTTCGCACGCGCAGTTCCGCGGTTCGCCGCCGGAAACCACCGCCGGTTTCGAATCCGTCGAGCTGGTAAAGCGAACGCAGGGACGAATCCTCGACCCGCGCCAAGCACTGGCCCAGCGGCGGAGTCAGGCCCGCAAACGCGCTGCCCGTATTCGTCACGCAATTGGCGGACGAGTCCGGCGCGAACGAGAACCGGTGAAATCTGCCGGGCGTGCCGGCATCCATTTCGAAGAAAGCGATGCGGCCGTTCAGCAAATCCCACGCCGCCTGGCGCGTGTACCCGTAACCGCCGGTGTGCTTCGAATCTTCGAGCGTCACGCCGGCAAGGTAGTAGCCGGTGCTTTGTGCGTCGACCTGCCGGAAGACCTTCAGGCCGATCGCGGACGGCCGACAAACCACCTTCGCAGTCAGCCTGCCCAAGCCGAGGGGCCATGTGAGCAGCAGTATCGCAATGAGCGCGAAGGCCCACACGATCAGTCGGCCCGGCGCCCTCAAGCCATCAGCCCGATGCGATCAGCAGTTCGTCGACTTCGGAAATGCGTGCGATCGCGACCAGCGACGCCGGCAGATTCTCGAGCGCGACCTCGCGCCCGTGACGCCGTCCCCAGGCCAGCCATTCGAGCAATACCGCGAGACCGGCGCTGTCGGCCCGCGTGACGCCGGCGCAATCCACGACGACGCGGCCCGAGCCCGCTCCACCCAGCGCACGGACGCCGATCTCGCGCGCCAGGCGCGCGGTCGCGAAAGTGAGTTCGCCACGCACCATCACCCGCCCGGCGCCGGACTGGGTGATTTCGATTCCGCTTGGCGGCTCCCTTTTCACGATCAGGTGGTTTTTGCCTTGGCGGCCTTCGCGGTCGCGGCCCGCGCTTCGAGTTGCGCGATCACCGCGTCCAGGCCTTGCTGCTGAACCTGCGCGCCGTAGTCCTCTCGGTAACTCTTCACGTAGCTGATGCCATCGATGACCACGTCCCAGGCTTTCCACGCGCCATTCACCTTGCGCATCGAATAGTTGACCGCGACCTTGGTGCCGTTCGATCGCTTGATCTCCGTGCGCACGGTGGCCTTGGTGTCGGCGTCAACCACCTTGGTCGGGTAGACCTTGAGACGATCCGCGGTGAAATCCACCATCGCATCACCGTACGTATACAGCAGCGACTTGTAGAACGCCTCCACGAAACGCTTCCGCTGCTCGGGCGTTGCATTGCGCCAGTGCTGGCCGAGCACCAGCTGCGCGGCATACGGCGTGTCGAAGTTCGGCAGCAGCGTCGACTCGACCAGGTCGTAGAGCCCGCTGGGATCCTTGCGGAACTCGGCGCGCCGCTGGTCGATGCCCGACAGGATGACGTTCGCCGAGCTCTCGATGAGTTGCGAGGGTCCGCTGGCGTCGACGGCCGGCGCCGTTTTCCCATTGGCCGGAGCCGGATCCGCCGCGAAAGCGGCGCCCGCCCCTAACAAACCGAGGATGAATCCGACCTGAACCAGCGACTTCACTGACCGAATCATTTCTGCTCCTTGTCTACCGGCGCATCGCTTTTCTGCTCATCCGGACCCTTGCTCGCCATGTTGGCGAAGAACTTGTTGACAAGGCTCTCGAGCACGATGGCCGATTGCGTGAATTCGATTTGACCGCCGTCCTGGAGGAAGGTTTCAGAGCCGCCGGGCCCGATCCCGATGTACTTGCCACCGAGCAGGCCCGCCGTCTGGATGCTCGCGTCGCTGTCGTCGGGTATCTGCGAGTACTGGTTTTCGATACGCAGCACCACCTCGGCCTTGAACTTCTGCTGGTTCACGCGGATCGACTCGACACGGCCGATGGTGACACCCGCCAGCGTGACCGGCGAACCTGCCTTCAAGTCACCGACATTGTCGAAATCCGCGGTCACCGTGTAACCGGCGGGCCCGCTGCTGAACTTGAGCGAAGTCCCCGGCAACTGGGTGGTGAGGAAGGCAAGCGCGGCGAAGCCGAGCAGCACGAACAGGCCGGTACCGATTTCGAGCGAGCGGGTATTTTTCATGGTTCACCGAGCATTGCGTAGTTAGTGCGTCGTCAGGAACGCGGCGGTCAGCAGGTAGTTCAACAACAGGACCAGCACCGAAGAAGTGACCACGGTGCGCGTGGTCGCGAGGCCCACGCCTTCGGGCGTCGGCACGGCATGGAAACCCTCGTACACGGCGACCAGGCTCACCGCCACGCCGAACACCAGGCTCTTCACCACGCCTTCCCATACGTCGCGCAGGTCGACGGCGTTCTGCGTCTGCGACCAGTACGCGCCCGGGTCGACGCCCATCTGCTGCACGCCGATGAGCTGCGCGCCGTACAGCGCGATCACCGTGAACGTGGCGGCCAGCAGCGGCATGGCGATGAAGCCGCCGAGGAAACGCGGCACCACGACATAGCGCACCGGGTCCACGGCCATCATCTGCATGGCGGTGAGCTGCTCGGTGGATTTCATCAGGCCGATCTCGGAGGTCAACGCGGTCCCTGCGCGCCCGGCAAACAGCAGCGCGGTCAGCACCGGGCCCAGCACCTTGAGATTGCCGAGCGCCGCGAGCACGCCCACGTAGTCTTCCGAGCCGAAGCGCTGGAACACGTCGAAGCCGAGCAGGCCGAGCACCATGCCGACGAACATGCCCGACAGCATGATGATGACCAGCGAGCGCGCGCCGGCGTTGTAGATCTGGCGCACGATCAGCCCGGGACGCAGCAATGCCGGCCCGGTCCGCGCCAGCACCTGCACCAGGAACAAGGTCATCGCGCCGATGCGCCGCAGGGCTGCCACGGGCAAAGAGTCGGTTGCCGAATTCATTTCGACCCGCCCAGCAATTCGCTGCGGTAATCGTCGGCCGGATAGTGGAAGGCCACCGGGCCATCGGCCAACCCGCCCATGAACTGGCGCACTTCCGCGCGCTCGCTGCGCGCCAGTTCGTCGGGAGTGCCGCTCGCGACCACCTTGCCGCCCGACAGCAGGTAGCTGTCATGTGCAATCGTGGCGAGCTCGTGCACGTCGTGCGACACCACGATGCTGGTGATGCCGAGCGCCTCGTTCATCTGCTTGATGAGGCGGCAGATCACGCCCATGGAAATCGGGTCGAGTCCCACGAAGGGCTCGTCGTAGATCAGGATGTCGGGATCCATGACGATGGCGCGCGCCAGCGCCACGCGCCGCGCCATGCCGCCGGAGAGCTCGGAAGGCATGAGCCTCGCGGCGCCGCGCAGGCCCACGGCATGCAGCTTGGTCAGCACCAGCTGCCGGACCAGCGGCTCGGGCAGATCGGCATGTTCGCGCAACGGGAACGCGACGTTTTCGTAGACGTCGAGATCGGTGAGCAGGGCGCCGTTCTGGAACAACATGCCCATGCGCCGCCGCAACGCGAACAGCTCGCGGTTCGACATCTTCGAAACTTCCTCGCCGAACACGCGCACGCTGCCGCGGCTGGCATAGGCCTGCCCCGTGATGAGCCGCAGCAGGGTCGTCTTGCCCGTACCCGACGGCCCCATGAAGGCCGTGATCCGTCCGCGGCGCGCGGTGATGTCGACCCCGTCGAAAATGGCACGTCCGCCCACGGCGTAATGGACGTCGCGCACCTCAACAATGGCATCGGAGGCTTCGGTCAAGAGGTCCTCGGGCTGGGAAAAGGCGGCGAAGAATATCAAAAGGCTGCCGCCACCGGCTTTCTGGTCGATTGAATCCGTACTAAAATGGTCCCACTTTTAGCCGGGCCCAAAAAAGGCGGGCGAACATGCTGCGAATCGGAAAGCTGACGGACTACGCCACGGTGATCCTGGCCACGCTGGCCGCGGACCGCTCGCGGCTGCACACGGCCGGAAAGTTGTCGGAAAAGACTCACATCGCCTCGCCCACCGTCGCCAAGCTGCTCAAGCAGCTGCATCGCGCGGGCCTGGTCAATTCCACGCGCGGCACCCACGGCGGCTACCAGCTGGCGCGCGATCCGGAGCACATCAGCGCGGCGTCGATTCTCGACGCACTGGAAGGCCCGATTGCCTTGACCGAATGCGCCGCCGGCAGCGGCAACTGCGGCATCGAGCACACCTGTTCGGTGGGACGCGCCTGGCAGCGGCTGAGCCTCGCGATCCGCCGCTCGCTCGGCGAAGTGACGCTGGCGCAGCTGGCCGGGCTCGCACCGCCCGCATCCATGCCCATCGAACGCGAGCTCAAGCACATGGCGCGCGCCAAGGTCGTCTCGTGAGCACCGAACCCAAGGCCATCGACGAGCTGCTGGGCCGGAGCTACCGGCACGGCTTCGTCACCGACATCGATTCGGACACCCTGCCGCCCGGCCTCGACGAAGACGTGGTGCGCTTCATCTCGCGCAAGAAGAAGGAACCGGAGTTCCTGACGAGCTGGCGCCTCAAGGCATACCGTCACTGGCTCACGATGAAGGAGCCGCACTGGGCGAAACTGCGCGTCAATCCCATCGACTACCAGGCGATTTCGTATTTCTCCGCGCCGAAGCCGAAGGCCGATGCGCCGAAGTCGCTGGACGAAGTCGACCCCAAGCTGCTCGAGACCTACGCGAAACTCGGCGTGCCGCTGCACGAACGCGCGCGGCTGGCCGGCGTCGCCGTCGACGCGGTGTTCGACAGCGTCTCGGTCGCAACCACGTTCAAGGAACGGCTGGCGGAGGCCGGCGTGATCTTCTGCTCGTTCTCGGATGCCGTGCAGAATCATCCGGCGTTGATAGAGCGCTACCTCGGCACTGTCGTGCCGATCACCGACAACTTCTTCGCGTCGCTCAATTCCGCGGTGTTCTCCGACGGCTCGTTCGTGTACGTGCCGCCGGGCGTGCGCTGCCCGATGGAGCTGTCCACCTACTTCCGCATCAACGCCGCCAAGACCGGCCAGTTCGAGCGCACGCTGATCATCGCCGCGCCGGGCTCGCACGTGAGTTATCTCGAAGGCTGCACGGCGCCGATGCGCGACGAGAACCAGCTGCATGCGGCGGTGGTCGAGCTGGTCGCCGAGGACGATGCGCAGATCAAGTATTCCACCGTGCAGAACTGGTATCCCGGCGACGAAAAAGGCGTCGGCGGCATCTACAACTTCGTCACCAAGCGCGGCGAATGCCGCGGACGCAATTCGAAGATTTCATGGACGCAGGTGGAAACCGGCTCGGCGATCACCTGGAAGTACCCGTCCTGCGTGCTCAAGGGTGAGAACTCGGTGGGCGAGTTCTACTCGGTGGCCACGGCCAACAACTACCAGCAGGCCGACACCGGCACCAAGATGATCCACATCGGCGCCAACACGAAGAGCACCATCGTTTCCAAGGGCATCTCTGCCGGCCATGGCCAGAACAGCTACCGCGGCCTGGTGAAGATCCTGCCGAGCGCGCACGGCGCGCGCAATTTCACGCAGTGCGATTCGCTGCTCATGGGCGGCAATTGCGGTGCGCACACTTTCCCGTACATCGAGACTCGCAACCCCAGCGCCACGGTGGAACACGAGGCCTCGACGTCCAAGATCAGCGAGGACCAGCTTTTCTATTGCCTGCAGCGCGGTGTCGACGAAGAAGACGCCGTGAACATGATCGTGAGCGGTTTCTGCAAGACCGTTCTCAAGGAATTGCCGATGGAATTCGCCGTCGAGGCGCAGAACCTGCTGGCCGTGAGCCTGGAAGGGGCCGTGGGATGAGCCTGCTGAAGATCGAAAACCTGTCCGCCACCGTCGGTGGCAAGAAGGTGCTGAATGGCCTGTCGCTCACGCTGAACGCGGGCGAAGTGCACGCCATCATGGGACCGAACGGCTCGGGCAAGAGCACCCTCTCCTACGTGCTCGCGGGCCGCCCCGGCTACGAGATCACCGGCGGCAGCGTTCTGTTCGAGGGCCGCGATCTCACCACGCTCGCCCCCGAGGAGCGCGCCCGTGCGGGTCTGTTCCTCGGCTTCCAGTACCCGGTGGAGATTCCCGGCGTCAACAACGTCTATCTATTGAAGGCGGCGGTCAACGCGCGCCGCAAGGCGCTGGGACTGCCCGAGGTCGACGCCTACGAATTCCTGCAGCTGGTGCGCGGCAAGATGAAGCTCATGCAGATGGACGAGAGCTTCCTGTCGCGCGGCGTCAACGAAGGATTCTCGGGCGGCGAGAAGAAGCGCAACGAGATCCTGCAGATGCTGGTCATCGAGCCCAAGCTCGCGGTGCTCGACGAAACCGACTCCGGTCTCGACATCGACGCGCTCAAGGTCGTGGCCAAGGGTGTCAACACGCTGCGCTCCGCCGATCGCGGCGTGTTGCTGATCACGCACTACCAGCGATTGCTCGACCACGTCGTGCCGGACCAGGTGCACGTGCTGGCGCGCGGCCGGATCGCGAAGTCCGGCGACAAGTCGCTGGCGCTGGAGCTGGAAAAGCGCGGCTACGACTGGGTGCTCGAGGTGGCGTGACATGAGCATCGCCCTGCCCACCAACCGCGACGAGAACTGGCGCTATGCGAACCTGCGTCCGCTGGCGAAGGCGCGTGTCGATGCGGTGCCGGGAGAACCCGCGCCCGTCGCACGCATCGAGCTGCCGCCCGTGTTGCCGAACTACGAACGCTGGGTCTTCGTGGATGGGCGGTTCGCGGCATCGCATTCGAGCGTCGCGGCCGGCTCGGTCGCGAGCCTGCTGAGTTCCCGTGACGCGGGCGACGCGCTGGCGGCCATGCTCGACTCGGAGATCTCCGATGCGGGCGTGGACTTCGCACTGGCCCGCCTCAACGGCGCGCGTGGCGACCAGGTGCTGCACATCGCACCGGCGGACGGCGTCGAAGCGCACGTCGAGCTGAATTTCGTGACCACGTCGCCGGCTGCCGCCGGTACCTCCTACCCCCGCGTGCAGGTGCATTGCGGACGCGGCTCGCACCTGCGCATCGTCGAGCGCCACCTGGGCGCCGGCGCGGCAGATCCCGCGATCAACGCCGCCTTCGACCTCGCCCTGCGCGCCGATGCACAGGTCGATCACTGCCGTCTGCAGAACTGCCCCGATGGCGCCAGCAGCTTCGACACACTGACCGCGCACGTTGCGGAGCGCGCGGCCTATCGACTGCGCACCGTGACTCTGGGCGGGCTCACCTCGCGCTCCACGATCTTCGTCAAACTCGCCGGCCGTGAAGCCCGCTGCGAGCTCTACGCCGCCGCGATAGCCAATCGCACGCAGACGCACGACCTGTTCGCGGAAATCGAACACGCGGCGCCCGGCAGCGTGACACGCGAGCTGTTCCGCGGCATCGCCACGGAGCGCGGCAAGCTGGCGTTCAACGGCAAGATGATCGTGCGCCCGGATGCGCACGAGTCCGACTCCGACCAGTCGCTGAAGACGTTGCTGACCGGAAGCGGCGCGGAGGCGGCCGCACGCCCGCAACTCGAGATCTACACGGACCGCGTGCGCGCGAAACACGGCGCCACCACCGGCAAGCTCGACGAGCAGATGTTGTTCTACCTGCTGTCCCGCGGGCTGGATCGCTCCCAGGCGCAGGCGCTGCTGCAATGGGCTTTCATCGAAGACGCCGTGTCGCAGGTCCAGCTGCCGGCGTTGCGCCAGGAAATCGAGCACCTGATCGCGGCGCAGTTGAATGAAGTGTCGGCACTCGACGGACTGGTGTCCAAAGCATGAGCGCGAATCCGAAAACCGTCGGCGCCTACGACGTCGAGCGCGTGTGGCGCGACTTCCCCATCCTCGCCCGCCAGGTTCACGGCAAGCCGCTGGTGTTCCTCGACAGCGCGGCCTCCTCGCAGCGGCCGCGCCAGGTCATCGAGGCGGTCGATGCCTACGAGAAGTTGCATCACGCCAACGTGCATCGCGGCGTGCACCAGCTGAGCCAGGAAGCGACCGCGATGTTCGAGCATGCACGCGAGCGCGTGCGCGCCTTCGTCAACGCCGCGTCGACGCGCGAGGTCATTTTCACGCGCGGCACCACCGAATCCATCAACCTCGTGGCGCAGTCGTATGCGCGCCCGCGGCTGCAGCCCGGCGACGAAATCCTGCTGACGGCGCTCGAGCATCACGCCAACATCGTTCCCTGGCAGCTCGTGGCGGAACAGACTGGTGCAAAGATCAAGGTCGCACCCATGGACCGGCGCGGCGTGGTCTCGATCGAAGACGTGGCCTCCGCCCTGACGTCGCGCACGCGTATCGTGGCCTGCGCCCATGTTTCGAATGCGCTGGGCAGCGTGCTGCCGGTGCGCGAGATCACCCGCCTGGCACACGCGCGCGGCGCGGTGGTGCTGGTCGACGGCGCGCAGGCGGTGCCGCACCAGCGCGTCGATCTCGCCAAGCTCGACTGCGACTTCTACGCCTTCTCGGCTCACAAGATGTACGGCCCCACGGGCATCGGTGTGCTCGTCGGCCGCGAAGCGCTGCTGCAGGCCATGCC
>Ga0315910_10004371_pt1 | contig 11845 bp, 11 predicted proteins | sample EdamamesoilMG_FD_204470 | JGI IMG/M metagenome (GOLD analysis project Ga0315910, IMG submission 204470) | Garden soil microbial communities collected in Santa Monica, California, United States - Edamame soil | ecosystem: Environmental > Terrestrial > Soil > Garden | place: USA: California... | reverse complement strand
CTGAAGGAGTATTTCAATAAACCCAGGACGCGCGATCCGCAGAAGATTCTGCCTTCCCTGAAGACGGACCTGAAAAATTTCGACGACAGGCAGCCCGTCCTGGTATGGTTCGGGCATTCATCCTACTTTATCCGGATGGAAGGGAAAAATATCCTCGTAGATCCCGTATTCAGTAAAAGCGCATCGCCCGTATCCTTTATGGTAAAGAGTTACCGTGGCTCTGATGTATATGAGCCGGACGATTTTCCGGAACTCGATCTGCTTATTCTCACCCACGACCATTACGACCACCTCGATTATAAGACGCTGAAAAAACTGTTTCCGAAAGTGAAGCGCATATGTACGGGCCTTGGCGTAGGTTCACACCTTCAATACTGGGGTTTCGATTCAGACAGGATCACGGAGTTTGACTGGTGGGAATCTGTTGAGGTTTTTCCCGGCATGCAATTAACGGCGTCACCGGCAAGACATTTTTCAGGCAGGGGAATTTCCAGGGGCAAAACTTTGTGGACATCCTTTATTCTCAAAACGAAGAATTCTAATTTTTATTTAGGCGGGGATTCAGGTTATGATGCACATTTCAAGGATATCGGAAAAAAATACGGACCCTTTGACCTGGCCATTTTGGAGTCCGGTCAATACAATAAAAGCTGGCCGCACATCCACATGATGCCTGAAGAAACAGTACAAGCAGCCATCGATCTGCAGGCAAAGGTATTATTGCCCGTTCATTGGGGTAAATTCTCACTGGCCTTGCATCCCTGGGATGAGCCTATCCGGCGCGTAATGAAAGAAGCGGAAGTCCTGAACGTACAGGTAACGACTCCCCGGATTGGAGAGCCTGTTTTGCCGCAGGGGGATTTTCCGGGCAGTCCGTGGTGGCTGGAAGTTTCGAATGAGAAGGAAGAATCCCGGTAGTTACCGGGAAGTCAAAGGAGAAAAATGATGAAGGAAACTTTCCTGGTACAGGTAGATACGAATGACAACCCGGTTGGCCTCGTTGAGAAAATGAAAGCACACCGGGAAGGTATTCTGCACCGGGCGTTTTCTGTTTTTATTTTTAACAGGAAAGGAGAATGGTTGTTGCAGCAGCGAGCAGCCGGAAAATACCATTCAGCCAACCTTTGGACAAATGCTTGTTGCGGCCACCCCGGAAACGGAGAACAAACCCTTGAAGCGGCGAGAACCCGGTTGAACTTTGAAATGGGAATGGACTGTGAACTCCGGCACCTCTTTGAATTTACCTATAAGGCAAATTTTAAAAATGGCCTGGTTGAACATGAATATGATCATGTGTTCCTGGGCATTTGCGAATTCGATCCATTACCAAACCCGGACGAAGTGAGCGACTGGAAGTGGATTTCAACAGGGGAACTCAGGATGGAAATGGCATCAGCGGAGGACCGGTTTACAGCGTGGTTCAAGCTGATCTTTGAGCGCGTGAATGACATGGCTGAAAAAAGAATGGCATAAAAAAACCAGCCCGGGGGTTATACCTCCGGGCTGGCAAAACTAGCGGCAGTTACCTGGTCTTACGGACTTTTTCGTTACTGTTGATATCGGCCTCTGATTTTCTTTCCATACGGAAGTCTTCAGATGCCACTTTGGAATCGTTGGCTCGTATTCTCTCCGTTGAACGGCTGTCAGCTTTCGCAGCCTTTTTTTCTGAAGAGCTATTCGCCCGGACCGGTTCCTGGCTTTTTGCAGCGCGCACATTTTTTTCCTGGCGGGTTGCATTTTCCGTGCGGGATAAAGAAGTATTCCTATCCCGGTTTTGATCCGTGGCATTCGCCTTGTTTTCCCTTGTGCTCTTGCGGGAATCTGTACGCACGTTCTGCGATTCAGTCCGGCGATCGGCAGGGCCGGCAACTGTTTCAGAAGGCATGTTACGCGTTTTTTGTTTCGCATCGTTCCCGGCATTTACATCACGGAATGTAGCGGCATGTTCGCTGCTTCTGATAGCTGAATTCTTACCGGTTTCCTGGCGCACATCCTGTTTGGCAGAAAGGCTGGATTTCCTTTCCGTGTTGCTGCTGATGGCAGTACGCGGACCTTGTTTCACATCGTACTTTACAGCCACTTCTTTATTGGTGCGCTTGTCGACAAACAAGGGACGGTTCTCGTTTTCATCAAATGCGCGCAATACCGTGTTGGAGCCAAGGGAAGTCCTGGGAGCATAGGTGGTCTGGTAATACCCCGTAGGATAGAGGTTCGTATAATAGTTATGCCTTATCCAGGGATTATAGCAGGAACGATTCAGCACAACGATGTACGAATTGTACGGGTTGAAGCCGTAGTAGAGCGGGAGAGAAGGCAATACTGCAACGTGCAACCAGCTAAACCCGTTGTAATAACAATAGGTCGATGCGAACACGTCGTAGTACACCATGTAATCGGGGAAGTAGTAATAATGAACCTGGTTTACGTAGGCGTAAGGAGGAGCCCATACTGGTACGACGGGTATAACGACCGGCGTAACAACCGGTGCGGGAGCTACTGCTACGGGAACAGGATCCACAATTACAGGGCGGGGCCTGGAGGCAACCATTACAGGAGCACAAGCATCCAGGGAGCCGGCCAGTACGGCCAGTGTGCCACCTGCAATCAATCTTTTCATCAGCGTTTTCATAAGCTATAAGTTTTATGATAACCCTGAATCCAAGTCGCATGCCATTTGCTTCCTTTTAGATGAATGCCGGATGAATATTGTGTTTTTAGTCAATTTTAAACGAATTAACTCTGCGCTTTTGCCCGCCCGACTGAACAGTCGTTCGGGCGGGCGTCTTTGCGGTGAAAAAAAGTAAGCGGTAGCCCGTTCTCAGGGAAGCACAAGTTAAACTGGTGTTAAACCTGGCCTGCAAAAAAATAGGGAGGTGTATGATGCGTTGTCTTAAAAAAAACCACCATGATCCACACCTCGCTTTATTGGAAAAATCATTTTCAGCACAACCTCACCTTTCAACGAATCAATTGGAACGAGCCGGTTGGTTTAACGAAGGAAGAAAAAGAAAAAATCCGCTATTCCCTGAGACCAGCGACGGGAAACATTTGCTGGCGGCGGCGCGGAAATATGCACTGTCGATCCAGGATTATGAATACGTAGATGCGGTAAAACTCTTTATTAAAGAAGAACAGAAACATGGAAACAACCTGGGCCGCTACATCGACTTGCTGGGAGAGAAACGTGCTGCATCGGATTGGGGGGATACCTTGTTCCGGAAAATGCGTTACCTGAATACGAGCATGGAGTTGTGGACCATTACCGTGATCATCGTAGAAAGTGCGGCCCAGGTATTTTACCAGGCCCTGCATGATGCAAGCCATTGCAAGCTGTTAAGATCGATCTGTACGGATATTCTTATCGATGAAGCGCATCACATTAAGTTTCAAAACGAAAGACTGGCCGTCATCTTTCAGCAAAAGGGATTTTACAGGAAAGCAATGTCCCTTTTGTTTTATTCCTTTTTATTTTTTGGAACTATTCATGCCATTTGGTTCGGGCATAAGAAGGCGTTGAAGGCAGGAGGGGTGAATAAAAAGGAATTTATGCGGCAGATGTATTTTAAATTTTTTAATACGCTGAAGTTTGTGCATGCCCGCGATGTCAGCCAGCCGGTGGAATTACTGCCCACACCTGCGTTAATTAGCTAATTAGCTAATTAGCCAATTAGCTAATGATAGGAACATCCCTCCGTCCTCCGCCTTCCGGATTGAAATGAAAAATCCTTACTTTGGCTTGCTAAAATCAGCCGGCTAAACAGCAGGAATCTTTTCATGATTAAAATCCGCACGCTTTTGTTATTGATGGCCACTTTATGGCTGCAGGCTGCACATGCATCCGAGGTTATGACGATAACCATGGACAGCATGTATAAGTATCCCAACCGGTTGACAGAAAACTGGAAGTTTCAGGAGGGTGACGATTCCGCATGGGCCAGGCCCGGTTTCGATGACAGCCAATGGAAAGTCACTTCCTCCACGTTACCCTGGAACGATACAACAGCCCCGGACATTCAAGGTGTTTGCTGGCTGCGTTTCCATTTCATCTCAGATACCAGCCTGAACGGCAAATTTCTGACGATGACCCTGACACAATTCGGAGCATCCGAGATATACCTGGACGGAAAAAAGATCCAGGAATACGGGAAGATCTATAATGCCGATACGACCAGGTATTATGATCCGCAGGAATTGCCTTTTGTCTTCCGCCTCGACAGTGCCGGGGAGCATGTGGTAGCGGTTCGCTATGCAAATTTCCATGCGAAAAGAAATTATACTTTTTTCAACAATTCATTTGCCGGCTTCCGGATGATGATGGGTGAAGCGGAATACTACATCGCGCATAAAAACCTGCGCAGTACTGTCTTCACATTTGTTTGCATGCTGCTGAGCGGAATTTTCTTCGCCCTTTGCCTGATTCATTTCTTTATGTTCCTCTATTATCGCAACCAAAGATCCAATCTCTACTTCAGCTTGTTTATGCTGTCGCTGGCCCTGGCATTTGTCAGCTTCTTCACCTGCTATGCGTCTACCACTCCTGCTTTTGCGATGACGGCCCAGTTCCTGATTGCGCCGATTTTCATCGGCTCCTGTGTTACACTTTCAGGTTTTATCAACGAACTTTTCGGCAAAAATAAATTGCGGTTTAAGATCATTGCCGCATTTGCCGCAGTGACACTGGTGTTGAGGTTCTTCGACACGAGGCTCCTTCCAATCCTTATCGTCTCACTGGTGATTTCTGTTTCATTCGAAGCCGTCATCACCATTATTATTGCCATCGTCCGTAAAGTGAAGGGCGCACGGATCATTGGCGCGGGCATCTTGTTTTTCTGCCTGTTGGTGCTTACTTTTTTTGTCATGGGAGCCCTGCAGGGTCAAATCGACCTGAATGACAGCACCGTATCCGGGCGCATTTTAATTGTCTTGCTGGCATTGGCCATCGTAAGCATCCCGGTTTCGATGTCGCTGTACCAGGCGTGGAATTTTGCATCGATCAGCAGAAGCCTGTCGCAACAGCTGGAACAGGTGAAAATATTGTCGCAAAAAAGCCTGGAGTATGAGCAGGAAAAGCAACGCCTGCTGGAAACACAAAAAGAGGACCTGGAAAACGAAGTTCAGAAAAGAACCGCTGAGCTGACCAATGAAAAGCGCAAGTCCGATGAATTGCTGCTGAATATTCTTCCGGAAGAAGTAGCCGAGGAGTTAAAGCAGTCGGGGCGTACATCGGCTAAAACATACAGCATGGTGACCGTTATGTTTACCGACTTCAAGGATTTTACGGATGTTAGCGAAAAAGTCAGTGCCGAGTTGCTGGTTGCCGAAATCGATTACTGTTTCAGCGCCTTTGACCAGATCGTTCAGAAATACAAAGTAGAAAAAATTAAGACCATCGGCGATGCCTACATCTGTGCAGGCGGAATGCCCGTCTTAAATTTTACACATCCGGTGGACATGGTGAATGCGGCCCTGGATATCCGGGAAAAAGGAAAAGGAAAGCAAAGGCGAGATTCCATTTGTGATCCGTATTGGAATCCATACGGGACCTGTAGTAGCCGGTATCGTTGGGGTAAAGAAATTCGCTTACGACATCTGGGGCGACACGGTGAACCTGGCCGCGCGGATGGAGCAAAGCGGCGAAGTAGGAAAAGTAAACATCAGCGGCGCCTCCTACGAATTGGTAAAAAACGTTTTTCAATGCTCCCACCGCGGCAAGATTACAGCAAAAAACAAAGGGGAGATTGATATGTATTTTGTTGAACGGAAAGCTAATTAGCTAATTAGCCAATTAGCCAATTAGCTAATTAGCCAATTATTGCTGACATCCGATTATTTGGCATGTTTAAAGTACTGCACGGCCCGCTCGTGTTTTTTAGCAGCTGCCAGCGAAGAAAAGGTGCCAAGGTTTTTCCGTTGATTTGTCTTTTTGTCTTTTTTCGCTGAGTATAGCCGGTATTGCCCGGATTTAAGTTTACGTATCATTCCGATTTCTTTTAATTTAATTGTGGAAGTGTACTTTTTATCTTCAGAAAGCATGCCATTACAGAAGGCAGAAGACGGAAGCCAGAAGCCAGAAGACAGAACCTTCAACTAAGCTCAGGTATCCAGCGGCAGAAGATGGAATGCAGAATGTGCAGATCATTAGCTAATTAGCTAATTAAACTCTTCCCCAGGTTTCATACCCATTCTGTGCAAATCCAACCTCATTTTTTACAGGCAAAATAGCTTAATGAAGTTTTTTCGGTGATGGTAGGATTTTTTCTGCAATACCAGTGTTACGGGGAATTGTTTAACAATTAATTTTTAACAAAATGAAAAGTACCGTATTAGTATTCGCGATGCTTATGATCTGTATCACCGGAGTGGCGCAGAATTTGGCTATGAATTCCTCCGGAAGTGATGCAAACTTTGTGCGTAAAGATGATTATGATGATGATGTGCCTGAAAACGGAAGTTTTTTGGTAGGTTTCAGATGGATGCCTACATTTTCGAATTTCGATCTGCATAATCCGGAAGGCGGAGTATTAGAAACCTCTTTTGAAATGGGTAATGGCTTTGGTGCCCTCGTCGGAACGAATTTCAGTAACCATGTCGGGCTGCAGGCTGAACTTATTTATACTGAATTGGCGCAAAAATACCGTGACAACTCTTTGGACTATAAAGTAAAACTTAGGTACGTCAACGTACCCCTGATGCTGGTATTCAATACGAATTACAGCAAGGCAGTGAACCTGAATATTTGTGCCGGACCGCAGGTGTCATTTAATACCGGCAGCGATATCGAAGCTAGCGGCGTAGGAGAAGGCGACAGTGTCCATGCCGTATTGGCCGTAAAACCGGCCGACCTGGGTTTTGCATATGGCGCCGGATTGGATTTTGGACTTAGCTCTGCCGTAAAGCTTTCTGTAGGTTACCGTGGTGTAATAGGCCTTATTGATATCAGCGACGACAACGAAAATATTGCCACGGATCAGTATTATATCCTTCAACGATCACATATGAATACCTATGCCGGATATCTTGGACTGACATTTGGCTTCTGAACACCGTTGTAAATTATAGCTTACCATAGTTTTCAGACCGGGGACAGCGGGGATTTCCTTTCAAGCAGGAGTCTCTGTTGTTCCTTTTTGGTCGAATTCCAAATTCCAAATTCCAAGTCCCAAATCCCAAATCCCAAATCTCAAATCTCAAATCCCAAATTCCAAATTCCAAAGTCCAAAGTCCAAAGTCCAAATTACAAATTACAAATTCCAAATTACAAATCCCAAATTCCAAATTCCAAATTCCAAAGTCCAAATTCCAAATTCCAAATCCCAAAATCCAGCGTCCAGTGTCAAGAGTCCAGCGTCCATCCTTCGCTAAAGCTTCGGATGGCAAAGCCAGAATCCAGCGTCCAGTGTCAAGAGTCTAGCGTCCATCCTTCGCTAAAGCTTCGGATGGCAAAGCCAGAATCCAGCGTCCAGTGTCAAGAGTCCAGCGTCCATCCTTCGCTAAAGCTTCGGATGGCAAAGCCAGAATCCAGCGTCCAGCGTCAAGAGTCTAGCGTCCATCCTTCGCTAAAGCTTCGGATGGCAAAGCCAGAGTCCAGCCTCCAGCCTCCAGATTCCAGTGTCAAATTTTATTCCCTCCCGATTTATCCCGATTTTTGCAAAAAGATATTTTCTCATGAAGAAACTGGTAATACTGGTATTCCTTGGACTTTCAGGATATACTTTTGCCGGGAGTTCCGTCCAGACCGACCGAAAAGAACTTCAGGAATTGCTGAATGAAAGGAAGGAGAAGTTCGATTCCTTCGCCGTAGCGGCTGAAAAGCGCAGCGGTTTTTTTGGCAATAAGACGAAGGGCGACATGAAGCGCAGCAATGAGGTGCTGATTGAAATTGTACGCACGGATAATAAAATCATCCGTTCACTGAACCGCGTTGTCGATTTCAGGAATTATGAAAAGGTAACTATGAATTACGATTTGCGTGACAGGAACAAGGTGCTGGATAATCTTTCGACGGCTGTTGATACGATATCGAAAAAGTATGACGCCCTGGTTGTTCGCAATAGGAAGCTCGAGTCACAGATAACCCGGAAAAACCTGGCGCTTTATCTTTTGATCGCAGCCTCTGTTTACCTGTTTATCCGCAACAGGAAACTTGAAAAAAGGAGAGATCTCTGAGGGCAGTCCTTGAATAGTTCTGCTTATCATGGGATTTCTGCCTCTTGGGAGCTTTCATTTAGACGCAGAGAACGCAGAGGAAAAGGCGCAGAGAAAACGCAGAGCCAATTTTAAAATACTGATTCCCGCTTAGCAGGAATCAGCAATTTTCAAATTTTAAAATCTCCAAATCTCCAAATCTCCAAATCTCCAAATCTTCAATTCCGTATCACAAGGCAATCCGCCATGATATCATGCAAGGCCTGTTTCTTTTTGGTGATACCGGCCATCAGGTAACCAATGAACAATATCATGGTTGAAATGATTTTGCCTAAATAGCGGCCCGTGGCGCGCAGAAAGGAAATTCTGTTTCCATTGATATCGGTTACCTTGATGCCAAGCGCCATTTTTCCCAGGGTGCCTTGCTTTGCGGAAGATTCCATCAGGGCATAGTAAAGCCAATTTACAAGCGTGCCTGCCAGGGTGATGGTTCCAATGGCGCTGAAAATCACAGGCAACATCGCCACAGCGTCGTCTTCAGACATGCCTGCCCCTTCCATGTTTTGCAGCGTTTCAAAACTGGCTAGGCCCAACATGCCAAGGATAGGGAAGACTGCGACAAATTGAACAACACTGAGGATAATTCCGTCGATAATGGCAGCGCCCAGTCGAAGCCAAAAGCCCGCATATTGCGGAGTGGGTGTGGGTGGGTTCAAAATTTCCATAATGATTAGAGATTAAAGGGTTAGTAATTAAAAAAAATCAGGAAACTAAAAATTGATGGGACGAATATAATATAATTAGTTAATTAGCCAATTAGCCGATTAGCCGATTAGCCAATTAGCCAATTAGCCGATTAGCCAATTAGCCGATTAGCCGATTAGCCGATTAGCCGATTAGCCGATTAGCCAATTAGCCAATTAGCCAATTAGCCGATTAGCCGATTAGCCAATTAGCCGATTAGCCGATTAGCCAATTAGCCGATTAGCCAATTAGCCGATTAGCCAATTAGCCAATTAGCCGATTAGCCAATTAGCCGATTAGCCAATTAGCCAATTAGCCAATTAGCCGATTAGCCGATTAGCCAATTAGCCAATTAGCCGATTAGCCAATTAGCCAATGAACCAATTAGCCAATGAACCAATGAACCAATAAGCCAATGAGCTAACTCGCCAATGTATGGGCACTATTGGTTATTTTTCGAAGTTGAAATTATTTTTGTAATTATTTTTGAAATATTTTCGAGTTTGTCGAGCATGTTAGGGTTTTCCGGGTAGTTGTTTGCATATCTGCAAAGCATCAACCAGTATTTAGTTTCATCAGATTCTTTGGCAGCAATTTTAAATTTGTGAATGAAATCATTTCTGCTTTCCGCATTTTGAGCTTCCCAAACATTCGCTCCAATGCTAGTACCGCATTTTAATAATTGGTTAGCAATTACAAATTTTCTTCTGCTTTCCAGTAATTCGCAATACTCAATTACTTCCAGGGAAAATTCGAATGACATTTTTAAGATCGGGTTATGCTCAACAAGTTCTCTTTTCATGATTTTAGGGTTTAATGTTAGAAAAATATAAGATATTAGAAAAAAGCTACTTTATCAGCACATCAGCACATCAGCACATCAGCACATCAGCACATCAGCACATTAGCACATTAGCACATTAGCACATTAGCACATTACCACATTAGCACATTAGCACATTAGCACATTTCAATACTGTTCTTTATCATTCGGAAAATCCATCTTCTTCACATCCGCTATATACTGCTCAGCTGCTCCTTTAATTTCATCGTAAAGGTTCAGGTAGCGTCTTAAAAAGCGCGGATGAAATTCATGGGTGATTCCCAGCATGTCGTGCAGAACCAGGACCTGTCCGTCTACACCATGGCCGGCGCCAATGCCTATGATGGGTATGGGGACTTCTTTTGCTACGCGTTCTGCCAGTGCAGCGGGAATTTTTTCAAGCACAATCGCAAAGCAACCTGTTTCGGCCAGGATGTGTGCGTCTTCGATCAGGCGTTTGGCTTCTTCCTCTTCTTTCGCTCTTACCACGTAGGTTCCGAATTTATAAATCGATTGGGGAGTAAGTCCCAGGTGACCCATCACAGGTACGCCTGCGGAAAGGATCCGTTCGATGGATTCTCTCACCTCGCGGCCTCCTTCCATTTTAACGGCATGGGCTCCTGATTCTTTCATGATTCGTATGGACGAATTCAACGCTTCCTTGGAATTGCCCTGGTAAGATCCGAAGGGTAAATCCACGACCACAAGGGCGCGCTTTACGCCGCGTACTACCGACGATGCATGGTAGATCATCTGGTCGAGGGTGACGGGCAGCGTGGTTTCATGCCCGGCCATCACATTCGATGCGGAATCGCCTACCAGCAATACATCAAGTCCGGCGGCATCCAGGATCTTGGCCAGGGAGAAATCATAGGCAGTAAGCATGCTGATCTTCTCGCCGCGTTTCTTCATTTCCTGCAGCGTATGGGTCGTGATTTTCTTTTCTTCTGTTTTGGCAGTGGACATGGATAAGGTTTTTAAAATGGAATTAGTTGTGTTTCTTTTTCTGGGAATCTTTCACAGGCGCCTTTATGGAATTTTTCGAAGATACTTTTAAAGAGTCCCGGAGCGCCTGTATCTCCGATTTAAGTAGCGTGTTCTCGTCCTGCAGCTGGCGGATTAACTGGGCTGAATCGACAGGCAGCGGTGTGAGTTTTACGGTTTCTTTTTTATTTTCTTTGCCGGGACTGCAATCTTCCACCGTGGATACGGACAGGAAATCAATATGTGCGATGGCGCCCGGACCAACCGTATAACCGAAATTACCATTCTTATACGCAAGCTCGGTAAAGGATTTTACGAGGGATTCATTCAGGAATACGTCGTAGTTTTTTTCGGAATAGGCAATGCGCAGGAGGTTATACGTTCCGCCGGAAGCTGCGGACGGCGAGGCAATCCATCCCTGGTTGTCCGCAGATCCCGTAAGCAGCCGGTAATTGCCTTGTACCAGTTGGCGGATGCGGACCTGCTTTTTCATATTCAACTCTAGCAGAAATCCGCCCGAACCGTTTTCCTGCATCATAAAAAAAATGCCTGCATAGGATCTTGGGCCGGAAGCGCGATCCAGCTTCAGGTTGGTTTTCAGCTCAAAGGAGGGACACGGGTTTTTCCATTTGCAGGGAATGGCAGCTTCACTTTCTTTATCCATGCGTTTCAAAAGGTACTCGCCATTCTGGATGAGAAACAGGTTGCCGGCGTCAGACTTCACACTCCACAAGCCATGATCCCCGGAAAAATCATCGGCAAAAATCTCCTGGCTGAAGGTTTCATTGACTTTTTGTGCCAGGCCCCAACCCGGAAAGAAGAGTAAATATACGGTGTAAAAAAACGCCAATACGGACTGGCAAGAGGAGGAGGGCATCCTGGGTTTGGTTATTGGCTCAAAGCTACAAAACAGATTCGTTATAAGGTTATTTGTATTAGCTTTGCAATCCTTCAAAGAGACCGGAAAAACGGATGAAAAAATTACTGCTTCTGCTGGCTTTGCCTTTGGTATTGATTTCATGTTCTACGGATTTTGATACCACAGCCGATTACAAGGAGACAATCGTCGCTTATGGTTTGTTGAACCAATACGATCCTGTCCAGTACATCAAGGTGAATAAAGCCTACCTCGGAGAGGGTAATGCCCTG
>Ga0315910_10004369_pt1 | contig 11846 bp, 12 predicted proteins | sample EdamamesoilMG_FD_204470 | JGI IMG/M metagenome (GOLD analysis project Ga0315910, IMG submission 204470) | Garden soil microbial communities collected in Santa Monica, California, United States - Edamame soil | ecosystem: Environmental > Terrestrial > Soil > Garden | place: USA: California... | reverse complement strand
CCACCTCATCACGCCCGCCGGCGGCAAGGGCATGAACCTCGCCATCCACGACGCCCTCGAGCTCTCCGAAGGCCTCATCGAGCGCTTCACTCGCGGCTCCGCCGAGCGCCTCGCGCGCTACAGCGACACGCGCCTGCCTCGCATCTGGGAAGCCCAGGAGTTCTCCAGCTGGATGCTCTCCCTCTTCTCCGGCGGCCTGCTCAACGTCAGCCGCGCCATGCCCGACCCGGCCGCCCACTTCGCAGCGCGCCTCCACCGTGCCCAGATCGAGCGCCTGATCACCGAGCCCCGCTTCGCGCGCTGGTTCGCCCATCGCTACGCCGGCGTCGACGCAAACGCGGACACCTAGAGCGGTCTCGCCCCGCGTTCTCTCTGCTCGAAGATCTGGGGCTCCCCCGGGCTCGCCCGACCCGCACGCGGTGGCCGCCCCACGAACGGTCCTGCTGCGCGCATCGTGGGCCAGTTCGCCTCGCATGCTAGCCGTGGCATGGGCATTGCACCCCGGCCACCAAGACCCCAGGACCGCGCGTGCGCCGGGGGCCTAACGAGGAGAAAACGGATGCGAGTTTCAACCAGCGACGTCATCGGTATACACACCGTGCAAACGGCGTCTTCGACGACGCCCCGTCCCCTCGCGGGGGTCTTCGAGACGCTCTCGGAGCAGCACCGGCAAGCGCTGGTCTTGCTGCGCGGCGCCGGCACGCCCCAGCCCGCTCCCAAGCGGCGCGAGAGCTGGGACGCGGCGCGGCGCTGGCTGCTCTCGCACGAGCGCGCCGAGATGGAGACGGTGTTTTCGGCGCTCGAGGGCTACGCGGCGGGCGACGCATTGCTGAAGGCGCACACGCAGCAGGCGATCGAGCTGGAGAGCGCCATCCATCAGCTGGAGTCGACCGACGTCGAGTCGGACACGTGGATCGAGCGCTTGCACGACGTGATGGCGCTGCTCGACGACCACGTGCGCGACGAGGAGCACGAGCTCTTCCAGCGAGCGCAGGAGCTGCTCGGCGAGAACACCGCCCGCGAGCTGGAGGCTCCGTTCATGGCGCGGCAGCGCCAGCTGCTGCGCGCGCTGGAGTAGCGCGCGCGACGGCCACGGCGGGTTAGACGCCGCCGTGGCTCGGTTACAGCCTCAGCCGCCGAATCGGCGTCAGCCGGGGAACGTGATGGTGTGCGGCTCGGTGTACTCGCGCAGACCCTCGATACCCAGCTCGCGCCCGAGGCCGCTCTGGCGGAAGCCGCCGAACGGCGCGCGATCGTCGATCGCCATCGCGCTCGCGTTGTTGATCCAGGTCGTGCCGATACGCAGGCTGGAGGCGACGGCGGCCGCGCGATCCATGTCGCGGGTCCACACCGATGAGCCGAGGCCGGACCACTCACGGTTGAGCTGGCTGACGACGCTGTTCACGTCCGTGTACGGCAAGACCGGCACGGCGGGCCCGAACTGCTCCTCGGTGACGATGCGCAGGTTCGGAGCCGGGTCGAGCACCAGGGCGGGGCGCAAGAAGTAGCCGCCGTCCGCGACGGCTGCCTCGTCGATGCTGCCGAGCTCGCGCACCTCGTGGCCCGCGGCGCGCGCCTCGGCGACCAGCGTGCTGACGAAGTCGCGCTGCCGGGCGCTGTTGAGCGGGCCCATGCTGGAGCCCGGCGCGAGCCCGGGCCCGACACGCTTGGCGGCCAGCACCTCGGACAAGCCGCTGACGAGCTCGTCGTAGCGCGAGCGGTGCACGTAGATGCGCTTGACGGCCATGCACACCTGGCCCGACGTGAGGAAGGTGGCCAGCGCCAGGCGCTCGAGCGTGGGGCGATCCAGCTCGGCGTCTTCGAGCACCAGGGCGGGGTCGTTGCCGCCGAGCTCGAGGGTGACGCGGGTGAGGTTCTGCGCTGCCAGCTGCATGATGGTCCTGCCGGCGGCGGTGCTGCCCGTGAACACGACGCGGCCCACGCGCGGATCGGTGATCAGCGGGGTCACGGCCTCGTTCGAGCCGCTGATCACGCTGAGCACGCCCGGCGGCAGCTTGGAGGCCAGGGCGTGCAGCACGCGCGAGAGCGCGATCGGCGCCGTGGGCGGGGCCTTGACGATCACGGCGTTGCCGGCGACCAAGGCGAACGGCAAGCTCGCCGACAAGATCGCCAGCGGCCAGTTGAACGGCACGACGATGCTGACGACGCCGAGCGGCAGGTGGGTCACCTGCGTGCGGTAGGGCGGCGCCCCCGGGGCGCGCGTGGCGCCCGGCGCGTAAGGCAGCCGCGTGTCGCCCAGCTCGGAGGCGAGCTCGGCCGCCAGCCGGAAGCGACCGGCGAACACGCCCAGGTCGGCCTCGGCCTCGAAGCGCACCTTGCCGTTTTCGCCCGAGAGCAGCTCCACGTTCTTCGCGTGCTCGGCCTCGAGCGCGCTCAGCGCCCCGAGCAGCAGCTCGGCGCGGCGGCCCGGCTCCAGCGCGCCCCAGCGCTCGGCAGCGACGCTGGCCGCATCCACCGCGCGGCGCGAGAGCGCCTCGCTCGCCAGCGCCACGCGCCCGACCAGACGCCGCGGTGCCGCCGGATCCTTCACGTCGAGCCACTCGCCCGTCTCGACGGGCTCGCCGCCGATCAGCAGCGGAACTTTGGGTGCTTGGTCTGATGCAGCCTTTTCTGATGCGGCCATGTGCCCTCCTGGGCGGCTCTCGCCGCCGGCGCTCGGAAAGGAGCCAGCGTACACCAGGGCCGCTCGCGCGGTCTATGTGCGGGGGCGGCCGTCTAGTCGCAGCGGCACTCGACACCCCGGGCGGACGCACGGAGGTCGGGCCGCTCGCCTCAGACCGCGAGCCGGCGCCCATGGAACGCTCACGGGAACGCGAACGTCGATAGGCGCGAGCCGACGTGAGCGACGTCGGCGTCCAGCACCAGGCGCCAGCCGCCGAGGTCGCGCTCCAGGCAAAACAGCGCGCACAGCGGGCACTCGACGCGCGCGACGCGCGGATCGATCAGCACCGCGGCCGCGGCGCTCGCCGCGTGCGTGACGACCAGCAGCGTCCCGTCGAGGTGCTCGAGCAGCCGCTCGAGCGTGTGTTGCACGCGTGAGCGCATCTGATCGCGCGTCTCCGGCCAGGCCAGCGCGCTGCCCGCGCCGAGCAGCGGATAGCGCGCCGCGCCGGGCGCCAGCAGCCCCAGGCGCGGCAGGCGCTCGAAGCTGTCGCTGGAGAGCCACTCGCCGAAGCCAGACTCGAGGAACAGGGGCACGCCGAGCGTCGCGTTGACCTGCTCCGCCGTCTGCACCGTGCGCAGGAAGGGCGACGCCACGATGGCGACGATACCCTCGCCCACGAGCCGCTGGCCGAGCCGGTACGCCTGCTCGAAGCCGTCCGAAGAGAGCGGCGGATCGTAGCGCTCCAGAGCGCTGTCGACCCAGCTGGGGTCGGCGAAGTCCTGGCGGTTGCCATGACGAGCGAGAAAGATGCGGCGAACGGTCATCTCTCCAGAGACGCTAGCATGAGCGCGCGTCCCTCGAGCAAGGCGAGCGCCAGCACCACCAGCGCCTGCAGGGCGATGAAGACCTGCCCCGTCGCCGTCGGTGCGATGGCGCCGCCGATCGAGAGCCACAGGCTGGCGCCACACCAGGCCAGGTTGCCGACGATGACGGCGCCGACGGCCGGCGCATTCTCCGTGGCGCGCGCCGCGACCAGCGCGATGAAGGCGGCAACGCCGAACAGCGCCAGGCCCGCGTAGGTGAGCAAGGCCCCCGGGATGTGCGTGAGCTGGGAAATGGGCCCGGCCGCAGCCGTCATCAACAGGCCGCAGGCGAGGCAGGTCGTGGCATCGATGAGCAGCAGGGGTCGGAGCGATTGGAGTCGGTCGGTCAGCATCTGGTGGTCTCCTGTCTGGCCCGGAACGACCGGGCACGACCCCAACCTGGCGCCAGGCGCCGGCGGGAGCGATGACCTGCGAGGTAATGGAATCGAGAGCGCCAGCCCGCTAGCGTCTGCACATGACCCCCGAGATCCGCAGCGGGCGAGCGCCGATCGGGTCGCTGCTGCGCGGTTGGCGCCAGCGCCGGCACCTGAGCCAGCTCGCCCTGGCCACCGAGACGCGCGTCTCGCAGCGCCACCTGAGCTTCGTCGAGTCGGGCCGTGCCATGCCCAGCCGTGAGCTCCTGCTCGCGCTGGCCCGGGCGCTCGACGTGCCGTTTCGCGAGCGCAACGAGCTGCTGCTCGCGGCGGGGCTCGCGCCCATCTACCGTGAGCGACCGCTGCACGGTCCCGAGCTCGCGCCCGCCCGCGCCGCCGTGGAGCTGGTCCTGCGCGCGCACGAGCCCTTCCCCACCCTCGCCATCGATCGACACTGGACCCTGGTGCTGGCCAACGCGGCCGTCGCGCCCTTGCTGGCGCGCGTGCACGCCGATCTGCTGCGCCCTCCCGTCAACGTGCTGCGCCTGAGCCTGCACCCCGCGGGCCTCGCGCCCCGCATCGTCAACTTCGCACAGTGGCGCGAGCACGTGCTGTCGCGGCTCGATAGCCAGCTGCGCGTCTCGGGCGATCGGGTGCTGGGCGAGCTGCGTGCCGAGCTCGAGGCGCTGCCGGCGCCCGAGCGCGCTGCCCCTGCCACTGCCACCGCCCCGGTGGCGGAGCTCGAGATCGAGTCGACGCTGGCTGGTGTCGCCGTGCCGCTTCAGCTCGACACCGAGCTCGGTCGCCTCTCCTTCCTGAGCACCACCACCGTCTTCGGCACGCCGATCGATCTGACGCTCGCCGAGCTGGCGATCGAGACCTTCTTGCCGGCGGACGCCGCCACGGCGGCGGCCCTGCGCGCCGCCTCACTAACGCCTGTTCTTGTCGAAGATCGCCCACAGGATGACGACGAACGCCGCCAGCCGCACCAGGTATAGCCACGATTGGTACTCCGAGTCCTCGCCGAGCACCGCCAGCGCGACCTGGTTGGCGCTCATGATCCCGAAGGCCACCGCGAAATAGGCGAAAAACCGATCGCCCGTGCGGGTGAAAAAACGCAAGAAGAACAGCGCTCCCACAAAAAATCCCAGGGCGAGCGCCCCCAGCAGGAACGAGCTCATGCTCAGCGGCTTTCGGAGATGAACCCGTGCAGCAGCAGCACGACACCGATCAGCGCTGGGACCTTGCGCAAGGTCCCGATGTCGAGCGCGAGCAGGACGTCGAAGAACAGCGCCACGTTGTTCGCCGCCAGCCCGCAGAAACACAGGGCCGTCCACAGCAAGAGACGCACCTTATCGGCCATGTACGCGCGCAACAGCAGCATGGCACACGCCAGGCTCGTCAGCGCGCAGAGCGCATACACCGCGATCGCCATCAGTCCTCCCTCTTTTTCCGGAATCGAAACGCCTCGGCCAGCGTCCTCGCGCTGTCGCCCGGCTCAGAAAATATCAGATTGATGACCGTGTAGCGCGTCGCGGCATAACACGCGGCGAGCTCGTCGACCAGGCCTCGCAGCTCCGCCGTCTTCGGCGCGAAGCCATAGGCCCCGTCCGCGGGGGGGCCGAGCAGGCCACGCAGGTGCAGATCGTGCAGGTGCAACGCCGCCGATTGATCGGTGATCCGAAGCTCGTGCGCGATGCTGGACGATGTCCACTGTTCGCCGCGCTCCCGGATCAACAGCAGGATCTCGAGCTGCAGCACGGAGTGGATGTCTCGTCGGATGAAATGGACGAGGGGTTCTGGAAGGGCTGGGGGGGCCAAATCAGCGAGGGCGGTAGCTCTGGTGATGTTACCAAGTCAGCGACCGCTCCATGCTAGCGATGAAGGAGAACCGTTGTTCGGCGCTAAATGACCCACCTGCGCTTTTGCCGGGCCGAGCGCGCCGCGGCGAACCCTCGGCAGGGCGCTGGCCCTCGACGCGCATCAGCGCGCCTCAGCCGTCGATGAATCGACGGGCGATATATTCCGAGCGCTGACACACGTCCGTGAAATACCCCTCGCCCCGATCGGCGCAGACCTCGACGCGCCTACCGCCTCACAGATCCGCGCACCCTGTCTGCAGCAGCTGGCCGCTGGCGCGGCCGCGGACCGCCGACCCCGGCGCCGTGCTGGCGGCATCGAGCTCGATCGCGCCCTCGCTGATGAAGCCGACGAAACGCGACGCGTCGCCGTCGAGCACCACGACGAGCCCCCCCGACTCGAAGCCGTGAAAGGGCCGATCTCCGGGCGAGAACTCGGCGGGGGGCGCGTTGAGCTGCAGAAAGATCCCGCGTCCATCCTCGAAGAACGTGAGGACGCGCACTGCGGACGTCGGCGCTTCGGCGTCGGGATCCGTGCCGGCGCGTCCAAACCAGGACGCGCTCGGCAGCTGCCGCCCGTCCATGGAGAGGCTGACCTCGAACGTGCCGAGCGCGGGATCGAGCGCCCCGAGATCGCCGTAGTCGGTCGCGAACTCGATGGCGAAATCGCCGATGGTCCCGAAGCAGGGGCTCGCTTCCGACGCGTTGTCGATCCAATCGGGCGCGGGCGCGGCGAGCTGGGCCCGCACCCGGCCGGGGTGCTCCTGCAGGTGCGCGCGCAGCGTGTCGACGGCCTCCGGCACGCTGTCGGACGCGAGCCTTGCCAGGCCATCGAGCTCTTCGACCAGCGCGTCTGGAGCCCAGGCTCGCTCGAGCAGCTGAGCGAGCCGGTCGCGGAAGCGCGTGCGCTCGGCCGGCAGCGCGTACAGGCGCCGCGCGATCAGGGATCGCGCGTACACGACGGCGCTGGTGTTGCGCGCGTCACCCGGGATCGCCTCCGCGAACGCGCCGTCCGTACCCCAGGGGATGAACTGCAGGAGCCCGCTGGCGGGATCGGCGTACAGGTAGTAGTTGTTGCGGTTGCCGTTGTAGCCGTCCCAGTGGCCCGCCAGCGTCTCCATCGCCCAGAAATCGACGAATCGATCGAGATCGAGCACTTCGCTCAGGCGCGCCACGAGCTCGTCGTCGCTGGCGGTGAGCGCCGCCGCGAGGCGATCGAGCTCGGCGCGATCCTCGGCGGCCTCGTTCTTGGCTTCGAGAGCGCCGAGCTCGTCGGCGACGAAGTCGACGAGCTGCCCCTCGTACAGCTTGCCCGATGTCTCGGCGAAATGGCGCGCGAGCAGCGGCTTGCGGATGGGCTCGACGTTGGCGTAGGTGCCCAGGTCTTCGCCGTTGACCACCACGTGCGCGAGGTTGCAGCGCGGCGCCGGCAGGCCCGCCCTCTCGAACAATCGATAGGCCATGCAGGTGCGCGATCGGGAGTAGTCCTGCCGGTTATTGTTCAGGGTCAGCCGCTCGAACGCGCGCGGCGCGGCGCTCTCCAGGAGCGCGTCCTCGACCTCGCCGAAATCGAGCTTCAGCGAGGGGCGCGGCCGCGACAGCGACCCGAGGAAGCCTTTCTTGCGAATGCTCACGTTCTCGAAGCGCTGCCCGTCCACGCTGGCGCTACCCACGAACTCCGTGTACGTGAACTCCTCGGCTTCGCCGAGGAAGCCGTCGAACAGGCTCCTGCCCTCGCTGCGCAGGGTCTGCCAGTCCGCGGGCGCGAGCTCGACCGCTACCTCGACGCGGTGCTCCGCCGCATACAAGGCATCCAGCGTGCTCGGCGCGCGCGCCTCGAGCGGCGCTGGCGAGGACGCAGCGTCCTCCGAGCACGCGGGCGCGGCGAGCGAAAACAGCGCCGCGACACCGATGGAAGACCTGACTCGCTGAACCCGGGCCGCCGGCTCGACGCGCATCTCCAACATTACCGCCGGCGCCCGCCGCTGTCGAACTCGTCCCTCGCTACGCCTCGTCCCCGCTGCGTCTCGTCCCTCGCTACGCCTTGTAGCCCTCACGCGGCGCGCGTAAGACAGGGTGGGCCCCGGCAAGGAGCGGACATTGGTAGTTCCCAGACCCACGCTGTTCGGACGATCGAGCTCCCATTTCACGCGTGTGACGCGCGTCTTCGCCGCCGAGCTCGGCGTGGAGTACGGCTTCGAGGTCGTGCGTGATCTCGCGTCGCGGGACCCGGCAGCGTACGGGGGCCACCCGGCGCTCCGCGTCCCCTGCCTGCAGACGGCGGACGGCGTGTGGTTCGGCGCGCTGAACATCTGCAGGGAGCTGAGGCGGCGCTCGACAGGCGAGCTGCGCGTGGTCTGGCCCGAGGAGATCGCGCAGCCTGCGGCGGCCAACGCGCAGGAGCTCACGCTGCAGGCGATGGCCAACGAGGTGACCTTGATCACCTCGGGCCTGGGAGGTGTGACCGGTCCCAGCGCCTTCCGGGTCAAGGTGCAGGAGGGGCTCGAGGGCAGCTTGGCCTGGATAGACGCCCACCTCGACGAGGCGCTCGCCGCGCTGCCCGCCGGGCCGCGCGCCAGCTACCTCGAGGTCACGCTCTACTGCTTGCTCACGCACCTGGATTTCCGCGGCGTCGCCTCCACGGCGCCGTACGCGCGGCTCACGGCGTTCGCCAAGGAGTACGGCGCCCGCCCCTCCGCGGAGCAGACGCCGTATCGCTTCGACACCTGAGCCGTTCAGGGGCCGCCCGGCAGCGTGAGCTCGGAGACGCCGGGCGGGCTCTGAGGCACCGCCACCAGCGCCGTCGCGCTCGCCAGCTCCAGGCGCGACGCGAGCTCCTCCGGCAGCCCGAGCTCGGTCAGCAGCTCGCTCGGGAAGGACTGAAACACCAGGCTCGCTTCGACCCGGAGCGGACCGACGACGCCGGCCGGGACGTCCACCGGGACATCGACGCTGCGGCGCTCGAGCGGCGCCAGCGAGTGGTTTTCGATGTCCGCAGCCTGCCAGGGGTACAGCGTGGGCTGGCCGATCGCGTCGAGCAGGCGCGCCGAGAGCCACAACCCGGGCAGCTCGGCTTCGCCGCGGATGTCCCGGTCGCCGCTGTCGAACACCACGACACCCGTGGCGTCGCTCACGCGCAATCGCACCCACAGCTCGCGAAAGAACGCCGACCCCGTCGGGAAGCGGTGCCCACGCACCGTGTTCTCGAGCAGCACACGCAGCGTCGTCCGGCTCTCGCCGAGCGCCGCCGCCGGCACCACCAGGCCGATCTGGAGCGAGTGCGCCAGCTGCTCCTCGACCTCGCGCCGCACCTCGCGCGCCTCGGGCTCGGACAGCTCCGACAGCCACATCAACGCGCCTGGACCGAGGAACGTGTGACGCCGGATGGGGCGCAAGCCGAGCCCGTAGTTCTGCACCGACTCCCCGTAGCCGCCGGGCATGTGGCAGTCGATGCACACCTGGCCGTCGTCGCGCGCCGGCCCCGACGCCCACTCCTCGTACGGCTGCTCGAGCGCGAGGCCACCGGCGTTCACGTCGTGGCAGCTGCCGCAGAGCTCGGCGGCGCCGAGCACGTTGCTCTTCTCGGTGTCGTGCCGGGGGCTGGTGTTGCCCGCGTAGATGCTGCCCTGCATCGGCCCGCTGGGATCGAGCTCGTGGCCCGCGTTGCCGACCGTGGGGAGCACGCGCTGCACGCGGTGGCAGCTCTCGCACGTCACGCCCTCCATCACCACCTCGGGCAGCGTCGCGAACGTATAGTCGGCGTCGATCGCCTGCGCCGTGGTGCCCACGTTGCTGTGGCACGACACGCAGAACGCGCGCTTGTCGGGCGCTTCCGCGCCCGCGCGCGTCACCAGCGCCTGAAACACGGGGTCACGCATGGCGTGGGCGTGAGCGGACTTGCTCCACTCCTCGGCCTGGCGCTGGTGGCACTCCGCGCACGTCTGCGCAGACATGAACTCCGAGAGCTGGGGCCCGGGCTCGAGAGGCAGCGGGACCTCTTCCTGCGAGGACCCCGCTTCGTCGCCCGTGATTCTACCGACACACCCGCCCGCGACGGCGACGGCGAGCGCCGCCCATATGAAACAAAACCGATGCAACACGCCAACCCCTCCGAGCGTCGATGACCGCTTCGCTGACACTGCCGCGCACGACGACACCCTCACGAGTGCGTCGCGCGCCGAGGCGAGAGAGGGACGCTCGGCGAGCCCGGCTTCGATCGTCCTTCGAAGCGCGGGCTCGATGAATCGTCCCCGTTGTCACCCCTTGCCCTGATTAGACTAGCGATGAACAAACACGTCGCAGTCAAAATGCCACCGTCATCGGCTGTAACGAAGCCCGCGTGCTTCTGGCACACCGGCGTGTTTCACCGTGTTGTGGCGAAAGACTGCGCGCGTCGCCTGCTCTGCCAGTGCCGCAGGCGTGTCTCGTCCGCGCGCGTGCTTCCTGCGCCGACGTGGCATTTCGCAGCTCGCTGGCGCGTTCTTCGCCACGTGCAGATGACATGCGGCCGGGGAACGGATACACCCCGAGTGTGCCTTTTTTCGACGCACGCATCCGCAGGGCCGACTCCGACTCGCCCGACGTCGCTTCGCCTCACCGATCCGGCGGCGCTGGCACGCAACGAGCGGACGCAGAGCGGGCGCGGCACCGCGTCCTCGTCGTCGAAGACTCCGAAGACGTGCGCGAGCTGCTCGCCGAGTGCGTGCGCAGCCTGGGGCACGAGGTCGACGTCGCCGCCGACGGCATCGAGGGCCTGGCCAGCTTCGCCAGCGTTTCGCCGAATGTGGCCCTGCTCGATGTGGGCTTGCCCGGTATCGACGGATACGAGCTCGCCCGTCGCATCCGGGTGTTGCCCGGCGGCGCCGCCGTGTGTCTGGTCGCGCTCACGGGTTATGGGGGTGCCGAGGTCAAGCGCGAGGCCGAGCGCGCCGGCTTCAACCTCCAGCTGACCAAACCCATCGACATCCAGGGGCTGGTGGGGCTCTTCGCGAGCTACGAGGCGGCGCCGCGCACCTGAAGCGGCCCGTGCCTGCCGGCGCGCCGAAGCCGGCTCACGCCACCGATGCGCTCCGAGCTCGCGCGGAGACGTCGTCGCTCGCCAGGAAACCAGGCTCCGACGGCTCGACGCCGAGCTGGAGCCGAGCGATCGGGAAGCTCGCGCAGCGCCGCACCTGGAGCAGCAAGCTGAGCGCGAGGATGACCAGACCCAGCGCGAGCGCGATCCAGATGCCCGGCAGGCCGAGCTCTGCGACGAAACCGAGGACGTAGCCGAGGGGGAGCGCGATCACGTAGTAGCAAACGAGCGACAGCGCCGCGCCGGCGTCGGGCCGGCCCATGCCGCGCAGGATGCCGCCCGCCACGGCCTGCAGGCCATCGAACAGCTGAAACGCCGCCGCGATCGGCAGCAGGCGCGCCGCCAGCGCGATCACCCCCGAGTCCACGCTGTAGAGCGCCGGCAGCTGCTGGCGCAGCAGGAGCAAGACCAGCGCCGGGACCACCATCACCGTCGCCCCGAGCAGCAGCGCCGCGCCGACCGCGCGCCGCATCTGGCGATCGTCGCCCGCGCCGATCAGGTTGCCGACGCGAGTGGCCGCGCCTTGCGCGACCCCGAGCGGGATCATGAACGAGAACACGGCGAGGCTGAGCGCGATCTGATGGCTGCCGACGGCGTCGCGGTCGATCCAACCGGCCATCAGCGCCGCGATCGAGAACGCCCAGGCCTCGAACGCGATCTGCATGCTGACGGGCGTTCCCAGGCGCACGACACGACCCAAGCCTCGAAACGAGTCGCGGCTCCACGGCTGCCAGGCGCCCACGTGCAGCCGGAAGACGCGGATCCAGAGCGCGAGACCGAGCACCAGCAGCGCGAACGTGATCGACTCGGCGATGGCCGCGCCCCGGAGGCCGAGCGCCGGCAGCCCTGCCCAGCCATAGATGAGCGCGCTGCTCAGCAGCAAGTGGACGCCGTTGCCGACCCACATCACCACCGTGGGCGGCAGCATCACGGTGCGGCCCTGCAGGTATTGGCGCAGCGCCGCGAACATCATGTAACACGGGATGACCGGCAGCTTGTAGGCGTTGTAGCGGCCCGCGAGCTCCGCCAGGTGCGGGTCCTGCCCGAGCA
>Ga0315910_10004368_pt1 | contig 11846 bp, 7 predicted proteins | sample EdamamesoilMG_FD_204470 | JGI IMG/M metagenome (GOLD analysis project Ga0315910, IMG submission 204470) | Garden soil microbial communities collected in Santa Monica, California, United States - Edamame soil | ecosystem: Environmental > Terrestrial > Soil > Garden | place: USA: California... | reverse complement strand
GGAGCCTACAGGATCGGTCGCGTGTGCGGAGGCTCCTGAACCGGTGGCGGCAGCACGATGCGGCCGAGGCGGAGTCCGTCCCGAACTTGGGTGAGGTCGACCTTCGGATCGATGAAGCGGACGCCCCGCCGCCCGTTCAAGGAAACACGAGAGTCCGCGAACACCTCGACGGGGCCGAAGCCCATCTCGGTGACGTCCGTTGCGATGTGGTGCGCGAGCTGCACGATGAGATCGGGCTGGCTCGACATCTCGGTCTCCTGCATGCCCGTCAGGTACTGGCGCGGGTTCACGTGCACGATGCGCCCCGTCTCCCGCTGCCGGACGACGAACGTCGTGCTGCCGCCCTTGGCGCGGAGCATCACGCGCCACGAAAAGCGCATCCCTTGCTCGTGCCACAGGATGTTCCCGCCGTAGGCGAGGCCTCGCAGCGGCAGGAGGAGCTGGACCAGGCAGTAGGCGGCGCCGAGCGCAAGCCCGAACCGCGCGAGGAGCGGCGGGGAGGCCAGCGCGGCACTCGCTCCCGGTGCGCCGCTACCCGCCGGAGCGACCGACGAACGCCGTACCCGCTGCAGCAGAAGCCGCGGCCAGCTCGGCGAGAAGAAGACGAGCGCACCGAGCACCATGATCACGGGGAACATCCCGATCGGAAACAGGAGCCGCGTGATCACGTGAAACACGATCAGGACTGCGTAGGCCCACGGCCGGGTGCGGCCGAAGAGGAGGAAGAACACGACCGTGGTGTCGAACAAGAAGCCGCACCAGCTCATCACCAGCGGCACGCCAGGCAGCGTGAGGAGTGGCCCGAGGATCGGAAGCTCCGTGCTCGCCCCGAGCCAGATGCTGAGCGGCTGCGCGTGAAGGAGCCAATCGGATTGAGCCTTCGCGAGGCCCGCAAAAAAGTAGACGATGCCGACCTGAACGCGAAAAACGAGGAGCCAGGCGCGCGAGACCTGGGGCAGGACCGGTGCCGCCCCGCCTCGCGACCGGAGCCAGGCGTCCACCGAGTAGGCGCGAGCGGCCGGTGACGCCGCGAGCAGGAACGAAAGCAACGCCGCGAGATAGTAGTGGTTCAGGTACGTGCTCACGTCGATGAGCTGCACGTACGCGAGCCCGATCGCGAAGACCGTCGCCGCGAGGCGGAACGCGAGGCCCACGGCCATCGCCAGCGCGAGCGCCACCAGCACGACGAAGAGGCCGTGCATGGCGGGCCCGGAGAGCGGCTCCACCCATTCGAAGCCCCAGTACTTGAAGTGAAACACCGGGTCGACGAAGAACCGCTCGATCCAGCCGTTGGCGATGAAGCGCCACATCGACACCGCGAGCGCGAGCCCGTAGAGGAAGCGAAACGCCGCAAGCCACGCGATGTCGACCGGCGCGAGCAGCCAGTCGACCGCGCGCCGCGTATCGGTGGTCGCCTTGCTAGTCGGTGTCACTGGCGACTCCTGCGGGTAGCTCGAGATTCACCGGGCTCGCCGGGCCGAAAAATTCCGACTTCAGCACGTCGGTCATCGCCTTGACGATCAGGTAGAGGGCGCCGGTTTCGGCGGGGGTCATGGCGGCGAGCGGCTTCGCCGCGTCCACGGCGGCGCGCGCGGTGGCGAGCTTGGTGAGGAGCTCCGCCGCGAGGTCGCCGTGCCCGACCGAGACGAGCCAGTCGTCGAAGCCGACGCCCTCGCCGTTCGGACCGCAACCCTGGAAGAGTCCCTGGAACCCACGCAGATTCTCGCGGAGGTTCTCGGTGCCGACGCCGGCGTACGGCGCCTCGGGGCCGGTCACCGGGTGCATCAGCGTGTAGCCCGCCGGAACGCCGAGCTTCCAATCCTTGAGCTCGCGCTCCGCGTAGATCAGGGCCCATGCGAGCGTGCTCATCGCTTCCTGCTCGCTCGGGTAGCCGCTGGCGCTGACGAACGACTGACGGAAGTTCCCGCCCGCGGGGTCCCACAGGTTGCGGAGCGCCTCGATCTCGTCCTGAACGTTCGCCGAAAGGGCGACGGCGTACGCACGGCGCCGGTTCGCGATTTCGGATGCACCGAGCGTCGCCCATGTCTTGGCGGACTGAGTCACCGCCTGGCAGGCGGTCTCGTTGCTCGTGTAAAAGAGCAGCACTTCGAGCCCGAACAGGCCCCGCCCGGTGAGCGGCACGTTGGCAAAGCCCTGCGTGTACGTCGGATTCACGATCTGCTCGTCGACGCGGCAGTGCGCCGTCAGCGGCCAGGAGTAGATGTGCTCGCGGATGCCGAGCCCCTGATAGCCGTCCTTGCCGGCGCTCTCCGCGCGGCTCGCCACCGGCCCGAACTGGAAGAGCTCGATCGTCGACCAGATCGCCATCGCGCTCCGCCACGCGGCCTGGGCGTCGGCAAGGTGCGCGGCGCTCGGCTCGTCCGCCTGTGCCTTCACCGTGCTCTCGAGCCGTGTCGCCGCCGTGTCGAAGCGGCAGTAGTGCCATTCGCCGCACGCCGCTGCGGCCGCGCGCAGCGCTTCGCGCGTGAACGGATCCGCCGTCGTCACCGGCGCTTCGCCGCAGGGATCGACAGGGTCGGGCTCGCCGCCGTCACCGCCCGCGCCGCCCTCGGCCGCCTCGGCACCGGATCCGCCGACGGCACCGGATCCACCGCTCGCGCCGCTACCTCCGCTGCCGTTGCTACCGCTGCCGCCGCTGCCGTTGCTGCCGCTGCCCCCGCTGCCCTTGCCGCCCTTGCCCCCGCTTCCGGTTCCGGTACCCGCGTCGCCGGCTCGCGGCGTGGTGCCGCCGGTCGCGGAGGCGCCGCCGGTCGAGCCGCCCGCACCGCCCGATGCTCCGCTGGCGGGAGCGGCCCCCGGGCTCGAGCCCGGAACGCCGGTGCGCTGGAAGATCTCGTGCGGCTTCTCCGTCGTGCAAGTCCCGAGTGCGAGCAGCAACAACGACGAAACGCCCACGGGCCATCGTGCCCGTGAGCGTTCTGTTCGTGCCTCGCCTTGCGACGCCGTCATGCTGGCCTGTTCAGGGGTCCGCCACCGTGAGGAAGGCGATCTTCACGCCGAGCTCGTGGTTGTTCGTCGTCGCGATGATGTTCTTGCGGTTCGGCGACAGCCCGACGGCGAAGAACTGCGACGTGGTGAGCGCCGTGACCGGCGGGACGGCGTTCGGATCCGCCTCCCGCACGAGCGGCTCGTACTCGAAGCGTCCGTCGCCGTCCGAGCCGGCGTCGAGCACGCCGTTCGGCTTCACGACGAAGATCGACGGATAGGGCCCGAATTTCCCGACGTGCACGACGCGGTCGTCCGGCAGAACGACGAGGTCGCGCCCGCGATCCTCGGTGTCGACACCCGCGTGGAACTCCTCGCTCTGGATCGCCAGCGTGCCCTGGGTGCCGAAGTTCTCCACGTCCACGGCGCCGCCCGGCAGCGTGCGGAACGCCACCAGATCGACGTTGTCCGTGATGTAGTAGCCCAGGCTCGAGGGAACACCCGCCGCCGTGGCCCGGCCGTAGCCGGTGGTGACGAAGTGGCCCGTCGACAGCTTGCCGACCGCGTAGCATTCGGCGAGCCCGCCGTCGGCGAGGAACGGATTGAACCGCGACACGCCGAGCGGTGAGAAACCGATGATCCCGGGAATACCGTCGCCGTAGCGGAAAGTCGGGTCCAACGCTCCTGACTCCAGCAGCTTGATCAGGATCACGTGGTTGCCGAGGCCCTCGCCGAGGTTCGTGTAGCCCGCCGAGACGATCGACCCGTCCGGGTACACGACGCCACGGCGCGCGTTGTCGGCGAGCGTGCTCGCGCTGTTGAACGTGAAGGTGGCGCCGGCGTTGAAGCTGGTGTCGAAGGTGCCGTCACTCGCGAGAACGCGGGTGACGTAACGGTCGTTGTCCACGCGCTGCGTGCCGCTGGTCACGCGGCGCGCCGGCCCGAAGCCGAAGACCACGATTTTTTCGACGTTCAGCGTGCTGGTGTCGAGGCCGATGCCCCAGGAGGTGTCCGACGGCGTTTGCCCAGCCGTGGGGAACGTGCCCGTGCCGTCGACCCAGCCGAAGTCGACGCGCCGCACGCCGTTGGTGCCGAAGCCGGTGACGAGCGCGCCGGCGGCGTCGATCTTCACGAGCGCGACGTCCTGGCCGGTGCCGGCCGCGTCGCGCATGTTCACCTGGATGATGAACTCGCCCGTCGAGAGCTCGCGGATGCCGTAGGACTCCTCGTTGCCGTTGTTTCGCACGATGAGTGGGTCTCCATTGCCCGGATCCTCGACGATGCGGGGCTGGAGGTTGTGGCGAACGACCCCGTTCGTGCCGAAGGTGTCGTCGAGGGTCGCGTCCGCGTTCAGGCGCACGATGGCGAGCTCGCGATCGACGCCGGTGGTGGCGCTGTCGCCGCTGTTGATGCCGACGTGACCGCTCAGGTAGATCTTGCCGCTCCGCGCGAAGGTGACCCCACGCAGATCGTTGACGGTCGAGAGCAAGAAGTCCGACGTCTTGCTGATCGGTGGGTAGACCGGCTCGGGCGGGTTCACCTCGCCGCCGTCGCCGCCTTCGCCCGTCCCGGCCGTGCCGCCGCTGCCGCTGGTGCCGCCGCTGCCCGCCGCGCCGCCGCTGGTGCCGCCGCTACCGGCGGTGCCGCCCGTCGCGTCATCGCCGCCCGTGTTCCCGGTTCCGTCGCCCGCATCGCCACCGGTACCGCTTCCCGAGCCGCCACCCTTGCCGCCTGTCCCGCCCTTGCCGCCCGTCGAGCCACCGGTTCCACCGTCGCCCGCCTCACCGCTCGTGCCACCGTTGCCGCCCTTGCCGCCGGAGCCACCCTTGCCGGAAGAGCCACCGGTCGTTGGCGCCGGCGGGTTCGACGAATCGCCGTCGCCGCAGCCCACGGCCGAGGCGACGCCGGCGAGCGGGATCAGCAACGAGGCGAGAGCGCTTCGGCCCCCACGAGCCAGCAAGCCGGAGGCCAAACGCGTGGTGAAATCGATCATGAGTCGCTGTTTCTCCGAAGTTCCAACCGGGCGCGGTCACCCGTGCGGCGATCGCCTGCCGCCGAGGGTGAGGTCATGGCCTAATTGAAAATGAAAGTCAAAAGCAATTTCACTCCGGCCGCGGCAGGAAACCACATTTCTTCAGAAAAACCACCGGTCTAGATGAACATGAAAATTAATATCAATCCGGGAAGGCCCTCGCGGTGCACGCCGCCGGTCCCCCCCGGGCCTGGGGAAGCGAGCCCGCCGCCGGCCGCCCTTGTCAGCGCGCCCGCCCTCGCCGAAGGTTCACGCCATGAGATTTTCGCACGGCATCTGGCGGATGCGGGACGGCATCACGCCGTATTGGGTCGCGCGCGTGGCGCGGCACTACGTCGAGCACGGGGAGCTGGTCCTCCGCTGCGTTCACAAGGGTGAGCCCAAGAACAACCTCAACAATTACGGCATGACGGTGCGGTTGAGCTCGCCGATGCCGGGTGTCGTCCGCCTCCGCATCTCGCACCTCACCGGACGAAAGCGCCTGGGTCCCGAGTTCGAGGTGACGCCCGACCGGCCCGACGGCATCACCGTCTCGGAAGACGCGGACACGATCACCTACGACGCCGGCGGCGGCCTCGCGGTTCGCGTCGGCAAGCGCCCGTTCTCCCTCACCTTCCTCGATGGCGCGAAGAAGCTGACCTTCACCCGCGACAACTCCGTCGGCGTGATGCAGGTCGCCGGCGACCGGGACTACGTGATGGGGCGCTTCTCGCTCGGTGTCGGTGCCCACGTGTACGGCGGCGGCGAGCGCTTCGGTCCACTCGTGCGCGACGGACAGCGCGTCGAGATGTGGAACGAGGATCCGGGCACGGAAACCGACCAGGCGTACAAGAATGTCTCATTTCTGCTGACGAATCAGGGCTTCGGCCTGTTCGCGCGGGACCCCGGGCGCGTCGACTTCGAGGTCATGACCGAGCGCGTCTCCGCCATTCAACTCAGCGTGCCCGGCAGCGAGCTCGATTGCTACGTCGTCGGCGGCCACACGCCGAAACAGATCCTCGAGCGCTACACGGCGCTCACCGGCCGGCCACCGCTCCCCCCGCTCTGGAGCTTCGGTCTCTGGCTCAGCACGTCGTTCCTCACCGACTACGACGAGAAGATCGTCGGCGGGCTGATCGACGGCATGTTCGAGCGGAAGATCCCGCTCAGCGTGTTCCATTTCGACTGCCTGTGGATGAAAGAGCACCACTGGTGCGACTTCGAATGGGACGAGGCGAAGTTTCCCGATCCGAAGGCGATGCTCGCCCGCCTGAAGCAACGCGGGGTGAAGATCTGCGTCTGGATCAATTCCTACATCTCGGAGTTTTCGAAGCTGTTCGACGAAGGTCGCGACCGCGGGTACTTCCTCAAGACCCAAGGCGGCGACGTGTACCAGCGCAACGACTGGCAACCGCAGATCGCGCTCGTGGACTTCACGAACCCCGACGCGGTGCGCTGGTACCAGCAAAAGCTCGGCCATTTGCTGGATCAGGGCGTCGACTGCTTCAAGACCGACTTCGGCGAACGGGTGCCGAGCGACGCCGTGCACCACGACGGCTCCGACCCGGAACGGATGCACAACTACTACCCGTTCCTCTACAACCAGGCGGTCTTCTCGCTTCTGGAAGAGAAGCGCGGCAAGGGCGACGCGATCGTTTTCGCGCGCTCCGCGACGGCGGGCTCGCAGAAGTTCCCGGTGCACTGGGGTGGCGACTGCGACGCCCGCTTCGAAGCGATGGCGGAGACGCTACGCGGTGGGCTTTCGTTCGGACTGTCCGGTGGCGCGTTCTGGAGCCACGACATCAGCGGCTTCAACATGACGGCGTCGCCCGCGCTCTACAAGCGCTGGGTCGCCTTCGGTCTGCTCTCGAGCCACAGCCGCCTGCACGGAGCGACGAGCTACCGCGTGCCGTGGGCCTTCGACGAAGAGTCGGTCGACGTGCTCCGCTCCTTCACCAACCTGAAGATGAAACTGATGCCCTACGTGTGGGCAGCGGCGGTGGAAGCGCACGATCGCGGGACGCCGATGCTGCGCGCGATGATGCTGGAATTTCCCGACGATCCGGCGGCGGAGCTGCTCGACACCCAGTATCTCTTCGGCCCGTCCCTGCTCGTCGCACCGGTATTCGACGAGGCCGGCAGCGTCCGCTACTACCTGCCGCCCGGCGAGTGGACGGACTACTTCACGTCGGAGCGCGTCTCCGGCGGTCGCTTCCTGCGCGAGGAGAAGGTGAGCTTTTTCCGCATCCCGCTGTTCGTGCGCGAGAACACGCTCCTCCCCACCGGCAAGCGTGACGACGCTCCAGAGTACGACTACCTCGACGGGCTCGAGCTCGATCTGTTCGCGCTCGCCGACGGAGCGACCGCGAGCGCCGTCGTCCACGGTCCGAGCGGTGCCGAGCGCGCGCGCTTCACCGCCACGCGTTCGGGCACGCACGTCGAGCTGCGCGCCACCGGTGGCAAGGATCTCAAAGTACGCATCCGCCAGAGCGCGAGCGCGAAGGTGACCGACGGCGGCGCGCCGCTCGAAACCAGTCCGAACGGCGCGCTCCTCGCCTGGCCCGATCCGACAAAACCCCTGCGGATCGCCCTGAGCTAAGCGCTTCTCCGGCTCAGGGCGGCGTCAGGTCCTTGCCGCGCTCGCAGGCGACCTCGCCGGAGAACGACGCCGAACCCACGCGCAACGGTACGAACACCACGCGCCGGTCCGCCTGCAGCTTGCTCGCCTCGAGACAGCTCTCGGGAGCGGCTGCGCCACCGCAAGCCGGATCGAGCGGACAGCGCGACCCGTAGCCGGCCGCCCGCAGGCGCGGGCGCTCGACGCCGAGCGCGATCAGCGCCTCCATCACGGCCGTCGCGCGGCTGCGCGTGAGCGAGACGTTGTGGCCGTCGCCGCCACGACCGTCGGCGTGACCCTGCACCTCGATCAACGTCACCTCCGGGTGAGCCTTGAGCGCGGTCGCGATCGCGGTGAGACCGGGCGTCGCGTCGGACGAAAGGAGGCTCGAGTTGCTACCGAAGACGAAGGTGTTCCCGAGCGCCGCGCGAACGTCCGGAGGGACCGAGAACTCGCCGGGGGCGGCCGGCGCAGGGGCGGCGCTGGCGGCGGGCGCCGCGCTTTCCGCGGGTGCAGCGGGGGCTGAGGCGACGACGGAAGCGGTTTCCGCGGGGGGTGCCGCACTCTCGACCGGTGCGGCCGGTGGCGGCTCGGGCGGTGCCGTCGCCGTGGCCGCAACGGCCGCCGGCTCCGAAGCGCCCGTCGCCAGCGCGTAGATGATGGTGAGCACGCCCGAGACCGCGCAGAGCGCGTGCATGATGATGAGCGACGTCCGGTGGCGCACCTTGCGCACGTGGAACAGCAGGTTCACGACACCGAGCACGATGGTCACGATCAAAAGGTAGAGCGCCTGGCGCGCGAGCACGAACGCCGGCTGCTGCACGACGGTGAGGAGGACCAAGGTGAATCCCGTGGCGCCGCCGACGCCGTGCGCGAGTGCGACCCAGATCGGCAGCGGCTTTCGCACGAAGTGTCGAAAGGCCAAAAATATCCCGGCGACAGCGCCGAGGGCGAGGGCTCCGAGTGCGGGGATCAGCATGGTCTCGTGGTTCCCTTCGTGAGTGGCGGCGTCCTAGGTCGCTGCCGTCGGTTGTTGCGATCAGATGGACGAAGAAGCGCTAGGTTCCCTCATTTCGCCCCTTATTTGGCTGGCTGAGTCGCCGAAGGAGCGGGCGCCGCTGGGGCTTCGGGCCCCGAGCGAGCAAGCAACAAGCCGAGTGCGCTGCCGACGAGCAAGAGCATGGCGGCCGCCAGGATGCCGCGCACGCGGCGATGTTCGATGTCCTCCGCCGATCGTGACACGAGGGTGGCGGAGGCTCCGGACGGATCGGTCGGCCCGGCGCCGGGCTCGAGGCTGTTCATCGTCGCGCTCGGCACGAGCTCCGACGAAACTTCGCTGATCGGCTCAGCGGGCGCGGCAAGGCTTCTCGTGCCGCTGCCGGGTGGTGCAAGGCTCTGCTCCGGCGCCTTCTTGATCCGATCCCGCCGCTCGGCGAGCTCCTTCTTGAAGACCGCCTGCATGTAGCTCGAAACCGTGCGCGCATTCGCGCCGTCGACCTTCAGCGCTTCGAGCGCATCGGCGAAGTCCGCCGCGGTCTGGTAGCGGGCGTCGGGCTCTCGCTCGAGCGCCTTCATCACCACGTCGTCGAGGCCTGCAGGAAGGCCGGCGACGAGGCTCGAAGGCCGGGGAATTGGCTCGTTCAGCACCGCGCCGATCGTCGCGGCGTCGTCCTGGCGGCGGAACAGCGCGCGCCCGACGAGCGCCTCCCACAGCACCGTGCCGGCGGAGAAGATGTCCATGCGCCGGGTGATGGCCTGGCTCTTCGCCTGCTCGGGAGCGAGGTACGAAAACTTACCCTTGATGCGCCCCTCCTGCGTCACGGTCGAGCGTGCGGATGCGAAGGCGATCCCGAAGTCGGTGATGCGCGACGTGCCGTCGACGCCGACCAGAATGTTCTGGGGCGACACGTCACGGTGAACGAGATTGAGCAGCTCACCATCGGCGTCGCGGAGCTCGTGCGCGGCATGAAGGCCCGTCAGCGTGTCGATCAGCACGCGCACGACGAGCCCAGGGGACAACCGCTTGTTCGCCTTCGACGCCTGACGAACGAGATTGCCGAGGCTGAACCCCTCGACGTATTCCATCACCAGGTACAAGAGCTCGCCGTCACTCACGTCCAGCGTGCCGACGACGTTCGGGTGGCGAATGCTGGCGGCGAGCCGCGCTTCATCGAGAAACATCGAGGAAAATTCCTCGTCGTCACGCAAATGCGGATGACAGCACTTGATCGCCACCAGCCGCTCGAAGCCGCGCACGCCGCGCCTGCGCCCGACGTAGACCGTCGCCATCCCGCCGCTCGCGAGCTTGAGCAGCACGGAGTAGTCGCCGAGCGCCGGAGGCATCGCGGTCGTCATGAGTGACGGCGCCGCGTTTTCACCACGGAACGACATCGATCCCAACCTCTAACTTCTCGCTCATCAGTGGGATCCACAACCACCTTTTCTCATTGTTTCAACTATGGTGGGCGCTCGCCCTACCCGCGCAGTGGTCAACCCACATCGACGCAGAAGGACGATCGGGAATACGCGCCGCCTCGAGCCCATTCGAAAATAGAGTCGGAACGAGCGATGACGTTCCCGGTTTTTTTGAGGACGCGCGGTGCGCGTCCGGACCGCCCTTCGAGGACGCGCGTGCGCGTCCTCAGCGCCGTCTGATTGGTCCTTATGGATGACGGTGCGCGTCATCCAGCCACACCACCACGCACGACGCCTCGCCCTGTGCGCGTGAACGCCGCCGACGTTCACGCGTGGTTTTCCCCCACGTTTGGCCTTGGGGGCGCAGGCGGGCTATCTGAGCGGGCTCTATCCCGCATGGCCCACACACGCTCCCTTTTCGGGGATCGCATCCGCGACCCGAATATCTATCGGGTGTATGGGGCGACGCTCCTCCTCGGCATTGCGTACGGCATCTCGCTGTCGCGCTTCTCGCTCCACCTCGGCGCTCGCGGATTCGACGAGGCGGCGATCGGCACCCTCGGGGCCTGGTTCGCGGGTGGGATCCTCGCGCTCTCACTGCCGATGGGAAGCCTGATCCAGCGCTTCTCGGCCAAGGCGACGCTCGTCGCCGCGCTCGCCGGGTACGCGGTCAGCGTTTCGGTGTTCCCGTACCTGCCGTCGTACGGCTCCATCGCTGCGGTGCGCGTGATCGACGGCGCTTGCTCGGTCGGCGTCTGGGTGAGCTCGGAAACGATCCTGCTCGCGCGCTCGAGCCGCGAGAACAAGGCGTTCGTCACGAGCCTCTACACGAACACGCTGGCGATCGGCTACATCCTCGGGCCGCTCACGGCCTACGCGCTGATCAGCGTCATCCCGCCGGAATCGGTGTTTCTCATCGCGGGCGTGCTCGCGCTCGCGAGCAGCGCGTTCGTGGCGCTCAAGCTCGACCGCGAGCTACCCGCCGGCTCCGGCCACGGAGCGCCGAGCGATGCCGGGGCTCCGGACCCGGACGCGCGGGCGGCCGCAGCAACCGAGGAGGCGAAGGGGCCGCTCTCCGGCGTCCAGATACTGCTTCGGATCAGGAACTCCTGCTACGCGACCTTCGCGTACGGCTACTTTCAGGCGAGCGTGGTGCTCTTCCTTCCGCTCTACATGATTCACGAGAAGCGGATCGGGGAGCATCAGACGACGCTGAACCCCGCGTTCTTCGCCGCCGGCATGCTGCTCTTCGCCAACCCGCTCGGCCGCGTGGGGGATCGCCACGGGCACCTCCGGACGATGCGCCTGCTCGCCGTCGTCGGGCTGGTGATGATCCTCGGCTTCGTGTTCCTCGATCGCTTCGAGCCGATGGCGGCGGCGGTCTTCGTCGCCGGCGCGGCGCTCGCCAGCATCTCGCCGCTGAGCCTCGCCCTGCAGGGTGTGGTCGTCGGCGTGCGCGATTACCCGCGCGCGAACGCGTACTACAACGCGTTCTACGGAGCGGGCATGCTGCTCGGACCGCCGATCTCGGGGTTCCTGTTCGCGCACCACGGCGGCGCCGCGATGCTCTATCACCTGGCGGCGATCTGGAGCGGCTTCGTGCTCTGCACGATCCTCTGGTACCGCGACGATCCAGCGGCCCGCGGCGCGCCGCTCGCGGCCGTTGCCGCTACGGTGGAGGGTGAGCGGAAAGATCCGGTTGCAACGGATGGGTAGCCTGGATATCGGCACCCAGACCTGCGGCAATGCGTCGCCGCGCACCCGTAGGTCGCGTAGAATCGTAGGGCGGTGCGGCAGGGCTCCCGGAACCTCCAGCTGATCGTCGAGTCCTGGCAACGGCTCGAGCGTGCGAGCCTG
>Ga0315910_10004366_pt1 | contig 11853 bp, 11 predicted proteins | sample EdamamesoilMG_FD_204470 | JGI IMG/M metagenome (GOLD analysis project Ga0315910, IMG submission 204470) | Garden soil microbial communities collected in Santa Monica, California, United States - Edamame soil | ecosystem: Environmental > Terrestrial > Soil > Garden | place: USA: California... | reverse complement strand
TAGAACCATCCGGCCCTTGTCGTCGAGGGTCACTTTTGCTGCACCGCGAAACATGGATTGCCCGGCCGTCTAAGCCCATTTCTCCCCACTTTTTCCCACTTGGCGCCACTATAGGAATGCGGGGAGGCGCGGTCAAGAAATAAGTCAGAAAATTTTCTCGTCGCGACAGCGACTTACGATCACTCGGGGCTGTGGGTGACCCACGCGCAAAAGTCACCCCTTTATCGATCAGTGGCTTGTATCCGTTACCTCATACAGTGGCTGATGAATCGGGACACTGGATGACCTGGGCGTGCCCGGCCCGCGGCTACTTGCGCATTAATGTTTCACTAATGATCTAATAGGTCATTTAGATCAGTGATTGTCCCATGAGTGCCCGCGCCGGGCGCGACGCCCAGGCTGACCTCCGAATCTCGGGAAATCCGTCTTCTCTGGTGATTCCCGGCCGCGAGACCCCCGCCATGCCCTTTTCCGACTGGATCCATTCGAGACCGGACCGCAAGGTTGTTAGGTGGGCCCGCGCCGATCGCGCCGCGACGAACGCAATGAGTAAAAGGCGGCCCGGCCCCCCGATGCCCCGGAGGTTGTCGCACGTCTCAATCCGGCGAATCGGGCCAGAGGGATCACTCACGGTGAAGGAGTCCTACAGTGAATAATCCGCGCGGGGTCTTGATCAGGCGAAGGATGCGCCGCCCACACACTGACCAATGAAAAAACAGAAATGCAAAACGCACGCAAGATGGTGGAGAGGGAGTTGGCAGACGGGAATATCGAACAGGTCCGGCGCTTTCTGGCCGATCGCTTCCTTTTCGACCCGGATGCTCACATCGATCCGAGCGCATCGCTGATCGGCACCGGCATCCTGGACTCGACGGGCGCGATGGAGCTCGTGTTCTTCCTCGAAGAGAGATTCGGCATCGAGGTCGCGGACACGGAACTCGTACCCGACAACCTCGACTCGCTGCAAAAGATCGGGGCCTACGTCGAACGCAAGGCGTCGACCGCCCGGTAGCACCGGCTGAGCCGGAACGCACAGCCATGTTCCTGCTGCATGATTGGATCGCGAGCCACGCGGCCTGCAGTCCCGACCGCACTGCGCTCGTCGAGGGCGATCGGACGCTGAGCTTTGGAGATCTCGAGCGCCGCTCGGCGCTCGGTTCGGCCGTGTTGTCCGCGGCGGGGCTCGCACCTGGCGACCGGGCCGTGATCCTCACCCGGAATTCGATCGACACGGTCGTCGCGTTCTGGGCGACCCTGCGCGCCGGCGGCGTCATCGTTCCGGTAGGGGCGGATGACCGGCCCGAGCGGATCCAGACGATCGCGAATGACTGCGGTGCGCGGACCACGATCGCGCCTGACAAGCTCGCGGCCGCCATCGACGGCACCCGTGCCGGCACCCGCGCGCCGTCGGTCGAGCGAATCGACCAGGATCTCGCGGCCATCATCTACACCTCGGGCACCAGCGGTGAACCCAAGGGCGTGATGCTCGCGCACCGCAACCTGGCCAACACCTCCGCCGCCATCGCGCAATATCTCGGGCAACGCACCGACGACGTCACCTGTTGCGTGCTGCCGCTCACGTTCAGCTACGGCCTCTTCCAGGTGTTCGTCGCGGCGATGGTCGGATCGTCGGTGGTGCTCGAATCATCGTTCGCGTATCCCTTCGACGTCCTGCGCCGCATCCAGCAGCTGCGGGCGACGATGCTTCCCGGTGTGCCCACCTTGTTTGGCCGGTTGCTCGGCATGCTGCCGCTCGACGGCATCGACCTGGGCTCGCTGCGCATCATGACCAACGCCGCCGCCGCGCTGCCGCCGTCGCACGTGCAGCGCCTGGCGGAAGCCTTTCCGAAAGTCGCGTTCTTCGCGATGTATGGCCAGACCGAGTGCACGCGCGCCACGTATCTCGACCCGGCGCTCGCCGCGAGCTTCGCGGACTCGGTGGGCCGGCCCATTCCGAACTGCGAGGCCTGGCTGGTGGACGAGCAACACCGCCGACTGCCCAACGGCTCCGAGGGCGAGCTGGTGATTCGCGGCGCCAATGTCATGCGCGGGTACTGGGGCAGGCCGGAGCAGACGGCGGCCAAGCTCATCGAGGGCCCGCTGCCGAATGAACGCGTGTTGCTGACCGGCGACCGTTTCCGCACCGACGCCAGCGGGCTCCTGTATTTCATCTCGCGCAACGACGACATCTTCAAATGCCGCGGTGAAAAGGTCGCGCCGGCGGCGATCGAACACGTGCTCTACCAGATGCCGGAAATCGCGGAAGTCGCGGTCATCGGCGTGGAGGACGCGAGCGACGGCATGGCGATCAAGGCGGTCATCGTGCCGGTGGAAGGCCAGCAGCTGAGCGAGCAGCGGATCCGCAAGCATTGCCGCGCGCACCTCGATCCGACCTTCATGCCGAAGTTCATCGAAATGCGCAGCACGCTGCCGAAGACGGACTCCGGCAAGTTGCGCCGCCGCGCGCTCGTCGAAGAAACGGTGCGCTGATCATGTGCGGAATCGCGGGAATCCTGACCGAAGCAGGCGCCGCTCCCCCCGGGGATGCGGAGCTGCGCGCCATGGTCGGCGCGCTCCGCCACCGCGGGCCCGACGGTTTCGGCACGTACGTCGATGATCTCGTGGGCCTCGGACATGCGCGACTGGCCATCCTCGACCTCGAAGGCGGCGCGCAGCCGCTGTCGAACGAGGATGGTTCGATCTGGATCACCTTCAACGGCGAGATCTTCAACTACCTGGAACTGCGCAAGCAGCTCGAGGCGCTCGGACACCGCTTTCGCACGCACTCGGACACCGAGGTGCTGGTCCACGCGTACGAAGAATGGGGCACGGATTGCTGGATCCGCCTGAACGGCCAGTTCGCATTCGCGATCAGGGATTCGCGTCGCGGCTGCACCTGGCTGGTCCGCGACCGCGTGGGCATCGCGCCGCTCTTCTACGCGCGCTCACCGGGCGCCGTGATCTTCGGGTCCGAGGTGAAGGCAATCCTCGCCTCCGGGCGCATCACACCCGCGGTGAACGAAGCGGCGCTCCTGGAAGTGTTCAGGTACTGGTCGGCGCCCGGCCCCGAGACGGTCTTCGCGGGCGTTCGAATGCTGGGCCCGGGCTGCGCGATCCGCTTCGACGATCGCCTGCAGGCGCACGAGACCCGCTACTTCTCGCAATGCTTCGAGCCCGGGCCGCGAATTTCGGCCGCCGATGCCGCCGACCGCCTCGAAGTCCACCTGCGCGAGGCGGTCAAGCTGCGACTGCGGGCCGATGTGCCCGTGGGCGCCTATCTATCCGGGGGCCTCGACTCGTCGGTCATCACCCGGCTGATCCAGTCGGTCGAAAGCAGTCCATTGCAGACCTTTTCGGTGCGCTTCGCGGACGAACGCTTCGACGAGGGCGCCGCGCAGGAACGCATGGCGCGCATGCTGGGCGTCACGCATCACGAGATCGTGGTGACGCCGGAGACGCTGGCGGCGGACCTGCCGGCCGTGATCCGGCACAGCGAGACCCCGCTGTTGCGGACCGCGCCGGTGCCGATGTTCGCGCTGTCGTCGCTCGCCCGCCAGAGCGGCATGCGCGTGGTGCTGACGGGCGAAGGCGCCGATGAATTCTTCGGCGGATACGACATCTTCAAGGAAGACCGCATACGCAGATTCTGGGCGCGCGCGCCCGGCTCCGCGCTGCGGCCGCGATTGCTGGCGCGCGTGCATCCGTACGTCGCCGCGTCCGGGCGGGACGCCATGTGGCAGGCCTTCTTCGCGCGCGGACTGACCGCCGTGGACGATCCGTTCTACGCGCATCGGCCGCGCTGGGAAAACTCCGGCTGGTCGACCCGCTTCCTCTCCGCCCCGGTGCGCGCCTCGCTCAGCGAAGAGGCCGCGGCGCAGCGGCTGGACGCGCTGCTTCCGGCGGGCTGGCGCGACGCCGCCCCGCTCGAGCGGGCGCAGCACGTGGAAATCGCCACGTTCATGAGCTCCTATCTACTGGCCAGCCAGGGCGATCGCGCGCTGATGGCGAACGGCGTCGAAGGACGTTTCCCGTTCCTCGACCCGCAGGTCATCCAGTTCGCGTCCGGCCTGCCGGCCAGCTGCAAGCTGCGCGGGTTGAAGGACAAGCGGACGCTGCGCCAGCTGGCGCGCAAGTGGCTGCCGGAAGACGTGGCGTCCCGGCGCAAGTGGCCGTATCGCGCGCCGATCCGCCGCGCCTTCGGCGGTCCATCCGCGCCGGAATACGTGCGCGAGCTGCTGAGCCCGGCCGCGTTGCGGCGCAATCCCCTGCTCGACGCGCGCGCGTCGGGTTCGCTGGCGTCACGGGCGTTCTCGGAACAGCCCATGGGCGAGCGCGAGGAAATGGCATTGATCGGCGTGCTGTCGACGCAGATCTGGTATCGGACTTTCATGGAATCGGGCCAGCACGCCACGGATTTCCACGTCAGTACGCAACGGTTCAACGAATTGCCGCCACGCACGGTGGCGATCGATCGGCGCTCGCAACGAGCCAAGATCGCATAAAGGAGATCCCATGTTGGAGTCGGTCGTCGTAAATCCAAAGGTCCTCGAACTCGACTACGCGAAAGCCGCGCGTGACGTCGAGCAATGGATGCGCACCTCGGCGGCCCAGCGCCTGCACCGCCGCGGCTTCGTGCTCGGTGTCAGTGGCGGAATCGACTCGTCGGTCTGCGGGATGCTGGCCGCGCGGGCCGCAGGTCCGCAGCGGGTGAAGGCCCTGCTGATGCCCGAGCGCGACTCCTCGCCCGAAAGCCTGGAGAAGGGCAAGACCGTGTGCGCCGCCGCGGGCATCGAATACGAGGTGCATGACATCGCGCCCGCGCTCGAAGCGCTGGGCTGTTACCGCTTGCGTGACGAAGCCATCCGCCAGGTGTTTCCCACCTTCCGTCCGGGCGACCCGTTCAAGATCGCGGTCGCGGGCGACACGGCGCACGAGGATCACGTCAGCTATTTCTCGCTGATCGCCGAACTGTCCGCCGAGGGCAATCGCCGCGTTTCCGCGCGCATGCCGGTGGACGTGTACCTCGCCATCGTCGCCGCGACCAACATGAAACAGCGCGTGCGCAAGCTGCTCGAATACAGCCTGGCCGACCGCCTGAACTACGCCGTGATCGGCACGCCGAACCGGCTCGAATACGACCAGGGCTTCTTCGTCCGCGGTGGCGACGGACTCGCGGACCTCAAGCCGATCGCGCACCTGTACAAGACCCAGGTCTTCGGCATGGCGCGCTGGCTGGGACTGCCGCCGGTGATCACCGAGCAGATGCCGTCGACGGATACCTACTCGCTGCCGCAAACGCAGGAGGAGTTCTACTTCCGCCTGCCGTACGGGCAGATGGACCTGCTGTTGTGGGCCTACATCCACCAGGTGCCGGCAGAATCCGCGGCCCAATCGCTGGGTCTCGAAACACGACTGGTCGCGTGGGTCTACAAGGACATCGAAGCGAAGCGCCGTGTTGCGGACCGCCTCGACGGAGCGGCACTGCTTCCCGATCCTTCCTGCAAGCGTGGAGTGGCGTGATGACGCTTCGTAGCCTGCTCTTCCTCGGCGTCGCAGCCTGTGCCGCGGTGGGCGCCGCGGTGGTCGCCTACGTGACCACCAGTCGACCGCTGGGCGCTCCGCTCGACCCTGAACGCGTCGATCTCTCGGCACTCGACCAGGTTCCGGCCGAGGTGTGGGCGCAGCTGCGCACGCGGCGCATCTACTTCGGGCACCAGTCGGTGGGCGAAAACGTGATCGCCGGCATGGAGTGGATCCTCAGTCGCAGGCCGGACATCGGCCTTCGACTCGTGGCCGCCGACAGTCCGGATGCGTTCAGCGCACCCGGTCTCTATCACGGCCCGATCGGCGTCAACGGCGACGTGAAATCGAAACTGGAGAACTTCGGCGCCGTGGTGCGCGGGCCCCAGGGCGCGCAACTCGACATGGCATTCATGAAGTTCTGCTACGTGGACATGGCGGCCAGCAGCGATCCGCGCACCGCCCTCGCGGCCTACCGTTCGACGATCGACACGATCTCGAAGGATCGTCCGGGCCTGCAGGTCTTCCACACGACGATGCCACTCACGGCGCTCGACGTCGGCCGCAAGGCGCACCTCAAGCGGCTCGTGGGCCTGGCATCGGACGGAGAAAGCGCCAACGTAGCCCGCGGGACGTACAACGAGACGCTGCGCGCGACGTTCGAACGCGGCGAGATATTCGACCTCGCCGCCATCGAGGCCAGCGCTCCGGGCCAGGAAGCGCAGACGCTGGACAAGGGTGGCCGCAGCTGGGCCACGCTCGCGCCGGAGCTGACCAGCGACGGGGGCCATCTGAACCAGGGTGGTCGCGTGCTCGTGGCGCGCGAACTGCTGCTGCTGCTGGCGCGGCACGCCGGAAAATCGGGCCAGTTGCCCGCGGCGTCGGCCGCGGCGAGCGGAGTGGGAGGCTAGATGTTCGCGGCAACCGAGGACGACTGCAGTTTCGTCGATCCGGAAACCGGAACGCGGGAAGAGATCCGCTATCTCGACGTCGGTGACGACGGCGGGCAGATCTACCTGGTTCACCACCACGCGCTCGGCAAGGCTCGAGGCGGCGTGGTGCTCTGTGGTTCGATCAACGCGGATCGCGAAGGCTGCCTGCGCACGCTGGTGGACATCGCGCGCGAGCTCGCCGTCAATGGATTCGACGTCGTGCGCTTCGACTATCGCGGCATCGGTGAAAGCACCGGCGATTTCGACGACTACTGCTTCAGCGACTGGCTGCAGGACATCGAAGCCTGTGTGGGCGTGCTGCGCGAGAAACTGCCCGGCCTGCCCGTGGGGCTCTGGGGCATCCGCGCGGGCGCGCTGCTGGCCTCCGAAGTCTTTCGCAAGGCGGGCGACGGCGCGCTGTTTTGCGCGCCGATGGATGGCCAGCCCTTCCTCCAGGGCATCCTGCGTCGTTCGCTCGTCAACGACATGCTCGGTCGCCCCAACTCCAAACGCACCAGCCGCGACGCGATCATCGCGGCCCTGGAAAACGGCGAACTCGTCAACGTCGACGGATATGCCTGGTCGAAGCGGTTGTGGCAGGACGCGGCGGCTCACCGCTTCGTCATTCCCGCCGACGACTCGCGTCCCTGGCAGGTGGTCGACTTCACCGATTTCCCGCGCACCAACCTGGGCGCCAACCACGAGTCGCACCGCAAGACCAGTTCCGTCGGGCGCTTCTGGGAGGCGACACCGACGCGTGTCGCCAAGGATTCGAGCCTGCGCGACATCACCCTGACATGGCTGGTATCGATGTCCGACTTCTGCAATTCGATCGCGGTGACGCTGCTGTGAAAAGAACACCCCTGCTCTTCCGGTTTCGCCAGCTGGTCATGGTCGGGACCATGCACGTTCCTTCCGCCGGGACCGGCCCGGACAAAGGCCGCGTCGGGCTGCTGCTGCTGAATGGCGGGCCCGTGCCGCGGGCCGGATCGGGCGACCTGACCGCATACCTCTCGGATCGTCTCGCGGAACAGGGCGTGCCCTGCTTCCGCTTCGACCTGCAGGGACTGGGCGAATCCACCGGCCCCTCGTGGAGCGACGGCGACCTGTTCTGGCGCAAGGCGCAGCGCGGCTACAACGACTCCGCGGTGATCGAGCTCGCCGAGTACCTGTGTCGCCGGTTCGAATTGCGCGGCGTGATGCTGGGCGGTCTGTGTGCCGGAGGTGTGCTGAGCCTGCGCGTGGCGCGCGGCCTCGGAGAGCGGTTGCTCGGGTTCGTATTGCTCGAGCCCAACATCCGCATTTCTCCGCCGGTGACACGCATGCAGAAAGTCCATCGCCTGTTGTCGCGGCTGAAAAGCATCGACGAGGTGCTCGCCATCCTGACGGGTGGCAACCGGTACGCGCGGCTGTTCCGCCCGGTTCATCCTTTGCTGAAGCGCATCATCGAGCGACGTGCGCACCTGCGGCTCCCGGGCGACGTGCAGAGGGAGCCCGTGTCGCAGTGGCGCAAGGTCACCTGCGACGGCGTGCCCTCGCTTATTGTCGTTGCGCAGGACCGCGACATCGATCACTACGTCGAGTCCATCGTGCGTACTTTTCCGCAGGCGAAGCGCGACGTCATCCGCACGGTGCGCATCCCCAACAGCAATCACATCCTGCTGGCCGAAGATTCGCGCCAGAGGACCGGGGATGCCCTGTGCGCCTGGGTGGCGGAATCGTTTCCGCGCGCGACACACGCAATAGATGGAGCCGGCCTGTAAGCCGGGTTCTGTCGAGGACGATCATTCCTCTGGAATCGCCGTCACCGGCGACTTCAAGCGGCCTACCCGGAAGCACGCGGGGACACGCGCTACCACTTGCGTGGCGACTTCCCTATTTGGCCTTGCTCCAGGTGGGGTTTACCGTGCCGCCGAGTGTTGCCACCGGCGCGGTGCGCTCTTACCGCACCATTTCACCCTTGCCGTCGCCATTGCTGGCGCTTGGGCGGTTTGCTTTCTGTTGCACTTTCCGTCGGCTCACGCCGCCCAGGCGTTACCTGGCACCTCGTCCGCAAGGAGCCCGGACTTTCCTCCACATTTCGTGAGAAATGCAGCGACCGTCCGGCCGACTCCGGGGCGCACCATAGCGGCAACCCGGTGCCTGCACAAGGCAATCGGTCCGGGAGTGGAATCGAGCCTCAGATGCCTGCTTTCTTCGACAGTTGCAGGGCGCGAGCGTACGCGTCGTTGCGTTTCGTCCCCGTGAGCCGCGCGGCGAGCGCCGCCGCCTTGCTCGGCGCGAGCTCGCTGAGCAGCACGCGCAGCGTCGAGTCGAGTTGCGCACCCGTCGCCTGCGTTTCCGCGCGTTGCGCGCCGGCGACCACCACGGTGATCTCGCCACGCGAAAAATTCGCGTCGCTGCGCGAGGTGGCCGCGAGGGTTGCGAGGTTGCCGCGGTACACCGTTTCGAAAACCTTGGTCAGCTCGCGCGCCACGGCCGCGGGGCGCTCCGCGCCGAACGCGACGCCCATGTCTTCCAGGCACTCCGCGATGCGGTGCGGAGCTTCGAAGAACACCAGCGTGCGGGTTTCCGCGGCGAGCTCCGCGAGCCGTGCGCGACGTTCGGCCAGTCGCGCGGGCAGGAATCCCTCGAATGAAAAGCGTTCGGTCGGCAGTCCCGCGATGCTCAACGCCGCGGTGATGGCCGAGGGACCGGGCACCGCAACGATGGTCAGGCCTTCCTGCGCCACGCGCCGCACCAGTTCGAAACCGGGATCGGAAAGCAAGGGCGTGCCCGCGTCGCTGACCAGCGCGATGCGCGTTCCCGCGCGCAAACGCTCGAGCAGTTCGCCGATGCGCTCGGTCTCGTTGTGTTCGTGCAGCGACACCAGCGGACGCGACAACCCCAGCGTTGTCAGCAATTGCCCCGTCCTGCGCGTGTCTTCGGCCGCGACCAGCTCGGCGGCCGCGAGTTCCTCGCGCGCACGCGGCGAAAGGTCACCGAGATTCCCGATGGGTGTGGAGATCACGGCGAGACGGCCCGAGTTCGCAGCCACTATACTTCTCCCCCGCATTTGGACTCGCGGGCATCCCTGAAGGCTATTCGACACATGACTGCCGGAAAAGCTTTGAATCGCACCTGGGCGCTGATCGCGCTGTTGGCAATAGCCGTCCTGCTCGCCGGCTGCCCGAGCGGACCGGCGCGCGTACCCAGTTCGACCGTTGATCGCGCCGATGCGGCCATACGTGCTGGAGACTACGCCGGCGCCGCGGCGCTGTACGAGCGTCTCGTGGGCCAGACCACCGGCGCCGACGCCGACGAATTCCGGCTGCGCGCGGCACGTGCCTGGCTCGCGGCGGGCAGGGCCACCGAAGCGGATCGCGTGCTCGCCGCCATCAGCCCCGGCGCCACGCAACAACACCTGCTCGAACAACGCATGCTGCGGATCCAGTCGGCGGTGGCGCAGGGACGCGGTGAGGAAGCCTGGCGCGAAGTGAGCGGCATGCAGCCGCCCGCGGCCGCGCCCGCGGCCTCGCGATATTTCGAAACCCGCCAGCAGGTGGCGATCGCCACCGGGCACCTGGTCGATGGCATCCGCGCGGAGCAGTCGCGCGAACGCCTGATACCGCCGGGCGAAGTCGGCGTGGCGCGCGGCGAACTGCTGGCGCAACTGCGCATGGCGGCCGAGCGCGGCGTGGCACTCACCGCGCCGCCGGGCAGCGACGCCACGATTCGCGGCTGGCTCGAGGCGGCCTCGGTGGCCGCGGACAATGCGCGCAATCCGACATTGGGGGCCTCGCGTCTCGCGGCATTCCGCGCGCGTTATCCGTCGCATCCCGCGCTCACAGCGCTCGCCGAAGAACCGGTGGTCGGCGGTGAACCGCATCCCTCGCAACTCGAAGCCGCGCCGCACCTGGCGCTGATCCTGCCGCTGAGCGGCCGCACGTCCGGGCCCGCGGGCCAGATCCGCGACGGCTTCATGGCGGCTTACTACCAGTTGCCCGAGCCGTCGCGGCCGCGGCTGCGCGTATACGACAGCGCCGCCGCGCCCATCGGTGACGTGGTGGGCCAGGCCGTGGCCGCCGGCGCGGAATTCATCGTGGGCCCGCTGACGCGCGAGGAAGTGGTCGCGGCCGCGGACCTGCTCACTACCCGGCCGCCCCTGCTGGCGCTCAACTTCCTGCCATCCGATCGCCCGGCGCCCGAACGTTTCTACCAGTTCGCCCTGTCACCGGAAGACGATGCGCGCGCCGTCGCACGCTACATCGGCGCCAGCGGCCGGCGCCGCGGCGTGGTCATCGTGCCGGAAGGCGACTGGGGCAATCGCGTGGCGACGGCCTTCGATGAAGAACTGCGCGCATCCGGCGGATACGTGCTCGGCCAGTCGACGTACAACCTTGCCGACAAGGACTACGCCGCCGCGATCATGCAGATCCTGCGCACCGACGACAGCCGCGCGCGCCAGCAACGCATACAGGCGACCATCGGCCAGAAGCTCGAGTTCGAGCCGCGACGCCGCGCCGACATCCAGTTCATCTTCGCGCCGAGCCAGCCGACCACGGCGCGCCTGCTGCGCCCGCAGCTGCGTTACCACATGGCGGGCGACATCCCCACATACACGCTCGGTGACGCCTACGATCCACATCCCACCGCCAACGAGGAAATCGACGGCGTGATGTTTCCCGACATGCCGTGGATGCTCGGCGGCGACACGTTGTCCACCGAGGTGCGCGCGGCCGTGGCACAGGCCTACGGCGACTCGGCGTCGCGCCGCGGCCGCTTCTTCGCCTTCGGTTACGACGCCATGCGCATCGCGGGCTCCCTGCGACGCGGCGCGCCGCTCGATCCGCAGGGGCTGACCGGCACGCTGAGCATCGACGCGCAGGGACGCGTGCGCCGCGATCTGCAGTGGGTGCGCATCAAGGGCGGTGCACCGACACCGCTGGAAGCCGCGCCGCAGGCCTCGATCCAGTAAACGAAGGAGCTGATCCTGGATCGCCGGCTGACAGGAGCGTTGGCCGAGAACAGCGCCTGCGCCTTTCTCGAGTCGCAGGGATTCACCATCGTGATGCGCAACTTCCTGCGCCGCGTCGGCGAGCTCGACGTGGTGGCACGCGCCGGCGACCTGCTGGTGGTTGCCGAGGTGCGCACGCGCTCGAGCGACCGTTATGGCGGCGCGGCCGCGAGCATCGGACCCGCCAAGCAGCGGCGCATCGTGGCCACCGCGGCCCTGCTGCTGCAGCGGCATCGCGAGCTGCGCCAGTGCCGTGTGCGTTTCGACGTGCTGATCGTGCGTGATGGCAGGATCGAGTGGCTCAAACACGCGTTTGACGCCTAGCCGCCGCCTGTTCAAGATCGCGGCCACATGCGAACACTCGACGATCTCTTCCAGAACAATCGTGAATGGTCCCAGCGCATC
>Ga0315910_10004365_pt1 | contig 11853 bp, 9 predicted proteins | sample EdamamesoilMG_FD_204470 | JGI IMG/M metagenome (GOLD analysis project Ga0315910, IMG submission 204470) | Garden soil microbial communities collected in Santa Monica, California, United States - Edamame soil | ecosystem: Environmental > Terrestrial > Soil > Garden | place: USA: California... | reverse complement strand
CAACTCTACACTCGCTGAAACCGCTGTCCTTGCTGGAGGCTGTTTTTGGGGGATGGAGGACATCATCCGCAAGATCCCGGGCGTGTTGCAGACGGAGGTCGGTTATGCGGGCGGCACCACCGCGTCCCCCGACTACAACGCGGTCAAGACGGGCACCACCGGCCACGCTGAGTCCATCCGCGTGGTGTTCGACCCCAAAATCCTCAGCTTTGCCACCCTGCTCGAGCGCTGGTTTTACCGCATGCACGACCCCACGACAGAAAACCGCCAAGGCAACGATCGCGGCACGCAGTACCGCTCGGCCATCTTCTACCAGACCGAAGAGCAACGCCGCGTAGCCGAAGAAGTGACCTCAAGGGTGGACAAGAGCGGTCTCTGGCCCAACCCCATCGTGACGCAAATCGTCGCGGCTGGGCCCTTCACCCCGGCTGAAGCCTACCATCAAGATTATTTGGAAAAGCATCCTGGCGGCTACACCTGCCACTATCTGCGCGACGACCCAGTTCGTTGAGCGGTCGCTTTGTGCCATTCCGCCGCGACTTCGCTGTCTCGGCCGGCGGCTCACCAGTGACACATCCTCCAGCCACCCGCTCATTTCTCGCTGATCTGCGTGGAACTTGGGCTGGCATGGGATCTGCCCTTACCCGTCCATACAAGAGCGACGCGCTGCGCGCGCTTCGGGGATGGGAGAACCGTCGTAGATGAAGACTATCATTGGTCCTTTGGGTTTGGTCGTACTCGCCACGGTGGCGACACTGGTGGGATGCAGCTCGTCCCCTGCTGGAGACCCCAGCGGCGGCGAAAGCGACCTGAGTGGCTCGACCACCGGCAACGTCGGCTACTACAGCGGCGGCGATGGCGACGGCGCCTATGGCTACGAAGGCGGCGAGCCAGTTGACGATGATGCAGGGCAAGGAGGAGCGGGGGGTGCTCCCAGCGAGCACGTCGAAGCAGTCGGCACCAACCCGTTTGTTGCAGTCGATCACGACCCGCTCTCCACCTTTGCGGCTGACGTAGATTCAGCCAGCTACGACCTCTTCCGCACCTACGCCACCGATGGTGGGAGCATCAACCCGTCTGGCATACGCTTGGAAGATTTCGTCAACTACTTTGACTACGACTACGCCCCGCCTGCGGAGGATGCACAGCAGCCCTTTTCCGTGCATCTGAACGCCGGGCCCCATCTCGCCCAAGGCGACACCCGTCTTCTGCGAGTGGGGATCCAAGGCAAAGTGGTGACGGACATTCCGCCTGCCAACTTGGTCTTTTTGGTGGACGCATCCGGCAGCATGAGTGGAGAAATGGCGGAAGTAAGAAGCCTGCTCGCCAAGGCCGTGGAGCAACTCCAGCCACAAGACATGGTTTCTATCGTCACCTACGCGAGCAACCCCGCCACGTTGTTGACGGCCACGCCGGTGAGCGAGAAGCAAACGATCCTCAGCGCCATCGCGTCACTGGAATCAGGGGGGTCCACCAACGGGGAAGGCGGCATCAATGCCGCGTACAACGAGGCTCAGCGCGGATTCAAGCAGGACGGCATCAACCACATCTTCCTCTGCACGGATGGCGATTTCAACGTCGGCGTGAGCACGACCGAGGAACTGGAAGCTCTCGTCGAGGCCAAGCGCAAGACGGGCGTGACCTTCACTGCGCTGGGTTTTGGCGGCGGCAACTTCAATGATGCGATGATGGAGCGCATTTCCAACATCGGCAACGGCACTTATTCCTACATCGGTAGCAAGCGCGACGCAGAAAGGTACGCGGAGGACCACTTGCTCCAAGCCATGGTCTACATTGCCCAAGACGTCAAAATCCAAGTCGAATTCAACCCCCAATTTATCTACGCCTATCGGCTCCTCGGTTACGAGAATCGCGCCATCGCCGACGATGACTTCCGGGATGACGTGATCGACGCGGGCGAGATCGGCTCGGGACATCGCGTGACCGCCCTGTATGAATTGGCCTTCACAGAAGCGGCCCTACCCATCATTCAAGGTGAGTTCCCCTTGGAAGATGGCGGAACGTTCAACGGCAACCCGGAAGTGGACGCGGGGGATCTTGTGATGGTCAAGATCCGCTACAAGAACCCGGGCGCCGCAGAGGCCGACCCTGCCTATGAAATCGCCGAGTCACTGTCCCCCGGCGAGGTGACTTCTGACATTGAAAGCAGCAATAGCGATTTTCAATATGCCGCAGCTGCGGCCGCCTACGCGGAAATCCTCAAAGAGAGCCCCTTTGCTGACGCCGGTGCGCTCGGCGCTATCGAGGCCATCTTGGAAGCGCAGAAAGGGCAGGACGAGGAGCGCGCGGAGTTTCTTGAGTTGTTCAAAGCCACGAAGTGAGGGGCGCCGGCCCCCAGGGCGGGTGGCGTTACGGCGCACGCGCAGGCTCCCTCAGCCTGAAAAGCGTCGTGATGTTCCGCTCCCCTGGGCAGAGTGGATTGCGGACTGACCCGCGCCGGTGCGATAAGCCACCGCATCTTGGCTCCTAGGCAGAAACACGTTGTTTGCGGTGGGTGGCTCTGTGCGTGCGTGCTGTCCTTGGGGCCACGCCTTGCCCAGGCAGAGCCGTCCGCCCAGTCGGCATCACCTGAGACAGCACAATCGGCAGAGGACGCACCCGTTCAAGAGGTGGTTGCGCCACAGCTGCTCACCAAGAGCGAAGTCCCCTACCCCGACGATCAAACAGCAGACGCCGTCGTCGCTCTCAAACTGCTCATCACCGAGGACGGCCATGTAGATGAAGTCACGGTGCTCGACGGCGAGCCGCCGTTTGCCGACATCGCCGTGCAGCACGTGAAAACGTGGACCTTCAGTCCCGCCCGGGTGAGCGGCGTTCCCAAAGCCGCCTACATCCGTTTCACCGTAGAGTTCGTGGCGCCCCAGGAGTTGCCCCCTGCCGAGCCCGCCTCCTCACTGCCGAGCCCCATGCCCGAAGAAGAGGAACAGGAAATCGTGGTGGTGGGCCAGCGTGTTCCTGGCACGACGCGGGTGATGACCGACGCGGAGACCCAGATCATCCCAGGAGCCGAGGGCGATCCGGTGCGCGCCATCGAGGCCATGCCCGGCGCGATCCCCATTTTATCGAGCGGCCCGTTCATCGGCGTACGCGGCTCGACATCAGGCATGGTGGGCTACCAATTCGACGGCATCACGGTGCCCTACTTGTTTCACTTGGCGCGCGGCCCTGCCGTCGTCAATCCGTGGATGGTGGAGAGCGCCGCGCTCTACGCGACGGGTGGTCCGGCTCGCTTGGGGCGCGCCGTCGGCGGCACGATTGAAGCGCGCGCTGCGCCTCCGGAGGGCCGCTTGCGCGCCCAGGCTCGCATCCGCCTCACCGACTCGTCCGCTGGGGTGGAGGCGCCGTTTGCCCACGGAAAGGGCTCGGTCATGCTCGCCGGGCGCTACTCCTACACCCAGCTCTTGGTTTCGCTCATCGCCCCGGATTTCACGCTCAATTATTGGGACTACCAAATGCGCACCACGTTCCAAGTGGACGCACACAACTCCGTGGAGGTTTTAGCATTTGGTTCAGGCGATCATTCTGGGATCAAGCTGGAGGATGGCAGTGTGGACGACCTCATGCATGCCTCCTTCCACCGCGCCTCGCTGCGCTACAATCACTTGGGCCAAGGAGGCAGCAAACAGCGCGTCAGCCTCACCTACGGTCACGACCGCTGGGACGCCCGCCCTGAGCCCATTCGTCCGCGTTCCCACTCGCTCACCGCGCGCTTTGAACACGAGCTACCGTTCGTCACCGCCCAGGGTGCGCGCCGCGCGCAGCTTGCCCTAGGGGCAGAAACAGGCGTGCGCTTTCAAAAAGACGACTACTACGATGGGCCGTCGACCGACACCGCTGTGACCTATCACCGCACCGATTGGTCCGCCGCCGCCTGGGCCGACTATTCGCTGTTTGCCTCGGCAAACACGGTGCTTGATTGGGGGTTGCGGGCCGATCTCTTCACCAACACCGCGTCGCCGCTCGTGGACGCAGCGGTAGGCTGGTCGCTGACGCCCCGTGTCGCGGTCTCCCATCAGCTGAGCCGCGTCGTTCGGCTGCACACGTCCTTCGGGATCAACTCTCAATTGCAGAGCCCCGCGCAACGTCCACCGGGGCGCCTGCTGACACCCAACGGCGGCCTGGAATACAGCGCGCTTGGGGACTTGGGAGCTGAGTTCAATTTGCCCTATGAGTTTTCAGCTGAGGCGACGGTCTTTCAAAACGCTTACTTCAACGTCGGGGACGCCGAACATTTGCGCTTCATCGACCAGCAAGCGCACGATCCGCGCGCGCTGGGCAAGGCGCTTGGCTTTGAACTCTCCATCAAGCGCATGCTGGCCAAACATTGGCGCGGCTTCTTGTCGTACACGTATTCGCATTCCACCCGCAGTATCGGGCGCGTCACCAGCGCCTCCGCCTATGATCGCCGGCACGTCGTGGACGGCGCTCTGGCCTATGATTTTGGTCGAGGCTGGAGTCTGTCTACTCGCGCCACCTACTACACGGGTTATCCGGCCCGCATGGACAGCGTGAGTGCGCTCGACAACTACCCCCGGACCAAACCCTACTTCCAGCTCGATTTCCAAGGAGCCAAGCGTTTCAACATCGGCAATGATGGACGCTACTGGGCCATCACCGCCGGCGTACTCAACGCGACCCTCAGTCAGGACTCCAACGACATGCACTGCGCTAGCGGCAGCTGCGTCGAGGAGCGCGTCGGCCCTGCCACAGTTCCCACCGTGGGCGTGGAGGGAGAACTGTAGGCGCCCCGGTGTTGCGCACCGCCCCCCGACGTTCATCAATCCAATAATTTGGCTTTAATTTCCCTACGACATCAAATCGTCACCACCCCCTTGAAAAGCGAAAATGAGCCGCTAAGTTCCGCGGGCCTTGAAACCCGGGAACCACCCAGGTCAAAGCAAATTTCCGGGGCGTAGCGCAGCCTGGTTAGCGCACTAGTCTGGGGGACTAGGGGTCGTGAGTTCGAATCTCGCCGCCCCGACGGAATAAGCAAAAGATAACGGTCAGTTAGGGAAACCTAGCTGGCCGTTTTTCTTGTTTGGTCACCACCTCCTGAGGGCGGTCACCACGACGATCACCACTAACGCGAGCTTTGACCATCATGAGGTCCACGACTTTGGCCAAGCCTGCTTCTTGTTCCTCGCTCCTCACAGACGAGTAATGCCGTTGCATCTCTTCAGTGAGATGCCCACTGACAGAACAAGTGACGAGGTCATTGACCTGGGCCTCTCGGGCCAAGTCATTGAACGTTCGTCTCATGCCCTGTTGAGTGAAGACAAAGCCAAGGTTCATCATTTCCGAGATTTCGGCGAAGGGCTTGTTCAACACGCTGGCAGATCGAAAGGTCCCCGTGACCGATGGAAACAGCAGATCCGAACCCTGCTGAAGCACGGTCAATTGGCTGTCCACATGCCAGCGGAGCACCTCTATGGCCTCCTGGGGCAGATGAACACTGTACCGTGTCCTTTGCTTCGTTGTTTGAAGCACTTCCCGCCCCAACGTCTGCGACTGCCTGACAAGGAGCTTCCGCTGGTCCCACAGTAGATCAGAGTTCGGCCCCTTGCGGCGTATTGGCCGCAGGGTGCACGGTCTCAGCCCCGTGCAGAACCCGAGGAACGTCATGGCGTAGTGGTGCGGGTGGTACTCCAGCATCAACGCCAAGAACTCTTTGACCTGCTCGGGGGTAAGGCTATTCGGATCCTCCTCCGTGTAGGTGGGGTGATCCGCTGTGTCGAAACTCTTCACGTTCTCATTCAAACGACGGGGAAGCTCGAACTCGCTGGCCGCTTGCTTGAGGATGACCTTCAGGGTCTTGATCCAGCCGTTGATTGTTCGGGGGGAGTACTCCCCTCGCCTGATCAGTTCTGCAATGCTGGCCCTCCATCGCTCGATGTGCCCTACCCGCATCTCGTCCAAGGCTAGTTCGCCAAAGCCAGGGACGTGATATTCGCCGTCTTCAGAGGACGTTCCCCCAATAAGGTGGGAGAGAACATGTCGCCAATTCTCAATTGCCAGCGGGCTACGAAGTTCCCGTGTTTGGACCTTTCGCTCCATAAGGGAGACCGCGTAGTCGGCGAAGTGCACCAAAGACGACTTGAAATCCACCTCGAATCTTGCCTGATCGCGCCAACTCGGATCGATGGGTCTTGACGAATGACCAACGGTTCAGTTAGCAGAGCGAGAATGAACCATATACGCGGACTGACCCTCTTAGGTGGGGGTACATTATGCTTTGGACTATTTTTAGCGTGTGGAAGTTATGAAGACCCTGGCTTCAATTCAAAGGAACAGCACCTTGAAAAAGGGCAGCTCGTGGACGCTCCAATTCGAGAGAACAGCCTTTTCAAGAAGCACAACCTTCCCACCGGAACCTGGAAAGTCTGGGGACAAATTCCCCTAGCTGAAAGCTGGGAGAAACCCCTAGAAGTAAGTGTGGTGGAAGACGACGACGAACCCGATCAGGGTGATCATGTGGCCAGCAATGAGCCCATGGTCATGATTGACGAAAAAGGAACGGTCTACTCAGCCAAATTCTCTGACGACGAATTGGCCCTCATCACACGCGTTCTTGAAGCCGAGGGTTTGCAGAACGGTCGCGTAGGCGACGACGGTGGAATAGAACCGAACCATGACGAGGATGCACCTAAGGCATGGGCACATGGCACCGACAACCGTTCAGTGTTAGGTCTCAATGAATACCCAATATCCTCCTCCGGTGACGCCGTGCTCTACCAAAGGATCGGACAGGTGGGCAGCGGCTGCTCTGGTACTCTGGTGGGCACACCTGAAACTGATTATTACTACCTTACGGCGGCCCATTGTATCTTTTCCGACGCTGGAAACTACACTGCACCTAAGTTCTATCCGCGTCGCGATTCATGTCAGAACAAGCTTGGGAGTTCGTTGTCTAGTTGCGACACCAAGCCTTATGGGGAGTGGACATCGGGCGGTGCATACACTTACGAGTATTTCGTAGAAAATTGCAGCTCCTCAGACGATAACTACGGAGACACATGTGCATCGTACGACATTGCCATCGTCAGAGTCTCCAAACCGTCTGGTGAAAGCTTCCCTGGAGCGTTTGGTTTCGGAAGTTATTCCAATAGCTTCATCAAAGACCGAACGAACTATATTCGCGGATACCCCAACTGTGGACAGGACGGCGACCCCGACGACTCAGGGGGCTGCGCAAGCCCAACGAGCGTGTGTCGAAACAACACGCTATATGGCGCGTCTGGGGACATGGGTGATACCTACAACAGTGGACGCCGCAGCAAGTTTGGGATTGATATTAGCAGGGGACAGAGCGGCTCGGGGATATATCTCAATGATGGTGGAAATCACCGAGTCTTCGCTGTTCTTGCGGCTGAAAATACTGGTTGCTTCGATGGGTGCAACCAAATTAGGCCAAACCATGGAGCGCGGATCACTTCCACGTTCTACGGATACATGCTCGCATTCATGGGCATCTGATGGAGGGAGAGGTCGTGGTAAAGTATATTTACGTTATTAGTTTGTTGTACGCGTCGTTTCTAACCTTGGGATGTGGAAGCGAATGTGTTCTCTCGGACGGGAAGTGCCCGAGCAACTGTGAAGAAGTGACCGCTCGACCCGTCGTCGACGACGGCTCTGGCATGTGTGCGGGTGACAACGAACTTCTCGAATGTAGAGACAAAGGCCCAAACACCGCGGATGATGCCTGTATCGTCTCCCCCGACGGAAAGACCATTTATTTGACGGACGGCACCTCTGCGGGGCGTTTGGTAGAAGACGGGTATACTGAGTGTTCGCAGGACCAGTGGGACACGCTCAGTGACGTCCATCGTTGTGACTGAATGAAGGCCAGGTTTCTGGCCGCATTCGGCGTAATCTCTTTGGCGGGACTCCTCGTCCTCTTCCATACGGGGGAGGACGAGGCATTTCCCTCGCTTGTCGTTGATCCTAAGGCAAAACCCGGGCTGTTAGCCTTGTTCTCCGAATCCACGAGGTGCACCGCCGTTCGACTTCCAAACGACTGGATTTTATCGGCTGAGCATTGCAATCGTGGAAAGAACCTCCAGGTCTGTGATGCTCGTTCTGGTCAGTGCTCCGCCGTTAAGGCCATTCACGGCCATCCTCGACTCGATGTAGCCCTCTTCCGAGCCGACCCTCCGCTGCCTGATCCTGAGGACCATATGACCTGGCTCCCGACCAGACCCCTGGAAGTCGGAGAAAAGCTCCAGCTCTTTGGTGTTGGCAAGAGAGGCGAACAAGCCCCACAACCGTCGAACCCGATCAACGTCGAGGTGCAAGGCACCCACGGCGACCTTACCAAGGTTGGCTCGGTGGGCTTGATGCACCCTTGTTGGGGCGATTCTGGAGCCCCACTCCTGGCAGAACACGGCGACGGGCGACCCCATATATTGGCGATCCTTGTTGCTGGGTCCCCGTCCTGCAAAGGATCGGATGGAGTCCTACCCGTAGTGGAGATCGAGGGATGGTTGCAGGAGATGATGTCGAAGCCTCTCCCCTGAACACTTTCTCCTGAAAAATAACTGCAACGCCCACCCGCCCCGTCCGATGACAGGGAAACTACTCTACAGCTCGTAGAATGAGCCGCCTTTTAGCTCACAATTTTCTTCAAGAGTGAGTGAACCGGTAGGCTCCTCGTAGAAGTATTGAACTCGTCGCTTGCTGGGCATTTCAATGAGGCAGGCTCCTAAGGCCCCGCTCCTCAGACACGGATCCGTTGACCAGTAAAAGTATGGCGGCGAGGTCGCCAGATGCCCACAGATCAACTGTCCTTCTGACTCTGCACCGTAGAAATCAAGGCACTCCGAGGTTTCACCAAGAACCTCTTCCACACGACAGCTCGCCCAAAAGCTGTCCTCGGAAAAGGTCCCCGGTGCGCCCGCTGCATTCAGGAGTTCGTCCCATTCGGACGTAGCTTCTCCGGCGGATCCCCCGCTGGCCGATCCACCCGTGGAGGTTCCCCCACCACTTCCGGCGGCCCTTCCCCCGGAACCTCCACCAGCACCGCCCGTTGCCTCATCCTCGATGGGAGCCCGGGCGGTTTGCCCGCAGCTACCAAGTAGAACTACTGCACTGGCCCACAGACCTACTCGCAAAAGGGATGAAAGCCTCACGCGGGTCAAGCTATCACACTCGCTCGACGTGGCAACGCACACATATCTCTGTTCGCTCACTGGCAAATCTTCCGTTGAGGAAAGTTACAGCCGTGGGCTCTCTGCCTGGGTGATGCCAGACGGCGTGAACCCCTGGCTGTTACTGAGGATGATCTTGTCGGCAATGAATCCGTCCTCACGCATGAACACATTGATCGTGTGCTGCCCTGCCGACGAAATCGAAACCGTCCCGTTCAGCCATGCGTAAGTGCCATTGTCGGGGTAATCGAGGAAGGTGCTGTTGGCCGCACCATCGACGCCTAGGTAGCACGAGTCACTTGCGTAGCCCTGGTTCGTAGTCGAAGCACCGCGAACCCAAACATACCAGGTGCCTGCGTTCTCGAAGACAACATCGAGGTCCAAGCGTGCGGCGTTGTTGTTGATGTCCGGCTGAGTGGTGTGAGCTTGGTTGGTACTATCCGGGCCCACCTGCATGCAGATGCCCCCGGATGCTGAACCCACGGAGATCTGACCCCACGTATCCCCCGTGGTGCTCCCCGCCTTTAGAGCCGTGTAGCTCTCGGCCTCCATCACGACTAACCCGTTTTGTTCTAAAAATGCCCCTTCGCCGGTAGAGATCTGGCAAGTGTGGAGACAACCATCAGTATCGATTGTGTTGGCATCATCACAATCCTCGTCGGGATCAACGTTGCCATCCCCACAGAAGGGTTCAATCTTGCAACGCTCGTCGCACCCATCACCAGCAGCGGTATTGTCGTCATCACACTCCTCATCGCTATCCAACGTACCGTCACCGCAATTGAGAGGAGCGGGAGCCAGGCCTTCGCATGAACCTCCGTTGTTCAGCACGAACATGCCGTAGAGCCCGTACTGAGAAGCATCCACGGACAAGCGGGTGTCCGGCTCACCCGGAGCTAGCCCAATTTCTCCAGTAGCTGCGATTGTAACTCCTGCACCAATTTTAACCGGTGCCAAAGTGAGACTCGTTTGGCCCGTCCAAATAGTCCCCGACGGTGGACCCAATCGAACCGTAGTTAGTTGGGTCACAGGATCGTGCGAAACCGAATAGGTCGAACCCGCATCGACAACCCACACGTTGTACCAATCTTGGATCGGGTCGAAGAATGACATCGAGATATCGTTGTCGCCCGTGAGGCTCGGAAGAGCCCCATCAGCACTCAATGTCAGAACCACCCATCCATCCCCCAAGGTTGCATTCGTGAGGGGATAGGTGCACTCGCCTACGGCAAGATTGCGTTGAGCTACTTGGTACGAGTTGGGGGCATCGAGAGGATCGGTTGGTGCTGACTGATTGCTTGAGATGAGAGAGCCGATGAGGCACTTATGGCCAGCACCACCTGAGGTGGGTGCGGTGTATGGGAACGGCCCCACCAAGGCACGGCCACCTGCCGCAACTGTAATGCCCGCCGAAGAGCCGCTCGGAGCGGCATACCCGGTTCCTGGAGTGATGGGAGCACCCCAAGGTTGAGCAAGGGCTGCTGGATCGGCAATGTGCATCTTGACCTTCACCCCTGTGACATCTTCGCAGGAGTAGTCATTGTTGACACGCATGTACGCATCGTACTGCTGGCCAGGCACAACCACGACGGGAGGTGCCGCAGCGTTCACATTCACCTCAGCTCCACGGGGAACTAGGAAAAGGTCCGGGCTGTGCCAGAAGGGTTGCCCATTGATATTGGAAGGGACCACGCCTGTGTCGCTTGGATTGTCTTTGACGTAGATACGCGACGAAGCGTCCAGACAGATCCCTTCACCGGGGTTAGACGGATCAGGTTCGCTGGACATAAGGAACTGTGTATAGACAAGATCCGGCGTTGCTGCGGAAAGAGTTAGGGCATCTTCGCCACCGACGAACAGCAGATTATGTTTTTCACCGGTATTCGCAATCTCATGATTGATCCGCGTGTTCGGAAGCAAGGGTGGCTGAGTGGGACATGATCCAGGCCAAGGAACGGCCGGAGCTGGACCCGAAGCGTTGGCGCACGATCCTGCCAGGATGCGATTGACGACCGTCGTATCTTCAAATCGGGCTTCTGACCCGTCTCCTTCTCCAAACATTCCGCCTCCAATAGCGGTCCAATTTTGGTAAAAGCCCCACGTGTCCGGTTTGACAACGGCGTAAAGACCACGTTCATTTTCAGGGTCCTTGCTGCTATCGAACCAGCTTATCTGAGCCACCATGCCGATGCGGCGTTCAGATCCTGCTTGAAAGACCGAGCCTCCCACGGCTGCGAAATCGAACTGTCGGTAAGTGCCCGGCCGTCTATAGACCGTGAGGTCGTCAGTAGGTGGATTATTCCCCGACTCGCCCGAGATGTTGCCAACACAAAGTGTGTCGTATTGGAGGGGAGGGGCTCCCATGCCGTAGCGTGAGTCGAAAAAATCCCAAATACAAATCGCAACCTTGGGCTCGACTCCCTCCTCGGTGCCATGATTTTGTACCGCGAATTGCACCCAACCTTGCTCACCTCCAGGGCGTGTCCAGTAGTTTGAATTGGCCTGGACAGAAACAGCATCGTAGAGGGGCAGTCCAAAACTTGCGACATCAAACACCGATCCAAAGGCACTCTGAATCACCCCGGATTTCCCGGAGGCTCCAAAAATTGGGAGAATGGAATCATGGGAAAGCAGAGCAGGTTCTCACCGGAAGTCCGGGAGCGAGCAGTAAGGCTATTGAAGGAAACGC
>Ga0315910_10004364_pt1 | contig 11853 bp, 9 predicted proteins | sample EdamamesoilMG_FD_204470 | JGI IMG/M metagenome (GOLD analysis project Ga0315910, IMG submission 204470) | Garden soil microbial communities collected in Santa Monica, California, United States - Edamame soil | ecosystem: Environmental > Terrestrial > Soil > Garden | place: USA: California... | reverse complement strand
AAATAATTCGCAACGCGAGAGCAGGACCACGCGCTCACGGCCCACCCCAGCCCTACGCACAACGTCGCTGGGAGGCTGATCATCGTGGCGCAGCCGAAACGAAACATCTCCTTTTGCAGGAGCAGAGCCAGGACGCTGGCGACGCCGCCCATGTAACCCGCGACACCACGACTGCTCCTTCTGCACAATTCAAAACACGCGAAGGCAAAGACCGCGAGCAAGAGCGCAGTGGAGAGCCTCGCTACTTCTGGCGCGTCACCAAACAGCTGTGTCCACACCCCCAGAAACCAGGTGTACCCTGGTGGCTGGTCGCTCCACGTCTCGCTGTAAAGTGGATGTCCGCGCCGCACCAACATCGTCTTGATGAGGGAGTACCCCTCATCCCGGTCGGCGCTGAACACGCCTCGCCTGCCGTTGAACCAACCGACGAGGAGAAAGACCAGCAGAGCCACCGTGGCTGCCGGCAGCATCTGATTGACCAACTCACGTCGACTTGTGCTCTGCGCCTTCGGCACGATGCACCTGTCTTAGGCGCATCGCTTGCTCGCTTCAATCGACAGCTCTGTCGCCCGCACTACTTCACGAGCGTGAGGAGCCCCGGTCGATACGGCAGCTTGCCGTAGTCCGTATTCACGTTCGGATCTCGCCCCTGATAGAGCAGACGCAAATTGCATGGGTCGATGGTCATCGTCTGGTCCGGGTTGTCGCGGACGATGTCCCCATGGCTGATGTCTTTGGTCCACGCGCCGCCGCCCTCGAACGTAACGTTCGCTTTGCCGGCGAACGGGGCATTTTGGCTGACCGCGTGCGGAGTCCACTCACCGCCCAAATCGTTGGAGGTGAAGGAGCGGAAGTAGCGCCCATCTCCCATCGCTTCGACAATCATCAAGTACTGATCCGAGCCCTTGACGGAATAAACTTGAACCGCCTCAAACAAGTTTTCCTTGGTGTCGGTCATGATGGTCTCGGCGTTGCCAAACGTGCCGGGAAAGTCCGCAATGGGCATGGTCGAGCGATAGATCTTGCCGTTGTCTCCCGCAAAAAACAGGTAACACGTATCGCTGTCGCAGATGAGTGTCTGATCGATGGGACCGGTGTCCGAGCCGGTAATGCTGCCGTCAAACAACGTCTGTCCGGTCCCGAGCTTGGACGGATCGCTCGGATCGGTCGTCGTCGCGTAACTGAAAGCAGGGCCGCCCCACTGGTACGCCAACACCCAGATGTCTTTAGGCTGGAAGTAGAGGAGCGTCGGTGCAACAGCCGTACGACTGATGGTCTGTTGGGGCGCTGTGGCAGCCTCCGCAAAGTCAGCGAACGTGAACATGGCCGCGCCCCATGTCTCGCCCGTGTCGTGGTTCGTCATGTAGACGACGTATTGTTCCGCTTGTTTGGTGACCGTGAAGTCCTTCAGCGATACCCAGCCTGATTTAGGCTGCGCGATGGGCTGGGTCGACGTCCACTGGAACGTACTGGGCAGCGGACACACCTCGCCCGATTCTCCTCCGGTACCGGCGCCGCCAGCTCCGTTGCCACCCGTCGCACTACCCCCGGACGCTACACCGCCCCCAGCAGCAGCTCCTCCGGCAGCGTCTCCAACCGAGCCGCCCGAAGCTCCTAAAGCGCCACCACTGGCGACTAAGCCTCCACCAGCTCCCGTCGGGTTACTCGCGCCGCCCGTTCCAGGAGACGCACTACCGCCGCTTCCAGTCGTGTCGTCGGGCGGATCCGAGGAGGACGCGCAAGCCACTGAGAGCAGACAGGAACACAGGAAGTAGCCTCGGATTCGCATAAGTGTTTTTTCCGTTCGCGCGCTGCGCCTCCATCGCGCGACAGTGCAAGCTGTAGATGCTTTCACTATAGAATTCGATCCCTCCCGAGAAAGGCGGGGAAAATTGCCCCCACGGTCTGCAATTTTCCGTGACAGCAGGAAATGGCCTAAAGGATCTCTTTCTCACGCTGCCGGCAGCCTTGCTCGCCTGAAACCTCAACGGATCCATTTGTGATGGACCTATGTGTCAGATCGGATGAGGCCTTACCGCGCCGAAGCGGCGCTGGACCAACGATCAGTCATGAGCCGACTCCACTACGATGATCCATTTGTGATGCATATGTGATTGATCGTTCAGGGGGTGGGGGCACAGCCGAGCTCAGCGCTCAAGACGGACAGGCCATGTCCGCCCCCCAGTGCTCACAGCGTCGCTGACGCCTGGACGCTCCCGGCATCCCCGCTCGCGTCTTGTCCCTTCCGGGTCACCTCACCGAGCGGGATCCTGCCCTGCGACCTCGTCAAAAAAGCTCTCATTCTTGGCTGCCACCGGGGTTGGCTTACCTCCATCCACCCACTTGCCGAGCGCAACCCAAGTGAACGAATCAAACACTCCTAGAAAATTCCGAACTTCTTCCCCGCCAAGGTTCGCAGCGTGGCCTCTGGCACCTCTCAAAAACTGCATCACGCCACCTCCCCCCAGTGTAGGGCCACGTTGCCGCTGCAATTTGCGCCTGATAAAGCAACGCCATGCGCGCTTCGGTCCAGACGGTTCTCCCCGCTTTATTCGCTTTCACCGCCCTCTCGCTCAGTGCCGGCTCCTCCTTCGCGGCAGAGTGGCAACCCAACGTCAACTACGGCGGCAGCACCCCGCCCACCATGGACCTCTACGTGCCGGACAACGCAGACGAGGCACCAGGCGTCGTGGTGTCGTTGCACTATTGCGGAGGAACGTCAGGCAACGCCCAAGGCTGGTTCAAGTCGCTCGCCGATCAATACGGCTTCATCATCATCGCCCCTGACGTGGGCCCCGTGGACTGCTGGAACGCCAAGCCCGAGCGCAGCGGTGAACGTGAAGCCATCACCAAGATGGTGCAATATGTGATCGACGAACACAGCGCCGATCCCGCGCGCGTCTTCGCGGCGGGCGCTTCGTCAGGCGCGTGCATGACCAATGCGCTCATGGCCGCCTATCCAGACGTGTTCTCTGGTGGCTCAGTACTAGCCGGGGTGCCCGCCGGCGATTGGAACAAGGGCAATAGCTGCTGCGGCGACAACTCGACCAAATCGGGTGAGCAATGGGGCACCATCGTGCGCAATGCCTCCCCGGATTTCGACGGACAACGCCCGCGCTTGCAGTTGTGGCATGGCACCAGCGACACCACCCTGCCTTACTCGCCCAACATGGCCGAGGAAGTGAAACAGTGGTCCAACGTCCTGGGCGTGACCGACGCGGACGCCACGAGTGAGGAGAACAAGCCCAAGAGCGGTTGGACGCGCACCTCCTACACCAAAGACGGCGTGGTCCTTTTGGAAGCGAACATCGGGCAAGGCCAGGGTCACGATCTGAGCGGGCAGAACTTGTGGGGCGACGTGGTGCGCTTCTTTGGGCTCGACATGGACGCCGCGCCTGTCGTGGGCACGGGCGGCACCGACGGCAGCGGGAGCAGCAGCGGCAGTGGCGGCGCTCTGGGCGCCGGTGGAGCCATCCCAGGCAGCGGCAGTGGCGGCGTTCTTGAAGGGGGCACGGGCACAGGCGGTTCAGTCATTGGCGCGGGAACCGGGGGCGCGAGCTTTGGCGTGGGCGGCAGCGCGGCCTCGAGCGGCGGATCGGGCAATGATGTCACCACCTCAGGCGAGGATGTGTCGTCCGACGACGATTCCACCGGAGGTTGCCAAACTGGTGGACCTACGCGTCCCCTGGGCATCGTGGGCATCGCTCTGCTCAGCGCCCTGCTGGGTTGGACCCGCTTCCGCCGACGCGCGATCGGCAACTGAGCTGACCCAGCGGCGCGGGGTACTTCGCCCCCAAGCACCGCACATTGACTTCAGGGGCAGCTCAGGCTGTCCTCGCTGAGTCAGTTGTGTGAGTCTTGCCTTGGGCCATCCGTGAAACGATCCTCCCGCCCCTTCATTCTTGAGCACTGGCGCCCGTTGGTGCTGACCCAGCTGCTGCTTGGTGCCGCGTGCGGTCCAAAGCCCGCCGCGCAGCCTTCCCCGCGCACGGCGCCCGCTGACGCGCCGGGAAGCCCCGTTCCACTGCTTCTGGTCCCGCCCGGGGTCAAAGATGTGCTCAGCTTTTCTGAACCCACCTGTCAAAAGCTCTATTCGCAGACGTCGGACTACCGCCTGGTGGAGGTCGACGAAAACGCTCAAGGCCGCACTTGGAAGCGCGTGGCCACGGAGCAAGATTGGGCCGACTATTCCGGGTCGAGTCCCACGGCTACGGCAGGAATTACCCGAGAACAGGAGTGGGTTCTGGTATCGCTGTCCCGCGCCAGCTCAACGGGTGAATGGCTGGAGTACTTGGACATGTGCTTTGGCCCGGATGGCCGCCTGCGCGAAGCCCACGGCCGCTTCAACACCTTTACTTCCTCCTGCGCCGCCGGGGGCATTTCTCAAGAGAGTCTGCAGAGTTTTGATGCGGGCGGGCGCAGACAATCCGTCGAGGTGGACGTGCGTCACCTCAGCACCCTTTCGCCGCTGTCGTGCACACCCATCGACGTGGCTGTCCCAGACTACCTGAGTCTGGAGAGTCTCCCCTTTTCTTTACCTGATTGAGCCGCGTCAGGCCGATTTGCGGTAGAATAGCTCACTGCGCGGATTGAACTCGAAGGAGTCGCGCAATTGTTCAAACAGCTTGCGCTGTTCATCGCTCACCGCGCGCGGCACGGCAATCTCGATGATCACCAGCTGGTCCCCTGCGGGTTTTCCCGGCAAACCCCGCCCCTTGAGGCGCAGTTTCTGCCCGGCCACCGCCCCCGAGGGAATGGTGAGCGTAACGGGACCTCCGAGCGTGGGCACCTCCACGCTGGCACCGAGCACCGCCTCCCACGGCGCCACCGGCAGACGCAGGGTGACGTCGCGCCCGTCCACGGAGAAGCGTGAATCTTTGGCCAATTCTAGCTCCAAGTACAGATCGCCAGGCGGGCCACCTGCCCGCCCCGCCGCGCCCTGACCTTTCAACCGGATCCTCTGTCCCTCGCACACACCAGCAGGGATCTTGACCGTCAGCTGTCGAACTTGGGGACGCACTCCACCATCGTCGTCGACGTGCATGGACTGCAAAGACAGCGTCCGCGTCGCGCCGCGAAAGGCTTCATCGAGCGTCACCTCCACGCGGTGTGTGTAGTCCTCGCCTGCGATGGCGAACCCTGAACGGTGCTGGGCGCTGTCGCGCATCCGCCCACCTGCCCCAAAAATCTGGGCAAAGAAGTCACTAAAATCTGCGGCGTCCGTCTCTGCATAACCACCGCCAAAGCCGCCATCACGGGTCCAGTGCTGCGACGCCTGCCAACCCGGCGGTGGCTGAAACTCCTCGCCAGCGCGGCCGCCATAACGTCGCAGTTCATCGTATTCCTTGCGCTTCTGTTCATCCTTGAGCACCTCGTACGCCTCGGCCACAGCTTTGAATTTCTGCTCGGCATTCGGCTCTTTGCTCACATCTGGATGATACTTCCGCGCCAGCTTCCGATACGCTTTGTTGACGTCCTCGGTGGAGGCGCTTTCAGCCACCCCGAGGACCTCATAATAGTCTACGAACTTCATGGTTACCCCTCGGAGCATCGACAACACATGCAATGCTTCATGCAACAAGTAACCACTTTTTCGCCCAAGGAAAGCCCTTGCAGATGCCGCCATCCGCCTTAGGCGACGCACGGACTAGATCGGTCAGGCGTCGTCCAAGAGCTTCACCAGGCGTTTCGGTGCCTGGGCGCGGTAACTTTCATCAATCCACTCTTTGAACAGAGCAATGGGGATGTTTCCCTTTTCGATGGTCGCCGTCACCCAGCCCGCTTTGCCGAGCCCGTAACCGGTCGGGACGCAAAACGGCAGGCCCAAGGCGGTGCTGCCGGAGTGAGGCAATTTGCAACTGATCGTAAACGGATGACCAGGCACACTGATGTACGCAAACGTCTTGTCCTTGACCGCCAAGTCCTTGTGATCTGGCCACGGACTTTTGATGTGCGCCTCGGGATAGGTCAGGCCAAATGCGCGCAAAGCCTCCACCGCCTGATCTGATTTCTTGCTCATGTCTTAGCTCTCCCCATGCTGCGCCCTCCGGATGGTGCAGTGCGTCTGCCCTCCGAGTCTATGGGGTCACAACGCACAGGCCAACATGGCACGTCTCCTGCTTCGATGAGGCGCAGCAGAAACCGCATGGCGTCGTTCGTCGGCATGAGGCACGCTAATCGAGGAGGTTGGGGGGATGATGGACGACACAGGTGCGGCGTCCAGCGCGCAGAATCGCACGGCTGAGGCAAAACACGACTTCAGCGAAGCGCAGCGACTTTTGGTGAGGACTTTGCGCGATGAGGGCATCGACGACGAGGCCGTGCTCCGTACATTGGGCAGTGTACCGCGCCACGCCTTCTTGGAGCCAGAGTTCGTGCCCTATGCCTACCAAAACAGACCGTTGCCCATCGGGTACAATCAAACCATCAGTCAACCGTACATCGTGGCACTCATGACGCAGCTGGCCCAAGCCGATGAACATGATCGCGTCTTGGAGATCGGAACAGGATCGGGGTATCAAACCGCCGTGCTCGGACAAATGGCGGGCGAGGTGTACAGCGTGGAGCGCGTCGAGGCGCTCGGCAAGCGGGCGCAGCGAACCCTGACTCGCCTCGGCTTGGGTGACAACGTGCACATTCGCGTAGGTGATGGATATGTTGGTTGGACAGAGATGGCTCCGTTTGATGCCATCGTGGTGACGGCGGCCCCGCCCCAAGTACCCACCCTTCTAGTCGACCAGCTGCGCGTGGGAGGACGCCTGATCATCCCTATCGGCGCGGAGTATCAGGAGCTCTTGGTGGTATCCAAGACGGAGGCAGGGACAGAAACGGAAAGCGTGATTCCGGTGCGTTTTGTGCCCATGATCGCCAAAACCCCGGCCTGAACTACGTGCCGTCCCAGCTCACGTGCGCTACAAGCGGGCCAAGCGCAGCTGATTCAATGCGCCACCGCCGCTCCATGTTTCCTCGTTGGCACGTCACTCGCAGCATTTCCCCGGCATCTGTCCTGTGCGCCGTCCTCCTTTTGAGTGGGTCTGCCTGTGACGGAGGAGCAGGCACATCGCCGCAACAGCTCGTGCGGGTCTCGGTAGCTGAGCCCACCACCGGGTCGACAGCTCAGGCCACAACCGCCACAAAAACAGCGACCAAGCTGACCACCGCAGTAACGCCTGTCGAGCAGCTGAATAACTCGAAAAGCAGCAGTGCCGAGGGGGGCCAGCCCCGTATCTCTCATGACACACTCACGGGGAGCAACGACCGCCCCCCCACGGATGGCAGTCGGGTGTACGCCAAGACACGCAACGTCTGGATCCGCAGCATGCCGCAGAGTGACGTGCAGTGGATCGGCTACCTGTGGTGGGGCGGCTCAGTGAAGGTGCGCAGCGAACGGCCGGTGCCCGGTGCGGGCTGCAGAAAACACTGGGTGCCGGTCGAGCCACGTGGTTGGGTGTGTGTGGACGACGAACAAGCGACGCAAGACCCAAGCGATCCGGAGTTACTCGCCATCTACCCGTACCGTCCGCGTTTGGACTCTGCTTGGCCCCACAACTACGCGTGGGCGCACGCCCCGGTCGCCAAGTATCAACGCGCCCCACAACCAGCGGCGCTCGACAAGCTCGACCCGTCCCGCGCGGAGGCGCCCGTCCCTACTTTCCCTGCCTTGCCTCAAGGTCTCCAAGAGAGTCAAACCAAAATCGTTGGGCGCTCGGCGCTCAGCTACGCGGGAGAGTTCACGCTGGGGAACGACCAGTACTTGCTCACCGGGGATCTCGGTTGGGTGCCCAAGGAACGCGTCGAACTGCTGCCGCGATCGGAGTTCGTCGGGGTCGAGCTGGGAGAGAAACTCAATCTGCCGCTCGCGTTCTTCCGCGGCAAGGCGCGCCCAGCTTTTTCCCGCGGTCCGGACGGCACATTTACGGCCCAACCAGCTGCATTTGCTCGCCACGCTCACGTAGCACTCAGCGGCGAGACGGAGCAGATAGGTCGGGTTAAATACTATAAGGTCAAGGGGCAAGAGCTGTGGGTCAGCGACCAGGAAGCCGTCATCCCCACGCCCAAGTCGGTGACACCCTGGGGCGCCCCAGTCGGAAAGCCAGACACCACTGGGCTCGCCCGCAGCGGGCGCGCGACCTGGATAGAGTTGAGCATACTCGAGGGTTGGCTCGTGGCATTTGAGGGCACCACGCCCCGCTACGCGACGATGATTTCGGCCGGGCGCGGCGGGACGCCGGTGGGTGATCGCGACCCGCTGGAGACAGCCAGCACGCCTACGGGGCGGTTCGCCATTGGCGGCAAATTCAAGACCGCCACGATGGAGTCCTCCAGCTCGCCCATCGTGCACGCCGACGTGCCGTGGACGCAGAATTTTAGCGGACCACACGCCATCCACTCGGCGTATTGGCACGATGAATTTGGGCAGCTCAAGAGTGCAGGCTGCGTCAACGTGTCGCCGCGCGACGGGAAATGGCTGTTCGAATTCACCGAGCCCGAGGTGCCCGAAGGGTGGCACGGGGTTCGTTATATCGGGCGCTACGGCGGGGGCGCCACCTTGGTCATCCTGCATGAATGACCGCGGGGACACACGCCCGCTGCAAGTGTTTGGTACCTTGAAACGGCAGAACGGCGTTGTTTCGACACAAGACCGGCCACAACTCGCCCGATAATTTGCAGTGCTTGTGGCTCGTTTTCGCGCCGCGCGACGAAGTGATACGACGTTTGCATGAGTCAACACGCTCTTGCTGGACAGCTCGCTCCCCGTACGCTCGTCGAGAACATCCCGCGTCTCATCAGTTGCTACTATGCGACGACGCCGGACCCCGCTGATGTCAACCAACGGGTAGCGTTTGGCACCTCTGGCCATCGCGGCAGTGCTTTTGACGGACGATTCAATGAACATCACATCCTGGCCACCACACAGGCCATCTGTGAATATCGTCAAAAGCACGGGATCACCGGCCCGCTGCACTTGGGCATGGACACCCATGCGCTCAGTGAGCCCGCGTGGATCACGGCCCTGGAGGTGCTGGCCGCCCATGGCGTGGAGGTGCGCATCGATGAACGCCGACTCTATACGCCCACCCCCGTGCTGTCGTTCGCCATCGTCGAGTACAATCGCGGGCGGACTACTGGGCTTTCCGATGGCATCGTGATCACCCCCAGTCACAACCCGCCCCGTGATGGCGGCTTCAAATACAATCCGCCCGACGGCGGTCCCGCAGGCTCAGACGTCACCGGTCCCATCCAAAACCGCGCCAACGAGATCCTCGAGGGCGGATTGAAAGACGTCAAACGGCTCGCGCTCAAAAAGGCCCTGGCCTTACCCTCAACCGTCGCGGTGGACTACGTCACACCCTACGTGAACGCGCTCAAAGACGTCATTGATATGGACGCCATCCGCGCCTCTGGCCTGCGTATGGGCGTGGATCCCTTGGGTGGAGCGGGCGTGCATTTCTGGCAGCCCATCATGGACACCTATGGCCTCAATATCGAGCTGGTAAGTGACGTGGTGGACCCCACCTTTGGCTTCATGCACGTGGACTGGGATGGAAAAATTCGAATGGATTGTTCCAGTCGTTTTGCCATGAATGGCCTGATTGCGCTGCGCGACAAGTACGACATCGCCGTGGGCAATGACACGGACTACGACCGTCATGGGATTGTGACCAAGAGTCGGGGACTCTTGAACCCCAATCACTACCTGGCTGTGGCCATCGACTACTTATTTCAAAACCGCCCCGGTTGGAAGCAAGCCGGCATTGGTAAGACAGCTGTCTCCAGCAGCATGATCAATCGCGTGGCCCAAGGGCTAGGTAAACCGTTGGTCGAGGTACCAGTGGGGTTCAAGTGGTTCGTCGAAGGGCTCAACAACGGTAGCTTGGGGTTTGGTGGAGAAGAGAGCGCGGGAGCGTCCTTCTTGAGGAAAGATGGGCGCACGTGGACCACCGATAAAGATGGCTTCATTTTGGATCTGTTAGCGGCCGAGATCATCGCCAAGACTGGTCGTGACCCGGGGGAGCACTATGGCCAACTGGAGCAGCGCTACGGAAGCCCTGTGTACGAACGCCTCGATGCCCCCGCCAATCGCGAACAGAAGGCGCGTTTGGGAAAGCTCAGCCCAGACCAAGTGTTGGCCAAAGAGCTGGCCGGCGAGCCCATCACCGCAAAACTCACCCACGCGCAAGGCAACGGCGCGTCCCTCGGCGGTCTCAAAGTGGAGACGAACAATGGCTGGTTCGCCGCGCGCCCCAGCGGGACTGAAGATGTGTACAAGATCTACGCGGAGTCATTTTTGGGCAACGACCACCTCAAACGCATCCAAGAAGAAGCTAAGTTGATCGTGGACCAAGCTCTTGGTCCAGCCTGAAGACTCGTGGACCAAGCTCTTGGTCCAGCCTGAAGACTCGTGGACCAAGCTCTCGGTCCAGCTTGAAAATTCTACGCTTCCACGACATATTGTGGGCTGTGGATGAGTCGAGCGAACTTGATCTGAACGTAGAATCTGGACCAACCCCGGGAGCGGTCACGCTGACCTTGCAGCGACCCCACCGCAAGAACGCGCTCACGCCAGAGCTCGTCCAACGGTTGGGCCGAGCCCTGGACGACCTGATCGTCGACTCGAACGTGCGCGTGTTCATCTTGCGTGGCGCAGGCGGGGCGTTCTGTTCAGGGGCTGATCTCAACACCATCGGGCAAGCGCAAGGTGATGAAGGCGGGGAGCGGATTGACGAGTTTCATCATCTCATCCGCACCATCGTCTATGCCCCGCAACCTGTGATCGCTGTGGTGGACGGACCCGCCGTGGGGTTTGGTGCAGACCTGGCTCTCAGCTGCGATCTGCGCGTGTTCTCCGAAAGCGGCTATCTAGAGGAAGGGTTCGTGAAGGTCGGATTGATGCCCGACGGCGGCGGCACTTACTTCATGCCGCGCTTCGCGGGCGCACGCGCCTTTGAGTACCTGGCCCTCGGGACGCGCTTACCAGCAGCGCGCTGCGCCGAGCTCGGCATCGCCAATTGGGTCGTCCCCGCTGACCAACTCGATCCCTTTGTGCAGCAGTGCAGCCGCGACCTGTGCCAGGCTGCTCCGCTTGCGCTGCGCAACATCAAGGCGGCTGTCCGCGCCACTGACCGGGCCCAGCTGGGCGCGGTGCTCGCCGGTGAAAAGGCTGGACAGACGCAGCTGCTGGGCAGCAACGACTTTCAGGAAGGGGTGCGCGCCTTCCTTGAAAAGCGTGCGCCTCGTTTCAGTGGCCGCTGACCCACGTCTCATCGCTGACCCAAACAGCGTTGCACTGATCGCTTGGATAGCCCGCCGGCCCCCCACAACCGCCCGGGCGCTCCTCAACCATGGTTTAATATTGCCGTGTAGACAAAATTTATGGGCCACTGCGCGGTGGGGTTTCTTGAAAACCCATGCCCGGGGACTACAACCCACGCACTTCCCCTGAGGCTCGCTTGGACTCCGATCTCGCTGAATCAGTCTCTGCTTTGAAAGATTCGTTTGAACGACGCCGCCTTCCCGCCGCGTTTGGCGCAGCGCCCCCTGAGCGACTGGACCAACTGCGCGCTCAATTGCGGGTTCCAAGGCGCTATCGTGACTTTCTCAAGAAGTGCGATCCGCTCCAATGTGAAACCAGCACTCCCTCCGAGCGCGTGCAGCTCATCGCTTCTGCCCAACTCCTCCAAGAGCAAGAGGGCTTTGCCCTGTCAGGGGGACAGCTCATCAGCGCGCCGCGCGACAATGGCTGGCGGCCCAGCTGGATCGTCATTGCCCACAGCACGCTCTTGGGCGACCCCTACTTTCTCGACGTGAGCGAGCCCGACGCAGAGGGTGACTGTCCCGTCTACACCGCGATGA
>Ga0315910_10004363_pt1 | contig 11856 bp, 10 predicted proteins | sample EdamamesoilMG_FD_204470 | JGI IMG/M metagenome (GOLD analysis project Ga0315910, IMG submission 204470) | Garden soil microbial communities collected in Santa Monica, California, United States - Edamame soil | ecosystem: Environmental > Terrestrial > Soil > Garden | place: USA: California... | reverse complement strand
TGGAGTTGGATGAGGCGCGCAAAGAGTTTTATCGCAACATCTCCCACGAACTGTCGACGCCCATGACGCCGATAGTCGGGTACACCAAGCTGCTTTTGGATCAGGAGCTGGGCGCGCTCAATGGCCCTCAACTCAAGGCATTGGGTGCGCTTGGCGCTTGTGTGCAACGTCTGCGCTCATTGATTGATAATCTGCTCGACGTCACGGGCATCGAGACAGGGCGGTTGCGGTTTGCCAGTCAACCGTTTGATCTCACGCTCGCCGTCCGGGATGCGGCGGGGCTGGGTGAACAAACCCGCGCCAAGCAGTCGCAAACCTTGCGTCTGGTGCTACCGCCGCAACCACTCACGCTGTTCGGTGACCGGAGTCGCGTGACCCGAGCGGTTGAGCAACTCCTTGAAAATGCTAGCAAATTTTGTCCGTCACACACACGCATCTTGCTGCGGTGCCGCGCGCTGGACGCCGAACATTTCGAAGTTTTGGTGGCGGATCAGGGGCCTGGCGTGCCGGAATTCGCCAAGGGACGCATCTTCGATCCGTTCTATCAAGCAGATGGTTCGCCCACCCGCTCCCAGGGTGGGACCGGGGTGGGCTTGGCGGTAGCTCGCGGCGTGGCGCGGGGGCACGGCGGTGATTTGAGCCTATGCGTCGATCCGGTGATCGAGGCCGGCGAGACCTACGCGGGTGCGTGTTTCGTGATGACTCTTGGTGTGCGCCCCGACGGGGTCAAAGCTGTGATGCCTTCATGAGTACTTATTTGGATTGGAACGCCACCAGTCCTCGGCATCCAAGCGTGGTGCGTGCCATGGTCGAGGCCGAACAGTATGCGTGGGCCAACGCCTCCAGCGTCCACCAAGCGGGCCGCGCCGCCCGAAAAATTCAGGAAAATACCCGCGAACAGTTGGCCCGTTGGTTGGGACGCAGCCCACGCGACGTGGTCTTTACCAGCGGGGGCACAGAGGCCAATCATCTGGCCTTGCAGGGCGCCGGGTTGCTCATCGTCTCAGCCCTCGAACATCCGTCCATTTTGGCTCACGCCGCCTGGCTCGGTGAGCGCGGCACGAAGGTACTTTACGCGCAAGTCGATGCAATGGGACGCGTCGTGCCATCTTCCATTGAGGCGCTCCTGCAGCAAGAGTTAGGGGTTCCTCGTGCCGAAACGGATCGAACTTCGGGTGGTTTCAATAACAGCAACACCCCGCTGGTCGCGGTCATGGGAGTGAATCATGAGACCGGAGTCATTCAGCCACTTGCAGAAGTGAGCGCCATCGCGCGGCGCTATGGAGCGCGTCTGCATGTGGATGCGGTGCAGTGGTTGGGCAAGGGGGATCGAGAGCACTTGGACGTCGCGGACAGCATCGCCATCACCGCGCACAAGTTTCGCGGACCCAAGGGGATTGGAGCATTGGCCTTTGATTGTGGGTGGAGTCCGCTACCGACAGGTCGGGGCGGCGCTCAAGAACGAGGACTGCGCCCTGGGACGGTGGACGCGGTGGCCCTGGCTGGCTTGGGGGCTGCCTTGCAGCGACTGGATGAATGCCGTGCAGGCTATGAGCGTGCCGCCGCGTTGGGTCGCAGGCTGGCGCAACATTTGACACAGTGGTCCCGTGGCGCGCTCCACATTCATGGCTCAGATGCGCCACGGCTGGAGCACGTCGTCAACTTTCGAACCGAGGGCTGGAAAGGTGACGAGTTGGTCGCTGCTCTCGATCTCGAGGGGATCTGTGTGTCGAGCGGCAGTGCATGCAGCGCCGGTACCGCCGAACCCTCGCCGGTGATTGAGGCCATGCTGGGTCGACCGGCGGCGACGGGCGCGGTGCGGATCAGCTTAGGCGAGGAGACGACCGAGGCGGAGATCACGCACCTGCTGAGCGGCTTGGAGCGGCTCGGGGTGCTCAATCGAGCTGAATTTGCGCGGGCGGAGCCCGGGTGACAGTTCTTGAAGTGAATTCTCGCAATCAGACCCAGGTCGAGAATTTACCTTTTAAGATCTGAGTTAACCCCTGGCAATGTCGCCTGTTTTTCTGGACGGATGAGATCGGTTGACCGGGGTCTTTCGATCTATTCAATAGAATCCAGAGCAACCGCGGAGAGCTTCGTGCTCAGATGGTGCAGCGCGATGCCCGCTGCGACGGAGGCATTGAGGGACTGAACCAGCCCTGATTGGTGGAGGCGCACCAAATGGGTGCACGCCCGACGCACCGCCCGCCCCATGCCTTTCTGCTCGCTCCCGATAACCACAATCACCGGCCCATCCGGAACGAACTGGCTGAGCTCGAGTTCAGCATCGGGAGCCAGACCGATCACAGCCGTGCCGCGGTCCGCGGCCTCCTGGAGTGTGCCATGCAGGGACGGTACGCGGCACAATTGGGCATGTTCAACTGCGCCAGCACTGGCGCGAAACGTAGCCGGGGTGAGCGGGGCCGAAGCCGACTCGGCCCAGAGGATAGGTGCGCGAGCGATCCCCACGGCGCTGCGAATGACGGCCCCGAAGTTCTGGGGATCGACCACTCCATCCAGGGCGACAGCCAGAAGTCGGGGGTCGTCACGCAAGTCACCCCACGACCGCAGAGCCAGCGGCGGTGCATCCGCGGCGGCTCCTTGGTGGATGCTGCCCCCAGCGAGGCGATCGAGTTGTGCGCGCTGGACCACCTCGATGGGTACGCCCTGGTCTTCGGCAAACTTTTGCAAGGCGAAAAGACGGGGGTTGGGATCGCGCTCGATGAGCACACGACCCACGCGGTTGCCCCAAACTCGCACGGCCTCGCGCACACATTGTTGGCCGAGGACCAAGCGCTGCGTGATAGCGAGCGCTGCAAGGTCTGAGGGGGCGCGAGGCGCTCTGCCGCTTCCTTGTGGGCGACCCGTTGGACGTGGGTGCTTCATCCCAGCACTGCTTCCATCTCCGCGCGGACGGCACGCGCCGCGGCGCAAGGATCAGCCGCGTCACGGATGGGGCGCCCGACGACCAGCAAGCTCGAACCAGCCAAAATGGCCTGGGCCGGGGTACCCACACGCTTTTGGTCGCCCGCGTCGGCGCCGTGGGGGCGCACCCCGGGCGTAACCAACACCATCTCGCTGCCGACGGCCGCCCGACCGGCGGCCACCTCGAGGGGTGAGCACACCAGCCCACCGAGTCCACATGCGCGCGCCAGGCGCGCCAGGCGCAGGACGTGCTCCGATGCCGTCTCGACCACGCCGACCGCGTGTAAATCGTGGTCGGTTAAAGAAGTGAGCACCGTCACGCCGAGGATGCACAATCCAGAGTTTTCTTTGAGCGCTCGCTCGGCCGCGGCGCTCATCATCCCCGGCCCCCCAGCGGTGTGGATGGTGAGATAACGAACCCCCAAGCTGCTGGCTGTGGCCACGGCGCGCGCCACGGTCTGCTCAATGTCGTGCAGCTTGAGATCGAGAAAGACCTCACAACCGAGGCCTTTGGCCATGGCGACTGCCCTGGGCCCCTCCTTGACGAACAATTCAAGGCCCACCTTCAGCACACCCACTTCAGGCGCGATCAGGGTGGCCCCGATCTCTGCCGCAGCTAAATCAGGGTAGTCGAGCGCGAACGCGAGCCGACCGTGGGCTTTTGAGGAGAGGCTAGAGGCCTTGGATGAAGACATCAGGCCCGTCTCAGAGACCGCCACACATGGGGTCGCCGGGAGGACAACTGGGCTTGGGTGCTGCGGCTGGGGCCGGGCGACTCCCGCCGCCGGTAGGACGTCGTACGGCACCGCTGCTGGAGCCCTTCTGCGCGTTCTCGTTGGCTTGCGCTTGCTTCTCTTTGGCGGCTGTGAGCTCTGCTTCCAACGCTTTGCGTTGTGCTTCACCCATGCTGGCGGCGTCAGCCAACTTAGCTTGGAGTTGGGCAACATTGCGGTTGGCCTCTTCCTGAGCCGCCGCGATCTGTTGCTGAAGAGCTGCTTGCTTTTGCGCTGCCTCTTCGTTGGACTTGTTGATGTACATGACGCTGCCCACACCGAGCAGAATGACGGCCGCGATGGCTCCGCCTACCATCATCTTCAGCTTCTTCTTGCTCTCGTCCTGGCGAATTGCAGCGAGCTTTTGCTCATGCTCCTGGGCTTGAGCGAGCTGCGCCATGCGTGCCTTGTGTTCAGCCTCAGCGCGTGCCTTTTCGAGTTCACCCTGCCGAGCAGCCTCAATGCGGGCCTCTTCCTCGCGGCGGCGGAGTTCTTCCGCCCGGCGCACTTCCTCGGCCTGGCGAATGCGGCGCTCTTCTTCGTCGCGCTTGATGCGGTTTTCTTCTTCTTGCCGCTTGCGCTCGATTTCCGCGGCCGCGGTCCGCTTGGCCTCTTCATCGGCAATGCGATCCTCTTCGAGATTCATCAACTCGTTGAGGGAGAAGAGTACGGAACTTTCGTCTTTGTCTGCCATGCTGGGTACTTGTTGAAAGGGCTTGGTGGAGGGAGCTTTAGGCGGGCGTGGGCCGGTTTGGGCCAGGCAAATATCAGTGACGACAGAACAGCGTCAAGTGTCACTGTAGCTCATCTGGACGAGTGATTTGCAGTTCTGGTCTCGAAAATTCCAAAAATGCGGCTTAGTTGGCCGGTAAGTTGAAAGCGCATCCCGGTCCGACCCACGATCGGCGGCGTGAGTTTCCAGGACCTGTCGCATGATCGCAAGTCGAATCCGGCGCGGTGCTACTCCTTCCACATGATTTTCCAGGGGTTGTGCTTCAGATCGCGCATGAGCTCCTGAAAATCGTCGAACAAGGCCTCGTCCATGATGAGCGCCCCGGCGCTGCCGCGCCCAGCCTTGATGTGGGCAACAATCGCACCCAGGTCGCGGGCCGCACCATGAGCCGTGTGCAGCATCTGTTTGGTTTCGCCGGTCAAATCTCGCACCGCGCCCAGCTGAGCGTCGTCTGCCAAGAAAGCGGAGAGCTTGCGACTGTCTTGCATCACCAGACGCGTGTCGCGCAACAGCGGTTCGAGGTTCTCGTCGAGCACCAACGTCGTGTGGTCCAAGCGCGAAAGAATGCGGTTGATGCGTGCGCCGTCCACGTATTGCTCGCGCGCGGCCTTGAGCGTCGCCTCACTTTCTGCGCTCAGCTGGTTGAGCCGCTCGATCAGCGCGCTGACGTCCGTTTGATGCTTGTCAAAGAGCGCGCCGGTACCCGTCAGCGTCTTGTGCAGACCATCAAATGCCTCACTGATCTTGCGTTCGTTGTCGACAACGCCCCTGTAGCTGCGATGGAGCAGTTCGTAGCTTTCACTGATCAGCAGGTCGAGCCGGGGCGGAGATACCCCGGTCACTGTCGCGCCGTCAGCCAAAATAGGCTGACTGAACGTCCCGGGCTCGATCGCCAGGTGCATCTCACCCAACATACCTTGGGCCGTGATGTAGAAGCGGGCATCCTTGTGCACCGCCTTTTTGTGCGTCGCGTCAATGTCGACCACCACGCGAATGGGAGGGACCGGCTGACCCTGCTCGTCGACTTCTCCGCCGCGAAATTCAATGGCTGTGACGCGCCCCACGCGCACGCCGCTGATGCGCACGGGGGCGCCTGACTGCAGGCCACCGGGGTCATCGAACTGAACGAACACGCGAAAGGTTGGCTTGAGGCTGAGTCCACCTAAAAGCACCACGAACCCCACGAGCAATACGAGTGACACCACAATCAGGGCGCCGACCTTCACCTCCATGCTGCGCTCGGTCATGCGGTCTCCGGACCGTACTGCGTCTCCAGCGGACCTTGCGCCAAACCTGCCACGAACTGGGCCACGATGGGGTCCGTGTGTCGTTTGATTTCAAGAGCGGTCCCCTGTGCTTTCACTTTGCCTTTGTATAACAGCGTGATGCGGTCCGCGATGGAGAAGATGCTGCGCAGATCGTGCGACACCACGACACAAGCCACGGCATGTTGTCTCGCCAGGTTGAGGATCAAGCGGTCGATGTTGCGGGCAGACAGCGGATCGAGGCTCGTGGTTGGTTCATCAAACAATACATAACTGGGTGACAGCGCCAGGGCGCGCGCGATGGCTACGCGCTTCTTAAGGCCGTCCCCCAATTCATGCGGGCGCTTGCCGGCGTGTGATGACATATCGACCAGGCTGAGCAGCTGGCTGGCCTTATGCTGAATTTCAACCGGGGAGAGCTGGTTGGCTCCCCGGCGTGCGTGCTTGCGTAAGGGCAACGCGACGTTCTGTTGGCAGGTGAGGGTGTCAAACAGCGTGGACTGTTGGAACACCAACGCGCAACGTTTGCGGATGGCGTAATACTGAGCCTCATCGAGCCCGGAGATGAGCTGTCCGTCGAGCAGAATTTGCCCTGAATCGGGCTGCAACAGGCCTACCGCTTGTTTGATGAGCACGCTCTTTCCGGCCCCGGATGTTCCAATGATGAAATGGACCTCGCCAGGGGCGACGCGGAGCGAAACGCCATCCAAGACGGGCGTCCCATCGAAGCTCTTGTTTATGTCCACGAACTGCAACATGCAGACTTTACCCCAGGCCTAGCTGACCCAGCACTCCAATCACGAACCCCAGAATGATGACCGCTAAGCTCGAACCCACCACTGCGTTCGTGGCCGCGTCGCCCACGCCCTCCGCACCCGTTTTAGTGAGCAAGCCGGCGCGGCTGGAAATGATGGGGATGACCAACCCGAATACGACGGCTTTGCTGAGGCCGGTGATGAGATCAGCCGGGTCAATGTACTTGGGATCGAGAAAAACGCTGGGGTTGATACCAAAAGAAAGATAGCCCGTGAGCGCACCGGTGAAGGTGGCCACAATCCCGGCAAGCACTGTGAGCAGTGGCGTGACGATGAACGATGCCAGGACCTTGGGGGCGATCAGGTAATCCATGGGGTCGGTCTGGCACAGGCGCAACGCGTCCAGCTGATCGGTGACTTTCATTGAGCCGATTTCGGCGGCGATGGACGCGCCCACCCGGGTGGACAACATGAGACCCGTCACCGATGCGGCCAAATCGCGGACCAACAGCTCGAGGTACGAAGCGCCTACGGTGCTGGTGTCAGGCACGATGCGCAGCGCCTGAATACCCGCTTGGTACACCAGGATGGCGCCTACGAAGCCCAAGGTAACGCACAAGAATACCAGGGAGTGTAGGCCGATCTCGTTGATTTGTTTGATGAGTTCCGAAAGTTCGATGCGCCGCGCCGCGGATGCGAAGGTCTGTGCGGTGCTCAGCGAGCGAGAGCTGAGGGGGCCCGGAACCATCATGCCCGGCAGGGCTGGGGGCAAACTGGGGCGCAGCGAGGGGGCGCTGGGCGCCAAGCTGGATCGGGAAGGTCGGTCAGAAGGGAACTCCGTCATGATGAGGCCGTGTCCGCGAAAGAAACCAGGGCGTCCAGGAGGAAAATCAACAGCGCGCTGACGACGACGCTGCTGCTGACGGCCCGCCCGACGCCGGGTGCGCCGCCCCGGGCACGTAACCCAAAGGATGTGCTGCACGTGGCAATGGCGAGCCCAAACACGAACGCCTTAATCAGCCCGTGCAGTATATCATGAACTCCTAACAATCCACCGGTTAGGCTGTTCCAAAATAGGTCGGGGCTGACGCCCAGCAACATCAACCCCGAGAGCGCCGCGCCGAACAAGGCGACCGCCATTGAGACCAAGGTGCCCAACGTGGTGGTGAGAACAATAGCCAAGACGCGCGGGGCAATGAGGTAACCCGCAGGGTCAATGGCCAGGACCCGCAGACCGTCCACTTGGCTGGTGACGCTGAGCGTGCCCAATTCCGCGGTGTTGTTAGCGCCCACACGACCCGAGATCATCAAACCGGTGAGGATGGGGCCGATCTCCCGTAAAATGCCGAAGCCGGCGCCCCAGCCGAGCAAACTTTCGGCTCCAAACCGCTCAAGCAGCGGAATTGACTGCACCACCATCATGCCGCCCACGAACAGCGCGGTGGAGAACACCACCGGCACCGAATAGAGCCCCAAGCGGATCATCGCGCGCCCGAACTCCACCGCATCGACCTCACCTGCGACCGTCGTGCGCAGCGCTTGTCCCAGGATGAGCCCTTGGCTGCCGATGCTCTCCAAGGCATGCGCGACCCGGCCCCGCCAGCTAGGTTGCTTCATTGGCCTCTGCGCCAAAAAATTGGCGCACCAATTTCTTGGAGGATACCGACGCGAGAGCTGGCCGCCCTTGAAATATTGCGCGACCTTCGTGAAGCATAACGACCTGATCGACGGCTTGTGCGACGCGGTCCACGTCACTGGATACCACGATGATGCTTGCACCCAGCCGTCGCCGTTGTTCGCGAATCAGCGCAAAAACCCGCGCTGTGGACACGGGATCCAGGCCCGCGGCGGGTTCATCGTAAAGCAGGATAGGGGGACGAGTCACAGCGGCACGCGCTATACCGACCCGGCGCTGCTGGCCCCCGGAAAGACTCGCCGGCGTGCGCTCCTCGAGTCCACGCAGCCCTACCGCGTCCAGCTCAGCGCGCACCCGCTGCGCTACTTCATCGCGACCGAGCTGAGTTGCACGTCGCAACGGAAAAGCCACGTTGTCGAACACGGACATGAAGTCGAACAGGGCCACGTTCTGAAATAGCATGCCGATGTGGCGTCGCACCTCGCGCAGTTCCCCGGGCGAGGCGTCTACCACCTGGCGATTCATGACGCGGATGCTGCCCGCGTCCACCTCTTGTAGGCCCGCGATGGATCGCAACAAGACGCTCTTCCCCGATCCGGCTGGGCCGACCAGCCCCACAATCTCCGCGCGAGCAACGTCGAGGGAACAGCCGCGGAGCGCCGGTTGCTCGAACGATTTGTAGACGCGCTCTACGGCAATCACAGCTCCCTCATGCTCGCTCCAGTCTACGCAGCCTGCTTTGGCCCGACAACCATGGCAAGCCTGCCGAGCCCTGTGGGGGATTTTTGCCCAGATCGGGCGAGAGTCGCCCTCATTGGCCGGCGAAGGAGGTTCGCGTCACGTCGAGCTTTGGGTTGGAAGGGAAGTTGAGGCGACGGATTTGGCTGGCGATGCACGACGCTTTGCCCCCATCGCGCGGTTTGGTCGTGACAGTGACCCCAACCGCACGTCCATTCTGAATGGCTGCGCAAACGTTGACGCCCATGCTGGAGGGGACCCCACAAGCGTTGAGATACGATCCCGTGTTGAGTACGGCGCCCAGTTGCCCGACGGTCAGGTCTGGGCGGCCTTTTTCGCCCATCTTCATCTCTTCCACGTACGCGGCCTGCGCCGCCTCACAGCTCATGCCGCCAGACAGCTGTGGGAAGCCTCCGACAGTCCCTCTCACGCGCGGGCCCCCTCCACCTTTTTTGGTGGACTTGAGCCCCTGATCCGATTCGACGTTGGCCGCGACTTCCTCGACGACTTTGATTTGATCATTCTTCTGACCGCGGCTTTGCAAGTACCACGCGCCGACACCGGCCAAGATCACAAAAATTCCCGCTACTCCAACCAGGGTCTTGCCGGCCGTGCGGCGCGATTCAGATTTGACGGCGTGGGCCAGCGCGACTTTTTCTGCCTTCTCGTGACGCCCCATACGCGCATGGCGTGCGAAGGCGGCAAAATCTGGAGATTCACGCAACAGGATTTCCGACTTGTCCACGGTGTCGCGGATCACATCATCCTCTTCGAAGGTGTGACTGGCGATCTGTTGGAGGAGTTCCACCGCCGCAAAGGGCCCGTGATCCATGCCGCCCCGCACCACGACGTACCTGGGGCGCGGGTCGCTCTCCAAGCGGGCCTTGGTGGCTAAAAGGTGGTCCTTTTCGTTGTGGTGTTGGGCTGCGCGCTGACCTGCCAGGTCCAGCCCGCGGGGCAAGGGGGCGTCCATGCCCTGGATGACGCGTGGCGCCGCGGCCTGGGTGGGGGCCGGAGGCAGGAGCGACATGGACACATCGACATCGAACCCGTCGTCGTGATCCAAATGCGAAATGTCGGCTGCTGGCGGCGCCAAGCTAACAGTGTTATTGATTTGATAGAATGCCTGTGCTAGCGCATTGAGATCGTCGGGACGATGAGATGGGTCTGCAACCAAGGCCTTGGTCAGGATCATTTCGAGATCCGCGGAGACATTGGCGGCCAATTCAGAGGGGCGGCGCATGCCCGGACCCACCGAATGGAGCGTGATCAGTTCATATAAAATGGCCCCGATGCCGTAGACAGACGCGCGTGCCTGGCCTGGCGTGATGCCTCGGCTTTCTGGTGGCAGACAAGCCGCGTCGCGCGCGTCTGTGGGCGGGCGCGCGGAATGGGCGCTCGCGTGATAGAGCCCATCCTGTCCTTCGAAGAGCGCGCCTGGGTACAAAAAGAAATTGTAACCTTGGCGGTGCTGGTCGGCGAGTTCGGCTGCCAAGGGCACCACGATGCCAATCGCGTGAGCGACATCGAGCGGTTGGCCCGACTTGCGGAGTTCTTCGATGCGGTGACGCAGGGTGATTTCGGACGAGTTGATCATGGAGGGAGTGCTGTAGGCAAAGGTGCGCTATATCGGTCGGCTGATGAGCGGCGACGGATATTAGACATTGTCTGCTGAGACTCCAACTCCGTTGCTACAGTGTCCCTGTAAGTGGTAGCGTCAGGCCCCCGATGGACCCTCGACAGCTTGAAGCCCTTGCCCAACGATTAGCCGACAACGCCAACGATACCGAAGCTCTCAACGCTGCCTACGCTTATGGACAAACCGATCCGCGCGCTTACGCAACCTTCTTAGAAAAGACCGCTGCAGCTACCCCTGACGGGTCGACGGGTGCTCATTGGTACTGTGAGTCGGCTAACGTATGGTTGGCGAGCCTAGCCGACGCGCACCGAGCTGAACGCGCCCTCAGCAAGGCCATCGAGCGGGACCCACTGCACCCAGGTGCGCTGGAGCGCTTGGTGGGGCTCTACCGCGAAAAGTCGAACACCAAGGCCGTTTTGACCTTGCACCAACGGCGCGCGAAGTCGCTAGAAAAGTTGCTCGAAGAGCGCCCCGAGTATGGTCCGCACCTGGCCGAGGTGCACAGCGAAATCGGGCGCATTTATCTGGAAGAACTGTCGCAGCCGGATAAGGCAATTTTGGCCTACCATAAGGCAGTTCAAGCCAACCCCCACGATGTCTACGCCATCTACCAAGCGCGGGAATTGCTCAAGACGCAGGGCCGCTTCAAGGAGGCGCTGCCGTTGTTTGACGCAGAAATTGCCCTGGTTGGTGGCGATAAAGAGCGCACGATGGCGCTCTACGCCGACCAAATTGCCGTGTGTCAGCAAGTGGGAGACACCCAGGAACTGAAGCGCGCGCTGCGGGGAGCCCGCGCCGTGGACAGCTCCGATGACCCGGGGCTCAAGCAGCAGCTGGCAGCAGTCGTGCTGGAAGAAGTGCAGAGCGGTGCCAATGTGTCCGCAGAGGACAGGGCCGAGGCTGAGCAGTTGTTTGTCTCGCTCGCGGAGACGTACGACGGAGAATATGGGCATTCTTACGCCGTCTGCGCGCTCGGTCTCAATCAGCAGAATGATCGCGCCGCGCAGTTAGCGATGTATTATGCCGAACAAATTGGCAAATCACTGGAAACTGCCACGACGATTGCCGGCTATTTGGCCGCCAACCCCGGGGGATTGGTCGCGGAGCAGGCCCGGGACCTAGTCGCACGCGCCTTGAGCGCTGGCGGGGGTGACGAGCTCATCGTGGCGCTGACCCCTGCCGACAGCGCCGCACCTGGGGTAAAGGCGGCGGCCTACGGCCTCATCGCGCGGTCTCTGCTCGAACAGGGCAAAAAACTGGACGCCATCCACTATTTCAAGAAGGTAGTGCAGTTTGCCCCGGGCGACGAACCAGCCGTTCTGACGTTGGCCGAGCACTACAAAGGTCGAGATGACCGAGCGCTGCGCGATTTGCTACAGAATGCGACGCGAA
>Ga0315910_10004362_pt1 | contig 11858 bp, 8 predicted proteins | sample EdamamesoilMG_FD_204470 | JGI IMG/M metagenome (GOLD analysis project Ga0315910, IMG submission 204470) | Garden soil microbial communities collected in Santa Monica, California, United States - Edamame soil | ecosystem: Environmental > Terrestrial > Soil > Garden | place: USA: California... | reverse complement strand
TCGCCGACCGGCTCGTCGAAGGAACAGGAGCCGAACGCGGTAGCGTAGGCGCGTGCGGCGCCGAGCTGGTCGGGATGGAGGGTGTGGCCGCGCCAGGTGAGGCCGGCGTCGCTGAACTTGAAGGCGGTGAGGTCGCTCTCGTCGAGGACCTTGACCACCTCGGCGTCCGGCATCCCGTGGAGGACGAAGGCGCCGGCGACGAAGACGTTCATATAGCCGTGCATCACCCCGATCGGCGCGTTCGCGGCGTAGGTCAGGGGATAGGAGGCGCGGATCGGGTGGTGGAGCCCCGCGGTGCACTTGTACACGATGCCCCGCTCCGCGCAGCCGGAAAGGAAACGGGCCACGAGCGCGCTCGCCGGGATCGCGTCGGCGGTGATGCCGCCGGTCCGCGCCTTGGCGCGCACCCCGGACTCGGCGATGGCGTCGAGCAGGGGCGCCGGATCGGGATCGAGCGGGACTTCGACGTAGAGCACCGCCCCCCGCGGCATCATCTTTGCCGCTTCGCGGATCGTCGCCGCGTCCCCCGCCTTGAGTTCGAACGTGTCGACCACCGCCCCGATGTCGAGCCGCTCATTGAAGTCGCCGGCCGTGGTGATGTCGGCACGGAGCGAGCTGGCGTTGACGAGTGCGGCGAGCCACCACGGCTCCCCCCCCTTGGGGAGGTGGGCCTGGGCCGCTCCCTGGAACTCCGCCAGCCGGGAGACCGGGAGCACGAAGCGCCCCAGCATCCAGGCGTGCGGCCCCTTCTTATAGGAAGCGTAGTTCTCGACCGCCGGGGCCATCGGGAGCTCGGCGGGGGGGAAGAGCCCGGCGTAGTCGACCAGGCCGGAGAGGAGGGTGCGGAGGGGAGACATGGGGGAAATGTAGGGGCGCGTCTCTGGTTATGCCTCCGCAACCAGTAGGGGCGGGGCTTGCCCCGCCCATTGAGCGAAGGACCCATCCCGGCAAGGGGCGGGGCAAGCCCCGCCCATTGAGCGAAGGACCCATCCCGGCAAGGGGCGGGGCAAGCCCCGCCCCTACATCGGTCATCACACACCGACCGCCGCTACGCGGAACAACCTCACCCCCCGACCCCCACTCCGCGTTCCACCTCACCCCCTGTCCCCCTCTCCACATCCGTGGAGAGGGGGGACGTCCTTCAAGATCCCTTCTAGTCGCGCGCGAGATACTTCCTCGTTCCGCATCCGGATTACACGCAATCCGCAGGCGGTCAAGATCTCGTCCCGGGCTTCGTCGTGAACACGGTTGGCGGGCTCATTGTGGACGTCGCCGTCGACTTCCAGGTCCAGGGCGAGCTCCCGGCAGAAGAAGTCGAGGACGAACCCGCGGTACGGGAACTGGCGCCGGAACTTGAACCCAAGGCACCTCCGCGCACGCAGAATCTCCCAGGCGCGCGCTTCCGCCCAGGTGGTGCGCTGCCGGAGCTCCCTTGCCAAGTACATCAGGTTCCGCCGATCCATTGCTCAAGATCGGATGACGGCCTTCATCCGACGTCACCAGAAAAACGCGATCCGGCGGGAAAGATCGACCCGACCGCCGAGTCCCCCCTCTCCACGTATGTGGAGAGGGGGTCAGGGGGTGAGGCTGACCCAACGGCGGTGCCTGCGTACGGGCAGGTGGAGAGGGGGTCAGGTGTTCCTGTGGGGCGGGGTGGCGGGCGTACGACACCCCTCGGAGTGCAGTCCGCCCGCGGCCCCGCCGCGGGCGAAAGATCACGCCGGCTTCACCCGGAGCCTCAGGAACACCACCAGGTGGCTCACGATGATGAGCGGCACCAGGAAGGTCGGCAGGATCCCGAGCGGCAGGTGGAAGAACTCCGCGAGCGACTCGGGATCGGTGAGGAGGCCTCGGGCGGCGTTCAACACCACGAAGAGGATGTCGGCGAGGCCGAAGATGTTCCAGACGAGGAGCCACCTCCCGCCGCGCGCATCGGGGGGGAGGAGGAGGAGCGTGGTGGCGCCGAGCGCGGCGATGATGTCGCCGATCCCGGCGGTGCGGGCGAAGAAGGGATCGAGCCGTCCCTCGCTCGCGAGCCAGAGGAAGTAGAATCCGACGAACCGGACGAGGTGGAGCGCGAGGATGACCCGGAGGTCGACCTGCTTCATCCAGGCGGCGAATCCCGGGACCACCACGGCGCAGGCAAGGAGGAAGAGGACCCCCGCCGCGACGAAGACCGGGGGCGGGAAGGGGGCCCAGACGAGGATCCCCTGCTGGACCAGGATGGCGGCGGCGATCCCCCAGATGAGGATGATGGCGGGGGCGAGGCGGTTCGCGGGAGCGCTCATCGGCGGACTCCGGTGGTGGGCGGGGTGCCGTGGAGTGTACCCCCTCCCCTCGCTCCCATCCAGCCCGGTGCAGATGCCTCACCCCCTGCAGGGGGTGAGGTCGGGGAGCAATGGTCCGGATGAGACGCGGGTCCTCGCTAGCGCGAGGCGGCCAAGAGCTGCTGCCAGTTCATGTTGAGCGAGAGGGTGGGGCTGATCTCCCCGACGAGGGGAGTGCTGAAGGCGACGGAGAGACCGGTCGACCCCGCCAGCGGGACCACGAGTCCGGTCCGGAACTCGACGTAGCGTGTGCGGAGGATCTCGCGTGCGTCCTCCTTGCCGCTGTAGCGGAACTCGAAGCCGGCGGAGAACTCGAGGCGTTGCGTCTCCATCACCCGCGAGAACTCGAGGGCCAGCCCGCCGTCCACCTGCCAGTCGGTCAGCGTCGTATCGCGGAGTGACACATAGCGGACCCCGAGCCGCCCTCGGACTCCCCCGGAGGTCGCGGTGAGGCTCGGGGCCAGCCGCTTGCCGTAACCGAGCCCGGCGACGATCGAGGTGCCGGCGGCGTTCTCAACGGCGCCGAAGGTCGGGTCCCCTGTGTCGACGCGGAGGTCGAGGCCGAGGTACTGCGCGTCGGCTCGTTCACGCGCTTCTCCCATCAGCCGGTGGAGTTGCTCGTAGGCGGCTCCGGGGGTCAACGTGAGAGACCCGCCACAGGCCTCCTCGACCTTCGCCGTGCTCACGGGACTGGCCGTCAACGCTTCCACACAGGCCTCGAATGTCGGCGTCGTATTGAGAAGGTGTTCAAGACGGACCGTCTGGTCGTTGGCCTCCTCCGTCAAGCTCCTCATCAGCTCATCGCCTCGGGCGTTGAGAGGGTTCGCCTGGGACCCAGCGGTCAGGTTGAGTCGGAGGCGGGCCCCGGCGTAGTCGAGCCTGCCGTCGTCGTTCGCGTCGGCACCGTCCACGGGGAAGAAGAATGTCAGGTCCACCAGACGCGAGAGGCGCGCGAGTTCCTTCGGATCCGTGACCGAGGAAAAAAGCGTCGCCGGATTGATGGCGATCGCGGCGATGGCGTTCGATCCCGAGTCCTGGGCGATCGCCGCGATGTTGGCCGAGGCGAACGCGGTCGGCTGGATCGAGGGGACCGCGGCCGCCTGGGCCGGCGAACCGGCTGGTGCGGCGTTCCCGCCACTTGTGGACTGGACGTCACGTGGTGCTGTTTGCACGACCACGCGCCCGGCGGGCTTCCAGAGGGCTTCGATCTCCGGCTCCAGGAGGGACTGGGCCAATTGGCGGCAGGCGCCCGCCACAGGTTCCGAGGCAAGGTTGGGCCGCTTCACCAGGACCGGATGGCAGGTGGAATCCCGGTCCTGCGCCTGGAGTGACCCGGCGGCGACGGTGCCGGCCACGAGGAGGCCGAGGACCCGGTTCACAACAGCGTGAATGACCATGTGTCATCTCCGGTGATCGTCTCGCTGATCTTCTTGTTCGCCCCCGCGCTTACGGTAAGAGTGGCGCTGTCTTCCTCGCGGTTGAGGTCGACCCAGACCCGGACCAATCCCCGCACGCCCGGGTTGGTCTGCACCGCGCAGGAGGCCGTGGTTCCCGGGGCCACGGTGACGGAATCGCTCCCCCCCTTCTTCTTGTCGTCGGCGAACGAGATCGCCGCCAGCGCACTTCCCCCCGCCGCCGCGGGCAGCGCGATCTCGAGTGCGACCTTGCTTCCCGCCGGCAGACTTCCCATGTACGTCATGCGGCCTCCCTGGAGTGAGATGACTCAGTGATTCGGACGATGCGTGCGTGCCTCCCCGCACCGCTGGTGGATTGAGGCGAGCTCCTCGCGCGTTCGCGGGTCCAGGTCGACGGCCAGTGCCGTGCGGCTGAACGGACAGAGGTGGCCCGGGCGGAACCAGCAGTGATCGGTAGGAACCGACCGGTCGGGACGGAGCATCCCTCCGACGGTCGCGAAGGGACGCGGCAGCTGGGCAGGGTCGATCCCCCACGCCGGGAGCCAGTCGGGATGGATCGGGGGTGAGAGGCCATCATCGGACTGCTTGCGGTGCACCGCGTCCGCGAAGGCGGCCAAGGTCGTCGCGCACCCGTGCGCGATGCTCTTGGCCTGTACATCACGACGGAACCCGAGCATGGGATGGAACGCAAAGGTCCCGGGGAGCCATTGCGGGGTGATCGCCATGACGGCGATGTCGAGGGGGGCATCGGCGGGTGCAACGGCGTTGTGGATCCGTCGCAGGGTGGCCTGGGTCTGTGCGTACATCGCGATCTTCTTGTTGTACCGCAAGCGATGCACTCGGTCGTTCAGCGCAGGCCAGTTGTTCATGAAGCGGGCGGCGGCTTCCGCGTCGTCGTAGCGGGGCACTCGCGTCTCCAGCGATGCGCTGAGCAGGAGATGCGGGGTGGGGGTCTGCCGTACCACCGGGCGTCGCGCGATCAGGCCCACCTTGGACGCGGCCCGCAGGAAGTGCACCACGCCGTCGAGCGGCAGGTTGTCCATCACGCCGCCGTCGATGTACTGGTGCTGCGCGCTGCTGCCGGGCCACACCTCCCAGGCCCAGCGAGGCCGGAAGACCGCGGGGAAGGCGCTGCTGGCAAGCAGTCCTTCCAGGAGTCGGGGCCGGAGCGCGTCGGGGTCGAACTGCTGCTCGCCGAGCAGCTCGAGCCGCCCCATGCTGAGGTTCGTCGTGGTCGCGAGAAAGTAGATGCCGGTCTCCAGGAAGCGATCGAATGGCTGCTGGGTCGGCGAGTATCCGTCGGGCGCCTGGAGGGTCCCGGGGGGCGACCGCAGCACGTGCTCAAGGATCAGGAGCGCGAGCGGTTCCGCACCAAGGATCTCCCCCCCGACACCCATCCGGTCGAGCCACTCCTGGATGTGCCCCTTCACCTGCGTGGCGGTGCCCTGCGAGTCGCGGAGCCGCAGTGCACGGATCAGGTCGTGGAGTTCGAATGGGCTCAGCCAGAACAGCCGTTCGAGTCCCGCGACGACCCGACGGAGCTCGAGACTGAAGGTCGCGGCCGACGATTGGTCGAAGCGGCGGAACACCCGATCCGCTTCGGACAGGGAGAAGTCGGAGGCGCCGGCGCGCAGGGTGAGCCCGCGGATGAAATCGGCGAAGCGGTCGGTCAAGATCAGCCTGTCCAGTGCCAGGTAGGTGCCCGCCAGCCGGGCGATCTGGGAGCGCCGGCCGCCGAGCTCTCCGAACGAGAGGGCCTGCGCCGTCATCGCCGCCGTGATCGAACCGACCGATGCCCCCGCAACAACGTCCGGGCGGATCCCCAGCTCGGAGAGCGCGTTGAGGGTGCCGAGCTGGTAGACGCCACGGAACACTCCACCACTGAACAGCAGGTTGATCAGGGGGCGTTCCCGTCCACCCGGTCCGTCGCCCCGCGTCGCGGGCCACGCCGGCTGGACGTCGTTCTTCCGGTCGACGCTGATCCGGAACGCCTGGAGCGACTTCGCGGTCTGTTGTGCGTAGGACGACTCCCTCCGGCGGAAGCGCGCGTCGTCCCCGACCGCCTCGGCGGCGGCACCACGATGGGGCCAGGCCGGACCGATCGTTTCCCATTCCCGGAAATGGAGCATTTGTTCCAGCCGACCCTCGGTGCCTGGCACTTGCTTCTGCAGGCGACAGTGACGGCAGATCTCCGGGAGGCCGGAGGCGCGGTCACTCTCGGCCGGGGCTGTCTGGTCGAGGTCGGCGAGGAGGGGGAGCGTCCGTCGGGCCCCCAGGTGGTGCTGCACGGCCGGCCGACAGGGGATCGCGTGCTCTTCATGCGGGTCCCGGACGCGGGGGGGTTGTGACCCCCTGATCATCACCTGCAGCGAGGCGCGGCACCCCTCGGCCACCGCCTCCATCAGGACCTCGCGCCGCTCTTGCTTGTCCTTCGCGTCGAAGAGGCGCTGATGGACCTCCAGGGGGCGGTCCGGCTCGATCGGGGTCACCCAGGCCCGGAGGTAGGGTCGACCACCGATGACGGTGGCCGCCGCCCCTGCCGGCAGGGTCTTGGTATAGAGCTCGGTGACCCGTCGCTCGAGAGTGGCGTCGCGGAATCGTTCTAGCAGGAGGGCACGCCGCGCGACATCGACGGCGTTGTGGAAGCGGGGGGCGTTCCCGCTCTCGTCCTCGCGCAGGGTGGGGGAGCTGAACGGGAGGGGCGCCGCGCTGTAGATGTGCACCACCGGGACCCCCGTCCAGTCCCGGTGCCGGAGGAACTCGATGGTGCTGGCGGTGGCATCGGTGGAGATATTGGCCCCATCGACGACCAGGGTCTTGTTGATCTGGGCCGGGGGGAAGAAGGGGGCCACCGCCGAGGCGGCGTAGAGCCCGTCGACGACGGGGTGGTCGCGCGGCACGATCTCGAGGTTCCCGGTCGCGACGTTTGCGACCGCCAGGCCGACGGCGATCGGCTCGGCCTGGCCGGGGGCATCGTAGCTCCCGATGATCTTCGGTGTGAGGGGGCCGGTGGCAGGGCGCGCCCGCTCCCGATCGTGCAGGGCACGCGCGACGATGTCGTCCATGTCCCGCGGGCCGTAGTAGGTCGGGTCGAAGAGCCGGACGAAGAACTCCTTGAGGGGATGCTTGCTGAGCAGGGCGTCGGCGATGTCGAACTGGGCGAGGAGTTGCTGCAGGTAGCTCCCGGTCTGCTTGAACGAGAAGAGGCCGATCGCTGCCAGCAGCACGCCGAGCATGCCTACGAGCCAGACGATCGACGTGCCATAGAGCCCGGAGCAGACCGACGGTGGCATCCGGTTCAGTGCGAGGAGGATCCGATCCGGGAGGGCCGTCATCGGCGCCGCAAAACAGGGGCGCACGTTGTCGAACCACCCGGGCCAGACGCGCTGGGCGGCGACCGCCCCGGCCCAGCACAGGATCCCGGTGATCACGACGAGCGCGAGCGCCCGCAACATGGACTGACCGACGTGGCGCCATGCGAGCCGCGCCTCCCGGAGGTGCCAAGTGGCGAGCAGGAAGCCAACGACCATCGCCACGCCGACCACGACGATCCACCAGGCCAATGCCGAGCCCTCGCTCGCGGGAAGCGCAAGTCCCCCGAGCAGGACGAGCGGTAAGAGGGTCACCGACGTCCAAAAGGCCGCGATCGCCCACGCCGTGCCGACGGAGAAGAGGTCGCTCTTGACCCTCCATGCGGTGCGGTTGGCATAGAGGATCTCCGCCGCGGTCGCTGGGGCGATGCCGCGCTCGGTGTCGAGCCGGAAGAGCGGGCGCCAGAGGAGGTTCTCCCCGAGCGCGCCCAGCTGGTCGATGTTCTGGCCGACGAGGTGCCAGAAATGTGCCCACTGGCTCGCCCTGGCCATGACGCGCTGTCGCAACTCCGGGAGGTTGGATGCGGCATGGACACCAAGGAACCCGCGAATGAAGCGGGTGAGGGTGGCGATCGAGAGCTGCGTGCTGAGCAGGAAGTTGAGGAAGCGGATCAACCCTTGGCGCGAGCGGAGTTCCTGCTTCCGCCCTTCCCGTTCCACTTGGTGCTGGATCGGGAGCTGCATCGGCTCGAGTGGGCGCCGGGCGTCGACCTGCAGCGTGTCCGGGAGGTAGGCGGCGGCGAACTCCCCCGGGGCGTTGGCATACCGCTCCAGGATCTCACGAAACCGCGATACCTGCGCACGCTGCTGCTCCTGCTGGTGGTCGTCGAAGCCCGCCGGGTCGGGAGCGGCCTGCAGCACTTCCGCCAGCGCGACTGCGTTGATCGCGCCGGCCGAGATCCCGACCACCGCCTCGGGCGGACGCGCCTGGCTCACCAGCAGCGCGTGGATCACCCCGAGATCCATTGCCGTGTCGAAGCCGCCGCTCGCGAAGGCGATGACGCGGGCCGGTTCCCCCGGCGTCCCGATCGGACGGGTATCCCTGTTGGGGGCGGCCTGAGGGATCACGCCGGTGTCTGTCTCGCTCATAATGATCTCACGTGTTGGTCCGATAGTGCGTACGTCGCTGCACATCGCGACGAGAGGCACGGGCGTTGGACGCCTCTGGATCATCGAACGGGTCGTGCAAGGCACTCGCGGGACGCTCCCCATGCAGGGAGTGCGCGAAGACGCCGGTATCGACGTGAGATGCTGCGAGCGTTGGGATCGGGAACGGCGCCACGATGATGGTTTCCGGCTCGCTTGTCAAATCGAGGCGATTTGCCGTCGTGATTCTGGTCAGTTGCCGCGCAAATTCACCGTTTCGTCAAGTTTCTTGACACCCATCTTCACTTTCTTGCTGCAGGGCGTAGCTTCACTACCACCTCAGGCTTCCCCCTCTGCATCGTGTCACAATGCATCGTCGCGAACTCCTCCAGGTCGTGGGCGCGGTCGCGCTCACCCCTCTTCTCGCTCCCCTCTCCGCGGAAGAGCGCGTCGATCTCGCGCGCACCATCCACGAGAGACTCGGCCGCGCACCCCTCAAGGTCCTGACCCCTGCGCAGGCGGCACTGGTGACCGCGGTGGCGGAGCTCATCATCCCGAAGACCGACACCCCGGGGGCGACCGACGCCAACGTCACCGGTTTCGTCGATATGCTCCTGGCGGGGTGGTACAAGGACGAGGACCGCGACCGCTTCCTGCGCGGGCTCGCGGCGATGGATGCCGAGGCGATCGCGCTTGAGAAGCAGGGGACGGGAGAGATGGTGTTCGTGCGGTGTCGCCCTGAGACGCAGATCGCGCTCCTTACCCGCTGGGACGCCGCTGAGAGCGGGCCGGAGACGGCGACCGCCAACTACAAGCGCCTCAAAGGACTCACGGTGTACGGCTACTTCACCAGCGAGATCGCGGTCAGCGAGGTCACCAAGCCGATCATCTTCCACCCCGCCTTTGAGGGATGCATCCCCTTCCCGGGGGCGGCCCGATGAGCGCGAAGGTCTGGGACGCGATCGTCGTCGGGAGCGGGATCAGCGGGGGCTGGGCGGCGAAGGAGCTCACCGAACGGGGGCTCGAGGTCCTCGTGCTCGAAGCCGGACCCCCCACCGACCCCGCCAAGGACTACGTCGAGCACCTGCAAGCGTGGCAGATGCCGTTCCGCGGCTATGGCGACCGGAAACTCCGCGAGGCGACGCAGATGGAGCAGTCGAAGTGCTACGCCTGCGACGAGTGGGGGAGCAAGTTCTTCGTCAACGACGTCGAGAACCCCTACACCTATGACGCCGACAAGCCGTTCAGCTGGATCCGCGGCCGCCAGGTCGGGGGGCGCTCGATCACCTGGGGGCGCCAGGTGTACCGGTGGAGCGACCTCGACTTCGAGGCGAACGCCAAGGATGGCCACGGGGTCGACTGGCCGATCCGCTACGCCGATATCGCCCCTTGGTACGACCACGTCGAGAAGTTCATCGGGGTGAGCGGCAACCCCGAAGGGCTGTCGCAGCTCCCGGACGGGCAGTTCCTCCCCCCGATGCAGCTCCGCTGCGCCGAGGAAGTGGTCCGCGATAAGCTGCAGGAGAAGTGGGGGCGGGAACGGGTCCTCACCATCGGTCGCTGTGCCATCCTGACCCGCCCCCACAACGGCCGCGCGGCGTGCCACTACTGCGGGCCGTGCGAACGGGGGTGCGTCACCCACTCCTACTTCAGCTCCGTCGGCTCCACCCTCCCCGCCGCCGCGAACACCGGGCGCCTCACCCTCCGCCCCAACTCCGTCGTCGCCGAAGTCCTCTACGACGCTCGGCGCGACCGGGCACGCGGAGTGCGTGTCATCGACGCCGCGACCAAGCAGTCGGTCGAGTACGAGGCGCGGATCATCTTCCTCTGCGCCTCGGCGCTCGAGTCGACCCGCCTCCTTCTCAACTCCACGAGCCCCCGGTGGCAGACGGGACTCGGCAACGCGTCCGGGGAACTCGGCAAGAACCTGATGGACCACTGCTTCGGCGCCGGGGCGGGTGGGACGATGCCGGGGATGCTCGACAAGAGCTACAAGGGGAGCCGCCCCAACGGGGTCTACATCCCGCGGTTCCGGAACGTGAAGGACCAGCACCCCGACTTCGTCCGCGGCTACGGCTTCCAGGGTGGCGCTGGACGGAGCGGGTGGGGGCGCTCGATGCCAGGGTTCGGGGAGGAGTTCAAGCGGAAGCAGACCGAGGAGCGGGGGCCCTGGACCTTCGGGATCGGGGGATGGGGGGAGTGCCTCCCGCGGAGCGACAACTTCGTGGCGTTGGATCCCGCGGTGAAGGACAAGTGGGGGATCCCGGCGCTCAAGATCCAGTGCACCTGGAGCGAGAACGAGCTCAACATCCTCAAGGATGTGCAGGTGACCGCGGCCGAGATGCTGGAGGCCGCCGGGGCGACCAACATCAGCACGTATGACAGCAAGCTCGCCCCCGGGCTCTGCATCCACGAGATGGGGACGGCGCGGATGGGACGGGATCCCAAAACCTCCGTCCTCAACGGCAACAACCAGCTCCACGAAGTGAAGAACCTCTTCGTCACCGACGGGGCGTGCATGACGAGCAGTGCCAACCAGAATCCCAGCATCACCTATATGGCGCTCACCGCCCGCGCGGCGGCGTATGCGGTGGATGCGATGAAGCGGAGGGAACTGTGAAGCGTCGCGATCTCTTGGGTACCGCCGCCGCCGTTGCCGGAATTGCGATCGCCGGCCGGACCGCCGGAGCGTCTGAGCGTCTGAGCGTCCGTTCTCCCGGTCGCCTCAAGCAATCGGTGAGCTACTGGCCCTACGCCGGGATCCCCCTCGCCACCTTCGCCGCGCGGTGCAAGGAGATCGGCCTTGTCGCGATCGATCTTCTGCAGCCCGATCAGTGGAAAGTGGTCCAGGATGCCGGGCTTGCCTGCTCGATGGGGTACCCGAGCGCCCGGCGCGACTTCCTCTCCACCGGATTCAACGACACGGCGAACCACGCCATGCTGCTGGGGGAGCTGGAAAAGTCCATCCCACAGGCCAAGGCCGCGGGAGTCACCAACGTCATCACGATGTTCGGGAACCGGCGGGGAAAGAGCGACTCAGAGGGGCGCGACAACTCGATCGCGGGGCTCAAGAAGATTGCCCCACTGGCCGAGCAGCACGGGGTGACCCTCCACGTGGAGCTCTTGAACAGCAAGGTGGACCACCGCGACTACCAGGGGGACCGGACGGCGTGGGGGGTAGAGGTGATGAAGGGGGTGGGCTCCCCCAACGTGAAGCTCCTCTACGACATCTACCATATGCAGATCATGGAAGGGGACGTGATCCGCACCATCCGCGACAACATCCAGTACCTCGGCCACTTCCACACCGGCGGGGTCCCGGGGCGGCACGAGCTGGATGGGACCCAGGAGCTCAACTACAACGCGATCGCCAAGGCGATCGCGGATCTGGGCTTCCAGGGGTATGTCGCCCACGAGTTCATGCCGGTGCGGGATCCGCTGACGAGCCTCAAGGAGGCGTATCAGGTCTGTTTGGTGTAGCCTCACCCCCTGATCCCCTCTCCACATACGTGGAGAGGGGGGACTCAACGAAGCCTTCCTGATCGTGACAAGGGACCTAGCTGGTCGAGGCTAGGTCCCTTTGTAATTGGTCCGGCGCAGCCGCGGCACATTCCATAGGACCGCCGAGGGACCGCCCTCCGGGCGGTCCGTTCCTACGG
>Ga0315910_10004361_pt1 | contig 11859 bp, 9 predicted proteins | sample EdamamesoilMG_FD_204470 | JGI IMG/M metagenome (GOLD analysis project Ga0315910, IMG submission 204470) | Garden soil microbial communities collected in Santa Monica, California, United States - Edamame soil | ecosystem: Environmental > Terrestrial > Soil > Garden | place: USA: California... | reverse complement strand
ATCCGAGCCCTTCGCCGATCAGCTCCGCTAGGCGCACCGCATACGAAGCGGCATCCGGGAAATCCTGCATGTCCCCGCGACTTGCGATCACTCCGCCCTCGCTGTCCAAACGCACCGCCCTCGACAGGTTCGGATCCTTGAATTCTATGAACTCCTTCAAGTCAGCAAACACTTTCTCCGCGGGCATCGTTTCCAAGATCATGTCGTAACCACTGCGGCTGGCTTCATCCAGGCGTTGTGCTGCTTTCATGAGCAGTCCCTGCCAGCTCGTCTCAATGGTACTCGGGTGTACCCAGTAGTTCGCCGAAGACTCGAGCTGCGCGCCACTCCAACACAGGATAGAGAGCGCGGCTTCCTCTCCTTCGAGTTGGGAGGTCTCTGCATGCACGAGTTGGCCTTCATCGAAGTACAGCACGCCTTGATCAAGCCGAGTGGACACGACCACTGCGCGCGTGAGGCCACGCATGCATTCGTGCTGAACGAAATCGAACAGGTTGTCGTGACTGATGCTCCGCACGACACCCGACTCTCGGTCCTTGTCTGCGTCCTGTGATGGCGCCATACTGGGCTGGACCGCCGCAGCCAGAGGGGAAGCGCTCCGAGCAATGGCTCCGTGCCCCTTGGGTGGGGCCGCTGGGGCCTCGGAGGCTAGTGCGGCTCCTTGCGAGGCCAGCGCGGCTCCTTGGGAAACGAGTGCACCTTCTTGGCGCTTTCGTAAGTGGTTCGTCTCATGTGGGGGGGACATTCGGGTGAGAGCGACCTCCTCTATAACACCAGGGTACTGGAAGTTTGCTTCAAGCGTGTTTCAATTGTGAGCTATTTTCAGCACGATTCAGCGCACTTTTGTGCAACTGTTTCGAAATGGCGCCGTTGTAGGTTCAGCTCACCAGTCGCTGCCGACTGCATCGGAGACCACTATGTTTCGTCCGTTTTCCCGCGGAAGCAGGGCGCTACGCCCAGCATTTCTACGGGGTTTGTGCCTGATTCCGGTCCTTTTGAGCTTACTCACTATCTCATCAGTTTGGGCTGCCGATCCGTCGACTCCCCCACCGCTCACCTGGGAACAATATCGGGATCACATCGGTCTCACGGACGTTCAGTCCATCGAAGAGACGCCCATGGGGACCAAAGGGGGCTACGCCGTCGACGCGCTGTGGACCGTGGTGGCCTCGATCTTGGTGTTTTGGATGCAGGCTGGGTTTGCACTGCTCGAAGCAGGATTTACTCGCGCCAAGAATACCGTGAACATTCTGATGAAGAACTTCATGGACTTCTGCGTGGGGTCACTCGTCTTTTGGTTGATTGGGTTTGGACTCATGTTCGGCAAGTCCAACGGATTCTGTGGCACCACTGGGTTCATGTTGTCGGGCTACGAATCCAACACTTGGACGTACACCTTCTTGTTATTTCAAACGGTATTTGCCGCTACTTCTGCCACCATCGTCTCGGGAGCGCTGGCTGAACGAACGAAGTTTGCGGGCTACCTGGCGTACAGCGCGGGGATCACGGCCTTCATCTATCCCATCTTCGGCGGCTGGGCCTGGGGTGGCGCGTTCGACGGACAAGGTTTTCTTCAAGCGCCACCCGGCGGGGTGCTGGACCGCCTGGGTCTGCCCCCGTTCATCGACTTCGCGGGGTCGACGGTGGTCCACAGCGTGGGCGGCTGGGCTTCGCTTGCGGGGGTGCTGGTCGTGGGGCCCCGGATAGACAAGTACAAGCAGGGCGCCATCCGTGGTCATTCCATGGCGCTCTCCACGCTCGGCGTATTCATCCTGTGGATGGGTTGGTTTGGCTTCAACGCCGGGAGTACCACGGGCGTCACCGGCGGCGCTGAGCCGACGGCCGCTGCCGGCAAGGCCTTCGGGTTGATCGCCATCAATACCAATCTATCAGGTTGTGCCGCCGCGACGTCGGCCATGTTCACCGTATGGTTGCGGGTCGGCAAGCCGGAGATCAGTATGACCCTCAACGGCGCCCTGGCTGGCTTGGTCTCTATCACCGCGTCGTGTGCCACCGTGAGCCCCTTGAGCGCCATCGTCATCGGCTGCATCGCGGGTGTGCTCGTGGTGTTCGCGGTGGAGCTCATCGACCGGGTCGGCATTGATGACCCCGTCGGAGCGATCAGTGTTCATGGCGTGTGCGGCGTGTGGGGGACGCTGGGCGCTGCCCTCTTCCACGTCCACGGCTTCACGGTCCAGCAGCTCATGAGTCAGCTGATTGGGATCGCCAGTTGTTGTGTCTGGACCTTCACGTCCGCTTACGTGCTGTTTCGCTTGTTGCGCGGAACCACCGGTCTGCGCGTGTCCGAAGAAGACGAGCTTGATGGGCTGGACATCAGTGAACATGGCGGTGAGGCCTATCCCAAGGATCAGACGTCACCGTGGGCGCCCGACGCGCTCCCGGCGACCGCGGAATGAGGCGTTCATATCCAGCGCGGTAAAGTCCCGGTTGCTCACTTGACGTTCCTGAGCAGGGGCAGCCCCAAATCGCGCCAGGCCAGCAGCCCTCCCCGCAAGTTGGCCACCTCTTTGACCCCAGCTCCCTCAATGAGCTGCGCGGCCATCGCCGACCGCGCTCCAGATGGACACACGGTCACGATGGGTTGCCCTCGAGGCACACCAGAGAGCGCCGCGCGCAAGCTGCTGAGGGGCACGATCAGTGCGCCCTCCACACTTCCCAGCGGATCTGACGCGATTTCCGCTTCTTCCCGAACATCCACAATCGTAAGCTCGGTCCGGTGCAGTAAGACCCACTCTGGCTCCACTTGCCAGACGCCAGCGTAGGTGCGCACCACGGGACCCCACGCGGGCAAAAAGCTCTGAGCTTGTTCGGTCTTGGGGCGACCACACTTCAGGTTCGCCGGCACAGCCTCATCCATCTTCTTCGGATGGGGCAGACCCAGATGATTCATGTAGCCGACAAAATCTTCCTCACGCACATGCTGGCCAAGGCGCGGGTTGTACCGCTTCTCTTCCAGCACGGTAGTGACCGTGCGCCCGGCATAGTCATGACCAGGATAGAGTAAGCAAGCATCATCGAGCGCAAAAATTTGCTCATGCACCGAGCGATACAAGCGCTCTGGGCTACCGCCCTGAAAGTCGGTACGACCGGCCCCACGAATCAGCAGCGCATCGCCCGTAAACGCACAGCAGCCGTCGTCGAAAGCACCGCCACCTGCGCACACGAAGCTCAAACAGCCATCGGTATGGCCAGGTGTAGCGCGCACCGCGAGCCTGACCTCCCCAAGGGACAACTCATCGCCGGCTGCCATTTCCCAATCCGCACCGCTGGTGTGCGCAGCCTGCGCGACCGCAATCTTGCTGCCGAGCGCTTGCTTCATCAGCCAAGCACCCGTGACGTGATCGGCGTGCACGTGGGTCTCTAGCGTGTGGGTCAATTGGAGCCCAAGCTCGCGAATCAGCGCCAAGTCGCGCAAGTGTTGTTCGTACACACAGTCGATCAACAGCGCTTGCCCGCTGCGCGGATCTCCAAGCAGGTAACTGAACGTCGAGGTGGCCGAATCAAAAAGCTGCCTGAATATCATGCAATCCCCCGTTGCTGCCGCGCGCGCTACGGACTTTAGGCCACATCACATGACAGCGGCCAGGAACTTTCGTCCCCGGCCGTTGTTTCACTCAAGCACGTCACTCTCTCGAGCATGAGCATTTCTCGAGTACGCGCTCAGCCGAGCGCGTCTCATTCAAAGCCATGTGGAGCGCTCAGCGAACGATTTCGAACTTGCCCACTGCACCCAGATCACCGAATGCCTGAACCAAGCGATCCTTCATGCCCTTCTCACCCAGGTGAGTCCAGCCGCGCGGATCGATGTACTTCTTGTTGGGCTTGTCATCGCCCTCGGGGTTGCCGATCTGCGACTGCAGGTAGGCATCCTTCGCGTCCATGAAGTCTTTGATGGGTTTGGTGAACGCCCACTGCGTGTCCGTGTCGATGTTCATCTTGACGACGCCGTAAGAAACAGCCTCCTGGATCTCCTCCTTGGAAGAGCCGCTTCCACCGTGGAACACGAAGTCCACCGGTTTGGCCGCAGTCTTGCGCTGCTTCTGGATCTCATCTTGGCTGTTCTTCAAGATCACGGGGGTGAGCTTGACGTTGCCAGGCTTGTACACACCGTGCGTATTGCCAAACGACGCTGCACAGGTGAAATGACCCACCTTGTTGAGCTTGTCGTAAGCCGCAAGGACGTCAGCGGGCTGGGTGTAGAGCTTGGAGTTATCTACTCCGCTGTTGTCCACGCCGTCTTCCTCGCCGCCGGTGACGCCCAACTCGATTTCAAGCGCCATGCCAATCTTGGTCATGCGATGCAGGTACTGCTCACAGATCTCCAAGTTTTCTTCCAACGGTTCCTCAGACAAGTCCAGCATGTGCGAGCTGAACAAGGGTTGGCCATTGGCCTTGAAATAAGCTTCGCCAGCAGCGAGCAGTCCGTCAATCCACGGTAGCAGCTTCTTGGCGGCGTGGTCGGTGTGGACGATCACTGGAACGCCATAGGCCTCAGCCATCAGGCGAACGTGATGGGCGCCAGCGATACCGCCGGCAATAGCGGCCTTCTCACCTTCGTTGCTCAGGAACTTGCCACCATAAAAGTGCGCGCCGCCATTGGACAGCTGCACGATCACGGGAGCGCCTGCCTCTTTCGCCGCCTGGAGCGCAGCGTTAGCGCTGTGTGAACCAATCACGTTCACTGCGGGCAGTGCGGTTTGGGTCTCCTTCAGTTGGGCAAACAGTTCTTTCAGGGCACCGCCGGTGATGACGCCGGGCTTCAGCTTGATCTTGCTCATATCGTTCTCTCGGGCTTTGGTCTTTGAAAAACAGCACGCGCCTGCGGGCGCGCCGCTGCCTTGTGGCTGCTGAGTTAGCAAACAACCGACAAAGCGGCGAGAGAAAATCAGCCCCGGCTCGCGCGGGCCCTATTTTGGTCGCAACTTTGCGCGCCGTCGCCCCCGGAGGCGAGGCGCCTTTGAGCCAAAAGCCAGCCTTCGCGCGCAGGCCGGTGCTACTGAAACCAGCCGACTTCCAGGTTCACTGTGCCTTCAAAACGCCGTGAGGCGCCACGGCAGTCGAATTGTTTCTCGCAGAGGTCCTCATCCGAACCGAAACTGCCTACGAAAATCGGGTAACGCAGCGCGAGGGTGGGACCAAATGCCAGGGCAAACGAACCAAACACCCATCGGTAGCCAAATTCACCGTAAGGCGCCGCAGAGTGGCGCACCTGATAGATGTCGGCATCACCGCGACTGCCGATCATGCTCACAGAATAATCCAGGCCGCCCCCCACATAGAATCCACGTAGGTTTCCCCAAGTGGACATGTACTTTCGATAGCCGGCGCTGAACCCAAAGCCCCACTCGAAACGCTCGTGTTCATTCTCCACGTACTCAGCATGACTGAGCACCCCCGTGTTCATGATTTGAAACCGTATCAGCGCAGCGTGCGCCTGCCCAAATTCGAGACCAGTGCGAATGCCGTAACCAAGCGCTCCGCCGACGTCGATGAAGAGCAATGTTCGCGAGTCTTTGGAAGACTCACCTGACTTGCTCTGCTGCTCTGCTTCAGTGACTACGGGCTCCTGGGAATAGGCGAGTTGCTCACACGTCCCTGACGGTGTGCAATACGTGCCCTCGCGACAATCCGGTCGGCACACGTCCACGCAGCGGTGGTGCACGCACGCTTCATTTTGGGCGCATACTTCTGGACACCCGCGATACGATTGGGCAGCCCTGAGTTCCTGCTTCGTCGTAGGCGTTTGCGGCGACTTGGGCGCAGGGTCGCCTTGCACTTCGGGAGCGCCGAGAAGGCCGAGACAAAGAGCTGCGTTTCGCAGCCGTGCACGTCGGGTCATTTTTGCGGCTCCTCCTTGTCCGTCCCACGCGACCCCGACATCTGTTCCGCCAATGGTCCCACGGCTTTTTCTGCCGCTTCGAACACCGTCAAAAGGTTGATCTGACCTGAAATGACGAAAGCGAGCGACCAGTACGACTGGTCGAGGGCCACGAACTCCGGTTGCACCAAGCTTGGATCAGCCACCAGCGCCTTGCCCCAAGAGTACTGGCCCTGCAGCCCCAAAAGCAGGCGACCCCGCCGACCATACGAGGTGAGGCCCACTGAGCCGAGCACCGCGTCCCGGCTTTGCCGGAAGAGCATGTCCCCCGGCGCCTGATTGGTTCGATTGTACAAGCCGGAAAAATCCGTACTTGCACCACCAAGCACAGAAAAATCAGGCGAGATGAAGTACTCCGCCCCCACGGACAAGTTGGTGATGGGCTTGCCTTTCTCGGTCACGCTGGCGCGTCCGCTCTCGGTCGCCGTCGTCGAGTTCTCGTCAAAGGCAACCAGACGACGATCGAAATTAGCGCGCGCACGCTGCTGCTGCGGGCCGTAGAAACTTCCGTTGACCTCGATGGTGAGCTTGGGCCACGAAAAACCCAACCCTAGGCGTAAGCTACCCGGATTGTTGTAGCGAAAATCACCGTCATCCTGCACAACCCCGTAGCCTTGCGGTGTCCGCAGGGCGACCAGCGTCTGTGAGGTGTATCTACCAAGCAGATGTTGCGACGGTGTCGTGAGGGCCGCACCCAAGGTCACGACCCGAGAAATGTTGCTGGTGATGCCTACCGTCACGCTGGTGTCCCAGCTCCAGGCCGAACGCGACAAGCTCAAAGATTGATACATGCCGTAGCCCGTATTGCCCGCAAAATCGACGCTGCCCGAGTGATCTTGATAACGCGAATTGTCGACGCGAAACGTCATTCCCAAACTCGTGCGGCGGTCGAGCTCGATGCCCCAGGACAGGGCCACCGAGCTCTTCACGAACTCGGTCGACGTGGATTGCGAGGTGCCCTTGAATTGCTCGGCCTCCGCATCAAAGCGGTTTTGAGAAAAGGACAAACGTTCCCGCTCGGTCGAGGCGGCACACAAGGAGTACTTGTGCCGACTGCGGTGACTGAAGTCGTCTTTGGGCGGCCCGTTGAGAAATAGACAGAAGGTGTTGGGGATGAAACGCAGCGTCAGCTTGCCGGCATCGGGGTGCTCGACCTTCAGGTTTTGACTCGGATCAACCGCGTTGTTGATGTGGCGAGAGGCCAGGTGAATGGCCACGGTCGAAAACGAGAACGACGTACCTGGCACACGCGTGATCCCGGCTGGATTGATGAACGCCGTCGCTTCATCCGAGCCGGTGGCGACCGCAGCTCCTCCCATCAACGTGCTGCGACCTCCTAACAACGCGCTCTCAAAGTTGGACTGCGCGTGCACCTTGGGCGCAAGCAGCAGGACAAGCAGCGCTGTCAACCGTCTCATGTTCGCTCACCCTAACCTGAGAGCACGGACCGGGGAAGACACTGCCGCTTGGGCGCGGGCTATTGCACCAGCGGCCGTTCGATAGGAACGCTGCCGTGGACCAGCGCGCCACACTTGGCCGAAGCGCCGTTTTCGATGGCGCTGCTTCTATCAATGGCACTGCTGCTACTTCCGCTCACCGCACCGCCGCTTTTACCAATAGCACCGCTACTTCCATGAACGGCGCTGCCGCTTTGCTCAAAACGACCGGGTTGCGCACCCAGGTCCAAATCCCCGGGTGCCAAGGCGCACAGCGTTGCCGCGAAGAGATCCGTGATTTCGTGCACCGATGCCGCCAGCAATACGCGACGCAGCAGGCCGTGTGCAGGGTCCACTGCGCGACATAAATAACGCATCTGCTCCTTGAGCATGCCCACGACCAGTCGCTCGGGAAAATGTTCCTCCCACATCAAGCGCATGGTATCAACGTAGGCCATCACGTCGCTCGTGCTGGGTGCGTGCGGGGTCGCGCCCGCTTGCAGCTGGGCGATTTGCGAGAAGATCCAGGGATTACGCAGGGCTGGGCGGCCGATCATCACCGCGCTACATCCCGTCTCGGCGCGCATACGCAGCGCGTCAACGGCGTACCACACGTCGCCGTTACCCACGACGGGAATAGCCAGGTGCTCCACCAGCCGACGTGTGATACGCCAATCGGCAACCCCTTGATAAAAATCCACGCGGCGTCGTGGGTGAACGGTGATGAAATCGGCGCCAGATTCTTGCACCACACGCGCCACATCGAGCACCGCAGAGCTGTCATCAAATCCAGCGCGGATCTTGGCAGAAAGCGGCAGGTGCGTGGCCTTGCGCATCGCTTCGAGCACCCGGCCCAGCAAGGACAAATCCTTGAGCATGGCGGAGCCGACCCCCTTGCGTACGACGCGGGGTGCTGGACACCCCAAGTTGATGTCCACGATGTCCGCGCCCGCTTGCGTCACCAGGGCCGTCGCGTCAGCCATTTGAGCAATGTCGTTGCCCATGACCTGCACACTGAGGCGAGCATGCGGGGTGGTTACGACATGCTTGCGCAGCATCTTGGCTCCCAGCGGGTTGGAGGTCACACGCACGAACTCGGTGCACACGATCCCCACGCCTCCACGCGCCGCCATCAAGTCGCGCATCGGCGGGTGCGTGATGCCTTCCATCGGGGCAAAAAGCGTCCGTGGATGCCAAGGAAAGTCTGCGCGTTCGTTCACTCGTCTTGACTGTCGTTCTGGCGATCGTGACGACGGTCCCGCTGCAAGTCGTGCTGCGCTGCCGCGCGCTCGGAGGGTGTGCTGTTGAGATCCTGCATCATCACTTGCTGCTCAGTCATGTTCCGCTCCGACTCCCGCTGGGTGCGCTCAGGTACGAGCGTATCGTGGTCGTGCGCAGACTTTGAGCGGGGCGCGCAGCTGGGCAACACAGTTATGCCCCAAAAGACGAGAGCCATCAAAAACCCTTTCGTCACCTTGCTGTCCATGCACGCCTCCATCCGGATGATTCAAGGTACATTCATAGCAATGAACCCCCAACATGCTAGCCATTTGCGCGACTTGGGCTATGGCAGCCGCGCCCTTTGGTGACCCGCTCTTCCGATGAACCGCACGATCGACGCCCGCTATTGTGACCCGCTCGACCTGATATGGCTCGACGCGGCGCGAAAAATGGGACTCGTGGTGGTGCGCAGCGCGAGCAGCTACGCGTCGACGGATGGTCGTGGGACTCTTTATTTGAGCGCCCCCGCTGACATGGACCCAGACGACTGCCTGGCGCAAATGATTCTGCACGAGGTCTGTCACTGGATGGTGCAGGGACCCCACAGCGTGGGTTGGGTCGACTGGGGCCTGGACAATGAAGGAACGCGCGACGTCGAGCGAGAACACGCATGTTTGCGCCTGCAAGCCGCCTTGCTCGATGAGTTCGGGCTGCGCGAAGCGCTCGGCCCCACCACAAATTTTCGCGATTACTACGACGCCTTGCCCGAAGATCCATTCGAAGAACTGAGCCCGGATCAGCGCCAGAGCATCGTCCTAGGACGCGCCGCGTTTGCGCGGCGCAACCACAGACCGTATCAAAACTACCTCTCTCAAGCGCTCGAGGCAACGGCCTCCATCTTGCGAACCGTACAGAGCACCCTGGACAAAGCCCTGCACGCCGACCAACTCGCACTGCGACTGCGCGACCCATTGCCACGCCATCCCGTGGGTCTCCCCAGCTACCCCAAAAGCGCCCACAGCTGCGCGTCCTGCGCGTGGCTGATACAACGAGGCACCCAGGCCCCACAATTTAGTTGTCGCCAAGCCGAAGGAAAGAAAACACACCCTACGGCCACAGCCTGCACGCACTATGAGCCCGTCTTCGATTGTTTGAGCTGCGGCGCGTGTTGTCGTGAAGCCTATGACACGGTGGAGGTGAAGCCGCGCGATCCAGCACGGAAACTTCACCTGGACCTGCTCGTGGAACATGCCGGGGGTTTTGATGTCGCGCGCCGGGGTGCACGTTGCGGCTGTCTCGTGGGCGGGACGGAGCTTTTGCCAGCAGAGCCCACGATCAGTGGAGGCACTACCGCAAGTGACGCTGGCCACACACAGCCACCGTTGATCATGCCTGGCCCTCAACCTTTTACTTGTGCGATCTATGACACACGTCCCAAGACGTGCCGGGACTTCACCATCTTTTCAGCGCACTGCCTCTACGCACGCAGACGTGTAGGATTGAGTCGATAGGTTCGCCGGGCGCTTGGCAGAGTATTGCTTCCGTCGCTCGACCCCACTAGCTTCGGCGCGAATAGATTGACACTTGCGCTGATGCAGCTGCTTGTCGATGACATTTCTCAGAACCGCAATCTCTCGGAACCTAAGAAGGAAGGGCATAATTATGGGCGTATTGGTAGGCCGTCAAGTACCTGATTTCACTGCTCCAGCCGTGCTCGGCAACGGCGACATCGTGGATAACTACACGCTATCTCAAGCAACCAAGGGCAAGTACGCGGTTGTGTTCTTTTATCCACTGGACTTCACCTTCGTGTGTCCGTCTGAACTCATCGCGTTCGATCATCGCCTGGAAGAGTTCAAGAAACGCAACGTTGAGGTGATTGGTGTTTCCATTGATTCACAATTCACCCACAACGCATGGCGCAACACCAGCGTCGAAAACGGCGGCATTGGCAAGGTCGGCTACACCCTGGTCGCCGATACCAACCACGAAATTTGCCGCGCGTTTGACGTAGAAACACCCGACGGGCGCGTCGCCTACCGTGGCTCTTTCCTCATCGACAAGACTGGCGTCGTACAGCACCAGGTGGTCAACAACCTGCCGCTCGGTCGCAACATCGACGAGATGCTGCGCATGGTCGACGCACTCCAGTTCACTGAAGAGCACGGCGAGGTGTGCCCAGCTGGCTGGAACAAGGGGGCCAAGGGCATGGTGGCTTCACCCGACGGCGTCGCAAAGTTCCTCGCGGAGAACGCCAAGGGCCTGTGACCCAGGCGAGCCACGAAGCGTGAAAGCTGCTGCGGGACGGACCGAATGGTTCGTCCCGTTTTGCTTCATGGACCAACTTCGCGCGCGGCAAGCGAGAGTGCACGGCGATTGGGTAAGCCGGCGACGCGGTAGAGCTCGTCGAGTATGCCCTGAGTATGGCTGATGGACACTCCTGAAGTCGGCGGCGACTGACCCGAGCGAAGAGCGTCGACAAACGCGCTCAGTTGCGCCGCGTAGGTCGTGGCTGCCTGAAGTGGAGCCTCGACGCGCTCTGCCTTGAGGCCGGCAGCTTGCCCAAGGAGCGTGGGCTCAAATTCTGCCCAGGTTCCGTCAATGTGGAGTGGATTTTCGAAATGCACAAGGCCGCGTTCACCCTCAACCGTCAGCTGAGCACGAAACGGCGTAGATGCCCGCATGTCGCAAAAAATGTTGGCCGACGTGCCGTCGACTGTCAGATGGGCCTTGATGACCTCATCGACCCCCGGCGCGCCCTGCAGCATCTCGCAACGCGTCACGAGCAAGGTCGTTCGGGTGGACTCGTCTGAGGAACGCAGCGCCGACCGCGCCTGCGCGGCCGCCCATTCGATCCACTGCACCGCGTAGCAGCCAAAATCCAGGGTCACACCTGCGCCCAGACGCGGGTCACGCCGGATGTCATTGTCGCGATTGATCCCAGCCTCAAAGGACGCCGAGATAAACGTGAGCTCCCCCAGTTGGGAGATCAGCCGCGCGACCTCTGTGAGTAAAGGATGATATCGCCAGTGATGGGCCTCCATCACCAGGCGCTGACTGGAGTTGGCTGCCGCGAGCACACGGTTTGCTTCTATGACGTCGAGCGCAAACGGCTTTTCACAAAGCACATGCTTTCCCGCACGCAGGGCCATCTCACAATGATGAGCATGTTCGGACACCGGCAAAGCAATGTACACGGCGTCGATTTGCGGGTCGGCGCAGAGTTCGGCATAAGAGCTGTAGGTGTGGGGGATCGCCAACTCAGCCGCCATTTGTTCAGCGCGCGCCGGGTCACGGGCGGCG
>Ga0315910_10004360_pt1 | contig 11865 bp, 7 predicted proteins | sample EdamamesoilMG_FD_204470 | JGI IMG/M metagenome (GOLD analysis project Ga0315910, IMG submission 204470) | Garden soil microbial communities collected in Santa Monica, California, United States - Edamame soil | ecosystem: Environmental > Terrestrial > Soil > Garden | place: USA: California... | reverse complement strand
CACACCGGCTCGAGCTCGCCGTGCGCACCTCGAACCTCGGGGTGTGGCGGCGCAACCTGGCCACGGGCGAGGCCCAGTGGGACGAGCGCATGTTCGCCATCTTCGGGCTGCCTCCGGCTCCAACGCCGCCCAGCCGCGAGCAGATCCTCGATTTCGTCGTGCCCGAGGACCGCGAGGACACGAGCGCGGCTTGGAATCAGAAACCGGTCGCAGGGGAAATCTACCGTCACCGCTTCCGGATCGCACGGCCCGATGGCGGGGTCCGCCACATCGAGGCACACGGCGCGGTGCATGACATCCCGGGTCAGCCTCCCGGCTGGACGATCGGCGTGGCCGGCGATATCACCGACATCATCGACGCGGTCGCCGAGTCCGCGCACCTTCGCGAGCAGCTCCTCCAGTCGCAGAAGATGGAGGCGCTCGGCACGCTCTCCGCGGGAATCGCGCACGATTTCAACAATTTCCTCACGGGAATCCACGGTTTCATCGACCTGGCTTTGATGCGACTGCCGGCGGGCGACGACGCTGCCGAACTGCTCCGCGAGGCGAAGGCCGCCGGCACGAGCGCGAGCACGCTCGTGCAGCGCATACTCACTTTCTCGCGCCAGTCGCGCACGAGTCACCGCACGAACTCCGACCTCGGCGCAATCGCCACCGGCACCACCGCCCTCATCTCCACAAGCATCTCCCACCGGATCGAGATGTCGATCGAGGTTGCCGAAGATCTGCCACCCGTCCTCGCCGATGCCGGCCAGATCCAGCAGGTGCTCATGAATCTCATGACAAACGCGGCCCACGCGATCGGAGAGGCGCATGGCACGATTCGCGTGGCGCTTTCGACGGATGAATTCGGCGGCTCGCCGGATGCGGCGCCACCCCCGGCAGGCTGCCGGCCCGGCGCCTATGTGTGCCTGTCCGTCGCCGACACAGGCTGCGGGATGGACGCGGCGACGCTCGCCCGAATCTTCGAGCCGTTCTTTTCGACAAAATCCCCGGGCAAGGGCACGGGGCTCGGCCTATCGATCGTGAAAGATATCATGGCCGTGCACGATGGAGCTGTGGAGGTGCGGAGCACGCCAGGCGCCGGCACGACGTTCCTTCTCTACTTCCCGGTCGCCTCGCGCGTCGCAGCCGCGGCGTGATCAGCGCGGCACGCCGGCAACGAACACCAGATACATGTTTCCGGCGCGCGCCGCAGAGTCCTCGGTGTTCGGGCCGAGCGTGAGGCTGCCGCCGGTGGTGGCGCGCGTGAAGAGCGTCATCCGGCGACCGAGCACCGTGATCGAAGTCTCCGTCGCTTGAAACTGCGCGGTCAGCCACGGCGGCCGTGCGACAGCTTCGTCGTGCGCCACGAACACCTTCGCGCCTTCGGCAACACCAAGCTCCATCAGATCGACTGCGTGATAAAACGCCTCGCGGTTCGCCGCTTGCACCCAGTCGGCGCCCGCCAGTTCCGGCGGCAGTTCGCCGAGCGGCGAGTCCACGTCGACGTAGGCGTTCTTCCCCGCGCGAGCGAACGCCTCCACATGCACGATGTAGGACGACGGACCCGAGTAGTTGAACGTGCGCGTGAAACGGCCCGCCATCGGCGCCGCACTGTCGGCGACTGCCGAAGTCTTGGCAGCACTCGAAAAGGCGGCTTTCGCCGGCGGCTCCGCGCTGAGCCTCACTGGTCTGATCGCCGCCATTGCCTTCGACATTCCGCCGACTGCAACGAACACGTGCAATTCAACCTTCCTCTCCCCGGCGACGAGACCCTCCGAACGAGCACGCAGCGTCACCGTGCCTGGCTCGCGCGTCGCGCGCACGGCCACTCGGTTCACCCCCGCCTCGAGGTCGAGCCACGAGTGGTTGATCGAATCGAGTTTCCCGCTGTTGTAACCGCCGCGCCAGACGGCGGGACCCTCGAGTTCGAAATCCACGTGCGCCTGGAAGGTGGGCACTCGCGCTCCGTCCGCATCGACGGCCTCGACATCGAACAGCGCCACGTCCGATCCGTCGGCGACGAATCCGCCCGGCCCGACAATCGGCGTGATCCGCAGCGCGACCGCAGGACCCGTCGTGCGTTTCGCCTGCTCCGCGACAGCCGCGCCACCGCTGCGTGCGATCGCGCGAATCTCGCCGGGCTCCCACGTGACGTCGCGGAACGTGAACAGGTATTTGTCCGACACCGCGCCGCTGCCGAGCGCGCGGCCGTTCACGAACAGCTCGACCTCCTCCGCGTTCGACACGACGAACACGTCCTTCCGCGTGCCGGCAGGATACGTCCAGTGTCCGATGATGTGCACGCTCGGCTCGTCGCGGAACATCGTGGCGACCGCGTGATACGCCTCCTTCGGCAACCGCACGCCGTCGACCTCGCCGCTCGCGCGCGCGACCTCGACCGCAACGCGGCCGCCGCTGGTGGAGTCGGAGAAGATCCAGTTCGCACCGCCCGCGTGCTCGGGCGCGCCGAGTTTCTTCACGTAGTGCGCCACCTGGTTCGCGGCGAACTGCTCGGATGTGAGCTGGTAGGTCTGCCCCTTCGCCTCGGGGTAACCGAAGTTCGGTGGCGAGGCGTCGTCCCACACGCGGCGCGGCGATTCCTCGCGGTTGTATTCGCCCTCGACGACCGCGAGCCGCGCGATCTCGCGCCCGCCTTCGGTGCCGATGCCTACGTCCATGAACTCCGCCGTCACCTGGTCCGCGCGCCGGTGCGCGTAGGCGCGGCCGCCGTGCGGGTCCCAGCGATCCATGTGTCCGCGCATCTCGGCGGTCTTCTCGCGCGGGAGCTTCTGGTTGCCGCCCTCCCAGATGAGGATCGAAGGGTTGTTGCGGAAGTAGATCACGACGTCGCGAAACGCTTCCGAACGGAGCTGCCACGCGGAGCGCACGGTGTCGCCCTCACCGTCGACGCCCGGCTGGATCGCGATCAGCCCGAGCCGGTCGCCCGCTGCAATCTGCACGGGCGAGCCTGCAGTGTGGCCCCAGCGGACGATGTTGCCGCCGGCGTCGCGCATCATCGCGAGCGTGAACTCGTGCAGCCACGCGGGCTGCGCGGCTCCGAGGCCCGGCCACTCGTTCGTGGATTTCTGGCCCCAGCCGTGGAGCTTCAAGTGGCGGCCGTTCAGGAAGAGTCCCGCCGCCGGATCCCAGCGCGCGTGACGCAGCCCGAGCGGGATTTCGGTCGAGTCCACGACGCGTTCGCCGTCCGCGATCTTGATGATGACGCGATAAACATGCGGATGGTCTGGCTGCCACAACCGCGGATTCGCGAAGACAACCGGGCAGATGTTGAACGTCTCCGACGCGCCGGCTGCGAGCGACGCCTCGACGCTGGAAGTCCACACGGAGTTGCCGTCAGCATCGATCAGCTCGGCGGAAACCATGAACGACGCAGCCGCGGCGCGGGAATTGCGAACCGGGATGTCCACGCCCACCTTCGCGGACTTCTCAGTGAGCTCGAGCGAGTAGGCGTAGGGGCCGGCCGTCTCGAGGAAACTGTAGAGCGGAAGCGTGATGTGCAGCGGGTCGGTGACGACGAGTCGCACATCGCGGTAGATGCCGCCGTGCGCCGGGTGCCAGTGCGGGTTGTTCCACGGAATCTGGTCGGCCGCGAGGTCGTCGATGCTCTCGGGGATCGCCTCGTTGTGCTCGGCCACGATCTGCGCGAGCGTCTTTGTCTTGCCGCCGGTGGCGCCGGTGCCTGCCGGCGAGTAGTCGGACGGATCCTTCTGGAACCGGTTGTCGACCATCACCGCAAGGACGTTCGCGGCGCCCGGTCGCAGGTGCGGCGTGAGGTCAAAGCCGAACGGAGTGAACCCGCTCTTGTGCGCGCCGAGCCGCTCGCCGTTGAGATACACCTCGGCGATCTGGCGGACGCTCTCGAACTCGATGAACACGCGACGGCCGGCCCAATGCGCAGGCGCTTCGAAATGTTTCCGATACCACGTGCGCCCGCTCCACTGCTCCTGCTCGCCCTTGTGGCCGGGGAGCGACCAGTTGTCGAAGGTGTCGGTGTCGTTGAACGTGTGCGGCGTCGACACGCGCTCCCACGCCGCATCGTCGAATCCCACTGCCTGCGCACCCGCAGGATCCGACTTCGTGAACCGCCAGTCGGGATTAAAGTTCAGCACCTCGCGCGCGGAGGCGGCCTTCGCCGATCCGCGCTGCAGGTGGCCCAGCCAGAGCGTCGGGTAGCGGACGGGGAAGTTGCGCTGCACCTCGGCGACACGCGAGTCGGCGGGGAGCGATTTCCAGAGTTCCAGCCAGTCCTTGCGGCCGGCGCCGATCGCGCCGAAGAGGAGCGCGGGCTGGCGGATCGGCCAGTCGTCCCAATACATCACGTCGGGCGGCAGCGGCCACTTCGACTTGTCGGCGAGGAAAGGTGCGAGGAACTCGACGCCGCGGGCCGGACCGCGACCGTCGGGCAGCGCGAACGCTAGCAGATTGTCCTCCGGTGTCGACAGCACCGTCGCGAGCGCGGTCATAACGTCGAGGTTGAAGATCGCGTAGCCGTAAGGCTTCGTGCGCGCCATCTCCAACGGAAAGCTGCCGTCGGCCGCCATCTGGTTCGGGAGAAGGTCGTCGATGAAACGCGCGCGGCACATCGCAAGCGCCTCCGTATCGCCGGCCAGCCGTGCAAACGCAGCAGCCTGCAATACCCAGCAGGTGCCGTGGTTGTTCTTCGCGAGCGATTCCTCGATGCCGTTCGGGTGCGTGCGGATCCAGTGCAGATACTCGCGGAACCAGCCGGTAATCGCCCCGTCCGTTGCCGCGTCGAGCGCAGCCGAGCCTCGCAACGCTTCGACCGCGAGCGCGACCTCAGCGAGGTGCAGCGTGTCGATGATCCCGATGCCACGTCCGTCGGTCACGCCCTTGATCGACTGCGCGAAGCGGAGGTCCGGGTTCATCCGCGTGGCTTCGTCGGCGAACCACACACGCAGGTGACGCACCGCCACTGCGGCGAAACGCTCGTCCCGAGAAAGATCCCACGCTGCGGCGAGCGCACCGACGTCGCGCGCCATGCCGAACATGAGCTCGCGGTGCGCGGTGAAGTTGCCGGGGTTCGTCAGCCCGTCGCGGCGCACGTAGGGACCGTCCAGGTTTGCGGGGTCGGGCCACCAGTAGTCCCCTTCCGACGAGAAGTCGTGCGGGCCGCCGGCACTGCGGGGGTTCACCGCCGAGGTGATCGCACGCGGCTCGTTCGCGAGTGCGGCCTCGGCTGCAGCGACGACACGCGCGCGCTCGAATTCGCGGACGTCGAAGCCTTGGAGCGCGGCGATAAGGGCAAGCGTGGAAACCACAGGTAAACTAATCTAGCCAGCCATGTGCGGGCGCAAAACCGTTTTTCCGTTTCCATCGATAAACACGGCGTGCAAGGCTGACCGGGATGACCAAGAAGTGTCGACTGCTCCTCGTGGCGGGAGTTTCCGGTTCCGGCAAAAGCACGGTCGGGGAACTCCTCGCGGCGAACCTCGGATGGGAGTTTCACGACGGTGACAGCTACCATCCGGCCGCGAACGTCGCGAAGATGGCCTCCGGCACGCCGCTCAACGACACGGACCGCGTGCCGTGGCTCGCTGCGATGCGCGCGGCGATCGAGTCGTGTCTGCGAGACGGGCGCGGGGCGGTGTTCGTGGCGTCGGCTTTGAAGGAGGCATACCGGACCGCGCTGTGCGGCGGACTCGACGGCATCGGGCTCGTGTTCCTCCACGGAAGCTTCGAGCTGATCCGCGCGCGGATGGAAGCACGCAAAGGGCACTACATGGGTGCACGCATGCTCCAGAGCCAGTTCGACCTCATCGAATGGCCGGAGGGCGCGCTTGAGATCGACGTGCGCACGACGCCCGAAGAGGCGGTTCGCACAATCCGATCGCATTTCGGGATCTGAGGGCGCGGCGAACGGCTTGCCAGACGACCCACCGCGAACGATTCTCTCCGCCCGTGCCGAACACCCCGAACATGAGCGCCGCTTTTCGCGCCGCGCTTGCCGCCGAGTCGCCCCTGCAGATCGCAGGCGCGATCAACGCCTACGCGGCGCTGCTCGCGGAGCGTGCGGGCTTTCGCGCGCTGTATCTCTCGGGGGCCGGGGTGGCCAATCACTCGCGCGGTATCCCCGACATCGGCGACACCACGCTCGACGACGTGCTCGTCGACGCACGCCGGATCGCCTCGCGCGTGCCGCTGCCGCTCCTCGTCGACATCGACACGGGCTGGGACGATCCCGCGGGCGCGGTCCGCGCGCTCGCCGCGGCTGGAGTCGCTGCGGTGCACATCGAGGACCAGGTGCCGGCGAAACTCTGCGGCCACCTTCCGGGCAAGCAGATCGTGCCCGTTTCCGAGATGGTCGCGCGTGTCCGCGCCGCGATTTCAGGAAAGCCCGATCCCGCTTTCGTCGTGATGGCACGGACCGACGCGGCGGCAAACGAGGGCGTCGCCGGCGCGATCGAGCGCGCGAAAGCGTATGTCGCCGCCGGCGCCGACATGATTTTCGCGGAGGCGCTGCGCGCACTGGACGACTTCAAACAGTTCACATCCGCCGTGAAGGTTCCCGTCCTCGCCAACATCACCGAGTTTGGACAGACGCCGATGTTCACGGTCGACGAGCTGCGCTTCGCGGGTGTGGCGATGGTGCTCTATCCGCTCTCCGCCTCGCGCGCCGCGGCGGCATCTTCGCTTCACGTTTACGAGTCGATCCGCCGCGAAGGCACGCAGAAGACAGTGTTGCCGCTCATGCAGACGCGCGCGGACCTCTACTCCACCCTCGGCTACACGCCGCCCAAGTGATTCTGCCATGAGCGACACTCCCGCACCCAGGGTCAAAAAATCCGTCGCGCTGTCCGGCGTGCCCGCGGGAAACACCGCGGTTTGCACGGTCGGCCACGCGGGCAACGATCTTCACTACCGTGGCTACGATATCGCCGACGTCGCATCGAAGGCGACCTATGAAGAAGTCGCGCACTTGCTCGTCCACGAGCGGTTGCCGAACCGCGCGGAACTCGACGCCTATCGCGCGAAGTTACGCACGCTCCGCGGACTTCCCTCGCCGCTCAAGGCCGTCCTCGAGCAGATCCCCGCGACCGCGCACCCAATGGATGTTCTGCGAACAGGCTGCTCGACGCTCGGCACGCTGGAGCCGGAGGCTCTTCCCTCGACCGGCGGCAACGCATCCAGCGCACCCGGTGCACGTGCGATCGCAGACCGTCTGCTCGCGTGTTTTCCCTCGACGCTGCTTTACTGGCACCACTTCGCCACCTCGGGGAAACGCATCGAGGTCGAGACAGACGATCCATCCATTGCCTCGCATTTCCTGCATCTGCTTCACGGCTGGCCACCGTCCCCGAGCCACGTGAGTGCGCTCGACCGTTCGCTGATCCTCTACGCGGAGCACGAGTTCAACGCATCGACCTTCACAGCGCGCGTCGTCGCCGGCACGGGATCCGACATCTACTCGGCGATCACCGCCGCGATCGGCGCGCTGCGGGGCCCGAAGCACGGCGGCGCAAACGAAGTCGCGCTCGAGATCCAGAAGCGCTACGGCACGCCGGACGAAGCCGAGACCGACATCCACGCTCGGATCGCGCGCAAGGAGATCGTCATCGGCTTCGGCCATCCGGTTTATACGATCAGCGATCCTCGCAACCCGATCATCAAGGAGGTCGCGCGCGAGCTCTCCACCGATGCCGGCGACATGAACCTCTTCAACATCGCCGAGCGGATCGAGGGGCTCCTCTGGAGCGAGAAGAAGATGTTCCCGAACCTCGACTGGTTCAGCGCGGTCGCCTACGAGCGGATGGGCGTGCCGATGCTCATGTTTACACCGCTCTTCGTCATGGCGCGGACCGCGGGCTGGGCCGCGCACATCATCGAGCAGCGGATCGACGGCAAGATCATCCGCCCCGGCGCCAACTACACCGGCCCCGAGCCGCGGCCGTTCCCTTCGATCGGAGAGCGGAATTGAACCACAGAGACACGGAGACACAGAGAACGAGTCCGCATCGCAGTCCACTACTCACTACTCGCTACTCGCTACTCCCCAGATGACCTCCCTGATTTCAAACGTTCGCCCTGAACCGGATCCCCTGATCGTCGCCATCGCCGAATATGCTTTGAGCGACTTCGCACCCAGCGAAGAGGCGCTCGACACCGCGCGCTGGTGCCTGGCCGATACGCTCGCCTGCGGCATCATGGCCCTCGCCTACCCGGCATGCACGAAACTGCTCGGCCCGGTCGTGCCCGGCACGACGATCTCCAACGGCGCGCGCGTCCCCGGCACTTCATACGAACTCGATCCCGTGCAGGCGGCTTTCAACATCGGCACGATCGTCCGCTGGCTCGACTTCAACGACACCTGGCTCGCCGCCGAGTGGGGCCACCCTTCCGACAATCTCGGCGCGATTCTCGCCGTGGCGGACTGGATGTCCCGGCACGAAGCTGCCGGCGCTCCTCTGTCTGCCTTCCAATCAAAAATCGAGAATCCAAAATCGAAAATCACCGTCCGCGACCTCCTCGTCGCGATGGTGAAAGCCCACGAGATCCAGGGCGTGCTCGCGCTCGAGAATTCCTTCAACCGCGTCGGGCTCGACCATGTGCTGCTTGTCCGCATCGCGTCGACCGCGGTCGCCACCGCGATGCTCGGCGGCACACGCGACCAGGTGATCAACGCGGTCTCGCACGCGTGGCTCGACGGATCCGCGCTTCGCACCTACCGGCACGCGCCCAACACCGGCTCGCGCAAATCGTGGGCCGCGGGCGACGCCACGAGCCGCGCCGTGCGGCTCGCACTCATCGCGATGACCGGCGAAATGGGCTACCCGTCGGTGCTCACCGCGAAGACGTGGGGCTTCCAGGATGTGTCGTTCAAGAGCAAGCCCGTGAAACTCGCGCGCCCGCTCGGCAGCTACGTGATGGAACATATCCTTTTCAAGATCTCGTTCCCGGCCGAGTTTCACGCGCAGACCGCGGTCGAGTGCGCGATGAAGCTTCATTCTCTTGTGAAGCACCGGCTCGACGAGATCGACCTGATCGAGATCACGACGCACGAGTCGGCGATCCGGATCATCGACAAGAAAGGACCGCTTCACAACCCGGCCGACCGCGACCACTGCCTGCAATACATGACGGCGATCGGTCTCATCTTCGGTGAACTCACCGCGGATCACTACGAAGACGCCGTGGCCGCCGACCCCCGGATCGATGCCTTGCGCGCGAAGATGGTCGTCACCGAGGACAAGCAGTATTCGCGCGATTACCTCGACCCGGACAAGCGCTCGATCGCCAACGCGGTGCAGCTCTTCTTCAAGGATGGCGTTTCCACCGAGCGGGCCGCGGTGGAGTATCCGATCGGTCACCGTCGCCGGCGCGCCGAGGGGATTCCGGTCCTCCAGCAAAAGGCACTGGCAGCCTTTGCGAAACATTTTGGCGAGGATCGCGCGGCGCCGCTCATGGATCACTTCGCCGACCGTGCCCGGCTCGAGGCGATGCCCGTGCACGAGTTCGCGGACTTGCTCAGGAAATGAGGCCTGACTCGGGGCCGGGCACGCGCGCGGTCCCGGTCGTGGCGCGACTTTGACACCCAAGCGAACCAGATCATTCTCGCTGCAGGCAACTCGATGAACACCCATCGCCGTTTTGCTCTTCGCCGCCGCCTGCTGCATGCGGTGTTGTGCGGATTTGTCTCAATCGCGTCGCTGCAATCGGCCGAAGATCCGGTCGCCGTCTTCTCCCAGGTCTATAACGGCTACGAGCGCACGCGACTGCCGGACGGCACGTTCGAGCCGGAAGCCTACACGTTCGGCAAGGGTGGCAAGTGGACGCGCGCCGAGGACGACCCGGAGATGGAAAGGTTCGATTTCTACAGTGTCGCGCGCGCGGTCGCCGGGCCGCTCGCCGGCCTGAACTATCTGCCTGCGAAGAGTTCGGACGAAGCGGAGCTGCTCATCCTCGTTTTCTGGGGCTCCACCGACGGCAGCCGCGATTTCGACCCGGCGGGCAGCACCAACACGTTCTCAGCCGCCGCCGCCGCGTATTCCGCGGCGAAGTTCAACGACGAGGCCTCAAAGAGTAACCCCGATCTGAGGGACGCCGGCACTAGCGCCGCTTCGGATGCATACGATTCGGCACTCTGGCTGTCGGCGACGATGAACGACGAGCGCGACCGCCTCGACGATCGCAACGCCCGCATCCTCGGCTACACCGAGCACCTGAGCCGGGCGCGGTTCGCCTCCCACTTCCCGTTCGCGCAGGACATCATCAACGAAGTCGCCGACAGCCGCTACTACGTCGTCCTGCAGGCCTACGACTTCAAGATTGCGGTTGCCGAGAAGAAGCTGAAGCCGCTCTGGACCGCGCGCATCAGCATGCCCGAGCATGGAAACAGTTTCGCCGACTCGCTCGACCGGATGCTCGTGATCGCGAAGCCCTTCCTCGGGCAGGACAGCCGCGGCCTGAAGCGCCACCAGTATCCCGAGGCCCGGGTCGAACTCGGTCCGCTCAAGGTCATCGAGGACGAGCCGGTGAACTGACCGGCGCGGCTGGGCGCACACTCGGGCACCGGCAAGCGAGCCGTCCCTCAGAACAGTGCGGCGTTGCCACCGGCCTGCTGTGTGATTGAAGTCCTGCACCCTTCACTCGCATGAAAAATACGCTCCACCTGGTTGCCTCTCTTGCTTTGCTCACCGCCGTTTCCGTTGTGCATTCCGAGGAAAAGGCCGCTGTCGTCGACGTCTCGGGCACGTGGAACCTCGAGGTCGTTACGGACCAAGGCACCGGCAATCCGACTTTCACGTTTGTCCAGGAAGGCGAAAGCCTCACCGGCCGCTACAACGGATTCTTCGGCGAGGCGCCGGTGACCGGCACGATCAAGGGTGATGCGATCACGTTTTCGATAAAGGCCGACATCGAGGCCCAGCCGGTGACCGTCACCTACAGCGGCACGGTCAGCGGCGACTCCATGAAGGGCACGATCCAGTTCGGCGACATGGGCGGTGCCACCTTCACCGGGAAGCGTGCGCCAAAGTGAACCGGCCGGACCACGCGGTCTAATGTTCCGCCGGGACTGGGCGTGACGCGCGCATGCCCGAGGCACAGACTCGCTCCATGCCCCGCCCCACCCTTGCGACCCTGCGGCTCGCCACCGCGTTCCTCCTGATAGCCGCCGCCCCCGCTCTCGCGAAAGAGCAGAAGAGCGGCAACCCGGCGGAGAACCTGCCGGCGCACATCCGGCACCTCACGCACTTCGGCGAGCGCGCCGACTTCTCACACGACGGGAAGAAGATCCTCTTTCTCTCGAAGATGTTCGGCGACGCGCTCGAGCTCGACATCGCCAGCGGCGCCATCCGCAACCTCACCGATCACTACCCGCACCATGGCAACGTGCGCGCGATGTATCTCGCAAACGGCGATATCCTGCTCTCCTCGCCGCTCGCTTTCGACCCGAAGGACACCCGCACCGCGCGGCGGAACTCCTACCTCTTTGTCCTGAAGCCCGACGGCAAATCGCGCCCGGTGCCGCTCGGCGTGCGCTGCAACGAAGGTCCGGCGATCTCGCGAACCAAGCTCACGATCGCGTGGACCGAGTGGTTCGACCCGAAACCCGGCGAGGGCAACCTTGCGTTTTCGAAAATGCATGCCGTCGACATCGTCTATACCGACGGCGTGCCCGCGCTCGCGAACAGCCGCCTCATCAAGGACGGCGCCGACATGCCGTTCCGATGCACGATGGAATCCCAGAACTTCGTCCCCGGCCGCGAGCACGAACTCATCTTCAACACCTACACCGAGGGCGGTCAGAAGTGCGATGTCTTCGGCATCACTCTCTCTACCGGCTCCCTCACCCGCTACACCGACACGCCTGCGCTCTACGACGAGGCCGAGGGCATCTTC
>Ga0315910_10004359_pt1 | contig 11865 bp, 10 predicted proteins | sample EdamamesoilMG_FD_204470 | JGI IMG/M metagenome (GOLD analysis project Ga0315910, IMG submission 204470) | Garden soil microbial communities collected in Santa Monica, California, United States - Edamame soil | ecosystem: Environmental > Terrestrial > Soil > Garden | place: USA: California... | reverse complement strand
GTGGCGGCGAGCTGGATTGCCGCCCGCCGGGGCTTCGGCAGGGGGAAGGCACGAATGGACTTGATCGGCAAAAACTTTACGCCGCCGGATGTGCGCGCGAAGGTCACCGGGTCGGCGAAGTATTCGGAAGATTTCCGCCCCGAAGGCATGGTGTTCTGCAAGCTGCTGACGAGCCCCATGCCGCATGCGCGGGTTGTCAGCGTCGATGACAGCGAGGCGCTCGCGATGCCCGGGGTTCTCGGCATCCTGCGCGCTTCCGAAGTTCCACCGTCGCCGGCTCCCCAGGACCCGATCCTGACCGACGAGCCGCTCTATGTCGGCGATCCGATCCTTGCCGTTGCGGCCGTGGATGAGGCGACGGCCGCCGAGGCGCTCGAGAAGATCCACGTCGAGTACGAGCCGCTCGATTTCACCGTCGACCCGCTCGAAAGCCTGTATCCCGGCGGCAAGAACGCGCGCACCGACGGCAATGTCGGCAATGCCGGGCGGATCGAGGACGTCAAGTGGACGGCCCAGGATTTCCTCTCGGTGCCCGAAGGCCAGCTGCCTTTCGGCCGCGCCACGTCCGAATGGTCCTACGGCGACGTCGATGCCGCCCTCGCGGCCGCCGATCTCGTGCTCGACGAGACCTTCGTGACGCAGGGCATCTCGCACAACTCCATGGAGCCGCGCTCCTGCATGGCGTACTGGCAGAACGGCAAATGCTATCTGCACACGTCCTCGCAGAGCGGCAGCTTCCCGATTCCGACCACGGCGCGCTACATCGGCATCCCGCAGGAGGATCTCGTCTTCATCGCCGAGTTCTGCGGCGGCGGCTTCGGCTCGAAGGGCGGCGCCTATCCGATCCAGGCCGTGCCGGCGCTCCTGTCGAAGAAGCTCAATAACCGGCCGGTGATGCTGCGCATCACGCGCCACGAGGAATTCTTCATCGGCTCGGCGCGCCACGGTTTCCAGGGCCGGATCCGCATGGGTTTCCGGCAGGACGGCAAGCTCACCGCCGCGGACCTCTTCATCGTGCAGGAGCACGGGCCCTACGCCGGCTTCAACGACTACCAGTCCGCGGGCGAGGCCGTCTCGATCGTCTACACGCCGACGACGATGCGTTTTCGCGGCATACCGGTCATGACCAACACGCCGCTGCGCGGGCCGCAGCGCGGTCCCGGCCAGAACCAGATCGCGATGGCGATCGAGCCGCTGCTCGACAAGGCGGCGCGGCAGCTCGGTGTCGACCCGCTCGAGATCCGGCGCATCAATGCACCCGACTCGAACTGGCGCTACGGCGGCCAGCAGGGCGGTCTCACGAGCGCCTACCTGCGCGACGCGCTCGACAAGGGCGCCGCCGCGTTCAACTACGCCGCCCGTGCGGCGCGCAACGGCGAGCGGACGGGCTCGAAGGTGCGGGCCGTAGGCGTAGGCCAGGCCTATCACTCGGCCGGCTTCCGCGGTCTCGACGGTCTCGTCGTGATCACGCCCGAAGGCAAGCTCAATATCCATACCGGCGTCGGCAACCTCGGCACCTATTCCCATACGAGCACGGCGCGCGTCGCGGCCGAGGTGCTCAAGATGACCTGGGAGAACTGCGAGGTCGTGCGCGGCGACTCGAGCCGCCACCTGCCCTGGAACATGGGCCAGTTCGGCAGCAACACCTCGTTCACGATGACGCGCTCGAACTGGGCCGCGGCCGAGGACGCGCGGCACAAGCTGCTCGAGATCGCGGCCATGGATCTCGGCGGCGACGTCTCCGAGTTCGAGATCGGCGGCGAGCGCGTCTTCAAGCGCGAGAACCCCGAGCAGTTCCTGACCTACGCGCAAGCCGCGCGGCGCGCGATCGAGCTCGGCGGCAAGTACGATGCCCACGAGGTCGCGCAGGAGCTGAATCCCCTGACGAAGACCTCGGCCGCCGGTGTCGCGGGCACGGGTCTCGTCGGCGTCGCCCAGGACCGCCTCGGCGGCAATGCGACGGTGCCGGCGCTCGCGGCCGGCTTCATCGAGATCGAGCTCGACGTCGAGACCGGCAAGTACGAGATCCTCGATTACATGGGCGTCGCCGACTGCGGCACGGTCATGCATCCGCAGGGCCTCGACACGCAGATCAAGGGCGGCGCGGTCATGGGCTTCGGCCTCGCGGGCTACGAGCGCCACATCTTCGATCCGCAGAACGGGCTGCCCGGCAACATCAATTTCCTCGGCGCGAAGCCGCCGTCCTATCTCGACGTGCCGCCGCTGATGACGACGGCCGCGGTCGAGCTCGAGGACCCCGACAATCCGATCGGCGCGAAGGGCATCGGCGAGCCGGTGCAGGGTTGCGCCGCCGCGGCCCTGCTCTGCGCGATCTCGACGGCGCTCGGCGGCCACGTGTTCAATCGCGCGCCGGTCCTGCCCGACATGATCGTCAACGCGGCCGCCGGCCGCACACCGTCGCACAAGCCGCTGCAGGTGAACACCGCATGAGATACCCGGAACCGAAATTCGACAGCTTCGCGGCCACGATCGCCTCGGCCAAGGCGACGCGGCGCCAGTTCATCAAGGGCGTCATCGCCTCGGGCGCCGCCGTGTCGAGCGCCGCCTACCTCGCGGGCTGCTCGGGCGGCAGTGGCGGCGGCGGTGTTCTCGAACGCACGCTCACGCTGAGCGTCAACGGCATGCAGCGCACCGTCGACGTGCTGCCGAACGAGACGCTCGCCATGACGCTCCGCTACAAGCTGAATCTCACGGGCACCAAGCTCGGCTGCGATCGCGGCGAGTGCGGGGCCTGCACCGTGCTCGTCGACGACGTCGCGAGCTATTCCTGCTCCATGCTCACGCACGCCGTGCGCGGCCGCGCGATCACGACGATCGAAGGCCTCGAGCAGCCCGACGGCACGCTGCATCCCGTGCAGCAGGCCATGATCGACGAGCTCGGGCCCCAGTGCGGCTTCTGCACGCCGGGCCAGGTCATGAGCGCGGTCGCGCTGCTCAAGGTGAACGCGAATCCGACGCGCGACCAGGTGCGCCACGCGCTCTCCGGCAACCTCTGCCGCTGCGGCGCCTACGACAATTACCTGAACTCGGTCATGCGCGTCTCGCAAATGGCGCAGGGGGCTTAAGCCATGTCCAAAGACATGATGCCGGCATTCGAGCTGTATCAGCCCGACTCCGTCGACGGCGCGATCGAGCTGCTCGCGGAGGCGGGCGAGGTCGGTTGGGCGCTGGCCGGCGGCAACGACAGCCTCGACTGGTTCAAGGATCGCGTGAAGCGCCCGCAAACCGTCGTCGACCTCTCGGGTCTCACCGAGCTTCGCGGCGTCCGCGAGCTGCCCGACGGCGGCATCGAGATCGGTGCCCTGACGACGCTGACCGAAGTCGAGAATCATCCGCTGATCCGCGAGCGCTACGGCGTGCTCGCGACGGCGGCGTCGCGGGTCGCGAGCCCGCAGATCCGGAACGTCGGCACGCTCGGCGGCAACCTCTGCCAGGACACGCGCTGCTGGTACTACCGCTACGGCGTCGACTGCTATCGCGCCGGCGGCAACAGCTGCTACGCCGATTCGCCGCAGGGCCAGAACCGCGAGCATTGCCTCTTCGGGGCGAGCCGCTGCGTCGCGGTCTCGCCGTCGGATACGGCGCCCGCGCTCGTCGTGCTCGACGCGCGCATGGTCGTCCGCAATGCCGGCGGCGAGCGCGAAGTGCCGGCGGGCGATTTCTTCATCGGCCCCGACATCGACATCGAGCGCATGACGATCCTCGAGCCAGGCGACCTGCTGACGGCCGTGCGCATTCCGGCCGACTGGGCGGGCACGCGCTTCTATTTCGAGAAGGTCGCGGATCGCAATACCTGGGACTTCGCGCTGGTCAGCATCGCGGCCGCGATGGTCGTCAACGGCGAGACGATCGAGCGGATCCGGATCGCCGCGGGCGGCGTGCAGTGCGTGCCGCGACGGCTCGACGTCGTCGAAGGCCTGGTCACCGGTCAGCCCAAGTCGGAAGCGACGGCTACGCTCGCCGGCCAGGCCGCGATCCGCGGCGCGACGACGCTGAATTTCAATCACTTCAAGGTCCCGCTGCTCGATAATCTCGTCAAGCGCGCGATCCGCGACGCCTGATCCGGATTCAAGAGGCGGCGTGGAAATCCTCCGCTTGAGTCGCGACGTTTACGGGCGCGAGGTCCTCGAGGGCGCGTCCTGGGATCTGATCCCCGTGTTCTTCGGCCTCGGGCTCGCGGTCATCGTCGTGCACCTGATCTGGCGCCGGCTTGCCGTGCCGCGCGGCCAGGCCGAATAGGCGCATGGTCGACAAGGTCCTCCGGCATGCAGGCCCCGATCGCCTGATCCACTGGCTGATTGCCGCGTCGGTGCTCGTGCTGCTCGCGACCGGTTTCCTGCCCGTTCTCGGCGTCGACTTCGACTGGGTCGCGATCCACTGGTGGACCGGCTTCGTGCTGGCCGCCGCGGTGCTCGCGCACCTGCTACGCGTCGCGATCGCGGGCAAGCGCGGCCCGATCCTGCCGGGTTCCCGCGACGTGAGCGACGCGCTTGCCGTGGCGCGGAAGACATTTCGTAACGCTGCGCCGGCGCCGCCGCGCCCCGGCAAGTACAGCGTCTCGCAGAAGCTCATCCATCTCGCGTTCTCGATCGTCGTGCTTGCCGCGATCGCAACGGGCGGGATGATGATGGTCAATGTCGATACGCCCTGGTGGGATCGCAATCCCTACTGGATCTCCGACGGCGCCTGGGGCATCGTCTACGTCGTGCACGGATTCTCGGCCTTGTTCCTGATTACGCTCGTCATGGCCCACGTCTATTTCGCGCTGCGTCCGGAGAAGGCGCTCTACCTGCGCGCGATGATCGGCGGTCACATCACGCGTTCGGAGTATATGCAGCAACACGATCCCGGGCGCTGGCGGTTAAAGCCATGAGCAGCGCAACTGACGACCGCGAGCGCCTCGACCGGGCCATCGAGGCGATCGAGGGCGGCTACGAGGCGTTGCTGGCCTATGCGGCGCAGGGCCGGCACACGGATCGCGGCGCGCCGCAGGGACCGCGGGCACGGCTCGAGGCGATGGCCGATGCCCTGGCCGCGCTGCCGGAGCTCGCCCGTGCCGTCGCGGCCGCGGCGGACGCCGCCGCGATGGCCGAGGGCGCGGCCTTTTTCGACGCGCTGACGCGCGATGCCGCCGTTGCCGCGGCCGGGATCCGCCTCGTGCTCCGCCGGCCCGACATCGGCTCGCAGCTCATCGACAACCTCAATGCCTCGATACACCTCCGGGCCGTCCTGACCGACATCTTCCTGCTCGACGAGCTCTTCGGCACCAAGGCTTAAGAAAACTGCGCTCGCTTGCGACGGAGTCGGCGCTTTGGCTATCCTCAGCCGCATCGCCGCAGTCACGCGGAATAAAGGGCAGGACATGAAGACGAGCTCGCGCATCCTCGCATCGATCGGCACTGGCATCGCCTGCACGGCGCTCGTCGCCTGCGGAGGCGGCGAAGGCAGCGGCGACGCTGGTGGCTCCGGGGGCGGCGACGCGCAGCAGGCCTTCGAGGCGCGCGATGCCTATATGCAGGAGCTCGGCGACGCAATCATCGTGCTGAACGAGATGGCGGGCGAGCAGCGTCCCGTCGACGAGGCCGCCTTCCTCGCGGCAGCACGGACGATCTCCGATCGCGCGCCGGACATGCTCGAATATTTCGAGAACCAGACGATCGTGCCCATGAGCCGCACGAAGCCCGAGGTGTTCGCGAACTGGGATGATTTCACTTCGAAGCACAGTGCGCTCGTCCAGGCATCGAGCGCGCTGACCGCGGCAGCGTCGTCGGGCGGCTTCGCCGCGGGACGGCCCCTGGTCGTTCCGCTGCGCGACACCTGCGGCGGTTGCCATCGTCCCTATCGGGGGCCGGAACCGCAGTAGACAGGGCCGGGCCTGGGCCGCGCGGCTGCCGTCGGCCGCGGTTACTGCAGCGTGCCCATGCGCTGAAACAGCGCGCGGTCGTCCGACTTGACGACCTTGTCGAGCCTTTCCTTCTCGCGCATCACGGCGAGCGGCACGGCCACGCCGGCTTCGCCGAGCTTCCAGACCTTGCGGAACATGTTCGCGAGGCTCGTGACGGGCTCGTCGTCGACGCTCAGGATGACGTCGCCGGGTTTCAGCCCCGCGCGATCGGCCGGGCAGTTGCGGTAGATGCCGACGATCGTGAGCTTGTCGTCCTGCCCCTCGTGCACGAGGATGCCGAGCCAGGGCTTCGGCGGCGTGCGTCGCCGTCCGTGCTCGCAGATGTCGTCGACGATCGGCAGCAGCAGGTCGATCGGCACGAACATCGTGACGGTCTCGAGCCGGTCGCCGATGCTGAAACCCTGGATCACGAGCGAGCCCAGGCCCGCAACCCGGCCCTGGCTGTCGAACAGCCCGGCACCGGACCAGTCCTCGCTCGCGGGCGCCGTGAAAATCGCCTCGTCGAGCAGATATTCCCAGCGTCCGGCGAACTCCTGCTTGGCGACGACGCGCGCCTCCTGGACCCTGGTCGGGCGTGAACCGACGATCCTGACCGCGTCGCCGATCGCGAGCGAGCTCGCGCTGCCCATCGTCGCGACCGGGCCCTGCAGGGGCATCGACGGCTTGACGAGGCCGAATCCGCTTTCGTAGTCGAAGCCGACGACGAATCCCGGCACCACGCCGCCGGCGCTCGAGCCGATCCAGACGGACTCCGCCTCATGGACGATGTAGCCGATCGTGGCCACGAGGCCATCCGCGCGGATCCGCACGCCGTGCCCCGTCCGTTCCGTGCCGAGCAGCCCGGCGCTCAAGGCGTCGTCCGGCACGAGGGTCTTGATCGAGACCATCGCCCCGAAGGCCGGGTCGTGTGCGCTTGCGCTCATGCTCAAAGAATATAGCAATCGTGGCCCGCAAGCCCGTTCCACATTCGGGACTGTGGCGTTGCCGCGACGCCGGGTGTAGGCTCATGGCGCGCTCTTCCGGGGGGAATTGCAGTGGCTACGAAGAGTTCCGGCGCCAGCGCCGGTCGAAAACTCCGCGCGCTATTGGTCCTTGCACTCAGCGTTCTCGGCCTCACGGCCTGCGGTGGAGGAGGAGGGGGCGGAAGCCCGCCGCCACCGCCGCCACCACCGCCGCCTCCGAGCGTCGCGTTCTCGTCGACGAGCCTGATGTTCCAGGCAGCCTCGCCGTGGTCCGCGCGCCCCGCGAATCAGGTGCTCACCGGAACGGTCACGGGCGCCATCAGCGGCAACCTGTTCATCATCGTCGAGGTCAACAACCCGGAAATCGCCGGCGCGCAGAATGTCACCGTAGTCAATGACACGCAGGGACAGGGGACCATCGTGCCGGTGCTTCCGTCGACGCTCGGCTCCGGCACGCACACGGGGACGCTCACCGTTCGCGTCTGTCTCAACAGCCCGACCTGCGCCAGCGGCAATCTTGTCGGCAGCCCGCGCACGATCAACCTGACCTATAACGTGCCGTCGGTCGTCGAGCGCGATACGGTCACGCCTTACGTCGTCAATACTGGATTCGTCGGCCAGGTCATTCTGAGAGGCACGGGATTCACGCCGGCGACCACGGTCACAATCGGCGGGGTCGCGGTCGCACCAGCAAGCGTGCAGTTCGTAGGCGCGACCGAGCTGCGGGTCACTCCGCCGGCGCTTGCGGCGGGGACGCATGCGGTGCAGCTCAACGGCGGCGCGCTCGCGTTCACTGGCAGCCTGGTGGTAGTGGCGCCGACCGCGTTCGCCGAGGCGTTTCTGCCGCATCCGGCAACTCCCTGGGCCACCAGATCGCTCGAGTACGACGCCGCCCAGAGCGCATTGCTTGTCACCGGCGGATCAGGTGGCGGGATCGAGCTCAAGCGCTATGCATTCACCGGCGGCGTCTGGGCGGCACCCGTACTCGCTGCTTCACCACCGGCCGGACTGCGCCAGATCCGTATGTCGCACGACGGCTCGCGGTTGCTTGCGCTCGTGTCCACCGATACACCACCCACGACAGCCATCCATGAATTCGTGCCGAACACACTGGTTTTCGACAGAGGTACAGCGCTACCCTTCGATCCCAACCACCCCCTCGTGTATGGCGAAAGTTTTGCGCTGGCGAACGACGGCAGCTTGATACTGTCGACGCGACTTTCGGGAAGCGGCAACAGGTTTCCGATCCGCTTCGACACCCAGGACCGCGTTTTCACGCACCTCGTCGTCGAGGGTGACCAGCTGATCGGCTCGGTAGCGCCAGGCAACGGCAGCTTCGTTCTGCTGGACGCGGGGACGCCTCCGGTGATTCGTTACAACTCCTCGAATGCGGTCATCACGCGCGGATCGGGCACCCCGGTCCTGCTGCCGGTCTTCAGCGGCCAGCAGCCAAGCGCGGATCTCACGGGCGCGAAATTCCAGGCGATGCACGCGATCGTGAATTCCAGCTTCCAGCTGCTCGGGTATACGAGCGACTTTGGCATAGCCGCTGCCGCGGTGATCAATCGTGCGGGCACCCGGGCTTATGTGTTCGAGCCTGCCGGGAACGGGCAGATCAGGACCTACGACCTGACCGTGGCGGCGACGGGCACGCCGCTTCGCTACTCGGAGCTCGTCGTCGGCTCGCCGACAGCTCTGCCTGCAGGTAACCACCCAGGCACCGGCGCCGAGTACCGGATGACGATCACGCCCGACGGCGGCACGGTTTTCATTTCGGGAAGCGCGGGCATCGCGGTGCAGCCAGTGCCGCTTTGAGCCGGCACGGCAGGCGCAGTTGATCGGTCAGTTAGATGACTGCCGATGTGGGCTCCTGTGTTCTGGTCTCCGATTCAATTCGCTTTACCCACTGTGTAATCACGAGTGTCTCGCCTTGCTGTGAAGTCGCGAACCCGTAGCCAATCGGACCGTCACCGAATTGATCCGCCCAGGGCTGGTCGAACAGTGCTCCGTTCAGTCGAAGCCAGTTCTCCGGCGTAGCGCCGCGCGCAACGATCTGGATCTCGCACAAGGTGCTGCGGCAATGCACCACCGGGATTCCGTACTGCCCGGTGAGCTCGGGTTGCGAGGCGTAGAAACTGGCGAACTGGTTTTCAGTTGTGCGTGCCCACGAGGAGTCCCACGCTTCTCCGTTGATCTGTGCATGAATGGAGGCCGCGCCCGCGGCCTCCAGGCGTTGCAAGTGAGTAGCCAGCTCGCGCGAGTTGACAGGGATCGGCAGGCTCAGGCCAATGGGGGCGGTTTCGGGTGGTTCGATACCGCTGTTCGGTGCAGGCGGATCGATACTGACTAATCTCTGCTCGTTTGTCGCGATACTTGGCACGGGCGATTCCAGGTTGGCGGCAGCCGTGGCCGGCTGATCCCGGTCTGGTGATGGACTCATCGGCTGCTCTGCTACGACCGCGGGCGCTGCAGCAGGCGCAGGCAAGTCTGATGGATCGGGCGATCCTTGAAGAACCAGCATGACGAGGATCGCCGCCGCTGCGGTTGCTGCTCCGGCGACGAACACGGATATATTTCTTGGCATTGCGGAACCTCCGATCACGATCCAGATCGTTCGCGGGAATCCTATCACTCCCGCTTGGGCGGTTCAGCGAGGTCGCAGGCGCAGGGTCGCCACCGCTGCGCCGGGCAGAAACGGTGCCGGCCGACCGAGGGCCCAGTCCTCATGACCCGCACCGTACCAGCGCGACAGCGGATGCCCGCTCTGGCCGCCCGGCATATGAAAGTAGCCGCTGGCCTCGGCGCCGGGGCTCACGGCAAATCGCGCCGATGCACCGAAACCCGGCGCCTGGACGCGCGGCATGAGGATGTCGCCCGGCAATTCGACGGCGGGCATGTCGAGCCAGCGCGGCAGGAACGGCAGGGCTCCGCTCAGCGGGTGACGGACGCGCACCGTGTTGCGCTCGCCCCAGCGAAGTGCGGCGAGCTCATCCGGCGAGTCGACGTCGAGCACGTCACGCAGAAGCTCGCGCAGCACGGCGATCTTGAAGTCGCGCCACTCCTGATAACGAGGATCGAGCAGGTTCACCGGCTCGTTCACCATCAGTGGCCAGACCCAATGCTCGGCCTGGGTGCTCGCGTAATTCCACGCCGGATCCGCCGCGATGACCTCGGCCGCGAGCGCGGCGGTCATGCGCTCGATCAGCAGCAGGCGCCAGTCGCGCAGGATGCCGTAGCCTGCCGCGTCGATCGCTGCCCGGCCGCTCGAGGTCGCGACGGCTTCGCGTGCCGCAACGAGCAGGGGTTCGCTCTCGCCGTCCAGTAGTCGCAGCAATTCTTCGCGCCAGCGCGCGAGGAAACGCGCTTCGTCGTCGAGCTGGATCGCGAGCATGTCGGGCTCGCTGGCCGCGCCGAGCGCCGCGAGGCGATCGCGGATCTGCGCGGCACGCGCGCCGAGCGCGTAGTTGCCGCGGCCGATGGCGGCGAGCGCGGCGCCGTCGACGACGCGCGCATTGGCCGTGAAGACGAAGCCCGTGCCCGGATCGGCGAGGACGGGATACTCCGCGGGCGCGAGCCAGCCGCTCCAGGCAGGGGTCTCGCCCGAGGGCGACAGTCCGTCCGCGCGCTCGCGGCGGGGCAGGGGCCCCGCGATGGTCCAGGCAATCCGACCCTCGCGGTCGGCGATGACCACGTTGTTTTCCGGCATGCCGATGCTCTGGGCGAGAGGCAGCGCTTCGGCCACGCTGCGCGCGAGCCCGAGCGCGTCGAGCCGTCCGAAGGTCTCATGGGCCGCCGGATCGTGTGCTACCCAGCGAACGGCGAATGGACGTCCGTCAGGCAGCGTGCCGAGGATCGGCCCGAACACGCTGGCGCGCACTTCGAGGGCGACCGGCGCGCCGCCCGCGACGGCGATGGTCTCGACGCTCGTCTCGAGCTGGCGCCAGCCGTCGCTCGTCCGGTAGCGCGAGGGATCCTCCGCGTCGGTTTCGAGCGCAACGATGTCGTGCCAGTCGCCGTAGGCATTCGTGAAAGCCCAGGCAATGTCGCCGTTGCTGCCGAAGACGACCGACGGCACGCCGGGCAGCGAGGCGCCCGTGAGGCGCCGGCCATCGCGCTCGAGCGAGACACGAAACCAGATCGACGGAACGCGCAAGCTCAGATGCGGGTCGCTCGCGAGGAGCGCGGCGCCGCTCGCCGTTCGACTGCCGGCGACGGCCCAGTGATTGGAGCCGGGCGTTGTCTCGGTCAGTGTCAGCGTTCCGGGCGCGCCGGGCGGCGCCGTGAACAACGCGGCCGGCAGGCGGCGCAGGTCGTAGACCTCCGCCGGCGGAATGTCCGCGACCGGTCCCGCCGCGCCGACGAGCGGCGCATCGAATGGCGTTGCCGCCGGGTAGAGCAGGTCGGCGACGGCTTGCGGCAAGCTCAGCCGGGCGACGATCTCGTTCAAGTCGAACTCGAGTGCGCCGTCCTGCAGGTCGAAATACATCGCGCCGCCGACCAGGAGACTGTCGATCGGGCTCCAGGGCTCGGGGCTTGCCCGGAGCAGCAGATACTCGAAGGGCCTCGACTCGAGGGCCGCGAGCCCCGCATTGACGCCCGAGGCATAGGCCTCGAGCACGGCCCGGTATTCGGGCGATGCATTGTCGAGCGCGCGCGTGACGACGGCGCGCAGCCGATGCGGCCGCCGCTCCCGATCGATCTCGAGAGCGACATCTCCGGCGAGCGCGGACAGCTCGCCGGCAGCGGCGCGGCGCAGCAGATCCATCTGGAAGAAGCGTTCCTGGGCATGCACGAAGCCGAGCGCGCGTGCCTCGTCGAGACGGCTGGCCGAGTGGATCGTGACGACGCCGAGCGCGTCGCGCTCGACGGTGACGGGAGCGCTCAGACCCGCGAGGGCGAGTTCGCCTTCGTAGTCGGGAAGACTCGCCATGAACTCGGCACGCAGCCAGGCCGCGGCCGCGATGCCCGCGGCGATCA
>Ga0315910_10004358_pt1 | contig 11865 bp, 12 predicted proteins | sample EdamamesoilMG_FD_204470 | JGI IMG/M metagenome (GOLD analysis project Ga0315910, IMG submission 204470) | Garden soil microbial communities collected in Santa Monica, California, United States - Edamame soil | ecosystem: Environmental > Terrestrial > Soil > Garden | place: USA: California... | reverse complement strand
CGCACGTGCTCGAGGTGGATTCGGGTGCGTTCTTCCGCGCCGACGTTGGCGGGTGGCGATCCACCGAAGAACAAAACCAGCGCCGCGTCGCCGATGACGAGGTTGATCCCGTGGGACTCGAGACGGCGAGCGGAGCACCCAGGCACGAGCAGCAGAGCGAGCACGGCGAGCACCCGACCCACGAAGCCGCACCTACATGATGGCTGAGCCATGCCGTAATGTTTAGGCGCCTCGCCCCGTCTACTCCTGTGAAAGGAGAGCAACATGGAAAACCCCAATGATCTGGCGAGCTGCCCCTGCGGTCCTGGGTGCCCCTGCGGGCCGGAGTGCCCTTGCGGACCAGGCGGAGGATGTCCAGGTTTCCGTAGCCGTGGAACACACCGCCGGTAAGGAACGGATGGGTGAGGCGGCCGCTCGCTTGCTCGGCGTTCTGTCGCGCGAGCGTGGCCGCTTCCTCCGCTTTGCAGAAAGTCGCGTCGGTGCCGACGCGGAGGATGAACAACGCGGCCGTCCGTCTATCCCGCGCCCGCTCAGCCCTCCGCTCCGCCCTCGCCGAGCACTGCGGCGTCGACTCCCTGCGCGCCTGCTGGGACTGCACCTGCGACGCAGGCTGAAGCCCTCGGCCTGGCACGTTCCGCCGGTTGCCTGACAGTGACCGCGCAACTCCCGCGCGGCGTGACCGATCTGTCACCTCATGGCAGACTCCAAGGCAATCATGGCGCGGCTTCAAAGAGTTGAGCGCGATTCGACCGACTTCAAGAAGGTGCTCGCGCAGATCGCGAACATTCTGTCCGACCAAAGTGACCGCATCGATCGCGTCGGCGAGCGAGTCGATCGGCTCGGGGACCGGCTCGAGAGCCGCCTCGATCGGCTCATCGCCGTCACGGTTCAGGAACGAACACACTCCTTCGAGCGTTTGGCCGACATCGAGCGGCGGCTAGCCCGCCTGGAAGAGCACGCCGCGACGTAGGGACCTTCGCGCGCAGAGCGACGATCGTTCCGGGTGCGCGAATTCTCTGGTACCGTCCTCGCTGACGCAAGGAGGAGCGCGGCATGGCGGTGATTCGGGACAATCCCTACTCTGCCTTCAATTTCCAGGTGACCCTCGAGGGCGTGAACGACGGCAGTGTCGCCCGTACCGCGTTCACCGAAGTTTCGGGGCTCGGCGTGGAGATCACGCCCATCGAGTACCGAACCGGCGCCGAAGACATCACCGTTCGAAAGATCCCCGGGCTCAAAAAGTTTTCCAACATCACGCTGAAGCGCGGGGTCACGGGCGATATGGCGCTCTTCAAGTGGATCGACTTGGCGATGAACGGCCGTGTTCAGCGCGTCAACGGGACCATCACGCTCCTCGACGAAAGTCGAGAAGCGGTGATGACTTGGCGAATTCAGCAGGCCTGGCCATGCAAATACAGCGGCCCGTCGCTGGCGGCGAAGGGAGGCGAGGTCGCGATTGAGGAGCTCGAGCTGTGCCACGAAGGTCTCAAGCTCGAGTAGTCGCCCGTAAGGCCACGAAGCGCCCCGTGGCCGCAGCCCTTCCGTCACGCAGCGCTGAGGTCGTGCTGGATCTCGAAGTGGAGGGCGATCGAGCGGAGCTCGTGCTCACGAACTTTGGCGACGCGGTGGCGACGGACGTCCGTGTCACGTTTTCGCGCGCGCTCATCGGGCTCGGCGGTTCGGTCGATCTCGGTCGGCTGCCGATCTTCGAAAAACTCGGCGTCCTCGCGCCGGGCCGCTCGCTACGCATCTTCTGGGACGCCGCCTCCGCACTCTTCGCGGACGAGCGCGCTTCCCCGTTCGTGGCCACCCTCACGTGGTGCGAACGGTCCCGCCCCCGCCAGCACGCCGAGTACCACCACGATCCCGGGATCTACCGGCAGCTGCCGACGTGCCACGACGCCCCGCGCACGAAGTAGGGCCATGTAGGTGGGAGACGCCGGTGAAATCGGCGGCCGAGCCGTGGCGGTGACGGTCACCGCAGACGAGGGCGGAACGCTCGAGAGCGCGAGTGCGTTGCTCGAAGTGAGCTTTCCGGCGGAAGTCGTGACGGAGCCGACGGAGATGACCGTCGTTCGCCTGAGTGGCGACGACGTGCCGCCGAACGCGTTCTTGGGCATCGCCCATCGCGTGGAGCCCGCGCTCTCGTACTACTCTTCGCTTCCGATAGCGACGTGGACGATCCCCGCGGCGCTGGTTCGTTCCGCCTTCGGCGCGGTGGCGAGCGCCGCCAAGAGCCCGCTACCGATCGCGCGGTCGGTGGGCGTGAGCGGTGGGCAAGACCAGGCGCTCTTCGTCTCGGAGTACCGAGTGGCCGAGGACGGCGGGATCGTCGTCACGGCCTACCTCCAATCGCCGGGGTCGGCCCTCTACCTCAGCACGAGCCATGTCATCGCGGCAGTGACCGCGGTTGCCCCGACCTCGAACGAGCGCGGCGGTGCCCGGTTCACGGTGACGCCGGCGCCCGGCTCGGACGTCACGTTGGAGAGCGGCACGATCGGCAGCACCGATACCAGAAACTGGGAGAACGGTGGGGGAACCGTGGAGTCCGACGGCAACGGCGGGCTGACGGGAAGCTTCCTGGGCAACTGCGATTTCGGCACCTACTACGCCAACCTGAGCTTCGAGCTTCGAGCACAGCTCATCGTTGACGGGCAGGTCCAGGGCTACACCGCCTGGCTCGGTACCTCCGTCGACTGCCCGGAGTGACCAGAGAGCTCCCGCGTGGCGCGGGGGTTTCACCGGCATCCCGTCCAGGCAACGTTCGTCGCGAGCTCGCCCTGGGCGCTGAAAAACACGACAGGCTCCTCGTTTTCGTCGAGCAGGAGCGCGGCACCGCGGCCGTCGAATCGGTGCTCGGCATCGTCGACGCGGATCCCCTCCGTCCACGTGGAGCTCCCTTTCTCGAGCTGACGAAGGATGAGCTCGTGCTGGTCGTTCGCGGTGAGCGCCGTGACGTGACCGCCGGAGTCGATGACGAGCGGTTGAAGACCCATGCCGATGTCGTTGTTCAACACGATATTGCCGCTCGCGAGGAGCAGCGGCTGGTCCCAGATGCCGGCGGTCCGACGGTGGACCCAAAACTCGGGGCGATCGGTCCAGAACACGCCGGCGAACGTGAGATCGCCGTCGATGTCGCGCGCCATGGCGATCGGCTGGCCGGCGCCGATGTTGTAGATGTACTCGGGACGACTGGGCGCTTCGATGGGCGCGCTGAGCGTGGTTTCTTGCGAGGCGACCGCGTGGCTCAAGGTTCGTAGCGAATACAAGAGTCCGTTCGTCGGATGCCAGGGCACGACGAGAAGCTCGAAGGCGGCGCTCCCGGCCGGAGCGACGGCGACGTCCCACACGCCTTGGGTTTCGGCATTCACGTACGGCGAAACGGCGACGCCCACCCACTCGCCACGGTACATCATGCGCGCACCGGTCGTGTTCACGTTCGACCACACGACGGCGGCGTTCTCGTTGGGTGCGACGGCGAGCGAGACGTGCGTCACGCCCCAGTTCGGCTCGGCGACACCGAGCGGACCGAGGCCGCCCACGATCTCGGGCTCCGACCACGAGCGCGCGGCATGGTCGTAGCGCACGGCGATGATGTCGGTCGCACTCGGACCGACGACCAGGATATCGTGATCGTTCAGGAACGCCGAACGCATGCCGAACGAGGCGAGACCCGAGACGACGTGCGGATCGTCCCAGGTTTTCGTGGTGTTGTCCCAGCGCCGCAGCGTGCATTCACGGCTCGCGCCGAGCAGCATTTGGTTCTGCATCCAGAGCGCATCGCCCGTACGCCCCATCGATACCTGCCCGGTGTGAAAGGTGCTCCCGTCCGGCGGCAGACTCTCGAGTCGATTCGGATCTTGCACGCCGCCGTCGAGCAAGAAGACGCCGTCACCCCACGTCTCGAATTCGTTCACCTCTTCCGAGGTGTGGTACGCGACCACGAACGCGCCGCTGGCGTTGGTTGCGGCAACGGGATTCGTCGTCTCGACGGGCACCTCTCCAGACGTGAGCCACTCGGGCGTGCCGCAGGCGCCCCTTGGCGAAAACGGCGGACGTGGTCCCGCGCCCGCCGAGCCACCGGTACCCCCGGCGTCACCCGAGCCGCCCGAGCCGCCGCTCGTCGATGCGCCACCCGTGCCCGGTTCGCCCGCATCGCCGCCACCGGTGCCGCCGCTCGCCCCAGCGCCCGAGCTCCCGCCCGCCGCGCTCGATGCACCGGAACTGCCACCATTCGACGCTCCGGAGCCACCGCCGGCTCCGCCCGTCACGCCGCCACTGCCGCCGCTTCCGGGTGCACCGGCGTCGCCGGACGAGCCGCTGCCTTCATCGTCGGCGGCTTGCTTCGAGGTGCCGCATGCGAGGACGAGGAGAGCAGCAAACACCGCGGGCACGGAGATGCGACGAGGCCGCGCGGAGTGCCTGTTTGCCACCAAAAGAAGAGTTTTGCGCGAGACCGCTCGATTGACAAGGTAACGCGGGGAGGCGGCCGATTCCGGGCGCGTCCGCGGCGACTCTGGTCACTCTCGACGCAGGAGGTACAGCGTCGTGGTTCCCTCGGCGCGCGTGTCGAGCTGGAGCTCCATCGTTCCGAGCGAATCGCGGTGCAGCGTGAACTTCACGAGCTGATCGTCAGGAATCCGTGGCGACCCTGGATGGCTGAGCTTCGCGCGACAGATCGTGGTGGCGCACTTTGCTTCGGCAACGCTCACGGCGGGACCGAGCTCGCGGGAGATGACCCGAGCGATCGTGCCCTCCGTCTCCTGACTCCACGTTGGGTCCACGGCCTCGCTGTCGAGCTTTCGGCTCAGCCCATTCACGTACGCGCTCCGCGCCGCTCGTAGCTCCGCGGCGTCGAGCTTCGATCCCGCGTCCGCAGCAACGCCACCGCGTGCCCGTGCAGTAGCGGCCTTGCGCCCCCAGGCATACCCGCCCAGCACCACCAGGCAGCCCAGCGGCAGAAACAGCCAGCGCGTTCGGGCCGAGGGCGCCTCAGTAGACACGCACCGATTCGATCGCGGAGTAATTTCCACCCGTGACCGGGGTGGTGCACCGGAAGACGTAGACGTTGGTGGCACTCTGGGGGTTCACGGTGAGCTGGTCTTCGTCCATGTCCTTGCAGCCCGGGTTGGGGTCCGAGTTGCAGTCCGACGACGTGATGTCCGGAGTCACCGCGAGCTGAACGCCGTCCTGCGAGTAGGCGTAGCCGTTGCAAGTGAGCACGTTGTTGGGAAGGCTGTCAGTGAAGTTGACCCTGAACTTGACCGTCGTTCCGAGCTGGTGGTCCACCGGTACGGCGCAGACGATGGTGGAAACCCCGTTGATCTGAATCGCGCTCGTGGCGTACCCGATGCTGTCGCCGGTCACGTATTCACAGATGGCACCGCCCGCGCTCGCCCCCGCGCGCGCGTCGCTCGACGTGAGACCCAGGCCGACCGCGGCCAGGCTTGTGATCGTTGCGAATTGAACGAGCTTCGTCATGACGATTTCCTTTCCAGGGTCACTCTTCGTCGACCAGGGCCACCTGATGGGCTGGCGCCGGACCTCGCTTGAAATACAGGGTGGTCGTTCCCTCGGCCCGATTGTCGTATTCGGCTTCCGTCACTTCCAGCGACGCCCGGGCCACGTCGAGCGCAAACATCCAACCGGGAGGGATGCGGGGCCATTCGGGGTGGCTGAGCTGCACCCGGCAAGAGGTGGAAGCGCACGTGGCCTCTGTGACGCTGACCTTCGAGCCGAGGTGCTTCGCAATCAGCGACTTGAGCGGCCCCTCCGTTGCGTGCCGCCAGGAACCGTCCACCACTTCCCGGTCGATGCGCCGGCTCAGCTCGTCGAAGTGGTCGTTGCGAACCGCTTGCGACTCGGCCTCCGCTCCCTCGGAGTCGAGCTCCTCCTCGCCTTCATCCTGGACAGCCGCGGGCGCGCCTTCTTCGGGGGCTCGCACGGCGGCATTCACGATCGCGGGACCGAGCGCTGGTTGCCCCCGGTGAGAAGCAACGACAGGTTGACGCTCATCCAACACCTCGCCGCCAGCGCGTGGACCCGCCGGCGGTCCTGACCTTAGACCCCACACGTATCCGCCTGCCGCCAGCACGGTACCGGCAAGCGGGATCAAGAGCCAGCGCAGGCGTGGCTCAATCACCGGACGACGCGAGGGCCTTTCGAGCATCTACTGATTCTGCACGCGTGCGTTGTAGATGATGGAGGTGTTCCCGGGCATGGAGCACTGGATGACGTAGACGTTCGTGTTCGTTTGCATGCCTGGAACCGAGACCGTCCAGGTCGTTCCGCCCAGGGTGATGTTGCCTGTTTGGCTGGCCGTGGTCGTTCTGGACGAGCCGGATGCGATGACGGCGCCTGCCTGATTGTAGACGTAAGGAACACACGAGAAGCCCGCGGCGGTGGTGTTGTCCTTCACCCTCATGCGGTAGCTCACCGTCGACGCGAGCGCGGTGTTGTCCATCGGGATGGTGCAGGCGACGGTGATCGGGTTGCCGCCAGATCCGGTGTTGCGAATCCCGTCTCTCATGATCGCGTAGGTGGTGTTGGGGCTGCCGTACACGAGCTTGCAGTGAGTTCCGCTCGCGGTGGCCGAGCTGGCAAGCACGTCTCCGGAGAGCAGCGCGACGCCGAGCAGGGAAAGCAATGCTAGCTGTTCGAGCTTCTTCATTTTCTCGGCTCCCTTCACTGCGCCTTGGCGGAGTAGATGACGGAGAAGTTCCCAGGAATGGTGCCGCAGTAGATCGCGTAGATGTTGCTGCTCACGTTACCCGGCACCGTGACCGTCCAAGTGAACGTTTGCGAACCCACGAACACGTCCGTGGTGGACTGCCAAGTGATGGGGCTACTGGCCGCGTTGTTCCCAACCTCGTTGTTGACAGCGGCGAAGCAGTTGAACCCTGCCGAGCTGCTGTTGTCGAACACGCGCAGCTCCATGGTCACGGTAGTCCCGAGTGCCGCGTCCGTCGGGATGACGCAGGTGGACGACGAGTCCACCCCGAGATTGGCAAAGCCCATGGCGCTGTATTGAAAGGCGCTCGAAGGACCGATCGCCTTGCAAAACGCCGCGCTCGCCGTCACCGCCTGCACGTCGCCGGAGAGCAACCCGAGCCCCAACGCCGGCAAGACCAACAGTGCTGCTGATGTCTTCACGTTCCCGTCCCTTCCCGTTGTCAGCGAGATGCGGCATCGCGCCCTCGCCGTGATGGTAACCAACCGCCCAGCTACCGAACGCCGACACGTTGCCACAAGCGACGGCGAAAGCACAGCGATTCGCGGGTGACGAGCGTCGAAACTCTCGTGCACTCAATTCGCATTTTTGCAATCTGCGGGTGTGAGAAAGTGCGTCTTGGGTGTGTGTCAGGAGGGTGCTCGAAGCGCGCGGCGCTACGGGTACCCGACCCAGCACCGCATCCTGCCGTCCACGAGTAGTCCGCAAGGCTTGTCACCCGCCACGATCTCCCGGAATGGACCGCGCTTGTCGGCTCCCGGCCAGCATTCGGCGCTGCCGTCGTCGCGCAGGCCGCAGCTGAAGGAATTGGCGGCGAAGGAGTCGCCGTCATCGTATTCACCGCCGGCGACGACGGATTGAAAGACGCCGGTGGGGGGCGTCGACTGGCCGGAGACGTCACTCCCCCAGCAGGCAACCGTGCGATCGGTGCGGAGGCCGCAGTTGTGCGCGGAAGCGCCGCTGATGGAGAGGAACGTGTCGGCGGGCGGCGACCCCTCGCCGTAGGCATTCCTACCCCAGCAGGTGACAGTGCCGTCGGTCTTGAGGCCGCAGCTGTGCGCCCACCCGAGCGCTAGATCGGTGAACGTCCCCGCGGGCGGTGTCGCCTCGCCATTCGTGTTCTTCCCCCAACATGCGAGCGTGTCGTCGGTGCGGATGCCGCAGCTGTGGCTTTCGCCGACCTTCACCTTCTTGAAGGTTCCCTGCGGCGGCGTTGTCGATCCATTCGTGTCCGGGCCCCAGCAGCCGAGGGTCCCGTCCGTGTGCACGCCGCAGCGGTGGTCGGTCAGCCCCGAGATGCTGCTGAACGTCCCAGCCGGCGGAAAAGGGTTGAGGCCGAAACACTCGACCTGACCCGAAGCCCGAATACCGCACGTGCCGCGACCCATCGTCATGGTGGTGAAGGTTCCGTACGCCGGCCCCCTCGCCGAACCCCAGCACTCGATGGTCCCGTCAGAGCGCAGGCCGCATCCAGCCGATGAGGCGGTCGCGACTTGGCTGAAGCTGCCGGGGGGCGGCGTTTCCCCCGCGACCCAATTCTGGCCGAAACAGGCAACGGTGTCGTCGGGGAGCAACCCGCAGGCGAGATCGTCCTCCACGTCGAGCGTACGAAAGGAGAGTGCCGGGGGAACCGGAGCCGCCGTGGTGCCGCCGTCCTCGTCCCAACATTCTACGGCGCCGCCGACGCGGAGGCCGCACGCATAGTTGTCTCCCGCGACGACCGCGGTGAAGCTCCCAGCTGGAGGCTGGAAGGACGTCGGGGTGCGGCTCCAGCAGTGAGCGGCACCGGTTTCGAGCAAGCCGCAGCTGAAGAAAGGTCCCGGGGAATACTCACTCGCCGAAACGCTCTCGAACGGGCCCGCTTGCGGCTCGGACTGACCCCAACCGTTGTCGCCGAAGCAGCGCACCGCGCCGTCCGTTCGGACCGCGCAAGCGTGGTTGTACCCCTGTGAGACGCTCCGAAAGGTTCCGGTCGGCAGCGGCTCGGTGGACGTGCTCGCGAGGGTACCGTCGTCGAGGACACCGGAGACGGTGTAGATCACCGAAGCGTCGATGAACGTCCCCGCGAGCGGCGCGTAGGTGTACCCGCCCGCCCAGCATCCGAGCTCGCCGTTCGTGCGGATCCCGCAGTAGCGTGGGCCACCGACCACGACGCGCGTGAAGTGCGGGCCATCCTCGTCGCAGCTCACGCCGGGAAATTCGTCGATGCATCCCGGGTCGCCAGGGACGCCAGCCGCCCCGGCCTCGGACGGAGCGCCCGCGTCTCCGCCCGTCGCGCTCGAACCCGCCTTGCCTCCGCTACCACCGGTGCCCGCGCTACCCCCGCCGCCGACACTCGGTGATCCGCCTTCTTCTCCCCCCGCTCCACCGCCCATCGTGTCATCGCCGGCCGATCCGCCCGAGGCACTCGATCCGCCCCGTCCTCCCCCCATCGCTGCGCCGCCGCCACCGCCGCCGCTCGCGCGCCCGGCTGACCCAGCCACTCCGCCGCGACCCGCCCCCGATTGCCCGGCCGTCCCGGAGCGGACGGGATCGTTCGTCGGCTCGCCGTTGCAGGCGGTCGCAACACCGAAGCATGACCAAATGAGCCACGACCAAGCCCTCAACACGGCCTCCTTCCTTAGTTGTACCCGAGTCCCGAATTCGATCATCCCCGAGTCAGATTTCTGCCGGAGGCCAGTCTGGCTCCCGCCGGAAGAAATGGTAGCGATCTCGTTGCTTGGTGGAGGTGAGGATGTTCTTGAAAAAAGGCTTCGAGATCTGGGCGCTCGCCGCCGCCGGGCACGTGGCGTTGGCGGCCTGCGGCGGGAATTCGCGTGAGCAAGGCGTGCCGAATGGTGCGACGGGAGGAACGAGCGGCAGCGCCGGCGCGGCGAGCGGTGGAAAGGGCGCGAGCAGTGGCGCCGGTGGCACGGCGGGCAAGGGAGGGAGCACGAGCGGTGGCTCGGGCGGCGCTTCGGGCGGGGCCGGCGGTGGTGCGGGCAAAGGTGGCGGCGGAGCCGGTGGTGCGAGCGGTGGGAGTGGCGGGCAGGCTGAGAACGGCGGCGCCGCAGGCTCGACGGGCGGCAGTGCGGGCGTGAGCGGAGAGGCCGGCGCCGGCGCGGGCGGCATGCTGTCGGATCTCGAAGCGATCGACGAGACGGTGCGTGCCTTTTGCGACGCGGCAGCGGATTGCTGTGCCGAGCAAGGCGTACCGGCGATGCTCGAGGACTGCGATTCGCTCTATCCAATGGATCAGCCGGCCGTCGCGTCCGTGATGAACGGCGATATCGCGATCGATCGAGCGGCCTTGGCCCGGTGTCAGGCCGCGTACGCGGAGGGGCCCGATCGGTGCAACATGAACGTCCTCGTCGAGGCGTGCCGAGGCGTGTTCGTCGGGCGGCGTGCGGCCGAGGAACGCTGCCTCGGGGGCTACGATTGCGATCGCTCAGAAAACACGATGACCTGCCTCATCACCGACACTTCGGTCGAGCAGCCCGAGGGCGTGTGTACCGTGGTTCCGCATGCCGCCCTGGACGAGCCGTGCGTCTCCAGCTGCCGCTCGGGCAGCGACTGCTCCAGCACGACGTACGGTGTCGGCGAAACGAACGCACTCTGCTTCGAAGACGACGGGCTCTATTGCCAGTACCTCAGCCCAGGCTCGGCGTGCCGTCCGATCGTCGGGCTCGACGAGCCGTGTAGCTCGTTCGACGAGTGCGGCTCGCGCGCCTTCTGCGACACGACTTGTAAACCGCTCAGCGATCTCGGCGAGGCGTGTGGCCGCGGGTGCATCAGCAAGTACATGTGCGGCCCCGAAGACACGTGCATCGACCCGAGCTGGGCCACCGAGTGGGCGTGCTCGGGCCACGCACCGGGGCCCTGAAGGCAGTCGCACTCCCAGCCGGCGAACCGCCGTTACTGGTCCATGTTCTTCTGCGTGATCTGCCAGCCGGAATCCGCGCAGAGCTCGCACGCGGAGCCATAGAACCGGGAGCGGAGCGCGCTGTCGGCCATCAAGTGCACGCGCATCCAGGCGGTGACGGCCTCCTCCACCGGGCTGATCGTCGTTCCGCGGAACGTGATCCAGTTCGCGTGATCCGCCGTGAGGTAGTTCGCGAACATGGCCGGTTGATCGTCGATCGCGTCGAAGGCGCCCACGACGTTGTCGCAGGGAACGGTGTCGTCCGCTTCACCGCAGAAGATGAAGGCAGGGCCGCTCAGATTTTGCTGCCGACTCGCCCCGCAGAGCGGCGCCATCGTGGTGATGCTGGGGTCTCCGGCCGCCGTCGTCGTCGCAAAGCCACCTTGTGAATGGCCGGTGGCTCCGACATGCGCGGTGTCGATGCGATGATAGAGAGCGCTCGTCGGGTCGTCGTTTTGTTCGATCACCCACTCGACGCCCGCTACCATCGGCTGCGGATCGCCGCGGGATACGTTGGTGCTATCCGACGCGATCACGACGAACCCGTGCGACGCGAGGTGCCTCAGGAACACGCCGTAGAGATTCGGCGTCGAGCCAGTGCCGTTGCCCCACGTCACGACCGGATGACAAAGCCCCGATTCGCTCAGATCCTCCGGGCGGAACAGGGTGAAGGCGACAGCCGGGCCGCCGTCCTCCCCTTCTCCGACGGCTGGACCCACGTTCTCTTCGGTGACCGTGGTGAAGGGACCCGGGGCGCTCGGATCTGCCGCGGGAAACGCGCCCACCGTGCAGGTTCCGCCGGACCCGCCGGACCCGCCGGAAGCTCCCGCCGCGCCACCGCTCGCCGGCGTGCCCGCCGAGCCGGCAGTGGTGCCGCTCGAGCCCCCGGTGCCCGCTTGTGTCGAACCGCCCGCACCCGCGAGCGCACCGCCCACGCCGGCAGTCGGTGTGGAGCCACCGCTCGAGCCACCGCTCGATGCACCGCCTGAGCTCACCGCGCCGCTGCCGCTCGCGCCGCCAGGCGTGGAGCCGGCGACCGTGCCGCTTGATCCTCCCGACCCACCCGCACCGGCTCCGCCGCCGCCGCCACTGCCGCCACCGTTCGTCGCGCCCTCTTCCACACCTCCGCACGCGAACAGCGCGAGCCCGAGGCAGGTCGCGAGAACCAGGTCACGTGCGAGAGGGGTTCTTTGCACGGTGCTGAAGACGACCATGCGCCTTTCTGCGAGCGAGG
>Ga0315910_10004357_pt1 | contig 11865 bp, 9 predicted proteins | sample EdamamesoilMG_FD_204470 | JGI IMG/M metagenome (GOLD analysis project Ga0315910, IMG submission 204470) | Garden soil microbial communities collected in Santa Monica, California, United States - Edamame soil | ecosystem: Environmental > Terrestrial > Soil > Garden | place: USA: California... | reverse complement strand
TCGAGGACCGGGTCGGGTTTGCGATGCGGGAATTCGCCGTCGCGTCTGCCTGAGCGGATCGGGGCAGCCGCCCGCCGCTCCGGTTCCTGTTTCGCGGGCACGCCGGCAAGTACATCCATGTAGGCTCGGGTTCGGCCATCCCTGGCCTCACACGTCCCGCGAAACAGGACCCCTCACGTCGGACTGCTGGACATCCCCGGGCGGGCGGGGAGACTCCGTCAGATCAGGGGAACGATCATCAACGCGACGATGTTGATGATCTTGATGAGCGGGTTCACCGCCGGACCGGCGGTGTCCTTGTAGGGATCCCCCACGGTATCGCCGGTCACCGCCGCCTTGTGGGCGTCGGAACCCTTGCCGCCATGGTGGCCGTCCTCGATGAATTTCTTGGCGTTGTCCCAGGCGCCGCCGCCGGTGGTCATGGATATGGCGACGAAAAGCCCGGTGATGATGGTGCCCATCAATGTGCCGCCCAGGGCACGCACACCGGCGCTGACGCCATCAACCGGCGCCATCAGGGCGCTCATGCCGAAGGCAACGGCGACCGGCACCAGCACGGGCAGCAGCGAGGGGATCATCATTTCGCGGATCGCGGCCTTGGTCAGCATGTCGACGCAGGTACCGTATTCAGGTTTGCCGGTGCCGTCCATGATGCCGGGGATTTCCTTGAACTGGCGCCGCACTTCGATGACGACCGCGCCTGCCGAGCGGCCGACGGCCTCCATCGCCATGGCACCGAACAGGTACGGAATCAGGCCACCGATGAAGAGTCCGATGATCACCGCGGGATCGGACAGGTCAAACAGGAACTTGAGGTCGGGCTTGGCGGCCTGCAGGCCGTGGGTAAAGTCGGCAAACAACACCAGCGCCGCCAGGCCGGCCGAACCGATGGCATAGCCCTTGGTCACGGCCTTCGTGGTATTGCCCACGGCGTCGAGCGGATCGGTGACGGCGCGCACGCTGTCCGGCAGTTCTGCCATTTCGGCGATGCCACCGGCGTTGTCGGTGATTGGGCCGTACGCATCAAGGGCAACGATGATGCCTGACATCGACAGCATCGACGTGGCGGCAATCGCGATGCCATAGAGATCCGCCAGCGCGTAGGACGACCAGATCGCGGCGCAGACCGCAAGCACCGGCCAGCCGGTGGCCTTCATGGACACGCCCAGGCCGGCGATGATGTTCGTGCCGTGACCCGTGGTCGAGGCGGCGGCGATATGTTGCACCGGCTTGAAATCCGTACCGGTGTAATACTCGGTGATATACACCATGAGGCCGGTGAGGATCAGGCCGATCACCGCGGAATAGTAGAGCGACATGGCAGTGACGGTCGTGCCGGCCTCGGTTGTCAGCCCTGCCCCCACCACCCAGGTCGTGATCGGATAGAAGGCAATCAGGGCCAGCACACCGGCCACGGCCAGTCCCTTGTACAGCGCATTCATGATCTTGCCGCCGGTGGAAATCCTGACGAACAACACGCCGATAATCGAGGCGATAATCGAAAACCCTCCCAGCACCAGCGGGTATTCCACCGCGGCCGCGGCGTGGCCCTTGAACAGCAGCGCCCCCAGCAGCATGGTGGCGACAGTGGTCACGGCGTAGGTCTCGAACAGGTCCGCCGCCATGCCGGCGCAGTCGCCGACATTGTCACCGACGTTATCCGCGATCACGGCCGGGTTGCGCGGGTCGTCCTCGGGAATGCCGGCCTCGACCTTGCCGACCAGGTCTGCACCCACGTCCGCGCCCTTGGTGAAGATACCGCCGCCAAGTCGGGCGAAGATCGAAATCAGCGACGATCCGAAACCGAGGCCGATCAGCGGATGCAACAATTGATCGAGGGGCACGTCCGGCGCGGCGCCGGATTTCAGGAACGCGTAGTAGCCGGCAACGCCGAGCAAACCGAGACCGACCACCAGCAGGCCGGTGATGGCGCCACCCTTGAAGGCGACATTCAGGGCCGGGGCCAACCCGCTGCGCGCAGCCTCTGCCGTGCGCACATTGGCGCGCACCGAGACATTCATGCCGATGTAACCCGCCGCGCCGGAAAGCACCGCGCCAATGACAAAGCCGACGGCTGTGGGTATGCCGATCAACACGCCGATGATTATGGCCAGCACAATGCCGACGCCCCCGATCGTGGTGTACTGGCGATTGAGATAGGCCTGGGCGCCTTCCTGGATTGCGGCAGCGATCTGCTGCATGCGTTCATTGCCCTGCGGCTGCTTCAGGATCCACGTTACGGACCAGATGCCGTAACCGATGGCGGCCAGGGAACAAACGAGGGCAAAGGTAAGTGCTGACATGGTAATTTCCCCAAAAGCAAGCTGTTGAATTGATTGAAGAATGAGGGACTCTGCGGTCCCGCGCGGATGGAAAAAGCGGGCAGATTCTACTTATCACATGGGAGAAAAACCAGTCATTTGCCGCGGGCCTGGTAATGCATCCGCAGATTGCCAGAATTTCGCCAGCTCAAATCCAGCACCAACCCCCAATCTGGGGGCACACACAAACGTCGCGGAGAACAATCCATGCGTGATTCCCCTGGCTGGAAGGCGGGAATGATTGGAGTACTGACGCTGTTGTTGCTGATCCCGCTCGGCATGATTCGCGGCAAGATCGCCGAGCGCCAGAATTACCAGGACACGGTCCGGCAGGAAGTGGCGAAGACCTGGAGCAGTGCGCAGACGCTGCTGGCGCCGATCCTGGTCCAACCCTATGTCATTGAAGTCAGGAGCGAGACCGGTTCCGGAGCGTACCGTTCGTACACGGCGCACCCGGAGCAACGCATCAGGTTGATCGCGCCGGAAAGCCTCACCCTTGACGGCGTGCTGGAAACCCAGCGCCGCCACAAGGGGATCTACAGCGTACCGGTGTATGCAGCGAACCTGGAAATTCACGGGCGCGTGGACATGGACCAGCTCCGGGACCTGCGCCTGGAGCTGTCCCGGCAGCCCGGATTCCAATCCCTGGGTACACCCTTCCTGGCACTGGCGCTGACCGATCAACTGGGGATCAGCACCTCACCCGGGTTCGTCTTCAACGAAACGGCGTTGCAGGTCCTGCCCGGCAGCGGCATCCCCGGGTGGCCGGAAGGAATCCGCGCCGAGGTGCCGGCCCCTGGAAATACAAACCTGCCCCTTTCCATGTCCCAATCCAACCGTTTCACCGTGACCCTGGGCGTGCGGGGCACGGAATCGTTGTTGCTGGTCCCGGCTGCCGGCACTGCCACGATCTCGCTCACTTCAAAGTGGCCGCACCCGGAGTTCATCGGCGCTTTCCTTCCCGCGTCCAGGCGCATCGGCCAGTCAGGCTTCACCGCCGCATGGTCCGTCAATGAGTTCAACAGCAGGGTGGCTGAACGTATCGGTGCCTGCGAAATGCGCAAATGCGGGGAATTGCGCGGCGCCGGACTCGGCGTGCGCATGCTGGAAGCGGTCAACATCTATCTTCTCGCCGAGCGCGCCAGCAAGTACGGCATACTTTTCATCGGGCTGAGTTTTGCCGCGTTCTTTGCCATGGAGGTGACGCGAAGACTGCGTATCCACCCGGTTCAATATGCCTTCGCGGGACTGGCGCTGGCGTTGTTCTTCCTGCTGCTCATTGCGCTCAGCGAGCACATGCGTTTCGGCAGCGCCTATTGCATCGCCGCCGCCAGTTGCATTGCGCTGCTCGGACTTTACCTGCGTCACGTACTGCGCGGACGCGCAGGCGCCGCGGGATTCAGCGCCGTGCTGACGGCCATCTATGCATTGATCTATGTGACCATCCAGGCGGAGGACTATGCGTTCCTGATGGGATCCGTGCTGACCTTTGCCGCCCTCGCGGCCCTCATGACAGTCACACGCGGCATTGACTGGTACCAGTTGCAACCGGCAACTGCAAAATAATGGGGTCAGGACCCTTTATTTCGGCTTCACCCACGGCGGCAGTTTTTTTGGCACTGCTTCATTGCGCAGTGTCACGTAACACGGCATGCCGTCGCGATAAGGGGGGTAATCCTCGCCCTGGATGAGCGGGGCAAGGTAGCGGCGGCATGCGGGTGTGATGCCGAAACCGTCGGCGGTAATGAATTCCCGCGGCATCATCTTTTCGACGTTGGCCACTTCCGCCAGCGGCGCTTCGCCAATTTCCCACCGGTAGGGGTCGTCACCGGTGCGCACGATGGTGGGCATGATGGCGCTCCTGCCTTGCAGCGCTTTCTCGACCGCGGCCTGGCCCACGGCGTAGGACTGCTCCACGTCCGTTTTCGAGGCAATGTGCCGCGCTGCGCGTTGCAGGTAGTCGGCCACGGCCCAGTGATACTTGTAGCCAAGCGCGTCCTTGATCATGTTCGCGACCACCGGCGCCGCACCGCCCAGTTGCGCATGGCCGAACGCATCCCGGGTGCCCTGCTCGGCGAGGAATTTTCCGTCCGCCCCTTTCGCGCCCTCGGACACGACCACGGTGCAGAACTCGTGGCGTTCCACGTTTTCCTTCACCCGCGCCAGGAAACGCGCCTGGTCAAACCCGATCTCCGGAAACAGGATCAGCACCGGGATATCGCCGCTCAGGTCGGATGCCAGCCCGCCAGCGGCGGCTATCCAGCCCGCGTGCCTGCCCATGACCTCGATGACGAACACGCGCGTGGAGGTCTTCGCCATCGAGCGCACGTCGAACGACGCCTCGCGCGTGGACACGGCGACATACTTCGCCACGGATCCAAAACCCGGGCAGTTATCGGTGATGGGCAGATCGTTGTCCACGGTCTTGGGGATATGGATGGACTGGACCGGGTAGCCGAGTTTCTCCGCAAGCTGCGACACCTTGTGGCAGGTATCGGCGGAATCGCCGCCGCCGTTGTACAGGAAGCAGCCGATGTCATGGGCGCGAAACACGTCCACCAGCCGCTCGTATTCGGCGCGGTTCTGGTCCAGTCCCTTGAGCTTGTAGCGGCAGGACCCGAAGGCGCCGGAGGGTGTGTGCCTGAGGGCGGCAATGGCGGCGTCACTTTCCCTGCCGGTGTCAATCAGGTCCTCGGCCAGCGCGCCCAGGATGCCGTTGCGGCCGGCAAACACGTTGCCGATTCGATCCCGGTGCCTGCGCGCGGTCTCGATGACACCGCAGGCGCTGGCGTTGATGACGGCGGTGACGCCCCCGGACTGGGCATAGAACACGTTCTTCAGGGTTGCCATGGCGTTAACCTCGGTTTTTCCGTTGTAGTGACAATCGGGCCGGAACGTGCGATCCGGCCCCCTGGCCTGGCGCGGAACCGGGCCGTGCCCATGCACAATTGCGCCATATTTGTTGTGCTAGACTGCGGGCCAAATCCGCGGAACTGCAATCCCCGCCGGCACTCCAAGCTTATTGGACGCCAATCACCAGCCTGCACCATGAAGCTCATCAAACTGTTGCTGTTCCTCGCCGGACTTTCCGCCGCGCCCGTTATCGCGGAGACCACGACGCTTGACCTGCCGAGTATCGGTGATTCCACCGGCAGCATTTTCTCGCCGGAATACGAACGCCGTCTCGGGCAGGCATTCCTGAATCATGTGCGCAAGCAGGCGGACATCATAGAGGATCCCGAGATCGAGACCTATGTGCACTCGGTCGGCTACCGGCTCGTCGCGAACAGCGACAACAACACCCAGGCGTTCACATTCTTTGTCATCAATGACCCGATGATCAACGCCTTCGCCGCACCCGGCGGCATCGTCGGCCTGAATGCCGGCACCATCATCAACTCCGCAAGCGAAAGCGAACTGGCGGGCGTGGTGGCGCATGAAATCGCCCACGTGACCCAGAAGCACATGGCGCGTTCGGCGGAGATGCAATCCAGGCTGTCGCTGCCGATGATGGCGGCGCTGCTGGGCGCCATCCTGGTGGCGACGCAGAACCCGGATGCCGGCATGGCCGCCATTACCGCCATCCAGGGCGGCGCAGTGCAGGCCCAGATCAATTTCACCCGGCACAACGAGGAAGAGGCCGACCGGGTCGGCCTGCAACTGCTGGAACGCGCGAATTTCGATCCGCTGGGCATGCCGGCGTTTTTCGAGAAATTGCAGAAGAACAGCCGTTACGGTTCCCAGGCACCGGAATTCCTGCGCTCCCACCCGCTCACCACCAACCGCATCGCGGATTCCCAGGCGCGGGCCGAGGCCATTCCGCGCAAGCAGCAATACGAGGTGAGCGCCTCCTACCCGCTCATGCGCGCGAAGCTGATTGCCCGGGGATTTCGCAATCCCAAGGACGCGGTAAATCATTTCCGCAGGGAACTGGAAAAAGTCGAACACGTGGATCCGGAGGGCGTGTTCCGATACGGGCTGGCTCTGGCGCTGCTGGAAGACAAGCAATTCGCCGCCGCCCGGGACCTGCTGGACGGACTGCTGCACGAACAGGGGGAGAATGCCTCCTTCCTGCTGGCCGCGGCGGACGTGGAGGTACGCCAGAATCATTTCGCGGAAGCGACCAGGATCTTTGAGCGCACGGAAAAACTCTATCCTGATTACCGGCCGCTGGTGCTGAACTTCAGCGGCATGCTGCTGCAGGCGGGAGACCCGGCCCGCGCGCGCGACCTGTTGAAAAAGTACGGCAAGTACGCCGAGCCCGATCTTACCTATTACGATTACCTGTCCCGCGCCGAGGCCGAGTCCGGCAACAGCGTGGATGCCGGCATGGCCAACGCGGAATATTATTTCCTGTCCGGGGAAACGCGCGTCGCCATCGAGCGGCTACGCTACATCATCACCCAGGAGAAGCCGGCTCCCGATTATTACCAGGCGGAAAGGATCCGGGCGCGACTGGCATATTTCGAGCAGGAACTGCAGATCGAGATCGATCTGAAGCTGACGGAGCGTTGACCATGCATCGTCGCGCGCTGCTCGGAGCCATGGCGGCGGCCGCATTGCTGCTGCGCCCGCTGGCGGCGCTGGCAGAATGGCACCAGCAGGCGTTTTCCGCGGATCAACTGGCCGGGGCGTTGCAGGCGCTGTTCGGCGACCGCAAGCCGGAACCCTCTTCCGCCATCACCCTGGACGTGGAATCCAGGATCGAGAACGGCGCCGTGGTCCCCGTGCAGATCAACGCCGCCGTGGACGCCGTCACCAGCATCAACATATTTGCGGAAAAGAATCCGAATCCGTTGCTGGCCCGTTTTCACCTGTCGCCCCGTTGCCGGCCGGTGGTGGCAACGCGGGTCAAGCTGGGGGCACCATCGGATCTGCTGATCGTTGTTGAAACAGAGGACCGGCTGCTCAGTACCCGCCGCTTTGTTGAAGTCGTGGAAGGCGGGTGCAGCTAGGACCGCCAATGGGCGACTCAATCCGCATACGCACCGAGCACCACGACGGCTGGACCACGGTGCGCAGCATCTTCCGCCATCCCATGGAAACCGGTTTCCGGGTCGATGCGGAGACCGGACAAACCGTCCCGGCCCACTACATCACCGAGGTCCTCTGCCGCCATGGTGCCGACATCGTGCTGCGCTGCGAATGGAGCCGGGCCGTGTCCAGGAATCCCTACCTGTCATTCGAGTTTTCCGGTGCGCGGCCGGGTGAGTCCATCTCGCTGGCCTGGACCGATAATCTTGGCGCATCCGATTCCGCCACGGTGACCATCACCTGAATTCCCGTCCGCTTCGGGTCGAAACAGCTTCCTGATCATGGAAGTTCCGGGCAGGTCCATCCTCGGCCCATCACGTGTTCAGCGGTTCCCTATGTAAAATACCCGGGGACTGCCGTTTGGCATCCTGCCCGCGCGGTTTCAATCGGGACATCTCATGCATCGATGGTGGCATTTTCCGGCCTTGATCGTCATGACGCTGCTGGGCGGAGCCCTGCTGGCATGGCCGCTGCATGCCATCCTTGACCACGTCGGAACGCCCAACTTCCAGAAATTGCTGACCTTCGGCACGCTTGGCGCCGGCTTCGGGCTGGCGCTGATTTACGTGCGCCATACCGGCCCGCTGACACCGGCCGCGCTCGGCCTGCGCTGGCAGGATCGGTACACACTCGATCCGGTGGCGGGTTTTTTTTCCGGCCTGTTGATACTGGCCGTGCTGGAGGGCAGCCTGCTGCTGCTGGGCGCGCACGAAGTCCAGCGTAACCGTGAATACGTGCGCATGGACGTGTTCACAATGGTGGTGCAGGCGCTGGTGCTGGGTATGGTCGTGGCGCTGGTGGAAGAGTTGCTGTTTCGCGGCGCGTTGCTGACGGCGCTGTTGCGTGGTTACGGCCGCGTCAGCGCCATGATAATGAGCAGCGCCGTCTACGCGGCGGCCCATTTCCTGAAATACCCGGATCCCCTGCCCGGCGCGGAATTGCACTGGTACACCGGGATCCAGATGTTTCCCACGGCCCTGCGCTGGTTTGCCAGTCCCGGCACCCCGGAGGCGCTGCTCAGCCTGTTCCTGTTTGGTATGCTGCTCGCACTGGTGCGCCTGCGCCGCGACAGCCTCTGGCCCTGCATCGGTGTGCACGCCGGGCTGGTTACCGGCTACAAGATCGCGGGTTATTGCACTGATCGTGTTCCGGGTTCGGAATTCGAATACCTGCTCAGCAGTAACAGCCCGGTATTGGGCTGGTTGGCGGTACTATGGCTGGGGTTGGCGCTATTCATCTGCCACCGGTATTGTCCGGCAGGCGCGCACGAACTGCAGAAGGAATTAAGGAATGAACCACCGAAACACGTGGCGTAACGGGTGCCGGGCCGGCCTGGCCCTGGTTGCATTGCTCGCCACCGCCGGTTGCGGGCGCAGCGACAGCGCGGATTATTTTCCGCTCGGCGGCGGGCAACAATGGGACTACGAAATCCGCCGCTCCATCAAGGGCGAGCAGCACATCCAGCGGCTGCTGCTCACCAGCCTGCCGGCTGCGAATATAGACGGGACGGAATATTTCCCGCAATTGCGCATTGACGGTCGCGTCGATATTTTCAGCCGCACCAGGGACGGCATTGAGCGCGTCAACTTCGCCAACTCCGCGGCCCTGCCGGTGTTGCCGGCGGAGTTGAAGCCGAAGGCAAAGTGGCGCGCACCGGGACAGATCCTGTTTCTCGAGATTACCGGCGCTTTCCACGCCACGTTCCAGGCGCGCAAGAAGCTCACCATCGACCTCGACTACGAGGTCGAGGCCATGGACGAGACCGTGGCAGTGGCGGCCGGAAGTTTTACCAACTGCATGCGCGTCAAATCCACGGGCTCGATGTTCGCCGGCTCCACGCTGAAGGAGTTTCTCGGCATCAGTTTCATCCAGATCGAACAGACCGAGTGGTACGCCCCGGGCGTCGGATTGGTGAAGCGCGTGCGCAAGGAATCCACCACGCCGGCGGACTGGAACAACTTCTTTGAGCAGGAATTGCTGGCGCTGAACTGACGGGCTGGCGCGCACGGACCGGTCATGGACCGGAACGGCGCGTGACCTGTTCCGTTGAGCCGGCCCCTGCCGCCCCCAAGGTTTCTTCCTGCAACGAGTCAATTCCATGTCGAAGTCTTCAATCCCGCTCCTTTGCCTGTCAGCAGTTCTGCTGGCGACCCTTGCTGCCTGTGACAGGGGCCAGGGACCACCCGCGGGGGCCCCGGGTCCCGCGGCGGTGACGGTCGTCACCCTGAAGTCAGGGCCGGTAACGTTGACCCGTGAACTGCCCGGCCGCACCACGCCGTTCCTGGTGGCGGACGTGCGGCCGCAGGTCACCGGGATCGTGGAACAGCGCCTGTTCACCGAAGGCGCGCTGGTCGAGGCCGGCCAGCCGCTTTACCGGCTGGACGACGCTACCTATCGCGCCGATGTTGCCAGCGCCAGGGCCGCGCTGGCCCGCGCCGAGGCGACCCTCGAGGTGGCGCGCCTGAATGCCGCGCGCGTGGCCAAGCTGGTAAGCACGAATGTCGTCAGCAAGCAGGATCACGACACCGCCAGCGCCAGGGAGCTCGAAGCCCGGGCCGACGTGGCAGTGGCGCGCGCCGCGTTGCAGCGCGCCTCCGTCGCGCTCGATCACGCGCTCATCAGCGCGCCCATCAGCGGCCGCATCGGCAAGTCAACGGTCACACAGGGTGCGCTGGTGACGGCAAACCAGGAAACAGCGCTGGCCACCGTGCAACAACTGGACCCCATCTATGTTGACGTGACGCAGTCCAGCAGCGAGCTGCTGGAGCTGCGGCGGGGTCTCGCGGCCGGGCGCATTGAAAGCACGCAGACGCTGCCGGTCACCATCCTGCTCGAGGATGGCACCCGCTTTGCCCACGAAGGCACGCTGGCATTTTCCGAAGTCGCGGTGAATCCCTCCACCGGCAGTTACTCGTTGCGGGTGGTGGTGCCAAACCCGGATCAAATCCTGCTGCCGGGCATGTACGTGCGCGCGGTGACAGGCGCCGGAGTGCGCCGCGAAGCGATCCTTGCGCCGCAACAAGGCATCTTGCGCAACCCCAAGGGCGATACCACGGCGCTGGTGGTCGGCGCGGCTGGCACAGTCGAATTGCGCCAGGTCAGCGTCAGTCGCACTCTCGGGGACCAGTGGCTGGTGGAAGACGGACTCGCGGCCGGCGATCGGGTGATCGTGGAAGGCGTGCAGAAGGTCGGGCCCGGCATGCAGGTGCAGGCCATCGAGGCCGGCACGGCAACTCCCGCCCCGGCCGCACCGGCGGCGACTGCACACTGAACAATACCCGCCATGGCGCGCTTTTTCATTGATCGCCCGATCTTCGCGTGGGTGATAGCAATCATCATCATGCTGTCCGGCGCGCTCGCGTTCACGCGGCTCGCCATTGAGCGCTACCCGTCGGTTGCGCCACCCGCCATTTCCGTCGAAGCGTATTATCCCGGCGCCTCGGCGCAAGTGGTTGAGAATTCGGTGACGCAGATCATCGAGCAGAACATGAAGAACCTCGACGGCCTGCTGTACATGTCGGCAAACAGCGAGGCCACCGGCCGCGCCGCGGTGAACCTGAGTTTCGAGACCGGCACCGATGCCGACATCGCCCAGGTACAGGTGCAGAACAAGCTGCAACTGGCGCTGCCGTCGCTGCCGCAGGAGGTCCAGCGCCAGGGCGTCGTGGTTTCCAAATCCTCGGGCGGCAGCTTCCTGATGGTGATCGCGTTCGTTTCCGAAGACGGCCGCATGGCCAGGGAGGACATTTCCGACTACGTGGCGACAAACGTGGTTGACCCCATCAGCCGCGTGCACGGGGTCGGCGGCGTCCAGGTATTCGCCTCCAGGTACGCCATGCGCATCTGGCTGGATCCGAATCGCCTCGACACGTACAACCTGGCCGTCGGCGATGTTATCAAGGCCGTCCAGGAACAGAACGCGCAGGTGGCGGTGGGCCAGCTCGGCGGCACACCGGCAATCAGCGGCCAGCAGATCAACGCCACCATCAATGCCCAGGATCGCCTGCAGACCCCGGAGCAGTTCCGCGGCATCATCGTGCGCTCCAATCCGGATGGTTCCGTGCTCCGGCTCGGCGATGTTGCGCGCGTGGAACTGGGCACCGAGAACGACGACTTCATCACCTTCTACAATGGCAAGGCATCCACCGGCATGGCGGTCTCGCTTGCCACCGGCGCCAATGCGCTGGAAACCGCCGCCGGTGTCGAGGCCATGGTGGAGGAACTCAGGCCGTATTTTCCCGCGGGCCTGACCGCCGTATTTCCATTCGATTCCACACCGTTTGTGCGCGCCTCCATCAAGGGCGTCATCACGACACTGACGGAAGCGATCGTGCTGGTGTTCCTGGTCATGTACCTTTTCCTGCAGAACTTCCGCGCCACGCTGATCCCGACCATCGCCGTGCCGGTGGTGCTGCTGGGAACGCTCGGCCTGCTTGCGGTGCTCGGCTTCTCGGTCAACATGCTGACCATGTTTGCCATGGTGCTGGCCATCGGCCTGCTTGTTGACGAT
>Ga0315910_10004355_pt1 | contig 11870 bp, 10 predicted proteins | sample EdamamesoilMG_FD_204470 | JGI IMG/M metagenome (GOLD analysis project Ga0315910, IMG submission 204470) | Garden soil microbial communities collected in Santa Monica, California, United States - Edamame soil | ecosystem: Environmental > Terrestrial > Soil > Garden | place: USA: California... | reverse complement strand
CTCGGCCTATCTATCCATGAGTTATTCGTTCGACTGAGCAGGGATGCGATGAAGCATTTGGTTGCCCTCACATTGCTCGCGTCGGCTGCGCTGACGCCGGCGGCCAGCCGGTGGCCCTATCCCGGCCTCGGTGTCGAGTCGCCGCTCAAGCTGACCGACATCATCGCCAGGCCCAAGTACGGCAGCCTCACGATCTCGCCGGACGGCAAGTTTTTCGCCGGGGTCGCGATCACCGGCGAGGGCAAGACGATGCTGCACATCCTCGACCGCCGGACGATGGCGGTGGTGCACAGCGAGATCTACGACGGCCCGCTGGGTGTCGGCGGCGTCAGCTGGCAGGACAACGAGAACCTGCTGATCGACGCCACGTACAAGAGCGAGCTCGCCGAGGGACGCGGCGGCGCCGGGCTGTACATGTTCAATCTCAAGTCGAAGAACATCCGGCCGGTCTGGACCGGCGACGGCACGGCGGATTACGGCGGTTCGGAAGGCGCCAGCATGGGTGGCCGCATCGACGACCAGCACGTCTGGCTGATAGTCGGGCCCTCGGGATCCAGTTACTCCGAGATACCCTTCGTCTATCTATACAAGCTCAATGTCTTCACCGGCCGTGCGACCAAGGTCATGAAGTCTCCGTCGCGCGGCGCGAGCTTCGTGTTCAACAACAAGAACGAGGTGACCCACGCGGTCGGCGCGCTGCCGGACGACTACGACACCACCGTGGTCCACAAGCGCGTCAACGGCGAGTGGGTGCTGGAAGGCACCTACGCGAATGCCAAGGGCGTGAGCGTGCCGGTTCGCTGGCACAAGACCGACCCCAACAAGATCCTGTACACCGACAATCTCGACGCGCCGACCATCGGTTATTACTGGGTCGACGCCAGGACCGGCAGGAAGGAACTGATCTACCGCGACCCGCGCGTCGACATCGACGACGTGGTGTTCAACGACGACGACGAGGCGGTCGCGGTCAGGCACAACTACGACTACCCGACCTACGTGGTGCTGAAGCCCGACGATCCGATCGTGAAGCGCCGCCAGCGGCTGGTGGCCGCCTTCCCCGATGACGCGGTTTCCATGGGCGGCTCCACGGCGGACGGCCTCGAGCACGTGCTGAACGTGCACAACGATCGCGACCAGGGGCAGTTCTACCTGTGGAACGAGTACGACGGAAAGATCCGCCACCTGCTCAATCCACGCCCGCAGGTGAAGGCCGCGGACTTCCCGCAGACGCACGCGGTGAAGTTCAAGGCGCGCGACGGCCTCGAGCTCGTCGGTTACCTCACGGTGCCGGTGCACAAGAACATGAAGGACCTGCCGCTGATCGTGCTGCCGCATGGCGGCCCGCACGGCATCCGCGACTACTGGGGCTACGACATGGAGGCCGTGACGTTCGCCAATGCGGGTTACGCGGTGCTCAAGATCAACTATCGCGGCTCCGGCGGTTACGGCCGCGAGTTCCACTACGACTGGTACCGGCACTGGGGCCTGGAGATGCAGGACGACCTGGAGGACGGCGTCCTCTGGGCGGCCAAGGCGGGTATCGCGGACATCAATCGCGTCTGCATCTACGGCGCGTCCTATGGTGGTTACGCGGCGCTGATGGGCGTGGTCAAGACACCCGATCGCTACAAGTGCGCCATCGGTTACGTCGGCGTGTACGACCTCAACATCATGCACAAGTACGGTGACGTCAGCCGTTCGCGCGCCGGCAAGAAGTACCTGGACGAGGCACTCGGCACCGATCCGGCTGATCGCGCCGCGCGTTCGAGCACGCCCAACGTGAACCGCATAAAGGTGCCGGTTTTCCTGGTGCATGGCATGCAGGACGACCGCGCGCACTTCGAGCACTACGTGGACATGCGCAAGGCGTTGATCGCGAAGAACCACCGGTTCGAAACCCTGCTGGTGCCCCGTGCCGGCCACGGTGCGCGCGACCTCGCCAGCGTCCGCGAAGTAGCCTGCCGCATGATCGACTTCTTCGACCGCCACATCGGCGAACGCAAGCCGGCCGACAAGCCGGCCGAGTGCCAGTTCCCCGGCTCCAAGAAGCTGCCGTACGAATACTTCGAGGGTGGCAAGTGAAAGCGTTGATGATTTTCGCCGCGCTGCTGCTGGCCTCCACGGCCGGGGCGCAGACTGTCACGACCTTCAAGCGCCCGGATTGCTCGGCCTACAAGGCTTCCGCCAAACCCGAGCGCAAGTGCGTGCGTGAGACCAGGCGACTCTGGCAGGAAGCGAACTTCGCCGCATTGCAGAAGACGGGCCTCATGTTCGTCTACATGGCGCGGCCCGACACCAAGGGCGCGGCGGACGCCCTGAAAGCGGTGCAAAACGAAGTCGAAGGCTCGTTCGTGCTGCGCTTTTCGGTGAAGCCGGATGGAACGGTCTACGATGTGCGAACCGTGGAAGTCACCGAGGGGATCCAGCCGCTGGCGAAATTGTGGGCCGACACGATTCGCCAATGGACATTTGCGAAGACTCCCCAGGCCGTGACCGGCATCGAGTTCCGCCGCATATATATGTATACGAAGGAAGACGACGACGACGCCTACCACGGGCCACAAAGCGAACAGCCGGAAGAGCATTGAGATCCCATGACCGCCAACGACGTCACCACGAACACCGGGACCACCGGGCAGCTCGAAGCCGAAGTGGAAGCGGCTGCCGCGCCGGCGGAGGCGCCTGCCGAGACCGCGGAAGGCAAGGCCGCTGAAGCCAAGAAGGCACCGGAACCCGTCAAGAAGTCCTGCTCGAACGGCCTCACGGCCTGGATGCGCCGCAACCAGGTCTCGATCGCGTTCACGTCCTACCAGAGCGGCCGGCTCTATCTACTCGGCTCGGATCCATCCGGGCGCCTGTCCTTCCACGAGCGCATCTACCAGCGCGCCATGGGCGTGGTGGGCAACGCACATCGCCTGTTCATGGGCGGGCTGTACCAGATCTGGCGCTTCGAGAACATCCTCAACGAAGGCCAGCTCGCCAACAACATGTTCGAGAAGTGCTACGTGCCGCGCAGCGCGCTGTTCACCGGCGCCATCGACATCCACGAGCTCGGCATCCGCAAGGACGGCACGGTCATCTTCATCAACACCAAGTACAACTGCCTGTGCGCGCCCAGCCTCACGCACAGCTTCAAGGTGCTGTGGAAGCCGGAGTTCATCAGCAAGATCGTGCCCGAGGACCGCTGCCACCTGAATGGACTCGCGATGGTGGACGGCAGAGCCCGCTACGTCACCGCGGTCTGCAAGTCCGACACCATCGATGGCTGGCGTGACCACCGCCACGATGGCGGCGTGGTCATCGACATCGAGAACAACGAAATCATGTGCGAGGGGCTGTCGATGCCGCACTCGCCGCGCTGGTCCAACGGCCGGTTGTGGGTGCTGAACTCGGGCACGGGTTACCTCGGCTGGATCGACTTCGAGAAGAAGAAGTTCGTGCCGCACGTGTTCTGCCCCGGATTCCTGCGCGGCCTCGCCATCAAGGGCGACTACGCCGCGGTCGGCCTGTCGAAGCCGCGTTACCAGCGCTTCGAAGGACTCGACCTGCAGAAGAACCTCGAGGCCAAGAGCAGCGAAGCCTGGTGCGGCGTACAGATCGTCGACCTCAAGTCGGGTTCGGTGGTCGAGTGGGTGAGGCTCGATGGCCCGGTGAGCGAGCTGTTCGACGTCACCTTCCTCGACGACGTGAAGTGCCCGATGGCGCTGGGGCAGCAGAGCCCGGAGAACCTGTCGCTCATTTCCATCGAAGGCCTGCGCGCCCAGGCCCAGGCGCAGGCCTAGTTCGGCGAATTCTCCTCGGGCGGCCTGAGATTGCGGAAGGCGCGCCACAACGCCAGGTCGTAGAAGATCTTCATCGCGGCACCCACGTAGATAGGCGCCGCCAGCGAGTGGCCTGCCATCAGCCATCCCGCGAATGCCGGCGCCAGCGCCCAGCCCGCCAGCCGCACCAGGTGCGTGATGCCCGACGCCATGGTGCGTTCCTCCGGCTGCACCACGGCCATCACGTAGGATTGCCGCGTCGGCACGTCCATCTCGACCAGCGACTCGCGCAGCAGGAACAGGATGGCGGCAGTCTCGAAGTTCGGCATGAATGGCACCGTGAGCAGCAGCAGGCTCGACGGGATGTGCGTGAACACCATGGTGTTCACGAGCCCGATGCGCCGCGCCAGCCAGGCGGCAGCGAGGTGCGAGCCGGCATTGGCGATGCGCGCGATGAAGAACAACACGCCGATCTCGCTGGCGCCGACGCCGAAGCGCTCATGGAAGAAGTAGGCGAGCAGGGCTGTGGTCAGGAATCCGCCCGCCAGGCTGTCGATGGCGAACAAGCCGGATATCTTCGTGAGCGTGCGGCGGCTGGCGGCAGTGAGCCTGCGCGGCCCCGGTACATGGCCCGTCTCGATCGAACGGCTCATGCGCGAATACGCGATTAGCGGTATCGCGCAGAGCAGTGCGTAGCCCCAGATCGCGGCGCGTTGGCCGCCCTCAGGCGATGCCTGCAATGCCAGTTCGATGCCCGCAGGCAAGGCCGCGAGCAGCGCGCCGAACGCATGTCCGATGTCCTGCAGCACGTTGTACTTCGCGAACGCCAGCGTGCGGTTCGCATCGCTGGTGGTCGCCGGCAGCACGGCCTGTTCGAGCACCAGCGCTGCGCCGCGATCGCGGCCCATGCCATTGACCATGCCGACGAAGGCCGCGAAGCCCAGTGCCCACGGGCTGTGGCTCAGCGCCAGGACGCAGGCACCGACGACCGTGAACAGCGTGACCGTGAGCAGCGCACGCCGCTGGCCGAAGCGGTCGGCACAGAACGTCACGACCGCGGTCGCGACCGTGGCTCCCGCGAGCCCCGCGCCGACGATGGCGCCGATGGCCGCGGGCGGCACGTCGAGCGCCGCCAGATAGACACCCAGCAATACGCCGATCATGCCGGTCGCGAGTGAACGCGCCAGCACGGCGACGTAAAGCCAGGAGCGGTCGTTCAACATCTGCAATTACCCGTGCCAACTCTGCACGATCAGGACCCGCGGCTGGCACCCCCGGACTTCTGCGTGGTGGATCAGGGAGTTACAGTAGCGCGGGCTTGCTAACCTTCTGGCGGCTGGGTCGTCTTAGTTCCGTGCTTACCCTTCTCAAATCCTGGGTCCGGCCCGACGCCTTCCACACCGTGCTCAGCGAACGCAGCGTGCGTTGGTACAACGCCTGCCTGCGAATCACGCGCGACGCCGATCTCGCGGCGGACGCGGTCCAGGAAGCGCTGCTCAAGGCCTGGGACCATCGCGAGGAATTCCGCGGCGAGGCCGCGCTCGACAGCTGGATTCATCGCATCGCGCTCAACGCCGCGATCGACCTGATCCGCCGCCGCAAGCGCCGGGCCGAAGACGAGCTCGATCCCGAGAGCTTCGAAGCCGGCCCGTCGACGTCCGCCGAGAGCGAGTACGTGGGGCAGGCCTTTGGCAAGGACCTCACTACCGCGATGCAACGCCTGACGTCGAAGGAGCGGCAGATCTTCCTGCTCAAGCACGTCGAAGGCTGGCGGCTGGATGAGATTGGCGAATCCATGCAAATCCCCATCGGCAGCGTCAAGAACGCGCTGTTCCGCGCAGTCCACAAGCTGCGCGTCGACCTGCAGGTCTGGCGAGGCGAATCATGATCACCGACGACGAACTCCTGCTCTATTACTACCGCGACGGACACGACGCGGCCGAGCGCGCCCGCATCGGCGCCGCATTGTCCGAGGACCCGCAACTCGCGCGGCGGCTGCACACGCTGGTGGCCCGGCTCGATGCAGCCGCGGCCGTGCCCGAAGTGCCGGTGCCCGACGCGGCGATGCAGCGCTGGCGTGACGCGCTGGATCGCGCCAGCACCGAAACGCGTGCGGCGCCCGCTCGCCGCCCTTTTTTCGCTGACCGGCGGTGGCAGGCGGCGGCGGCCGCGGTGCTGGTGGTCACGCTGGCCGTGACGCTGCAGGTTCTGCGGCCGAAGACGGGTCCCATCTTCGAGGCTCAAACTACCGTGGAGCCGCCGCCGTCCGGTGGCGCGGAAGCCTCCGCCTATGAAAACGGCCTCAAAGTCTATCTCGCCAGCACCGAGCGGCGGCTGGCGAGCCTTGACAATGCGTCGCCCGAGGAACGCGCCCGCCTGATCGAAACCATCATCGCCCAGAACCGCCTGTATGCGCTGGCCGCCGAGCGCGCTAATGAACCGCAGCTGGCGCGCGTGCTGCGCGCCTTCAACCCGATTCTCGAGGATCTGCGCGACGGCCGCAGCGATGCCAGCGCGGCCGACATTTCGCAGCTGAGCTTCGAATTGCGCGTCATGCAGGCGCGGCTCGGAGCCGGCGCCACGCCCCCCAACATGTTGTGATCGAGGAAACCATGAAACACACCCTGACGACTCTTGCCGCGCTGATCGCGATGAGCGGTGCCGCGCTGGCCCAAACTCCGGCAGAGAAACCGGCGAAGCCGGCCAAACCACCGCAGGCCGCCAGCGCCCCGGCGTCCCGCGCGAAGGCGGGTGAACCCGGCGGCGACGAGGAGCTCGCGATCGCGGCACTCGAAGGCCTGATGGCGCAGCCCGCCGAGCGCGCGCTGCCCATCCTCAAGAAGGTGCTGGCCGGTTCGCAGACCACGCGCGTCAAGCAGCGTGCGCTGTTCGTGCTCAGCCAGATCGACTCGGCCGAGGCGCGCCAGGTCCTGGCGCAGACCAGCCGTTCCAGCGACGCCGCCATGCGCGGCGAAGCGATTCGCGCCATCGGCATCGGCGGTGATCCGAAGTCGCTCGATGCACTGAAAGAGATCTATGACACGGGCAGCGCGGACGTGAAGCAGGAAGTGTTGCAGGCCTGGCTGATCTCCGATCACAAGGAAGCCGTGTACCAGGTGGCGCTGAATGCCAAGACCGAGGACGAGGCCAACGCGGCCATCCGCATGCTGGGCGCGATGGGTGCTTCCGAGGAACTGCGCAAGCTTGGCGACCGGCCGAATGCCTCGCGCGGGCTCGTGGAGGCATTTGCCATCAGCGGCGATCTCGCCAGCCTGCGCAAGATCGCAGAGGGCAATGGCGACCGCGAGGTGCGGCTCGATGCGATTCGCAAGATCGGCATCGTCGACAGCGATGCGGCGCGCACCGCGCTGCGCGACATCTACACGCGCAGCACCGATGCCGGGATCAAGGATGCCGCGCTGCAGGGCATGTTGATCGCCGATGACGACGAGGGCGTGCTGGCGTTGTATCGCGCGGCGAAGACTCCCGACGAAAAGCGCGCGTTGATGCGCATGCTTTCGACCATGGACGGTGAAGCTGCATTGCAGGCCATCGACGCCGCGCTGGAGGACAGGAAATGAAGCACTTCATTCGTACGACCGCAGCCGCGGCCCTGATCCTCGGTCTCGCCTGTCCGGCGCCGGCACCGGCCGCCGAACCCAGGTTGCCGCGTGACGGGTGGGTGAGCTGGCAGGCGCCGGCCGTCGCGGGAGCGCCGAACTGGTGCTGCTTCAGCAGCTGGGATCATGGCGAACCCTCGAGCATGAGTTGCCGGCTCGATTCCGGGCTCCACGGTTACGGCGTGCACGACGGCGATGCGACCACCGACACGGTGACCATCTATGCGCGTACGGCCGGCGGCAAGCTGGATCGCCTGCAGGCGCTTTCGTCCTCCTGTCCCGTCGAGACGAAGACGCCGGTGCAGAAGTTGGGCGACGTCACGCCGGAGGACAGCGTGCGCTGGCTCGAGGCCCAGGCCAGGCGGGAAGGCGCCGAGGCGCGCAACGAGCGGTCCATCGGCGAGAATGCGCTGGCCGCGCTGGCGCTGCATCGCGGCGACCTCGCGCGCGATGGCATGGCCCGATTCACGCGCGACGCGCGCGTCGAGACACGCAAGAAGGCGGTGTTCTGGTTGTCCATGGTCCGGGGCGAAGAGGGCGCGGGGATGACCAGCTCGGTGATGTTCGGCGACCCGAGCCCGGATGTGCGCCAGCACGCCGCGTTTGCGCTGTCGCAGTCGGACTCGCCGCGCGCCGCGCCGGATCTTGTCCGGCTGGGCAACACCGACAAGGTCGACGATGTTCGCGGCAAGGCGTGGTTCTGGCTGGCGCAGACCGGCGCCGCCGACGCGGAAAGCGCCATCGGCGCGGCGCTGAAGAAGGATCCGAGCGAAGGTGTCCGCGAGGAAGCCGTCTTCGCACTGTCGCAGCTGCCCGATGAACGGGCCGCGCGCGCGCTGATTGCCGCGGCGGAGGACCCGTCGCTTTCGCGCGAGCAGCGCAAACGCGCCGTGTTCTGGCTGTCGCAGTCGGATTCGGATGCGGCACTGGCCTACCTGGACAGAGTGCTGACGCCGGCGTCCAGGTAGCAAAGGAGCGGGCCCGGCAAGGCGGAGGCCGGGCCCTTTCCCGGGCGCGAGCGTCGCCCCTAGTATTCGGGCACGGGGCGCGTTACAAGAAATCGATGCAGGCGAACTTCCGCCCCACGCTCCCGGCTCTTTCCGGATGAGCTATGTAACCGTCATCTGGACGGCCATCGGCGCCTGTTCGCTGGTGTTGGCCTGCATGTACGCCACCGCCTGGGCCTACGACCGCAAAGCGCGCGCCAGCCTGGCATTCGCTGTCGAGGCGTTGGCAATCGTCATGACGGTGGTGGTCGAGCTGGAAATGATGCACGCCTCGACGCCCGAGGAATGGGGCGAGTGGGTGCGCTGGGCCCAGATCCCGATTTTCCTGCGCACGGCCGGTTTGCTGGCGTTCATCTGGTACTACTTCGAGACCGGCCGGGCCTGGCTGCTCTGGCTGTTGATCGGCAGCCGCGTGGTCATCCTGGTGGCCGGATTCCTGATCGATCCGAACTTCAACTTCGAGCGCATCGACAGCATCGAGCAGGTTCCATTCCTCGGCGAGATGGTGACGACCGTGGGCCAGGCCGTAACCGGCCGCTACCAGTGGTTTGCCACGGCGTCGACGTACCTGACGCTGGTATTCATCGCCGATGCAACGATCAGCCTGTGGCGCAAGGGTGGACCCGACGCGCGTCGCAAGGCGATCGTGATCGGCGGAGCGGCAGTGGTCTGCTGGGCGATTGGAAACACCTACACGCAGTTGATGATCTGGGGCAATCTGAAATGGCCCGTGGTACTGGCGCCGCCTTACCTGCTGATGCTGGTTGCCATGACCTTCGAACTCGGCCGCGACACCCTGCGCGCCTCGCGGCTGGCGCGTGAGCTGCGCGCCAGCGAATCCCGGCTCGACCTGGCCGCGTCGGCGGCGGGCCTCGCCATGTGGAGTTGGGATGCCAGGACCAACCGCGTGTGGATCAGCAGCAGGGCACGGGCCATGTTCGGGATGTCGGGCATGGAGGAAATGGAAATCGAGCGCGTGCTGTCGATGATCGAGGCCCAGGATGCCGAGCGCGTCGTGCGCACCTGGCGCGAAGCCGTCGCCAGCGGCGCGGAAGCGGAAACCCAGTTCCGGGTACGACTGACCGATGGCAGTACACGCTGGTTGCTGGCGCGCGGCCGTTCGGAAAAGGATGCGGCGCAACGATTGACCTCCGTGCAGGGCGTGCTGCGGGACGTCACCGAGCAGCAGCAGGCACGCGAAGAGAACGAGGAATTGCGCCGGGAACTGGCGCACGCGGGCCGCGTGTCGGTGCTGGGAACACTGTCTTCGTCGCTGGCGCACGAGCTCAGCCAGCCGCTGGGCGCCATCCTGTTGAACGCCGAAGCGGCCGAGTTGCTGTTGCAGAAGCCGAATCCGGACCTCGGCGAAATCCGCGAGATCCTCGCCGACATCGCGCGAGACGACCGGCGCGCCGCCGAAGTCATCGAGGGCCTGCGCAAGTTCCTCAAACGCCGTCAACTCGACCTCGCGCAAATCTCGGTCGAAGACCTGGTCAGGGACGTGGCCACGCTGCTGCGCTCCGACGCCATCGCGCGCAATGTTCTGCTGGAATGCAGCAGCGACGCGGGATTGCCCGCGATCCGCGGCGACAAGGTCCATCTGTCCCAGGTCCTGATCAACGTGCTGATGAACGGCATGGATGCGGTAGCCGGCCAGCCGCCGGGCCTCCGCCTGGTGCGCCTGCACGCGAGTTCCGATGGACAGGGTAATGTCGAGCTGACCGTGCGCGATACCGGCCCCGGCATCGAGCCGGACGCGATGGCGCGCATCTTCGATCCGTTCTTCACCACGAAGAGCGCCGGCATGGGAATGGGGCTGTCGGTGTCGCGGACCATTGTCGACGCCCACGGGGGAAGACTCTGGGCGGAAAACGCACCTGGCGGCGGCGCCATGTTCCGCGTGACGCTCCCGGCCACGGCCTGAACGGGCATATCTCTCCTTTTCGAGTAGTTCCATTGCACGACGCATTGCGCCGGCCGGAAGGTTTGGAAACACTGGCCGCGTCGGTCTGCCTCGAGGACCTTTCGGCATGCGCGACATCACGATCGATGTTCTCCCGGCAGGGCGCGGCGACTGCCTCTGGGTCGAGTGCGCACGCGACGGCCTGCCGCCCTGGCGCATGCTCATCGACGGTGGCCTGCCCAATTGCTACCCGACGCTGCGCCAACGGCTGAAAAACCTGGCCGCGGCGGGACCGGTGTTCATCGATCTCGTGGTGGTGAGCCACATCGATTCCGATCACATCGGCGGCCTGCTGCCGCTGTTCGCCGAAGACGACATCAAGATCAAGTTCGGCGATATCTGGTTCAACGGCCTACCGCAATTGCCCGAGGCCGCGGCCGCGCCGTCACGCAGCGTGAAGGAGGGCGAGAAGCTGGTCGACTTGCTGAGCGGCAAGGCCGATGGCCGCGTGCTGCCGTGGAACGAGGCATTCGACCGTGCCGCGGTGATGACCCGGAACGACGGCGCGTTCGAGACCATCGCGTTTCCGAACGGTCCGACGCTGACCCTGCTGTCGCCGACTCCGCGGCGACTCATGGCGCTGCGCAAGACCTGGACCGCGGAGGTGCTGAAGCTGCAGCGGGGTGATCCCAGCGACGAGGAAGGGCCGGCCGTTCCACTGCCGCTGGACGACTTGCCGGCGCTCGCCATCACGGACACGCCGCGGGACCAGTCCTCGGCCAACGGCAGCAGCATCGCTTTCCTGCTCGAGTACGGCGGCCGCCGCTGCCTGTTCGGCGCGGATGCCTTCTCCAACGTGCTCGGCCCGGCGCTCACCTCGCTGGCGTATTCGCGCGACGGCAAACCCATCGAGCTGGACGTGTTCAAGCTGCCGCATCACGGCAGCAAGAAGAACGTGACCATCCCGCTGCTGGCGGTGGCGCCGGCCGATCACTACGTGATCTCGACCAGCGGCGAGCGGTTCAGCCATCCCGACGATGTCGCGCTGGCGCGCATCGTCGCGCGCGATGCGCCGACGCCCACGTTGTGGTTCAACTATCGCAACGACGCCATCGACCGCTGGAACGATCAGGACTTCAAGAAGAAGAACGGCTTCGAAGCGCGCGTGCCGCCGGACAACGACAGCGCCGGCGCGCGTATCGAACTGGCGGGCAAACCCTGATGCTCACTCCGCAGCAGCCCGCCGAGTTGCTGTCCTCGGTGGTGCCGGGCGAACGGCGTGGCCGTCCCGGTGCGGCGCGCGCTGCCGCGCTGGCCGCGGCCGACGAATGGCCCGAAGCGCGCAACGCCTTCCGGATGATCGCGGTGTACGGATCGCTGGCGGCAGGCGAGCCGCGCGAGGCGCTGCGCCTGCTCGACGGCATCGAGCAGGCGGACGAGTCCGTCGCGCGGCGCATCGCGGCCTGCCGTCCCTGGGCGCAGACCTGGGAGCGCAACTGGTACCCGGGGGACATCGGCGGCGAGGTACCGCCCAACTACCGGCCGGATGTGTTCGAGTCGAACCGGGTGCGGCAGG
>Ga0315910_10004354_pt1 | contig 11872 bp, 10 predicted proteins | sample EdamamesoilMG_FD_204470 | JGI IMG/M metagenome (GOLD analysis project Ga0315910, IMG submission 204470) | Garden soil microbial communities collected in Santa Monica, California, United States - Edamame soil | ecosystem: Environmental > Terrestrial > Soil > Garden | place: USA: California... | reverse complement strand
TCTTCCCGACGTAGGTTTCACCCCACGACCGAATTACAATGGGCTCACGGTTGACCAGCTCGCGCAGGAACTTGATAGAGCATTCGAGCAAGGTGGGTCCTTGTCCACGTTGCTTGATCTCTGCGAGACCAAAACCGCCGCGCGTGATCCAATCCCAACGGGCCTCTTCGAAAAGCGAAAGGTAAGTGGCGTTGTTGACATGGCCAAACGTGTCCAAGTGTTTCTCCAGGATAGTGACTGGATATTCGTGAACTTGGTGAGGCATGTTTGGCCCAGTCGAAGTTTACTTGCTCGGCAGCGCCTTGATGAGTTCAGGGACCGCCGTAAACAAATCTTGCACCAGACCATAGTCGGCGATTTGAAAGATCGGCGCGTCGGGGTCCTTGTTGATGGCGACAATGACCTTGGAGCCCTTCATGCCGGCGATGTGCTGAATGGCGCCGGAGATCCCGATGGCAAAGTACAATTGAGGCGCGACGATCTTGCCCGTTTGGCCCACCTGGAAATCACCCGGGCAATAGCCCGCGTCCACTGCCGCACGACTGGCGCCCATGGCGGCGCCCAGCTTGTCCGCGAGCGGCTCGAGCACTTCAAAGAACTTCTCCTTGAGAGCGCGACCACCCGATACAATGGTCTTGGCGTCGGTGAGCTCGGGGCGCTCGGACACGACCGCGTCCAGTGACACGAACTCCACGCGAGCAGCGGCGCCCGACGGCGCGACCTTGCTCGTACTCTCGATGGGGGAAGCGGCCGACCCGGAGGCGGCGTCGGGTTCCACCTCACTTTGACGGACGGTGGCCACCTGGATCTTGGTGCTGAGGCGACAATAGCCAAACGTGTTACCGGCAAACATGGGGCGTTTGTAGACGAGCTGTCCGCCGTCAATGGCGACACCCGCGCAATCTCCGGCATAAGCGGCGTCCAAGCGGGCCGCGACGCGTGGCAGGAGATCTTTACCAAACGTGCTGGCCGTGGCCACCACCAAGGAATAGTCCCGGCCGACCTGCGCCACCGTAGGAGCATAGTGCTCGGCGACGTAGTCCTTGAGGCTAGCATCGTCCGAGCGCAGGATCTTGCGCGCACCGTGTGCGGCCAGGCTCTCTGCTGCGGCAGCTGTGTTTGATCCAAGCACGAGAATATCGAAAGCGCCGCCCACAGCGGGCGCCGCGCGCTTGGCAAAAGTGATGGCAGAGAGCGTCGAGTTCTTGAGAGACTCTCCTCCGCCTAACTCAGCAACGACTAATACATTGGGCATTGAGTAGTATCCTTTGGTCGACCTTACAGGACGCGCGCTTCGGTTTGCAGTTTCTGTACGAGCTCAGCTACGTCTTTGACGAAAGCTCCGGCTTTGCGACCCGTGGGCGGCTCGAACTTTGTGTACTCGCTGCTGAGCGCGAGAGTAGTGACAGCGCTCAGCGGTTTTACGTCCAGCGGCTTCTTCTTTGCCTTCATGATGGCGGGCAGAGGAGCAAAGCGAACGCCTTCGTTGTAGGTGAAACTGGCCGGCGTCTTGTTGGAGTAGACGCTCTTGGGGGCCACGATGCGCAAATCCACCGTCACCACGCAGGGGCAGGTGAGGCGGAGGCTCAATACCCCTCCGTCCACTTCACGCCCGACCAACAACTTGCCCGAGGGCTCTTGCTTGATGGTGGCTGCGAAGGTGGCCATGGGGTAATCCAGCAACTCGGCCAGGGTTTGCCCGACCTGATTGGTGTCCCCGTCGACCGCTTGTTTGCCTAAAAGGACGAGGTCCGGCTTCTCCGCCTCGACGATGGCTTTGAGCGCATGGGCGACCATGCGTCCGTCCAGTTGCGCGTCCTCAGCTTCGATGCGAATCGCGCGATCTGCGCCCGTGGCGAGCGCGGAACGCAGCGTGGACTCCGTCTCTTTGGGACCAATCGTCACCACGACCACTTCACCATCACGTGTCTTGGTGGCGCCGTCTTCAGTCAAACGCAGCGCGGTTTCCAGCGCGTATTCGTCGAAAGGATTGACCTTCCATTCAAGGCCGATGGTGTCGACCGACTTGCCGTCGGCGCTCACCTTGACCTTGTTGGCGTTATCCGGATCAGCGACGCGTTTGAGAGCAACCAATATCTTCACAAAACCTCCAGGGGGAGCATGTTGAACGTCTTTGCCGCCGGTAAGTTATGCCTCATTTCGCGTTCGTCAAGCACGCGCATTCCTTGTAAGTTTTTGAAATTCCTCAATTACTTAGTTGCGGCCGGCTGCGCGCAGTTGCACAATTACCGGCTTTGTTCCGCTGGGCTGACTGGCAGCGAGTGCACTCGTGGCTGGCCCGGCGCCACCCGCGCGTACCCCCTTTCCCTCCAACTGGGTCCAGCTATGAGTAGCTCTTGATGTCGAACTCGACGGATTTCTTGGTCTTAGGCAGCGGGATTGCTGGACTTTCTTTTGCGCTGCGCGCCGCTTCGCTGGGGCGGGTGCTGGTGGTGACCAAGCGCGCACTCAATCAGTCGGCAACGGAGTGGGCCCAAGGTGGGGTGGCCGCGGTGCTCGATCCGGGTGACTCGTTTGACAAGCACGCGCTCGACACTCATCGCGCTGGCGCCGGATTGTGTCGGGGCGAGACGGTAGATGTTTGTGTGAGCCGAGGTCCTCATGTTCTCAAATGGCTCATGGATTTGGGGGCGCAGTTTTCAGCTGATGAGAGCGGCGAACTGGATTTGGCGCGTGAAGGTGGACACAGTGAGCGGCGCGTTGTGCATGCCGGGGACATCACCGGTGCGGAGATCCAGCGAGCGTTGGTGGCCCGAGTGCTGGAGCATCCCAACATCGAGGTGAAAGAGTGGATGATGGGCGTTGACCTCATCATGCACAGCCGTTTGGGTAAGCCGTCGCGCTGTGTGGGCGCCTATGTTTTGGAGGAAACCACCGGCAAAGTGCACGCGTTTCGGGCAAAAGCCACGATCTTGGCTACGGGTGGCGCGGGCAAAGTGTACCTGTATACGTCCAACCCCGACGTAGCCACTGGCGACGGAGTGGCCATGGCGTACCGCGCCGGCGCGGAGGTGGCGAACATGGAGTTCTACCAATTTCACCCTACCGTGCTGTACGAGCCGCGCGCCAAGAGCTTCTTGGTGAGCGAAGCGCTGCGCGGCGAGGGTGCGGTGCTCAGACTTCTGGACGGCACCCCATTCATGAAAGACCACCATGAAATGGCTGATCTAGCCTCGCGCGACGTGGTTGCCCGTGCGATCGACTATGAAATGAAGCGCACCGGCTCGGAGCATGTACTGCTCGACATCACGCACCAGCCGGCTTCGTTCATTCGCGAGCGGTTTCCCAACATTCATCAGCGTTGCAAGATGTATGGCATCGACATCACCTCCGACCCCATCCCGGTGGTGCCGGCGGCGCACTACATGTGCGGTGGCGTACTCAGCGATCGCTATGGACGCAGCAGCGTGCCAGGTTTGTGGGCGATTGGTGAGACGGCCTGCACTGGCTTGCATGGCGCCAATCGTCTAGCCAGCAACTCGCTCTTGGAAGGCCTGGTGTTTGCCGAGGCCGCGGTCGAGAAGCTGTCGGCCTCAATTCAGGAAATTCGCGCACGTGAAGTGCCACAAGTTCCAGACTGGGAAGTGGGCTCAGCCTGTCCCAGTGATGAGGCGGTCATCATCACGCAAAATTGGGATGAAATTCGGCGTTTGATGTGGAACTACGTGGGGATCGTGCGCAGTGACTCGCGGCTGACGCGCGCGCAGCGCCGGGTGAAGCTACTGCGGCAAGAGATCATTGAGTACTATTGGAAACACCTGCTCACGCGCGACCTGCTCGAATTGCGTAACATTCAGACCGTGGCGGAGCTCGTCATCGCCTGTGCAGCTAGTCGCCACGAAAGCCGCGGATTGCATTTTACGACTGACCACCGCGAGACCAAAGCAGAATGGGCGCTCGACACGGTCACGAAGCTCGGCGTGGCCCCGCACTTGCGCAGTCCGCTGATGATCGACTGACCTAAGCGCCGCTTTTTTCACACCTTGCCATCTGAACCTTCGCGGTCGACCACCATGTTAGAACAGAGTCCCGTATTTTCGCCCGCCCGGGCTGCCGTCTGGATGATGGGCGCCTTGTTTTGCATGGTGCTGTTCATGGGGATCGCCAGCACGGTCAACCCGGACGTGATCGAGGACCAAGTGTCGCTCGGGGCGCTCAGCGCCGTCAGCTTCTTGGTGGTGACCAGCCTGCTTTTGGGGCGATATCCCGGCGGTCAGAGCTTGCGTGAAGCGGTGGGGGCGCGCGCCACGCACCCGCTATTGCTACTGCTCGCCCCGCTCATTGGGGTGCTCGCGCAAGGTCCGGCCGAGCAGTTGCGCACCTGGGTCACTCGCCTGCTTCCTCCCGATCTGCGTGGGAGCGGGGTGGGGGTAGTCATCGCGAGCCACACGCGCGTCCAGTCCGCGGCGCTCGTGCTCGTTTTGGTCGGGCTGGTCCCCTTGGCAGAAGAGATCTTCTTTCGCGGTGCGGTGTACGGCTCGCTCAGGCGGTCACAGTACAGCTCACGCGCTGCGGCCGTGGTGTCAGCTATCGGTTTTACATTGTGTCACGTCAACATCGCGCTGCTCGTGCCGATTGGGTTCGTGGCGGCCGTGTTCGGCGTGCTGCGCGCAAGTTCTGGGTCGCTCTATCCTAGCCTCATCGCGCACATGGCGTTCAACGCGATCCCCGTGGTCTCCTCGCTTGCGTCGCTGGGGCGGATTGAGATGTGGGCGCAGCGCTTTGCTCTCGAGGTGTTCTTGGCGTTGTGCGGCACAAGCGGGATATTTCTGTTGGTTGCTGCGCGCTCCAGCCGCGCAGCTGAGGGACGCAGTGAAGAGTGCAAGCCCCCTGCTCCAGTTCGAGTTGGCGGGGGACCATGATAAGCCGGCTTGTTCTCTTGCTGGTGAGCGGGCTGTTGCTTGTGGCCTGCGCGCGGCCATACCGCATCGGTGACCACGTACTGGTGGAGTGGGGCGAGGAGAACTTGCAGTATCCCGCCTACATCATCGACAAGAAGAGCAAGACCCGATTTCGGGTGCACTACGACGGCTACCCGGCGCGCTGGGACGAAGACGTGGGGCTCCCACGGATCAAAGGCTGGGTGCAGGGTGATGTGCCTCATCCTCCACCTCCTAAAAAGGTGCGCCTGTCACGCGGACTCAGCAAAGATCAGCCCGAGGGGCCCGTGAGTCCCTTCAAAGCAGGTGACAAGATCCGCGTGCGCTGGCGGGACTCGGAGTACCGCGCGATAGTGCTGGCCATCGTTTCCTCCAAGGAACTCAAGGTCCATTATGAGGGACACGAGGATGCCTGGGACGAGATCGTCCCGACCTCACGCGTCATTGTCACGCCCTAACGCGTCGCCGGCGGAAGAAGACTGGCGAGACACCGCCAGGTAATGTTAACATACCGTCATGTCGGACGGTACATCAACATTGCTCTCCGCCAACATCAAGCGACTGCGGGAGGAAGCCGGGCTCAGTCAGAAGGCGCTGGCCGAGGTGTCGGGTGTGCCGCGGCCTACCATTGCGCATTTGGAGTCTGGGCAAGCCAACCCGACCTTGACGGTTGCACTCAAGGTGGCGGCAGCGTTGGGCGTTGGCGTCGACAATCTGGTTGAACCTGCCGAGTCCCCGGTGCTCATCCTCGGGGGGCGTACCCTGCCGACACAAAAGACCAGTCGCGTACGCCGGGTGCAGTTGGCGGCGCCAGGCATGCTGCGCGATCCGCGCATTGAGCGCATCACGGTCAAAGCGGCCAGTCGTTTCCACATTGAGGCGTCCTTTCAGGCGCCTTCGTTGATCTACGTGGATCGGGGAGATTTTAGCTTGCTGGTGGATGAACAAGAATATCCGCTACCAACGGAAGCTGTCGCGCGAGTCCGCACCGGCTCGGATTGCGTTACGCAAAATGGCGGCATTCTCTACCTGGCGACCAGTCGATAGAAGTGGACAGGGGGCGGATCGCGGGCTAGCAGGGCGCACCCCCATGTCTGCAAAAATGCGTAATATTGCGATCATCGCCCACGTTGACCATGGCAAGACCACGTTGGTCGACGCCATGCTGCGCCAAACTGGCGTATTTCGGCAAAACGAGGCGGTCGGTGAACGCGTGATGGACTCCAATGACTTGGAGAAAGAGCGCGGCATCACCATCTTGGCCAAACACTGCAGCGTGAGCTTTCGCGACACGGTGATCAACATCATCGACACCCCCGGCCACGCCGACTTTGGTGGCGAAGTGGAGCGGACCCTGAAGATGGCCGACGGCGTACTGCTGCTCGTGGACGCAGCCGAAGGTCCGTTGCCCCAGACACGGTTCGTGCTCAGCAAGTCCATCGAACTGGGTCTGCCCATCATTGTGGTCATCAACAAGATCGACCGCCAAGACGCGCGCCCCGATGACGTGTTGAGCGAGACGTTCGACCTGTTCTGCGAACTGGACGCGGCAGAATGGCAGGCAGATTTTCCCACCATTTATGCGGTGGGCAAGGAGGGCGTCGCTTCTCGTACCCTCGATCAAAGAGGGACGGATTTGGTTCCGTTGTTCGAGACCATCCTCGAGCATGTCCAGCCACCGGAATTGGACTCCACTGCGCCGCTGCAATTTCTGGTGCACAACACCGAGCACGATGAGTACGTGGGGCGTCTGGCCGTGGGCCGCGTGTGGCGCGGAAAAATCACCGTGGGTGACAGCGTGGCGTGGATTGGTGAGAAGGTCACCAAAGTGCAGCGTCTGAGCGCCGTCTACCGCTACGTCGGCACCGAACGCGTGAAGGTGGAGTTCGCCCTGGCGGGTGACATCGTCGCGGTGGCTGGTCTGGAAGACGTGCAGATCGGCGACACGTTGGCTGACCGCGAAAACCCCGAAGCGATGGAGCGCATCAGCGTGGAGGAGCCCACCATCAAGATCCGCTTCATGGTGTCCAACTCACCGTTTGCCGGAAAAGTGGGCAAGTGGGTGACGTCGCGTCACATCAAGGCTCGGCTTGAAAAGGAAGCGATGAAGAACCTGGCCTTGCGCGTGGAAGCGACTGAAGAGCCTGATACCTTTGTCGTCTTTGGGCGCGGTGAGCTCATGTTGGCAGTGCTCGCCGAGACCATGCGCCGCGAGGGTTATGAGTTTTCGCTCGGTATGCCTGAAGTCGTCGTCAAAGAGGTGGATGGCGAGAAGATGGAGCCGGTAGAGAAGGTGATCGTCGACGTGCCGGAAGCCTACGTGGGCGCGGTGACGACCCGCCTGGGCGAGCGTCGCGGCCAGATGACCAACATGAACAACTTGGGCTCGGGTCGTACGCGCGTGGAGTTTCGCATTCCTTCGCGCGGGCTGATCGGCTTTCGTTCGGAGTTCCTCACCGAAACCCGTGGTTTGGGGCTGCTCAACACCCAGTTCGACGGCTGGATGCCCTACAGTGGCGCCATGCTGCGCCGCGCCAACGGTGCGATGGTCGCTGACCGTTCCGGCAGCGCTCGTCCGTACGCTATCTTTGGTCTGCAGCCCCGTGGTCAGATGTTCATCAAAGAAAACACCGAGGTGTATGAGGGTATGATCATCGGCGAGCACAACCGCGCCAACGATCTCGATGTGAACATCACCAAAGAGAAGAAGCTCACCAACATCCGCGCGGCCGGGCGTGATGAAAACGTCATTCTCACTCCTCCCAAGCTCATGACCATCGACGAAGCTCTGGAGTGGATCGATCGAGACGAGCTGGTGGAGGTGACGCCGGACGCAATTCGCTTGCGCAAACGTTACCTGAGTGGCAACGGCCGCCCCCGCCGCGACGGGACCTAAGGCCGCGGGGAAGGGGGACTCGTGCAGTACTTCTTGCTCAAGACCGAGCCAGACGTCTACGGCTGGCAACACTTGCTCGAGCAACAGATCGGGCGCTGGGATGGGGTGCGCAATCGCGTCGCTAGAAACCAGCTCCGCCGGATGAAGCTGGGCGATTTGGCCTTTTTCTACCACACCGGTAAGGAGCGTCGCATCGTCGGGCTGGTGGAGGTGGTCAAGGAACACTATCCCGATCCCACGGCGCACGGCGCAGACTTCAGCTGTGTGGACGTCAAGCCCGTGTGTGCACTCAGCCGTCCAGTGACCCTGGCGGAGGTCAAGGCGGACCCGACCTTGCAAGAGATGGTTTTGGTGAAGAGCGCCCGGCTCAGTGTACAGCCCGTGACCTCGGCCCAGTTCAATTACATTCTGGCCTTGGGTGACACGCGCTTGCCGTCGGGTGCAGGCGGCTGATTTACGCCGAGACCACGCGATTTCGGCCGGTATTTTTGGCCGTGTAGAGCCGCTCGTCTGCCAGGCGCAGAAGGTCCGTGGGATCCCCCACTTCTTTTGTGCTCAGGAGCCCGGCGCAGCCGATGCTGATGGTCACGGGGATCGGGCGGCCTTCATACATGATCGGCGCTGAGGAGATGCTGGTGCGCAGACGCTCCGCTAGCCGTGCGCTGCCTTCGACCGAAACACCCCGCAACAACACGGCAAACTCTTCACCGCCGATGCGAGCGAACACGTCTTCCGTGCGCAAACGCCCCATGGTGATGCCCGCCACGTGACGAAGCACTGCGTCGCCCGCGGCATGTCCGTAGGTGTCGTTGACCTTCTTGAAATGATCGAGATCGAACAACAAGAGCGCCATGCTCGAGTGGTTGCGTGCGGCGTAGGCAGATTCAGCGAGCAAGCGCTCATCAAAGTGTTTGCGGTTGTAGGCGCCGGTGAGCGCGTCACGGTTGCTGGATTCATACAGCCGCTTGAGCAGGCGTTCCTGCTTGGCGTCCGTGAAAGAAAAGCGAAAACCGACGCGTGGCCCAAACTGAATGAAGTCTCCGTCGCGCAACTTGACGGCCCCATTCACCTTCTTGCCCTGCACCAAGGTGCCGTTGCGGGCGGCTTTGTCGAACAACTCCACTGACTCTGGGCTCACCAGAATTTCAGCATGAAACCGGCTGACGCCAGTATCGTCGGTCACCACCAAGTTGTCGGGGTGGCGACCTATCGTGATCTTGGGTGCACTCAAGGGAATCACTTCACCCGCGTGCACGCCATCCATGCGCAACAAGAGCGCGCGGTCACGCTTTTGCACGACCATGGGGACGATGCTGATTTCCGTGGTGCGGCCGCTGGGCTCAGTGATCGGATCCTGGGCCACCGCGTCTCCCCAAGAGGGACGGGGCGCGGGCGGTGAGGGAGACTGGACCAGCGCGGGATGCGCGGAGGTGGCCGGGGCGTCCAGAATTTCAGGTGAAGGTGTGCGGATGGCCGGCATTTCGGGGAGCGTCGCGGCGGTGTGTTGTTTGCGCGGGTCGGTGATCAGAGCCGTGCCTGAGGTCGGTACATTGGGCCGCGCTTGCCCTGACTCAACTTCTTGCGCAGAACAAGGGACTAGTTCCCAATCGAGCACGGGTACGTGTGTCAAAAGTTGACTCCTGCAAAGGGTGCCGTCGGCCTGCCGTAATGATAGCCCTGCAGCAGGTCGCAGCCCAGCTCAACCAGAGCGTGCGCCTCGGAGACGGATTCAATCCCTTCACCGACCACGAGCATGCCCATGTCTTTTGCCAAATTGATCATGGAACGCACGATCTTAGTCTTGGTCCTACTCAGGTGGATGTTGCGCACCAGGCTCATGTCCAGTTTGACGATTTCCGGTTCGAGCAGCGCAAAACTCGATAATCCGGCGTAGCCGGCGCCCAGGTCATCCACCGCAATGCGAAAGCCCATTTCGCGGAGCAGGGCGATGCGCTGTCGGACACCGGGGACTTCAGCCAAATTGGCGCGCTCGGTCACCTCGAGCACCACGCGAGGTGCGTGCGCTGTAAGGGGTGACGTGTGCGTGAGCAGGCTGTCGTCGAGCAGGTCACACACGTGTAGGTTGACGAAGAGCACCGCGTCCGCGGGTGCGCTCGGGATATCCTGGGCGATCAAAATTCGAATTTTTTCACCCAGCTCCAGCACGCGCCCCAGGCGTTCGGCCGCGTCCAGCACGGCAGCGGGGTGAGGCAGTTCGGCCTCACGACTCCGCATCAGGCCTTCATATCCAAAGACTCTGCGCTCCGTGACGCTGATGATGGGCTGATAAGCCAGATGTAGCCCACTCAGACAACGATCAAACGCACGATGCAGGCCCACGAACTCCGCGCCGTGTCCCGCCTGTCCGCCGAGAAAAATGGCGGCTTGCTGCTTGGCGATGGCCATCCGATACATGTTGGCGGCCTTCTCCACGACGCTCATCAACTTGGGCAACTCGACCGGTTTGGTGACGTAACGAAACGCGCCCACTTCCAGCGCCTGAGCCGCGCTACTCACCGACGGATCTCCGGTGAGCAAAACTACGGGGATGTGCTCATCGCGCCGGCGCACGGCGGCGAGCAGTTCAAACCCAGTGATGTGCGGCATTCCGATGTCGGAAAGCACCACGTCGAAACTTTGATGGTCCAGGGCGGCGAGCGCCAGTTCACCTTCGTGAAATGTGCTGACCTGGTGTCCGAGCGCAGCGAGGGAGCGCGCTAAGGCCCGTGCCGTCTCGTGATCGTCGTCCACGAGCAGGATGCTGACCGGGCCACTGCGCAGCCCGGAACTCAGCACGTCGTCGCTGGTCACGCCGTCCGCAGGCGCAGTCTCGCGAGGGCGGGTGCTGTGCCGAGCAGGTGCGGGGCCTGCCTCCTGTGGATGGTCCATCATGACCGTACAAAACGGTGCATTCGGGCAGGTCCTAAAGGGCTATTCGTATTTTCCTGAGCTAGGCGGTGGGACAATCACCTCCTCTTGCTCCCCCGCGTCGCTTGCTGTCGGTGCACTGTCTGTGGAAGCGGGTGGCGCTGCCGCCGGGGGCGCCGCAGGCGTCGGCGTAAGTTTTACCAGCTTGGGAGCGCCGCCCTCAGTACATCCTCCGACAAAGCCTTGGGCGCTGAACTTGGTCTTGGTGCTTCCACGCTGGTTCATGCCACTGTCACGCTCGGACTTCACGACCACTTTGAGTTTCCGTTCACCCGCTCGGCCTGGTGAACAATAGGAGAGCACGTAGTGGCTGTTGAACAGGGCGCGGACATGCATGCCCACGTCGCTCAGCTGCATGGGGAGGGTGTCCATGGTGTCAAACTCGTACTGTCGGGTGTGTCCAATCAAGGACAACCCCTCAATGGATGCACCCTTGGGGGCCACGCTGATGAAGGTGTAGCCCGATTCGAAGATGGCTTTGCGCACCGCGCCCTCGTCAGTCCGGCCCGCCAAGTCCGGTCCCTGTAACAACGTGATGATGGTACCAAACTGGGCTTCTTTTTTGGTCTTGGTGAGCTCCAGCTGTACGCCGCGGATCACGCTGAGTAGCGCGCCATTCACGTCGCGGGACTGGTCACCGCTGAGGAAGGGCTTGAGGGACGGCACGGGCCGTACAGTTGCCCGCTCGACTTGAGAGAAGCGAGCGACCTCCCGCGGCCGTGCGCTCCCGTCGAAGACAACGACAGCCACGGGTTGGGTCACGCTGATTTTCTCGACCAAGTGGGTGGCGCCTCGTTCAATGCGACGCAGCGCGCTTTCGTCGGGTTGTCCGCTGACGTCCACCAGCAGCACCGTGAAGCCTGCGGTCATGGACGTCTTGGGCAACAGCCGCAACCCGATTTCGTTGCGGTCGAGTAGGAGGTCATTTTCGTAGATCTTGAAGTTGTGCTCCGCCAGATGATCTACAGGCTGACTGCCATTGCTCACCGTCAGGATGACTTGGACGTCACTCGGCGGCCGCACGACAGTCTTTTGTGTGTGCACGCCCAATCCAAAAATGCCGCCCATGCCGCATCCGGACAACACCAATGCCAACAGCGCAATCCCAATTTTGATATTCATTTCACTCCCAAAAATGTGCGCCCGA
>Ga0315910_10004353_pt1 | contig 11873 bp, 5 predicted proteins | sample EdamamesoilMG_FD_204470 | JGI IMG/M metagenome (GOLD analysis project Ga0315910, IMG submission 204470) | Garden soil microbial communities collected in Santa Monica, California, United States - Edamame soil | ecosystem: Environmental > Terrestrial > Soil > Garden | place: USA: California... | reverse complement strand
TCTCCCATCTGCCCGACGAGCACGCGCACGTCGGCGTCGTACTGCACGTGGACGTCTCGGCAGGTTTCGACCGCGGACATTGCGCTCCCCATCATGTCCGCGCGATAGGCGGCCGCGACAGAATCGACCTCCGCGCCCAGCTGCTCAAAGGCTTCGATATCCTGCGCCGTTGACGGGGCCGAGCTCGACTTGTCGGAGCCGGTACACGCGGTGGCAGTCGCGAATGCTGTCGCTCCGACGAAGATCGCTTGAACAATGTGCATATCGGTTTCCTGGTGGCGCCCGTGTCCGGGCATTTCGCTTGACGTACCCGCTCAAGCCCGGGCGTCACGTTTGTAGCAAAGAGCAAGCCAGCTCTGCCCAACCATGCATCGGGTATTGGGGATCCCCCGGTCTCAGGGAAGGTGTCGCCTCTAGCCAGCTCTAGCAGGCTCAGGGCAGAATAATTCCGGGGGCGGCACGCAGCTGCTCGGCTTCGTTGCGGAGGTGCGCACTAGCGGCCGCCACTCGGACGTCAGTCCTCCTGACGCCTCGCGATCAACGCCGTCACGGCCTTGAAGAGAATACGTCTCAGCAAGGCCATGAGCACCAGGAAATTCGTACGCTGATCATCTCGATGGTCATGTCATCCTTTCTCGACGGCCTCGATGGCGCCGCCGAGAACGCGGTGGCGAGTATCGAAAAGATGTACGTCTGGATGATTCCGATCATCACACCGAGCGCGGAACACGTTATCCATAAGCTGGAGCACGTCGCTGTGCTCGGAGTCTCGAAACTGCTCCGCCAGTGTGAGCGCAGCGAGTGCGCCCCGGCAGCGTGCCCCGGCGGTTCGTGCATCTGCCCGAACACGAGCGCCGCGCACTCCAGCATTCTGGAGCCGCCGAGCTCGAGCAGCAGCTCGTGGCCTCACGAGAGCGTTCTCCCACACCTGCCAACACAGAGGCACCCGGCATGCCGGCTACCGTGGCGCGGATGAGTTCCATGATGAGCACGGTCTTGCCGACTCCGGCGCCGCCGAACATGCCAGCCTTGCCGCGCGTGCTCCTGCAGTTACGTCCAGGTGTCACCATCCGATACCTGACGCATTCTCGAGCAGACGCACGAGTTGCGTCCCGCGCGCGGCGGGCGCAGACGACGCGCCAGCGTGACGCACTCCCCTCGGCAGCGCTCGGTTGGCATGTGCAGGAGTAGGCCGATGCTGGGCGCCGGTGGGATCATCCATGGGTGATTTGGCGCTCCGGCGCGTGATGCGATTCCGGCACGTTGCTTGCTGAGGGCGGTGGCGAACACGATGAATGGCGCCAACACCAAACCTACGCAGGAACCGCAGTCGAATGGGGCGCGAACGAACTCGGTACCTCCTCTGGCGTACCGGAACCACGAGTTTCTCGACCATAGTGCCGAGGCACGCCCACTGCGCATCCTTGCCGAGTACATCGAGCCGCTGCGTCAATTTCGAGAGCAAAGAATCCACGACACCGTGGTCTTCTTCGGCTCCGCGCGCATCACGCAGGATGGGACCCTCGCGCGGTACTATCGTGACGCCGTCGCCTTGGCGCGGCGGTTGAGCGAGTGGTCGCTTCAGCTCGCCGATGAACGGGCCCGGTTCGTCGTTTGTTCGGGGGGCGGCCCGGGAATCATGGAGGCGGTCAATCGAGGCGCGTCAGAGGCAGGCCATTCGAGCATCGGCCTGAACATCGGACTGCCCCACGAGCAGCGTCCGAACCCATACATCACGCCCAGCCTGAACTTCGAGTTTCGCTACTTCTTCATGCGCAAGTTCTGGTTTGCCTACCTCGCACGCGCCCTCGTAGTCTTTCCCGGAGGCTTCGGGACGCTCGACGAACTCACCGAGGTCCTGACGCTCTCGCAGACAGGCAAGCTGTCTCGACGGATCCCCATCGTCATCTATGGCAAGGCGTTCTGGATGGAGGTCCTCAATTTCGAGGCCTTGGTGCGATATGGACTCATCGCGAGTGAGGACTTGGGGCTGTTTCAGTTTGCCGATTCGCCAGACGAAGCCTTTGCTTTGCTCGAAGGCGCGCTGTCTCCTCACGTCGCGAGCGGTGCGGAGACGCCGGCCATTGCTTGCTCCTGTGACTCTCACACGCCGCTGAGCGCGGGCCCGGGCGTCACCCCGGCGTGCTGCGCGAGTGGCGAAGCAACCACACCCACGCGCGGCGAGTCACACGCCCATGGGAGAAGTAATAGATGACGACGATTCAATTTCTAGGGGCCGCGGATACCGTGACGGGTTCGCGCTATCTGGTTGAGGCGAACGGCGCCCGGTTGCTGGTCGACTGCGGCCTCTTCCAGGGCTACCAGAAGCTGCGCGACCGCAACTGGGACAGCCCGACATTCGACCCATCCTCGCTCGACGCCGTGCTCTTGACGCACGCACACATCGATCATTCTGGCTACTTGCCGCGGCTGCGCAATCTGGGGTTCGGCGGGCCTGTCCATTGCACCCTCGGCACCGCCGACCTGCTCCGAGTCTTGTTGCCGGACGCTGGATATCTTCAGGAAGAAGACGCGCGGCGCGCCAACCGGTACGGCTACACTCGTCACCACCCGGCGGAGCCCCTCTATACGCGCGAGGATGGCGAGCGCTGCCTCTCACTGTTGAAGGCGCACGAGTGTGGAAAGAGTTTCGAACTGGGCAACGACATGACCGCAACGTTCACCCGGGCGGGGCACATCGTGGGTTCGGCCTGTGTGGCGCTGCGCATCGGACAGACATCGCTAACTTTCTCGGGCGACGTGGGTCGGCAGTGCGATCCGATCATGAAGCCACCGGCACCGCTCGCGGCCACGGACTACCTCGTCATCGAGTCCACCTACGGTGACCGCCAGCATCCGGACGAGGATGTGTGCGACGCGCTGGTCCGTATCATCACAGAGACCGCGGAGCGAGGTGGTGTCATCCTCGTCCCCGCATTTGCCGTGGGGCGAGCGCAGCACTTGTTGCATCTCGTGGCGAGACTTCGAGAAGAGCAACGGATTCCGGAATTGCCCGTCTATCTGGACAGTCCCATGTCCATCGACGCCACGGGCATCTTCTGCAAGCATGCGGACGACCATCGGCTCAACGAACATGAGTGTCGCGCCATGTGCCATGCCGCGAGATACGCTCGGACACCAGAGGATTCGAAGGCCATCGATCGTCAAATGGGATCGATGATCATCATTTCGGCGAGCGGCATGGCAACTGGCGGCCGCATTCTGCATCACTTGCGGCGGTTTCTTCCCGATGAGCGCAATACGGTGCTGCTGGTCGGCTATCAAAGCGCCGGCACGCGCGGGCGCGCACTGCTCGAAGGCGCCGAGGAGCTCCGGATTCACGGCCAGTACGTGCGTGTGAAGGCGCGCGTCAGGCAGCTCGAAGGGCTTTCGGCTCACGGCGACTACATCGAGCTCACCCGCTGGCTCCAAGCCGCGAATTTGGAACCCCGGCGCGTGTTCGTGACCCATGGGGAACCAGCCGCGGCGGATGCATTTCGATGTCGTTTGAGTGACGCCTTCGGCTGGGACGTCGTCGTCCCCGACCACGGATCGACTTGGAACCTCGAATGACTAAACGCCGTCGTCTGCCTCAGCGTGCGAGAAGCCAAGGCGGCCGAGCGCTCTTGGCCACGCGGCATATCGACGCACAGACCTCAGAGCCAGGTTGTGCGCATGATTTGCACTGCGAAGCTCATTGTCGCTTATCGCGTCGCTGTACTACGCGACGCGCGAGCTTGCCCAGCTCGAGCACGCTCACCGGAACGAGCCCGAGACCGAACGCGAGCGCGCAGTCTGCCAGCGGCAGGTCGCCGATTTGAAAGAGCTCCTGCGTGGCAGGAATATGGTGGATGCCGAGCTGCACGAGAACTGAGACGAGCACGACGCCGAGCACGCGCAGGTTGGTGAACGCGCCAACCTCCCAGAACAGCCGGGTGGTGCTGCGGGCGGCGAAGGCGCGGAGCAGCTCACCAAAGACGAGCACCGAGAAGGCGAGGTTACGCGCTTCCACCAGGTCCCGGCTCTGGAGAGCCCAGGCGAACGCCCCGAGGGTCACCCCCGCCTGGAGGACGCCGGTGACGACGACAGTGACCCACTCGTCTCGACCGAGCATGGGCTCGGCGGGGTTGCGCGGCGGCCGTTGCATCGCATCGCTGTCGACGGGGTCGACCACCAAGGCCAGCGCCGGCAAGCCGTCCGTCACCAGGTTGATCCAGAGCAGATGCAGTGGCAGCAGCGGCATCGGCAGCCCGACCACGGCCGCCCCGAGCATGACCAAGAGCTCGCCGGCGTTGCCGCCGAGCAGGTACACGAGCGTCTTGCGGATGTTGTCGAAGATGCCGCGACCCTCGCGGATCGCGGCCACGATGCTCGCGAAATTATCGTCCGTGAGGATCACGTCGGACGCTTCGCGCGTCACCTCCGTGCCCGTCTTGCCCATGGCGATGCCGATGTGTGCTTCGCGCAGCGCAGGCGCGTCGTTGACGCCGTCGCCGGTCATGGCGACCACGGCGCCCCGCTTCTTCCAGGAGCGCACGATGGTGAGCTTGTCTTCCGGAGTGGCGCGGGCGTGGACGACGTCGCCGGCCGCCTCCTGTGGGCCCAGGATGCCGAGCTCGCGCGCGATCGCCTGCGCCGTCGCGGGATGGTCACCCGTGATCATGACGGTCGTGATGCCCGCCGCGCGCGCCGCGCGGACGGCATCGATGGCTTCACTCCGCGGCGGGTCGGCGATGCCGACCAGCCCGAGCAGCGTGAGCTCTTCCTCTGCAGCGCCTTTGCCCACTGCGATGGCCAGGATTCGCAAGCCACGCGTCGCCATCTGCACGTTGGCCTCGGTCGCGCCGCCCGGAGCGGCGCTACAGCGAGGCAGCACGCTCTCGACGGCTCCTTTCACGTACAGCACGCCGTCGCTGCGGCGGATCGACATGCGCTTTCGCTCGGAGTCGAAGGGGTTCACGAGCACGCGCGGGCGGGCCTCTTCGATCGCGGCTCGGCGCAGGCCGCGCTCGGCCCCAGCCATGAGCAGGGCGATCTCGGTCGGGTCGCCCGTTCCGGAGCGCTCGCTCGCGTCGAGCTCGGCGTCGCAGCACGCGATCGCGGCCTCGAGCACGTCGCGATGGTCGCCCCCCCAGATTTCGCGAACGGTCATGACGCCCGTGGTCAGCGTGCCCGTCTTGTCGGTGCAGATGACAGTGGCGCAGCCCAGCGTCTCGACGGCGGGCAGCTTGCGCACGAGCACATTACGGCCAACCAGGCGCTGGACGCCCACGGCCAGCGCGATAGTGACCACGGCCGGGAGCCCCTCGGGCACGGCCGCGACGGCGAGGGAGACGGCGGAAAGGAAGACCTCGAGCAGCGGGAGCTGCCGCAACAGCCCGAGCGCCGCTACCACGATCACCACGCCGAGGCAGAGGTAAAGCAGCAGCTGGCTCACGCGCGCGAGCCGCTTCTGAAGCGGTGTCGCCTCTTCCGTGGCCGTAGCCAGCAGGTGGGCGATCTTCCCGAGCTCCGTCTTCTGCCCCGTGGCATACACGATGGCCTGGCCCGTGCCGTTCGCCACGGACGTGCCCATGAAGACGGAATCGCGGCGCTCGGCGAGCGGCGCTGACGCTTCGACGGGCAGCGTGGACTTTTCGACGGGTGTGCTCTCTCCAGTGAGAGCAGCCTCGCCGGTCAACAGAGCGTTGGCCTCGATCAGTCGCGCGTCCGCTGCCACCACGTCGCCGGCCTCGAGCATCAGGAGGTCGCCCGGCACGACGTCCCTGGCCGCTATCACCAGCGTGCGCCCATCGCGGAAGACGCGCGCGCGCGGCGCCGTCATCGAGCGCAGGGCGAGCACGGCTCGCTCGGCCCGGTACTCCTGGAAGAAGCCGACGAGGCTGTTGAGCACGACGATGGTGCCGATCGCGATCGCGTCGACCACCTCGCCGAGAGCCGCGGAGACGATGCACGCCCCCAGCAAGAGCCAGATGACCGGGCTAGCGAACTGCGCGAGCAACAAACGCCAGGGCGATGTGGGCTCGGCACGAGCGAGCTCGTTCGGCCCATTCGCCACGAGGCGCTCTCGAGCCTCATCGCTCGAGAGCCCTCTCGCGAGCGGCGAGAGCGGCGTGCACGATGACCGGGGTAGCGGCACATGGCGTGATTCGCTCGGGAGTGGCATGCGATCCTCGCTTTCGGCTCCGACGAGATCAGACGGCTGCACCGGCATTGTCTGAGCGCCGCCGCAGCTCGAACGAGCGCCAGATCACGTAGATCGCCGGCGCGACGAGCAGCGTCAACAAGGTCAGAGAGACGAGCCCGCCCCACATCGGTGCGGCGATGCGCTTGGCGACATCCGCGCCAACGCCTTCATCCACGAGCACGGGAAGCAAGCCAAAGATGTTCGTCATCACCGTCATCAGCAACGGCCGCACTCGCTGAGACCCGGCGTCGACCGAGGCCTGGATGAGGGATGGGACGTCGTGGATGGTGCCCGAAGCGCGCCCCTCTTTCCAGGCCTCGTCCAGATAGACGACCATGACGCTGGTCGTCTCGGCGGCGACGCCGAGCAGCGCGATCATCCCGACCCAGACGGCGATCGAGGTATTGAATGCTGCAACGTACAAGAGCCAGATCGCCCCCACGGCGGCGAAAGGCACTCCCAGCATCACGATCAGGGTCTGCGCCACGCCGCGAAAGTTCAAGTACAAGATCACGAACACGAGCCCGAGCGTGAGCGGCAGAATGAAGGTGAGCCGAGCCCGCACGCGCTCGAGCAGCTCGTACTGCCCCGTCCACTTGAGCGTATAGCCTGGTGGTAGCTTGACGGAGCGGGCGACCGCGGCCTTGGCATCGTCGACGTAGCCGCCGACGTCGCGGCCCGCGATGTCGACGTACACCCAGCCGGTGAGCGAGCCCATCTCGCTCTTGATCATGGGGGGGCCCATCACGGTCTCGATGCGCGCGAGGTCGCCAAGCGGGACGAACGTGGGAGTCGCACCACCGCTGCCACCCATAGTGCTCTTCCCGCCCATGCCACCACCCGACATGCCGCCGCTCATGCTCGCGCCTCCCGCCGGCAAGGAAGCGAGCACAGTGCCGAGCGCCGAGGCGCCCATCCCTGCCCCCCCCATCGGCGCAGGCCCGCCCATGCTCGCGGCGCCCATCCCACTGCCGCCCGGGCCCGCTGCATCACCGGTGCTGCTCCCCGCTCCACCCGTCGGGGCGCGTCGCGGCACGAGCCGGGGGACGGGCACGAGGACGCTGCGCAGCGCCTCGACGTTGTCGCGAAACTCGCGTGGATAGCGCACGTTGACTCGGTAGCGTTCGCGGCCCTCGATCGTCGTGTCGACGTCCATCCCGCCGATCGAGCTCTCGACGACGTCGAGCACGTCTCGCACGCTGAGGCCATACCGCGCGATGGCCTCACGGTTCGGTGTGACGTCGAGGAAGAAGCCGCCGAGCTCTCGTTCGGCGTATACGCTGCGCGTGCCGGGGACCTGACCGAGCACGGCCTCCAGCTGGTCGTTCACCTTGCTGATCTCGGCCAAGTCTTTGCCAAAGACCTTGATACCGATGGGCGTGCGAATGCCCGTCGAGAGCATGTCGATCCGCGCCTTGATCGGCATCGTCCAGGCGCCCTGCACCCCCGGCAGCGCCACATGCTGCTCGAGCTCGGCGATGAGCGATTCCTGAGTGACTCCCGGGCGCCATTGCTCCTTGGGCTTCAGACGGACCACGATCTCGTACATTGACAGCGGCGCGGGGTCGAGCGATGTCTCCGCGCGTCCGCTCTTGCCGAACACGCGCTCGACCTCCGGCACCTTCACGATCTCGGCGTCCACCCAGGCGAGCATCCGGCTCGCCTCCTGGATCGAGACGCCGGGGACGGAGATGGGCATGTACAACAGGTCGCCCTCATACAGGGGCGGCATGAACTCCGAGCCGAGGCGAGAGAGCGGCAGGGCGGTGAGCGCGAGCAGGCCGAACGCCACTGCAGCGACCGCGTAGCGGAAGCGCAGACAGAACGCGAGCAATGGCCGGTAAGCGGCCACGCACACCCGATTGATCGGGTTCTTGCTCTCGGCGACGATGCGGCCCTTCAAGAATGTCACCATCAGCGCCGGCACGAGGGTGATCGAGAACAGCGCAGCAAACGCCATCGAGAACGTCTTGGCCAGCGCGAGCGGTCGGAACAGGCGGCCCTCCTCTCCTTCCAGCGTAAACACCGGCAGGAACGCGATCGTGAGCACGAGCAGCGCGCCAAACATCGAAGCGCCGAGCTCGCGCACCGCACCGAGCACGATCTCGGCACGCGGAACCCTGGTCCCCTCGCGCTCCGCGGCCTCGATGCGCTTGTGGGCGTTCTCCGTCAGTACCACCGCGGAGTCCACCATGTCGCCCAGCGCGAGGATGATGCCGGCGAGCGACATGATATTGATGGTGATGTCCAGGTAATAGAAGGCGATGAACGACGCGACGGTGGCGACGGGCAAGGTAATCGCCGCGACCAGCGCCGAGCGCACGTGGAATAGGAAGACGCCGATCACGATCACGACCACCGCCAGGATCATCACCAGGTTGGTCGACAGCGTCTTCACGGAGTCGACAATCAGCTGGCTGCGATCGTAGACGGGGACGATCTCGACGCCCTCGGGCAAAGAAGGTCGGACCTCGGCGAGCTTCGCCTTGACTCGGTCGATGATGTTCAGGGCGTTTTCCCCGTAACGCATCACGACGATGCCGCCAACGACCTCGCCCGTGCCATCGAGATCCGCCACGCCCCGCCGAATGTTGCCGCCAATCGAGACGGTGGCCACGTCGCCGATGCGGATCGGCGTCCCTTGCTGATCGGTGCTGACGACGGCGAGCTCGATGTCGCGCTTGTCTTGGACATAACCGCGTCCGCGCACGGCGTACTCGTGCTGCGCGAGCTCGATCACTCGGCCCCCCACCTCCGTGTTCGAGCCACGTACCGCGGCAGCGATCTGCCCGACCGATAGCCCATACGCCTTCATGCGCACGGGGTCGATCTCCACGAGGTACTGCTTCTCGAAGCCCCCGACGCTCGCGACCTCGGCGACGCCCTCCACGCTCTGCAGCGCGTAACGCAGCGTCCAGTCTTGGAAGCTCCGCAGGCTCTGCAAATCGTGGCGCCCGCTGGGGTCGCGCAGGGCATACTGGTACACCCAGCCGACGCTCGTGGCGTCGGGCCCGATCTGCGGCGTGACGCCAGCAGGCAGGCGCGCCGCCACCTTCGAGAGGTACTCGATGACGCGAGAGCGCGCCCAGTACAGATCCGTGCCGTCCTGAAAGATGACGTACACGAATGACATGCCGAACATCGTGAAGCCGCGCACCGTCTTGACCTTCGGCGCCCCGAGAAACGTCGTGGCGATGGGATACGTCACCTGATCTTCGATCAGAGTGGGATTGCGACCCATCCATTCCGTCGCGACGATGACCTGCGTGTCCGACAGGTCAGGCAGGGCGTCGAGGGGCGTGCGCTGCGCCGACCACAGGCCGAAGACGGTCAAGAGCAGCGCGAACAGGTACACGAAGAAGCGGTTTTGTCCGCAAAAGTCGCTGATCAGGGCGATGACGCCGCGCTTCGCCTGCGACTCGGGCAAGCCCTCAGTGTCCGCCATGGCTCGGTCCCTTTCCGCTCGTCGCGCGGAGGCGGCTCTCCGAATCAATCAAGAACTGGGCGCCAACCGCGACGGCCTCGCCCCGTGCCAGGCCGGTGTCCACACCGTAGTACCCGTCCACAAGGGCACCGAGGCGAACGCTGCGCGGCTCGAGCCTCTGCCCGTCGGCGACGAACACGATGGCCTGACGGCCGGCATGGATCACTGCCGCTTCGGGTACGGCGAGCGTGCGTCCGAGGTCAACCTTCATCTCGACGGTGGCGAAGGCTCCGGGGCGGATCGCACCATCGGGGTTATCCAGATTGAAGCGCACCTTCAGCGTCCGCGTCACCTCCTCGACCGTCGGCGGCAGGAACGCCACCGTCGCCGGCACGGGCATGCCGGAGAGCCCTTCGATGTCCAGCGTGGCCGCATCGCCCAGCTTCACCCCGGGCAGATCCGACTCGTACAGGTCGGCGAGTACCCAGAGCTTCTTCACGTCCGAAATCAGGTACAGCTCGACGGACGGATCGATGAACATGCCGGCGAGCGCCTGCTTGGCGACGACGATGCCCGAGCGCGGCGCATCCAGTGTGAACGTCCGGCGGGGCTCCCGCGTCTTCTCGAGTCGGGCGATCTCGTTCGCCGGCACGTCCCAGAGCGCGAGGCGTCTACGCGCGGCCGACAGGAGCTGATCGCGCGCTTGCCTTTCAGCCCCCGCGAGCGTCCCCGACAGCGGGGCCGTGCTCGAGGCCTGCTCGAGGATCGAGAGATACTCGAGCTCGGCGGCCAGCACCTCCTGGCTATAGATGGTGCACAGCGGCGCGCCCGCGGAGACGCTCTTGCCGACAAAGTCCACGATCACGTTCTCGACCCAGCCGCGCACCTTGGCGTGCACATGCGAGGTCCGCGTTTCGTCGAGCACGACGACGCCCGTGGTGCGGATCAGCTTCGACGCGGTTCGCTCCTCGACCGGGGCGGTACGCAGACCGATCGCGCGAGCGCGCTCGGGATCGAGCGTGATCGCGGCGTAGCCGCCGGGCGGGGCGGTGCTCGCTTCGCCCGCTCGAACCAGCTCGCCCGTAGAGCGCGCGGACGCCGGTGTCGCGTGCCCCGAATGCTCGACCGCTCCGGATGCGCCAGCCACCGGCGCTGGGGCGGCCGCGCTTTGAGAATGAGCGCCGTGCTCGCCGGCCACGGCAGACTCGTTGTCACGGCGGCATCCCACGCCCCCGAGCGTGAGCAGCATCGCGGCGACGCAGACCCTTCCCTTCGGCATCATGGCACCACCTCTTTCAATGACGTGCCGAGCGCTCGCTCCAGATCGGCGAGCGCCATCCAGCGGGCCACGATGGCCTCGACCTTGGCTCGCTCGAGGCCCTGTAGCGCACGCCACGCCTCGAGCACCCCGACGATGTCCACGCTCCCGGTCGCATATCCCGACAGCGAGCTCACGAAGCTCTGATTCGCTCGCGGCACCGCCACCTGTTGCACGAGCTGGAGCGTCCGTTCCGCCGTGACCAGCTGGCGAGACGCATCTGCGAGCTCGAAGCGGATCATGTTCTGCATGGCCAGCAGATCGCTACCGGCGCTGCCCGCGCGCAGATCGGAGGCCCGCGCCATCCGGTTCTGGCGCGCTACGTTGAAGAGCGGCAGGGTAGCGCCGAGCATCACGCCGGCACTGTCCGGCATGCCCTGCAGCATTTGATTGTACCAGACCGAGGTCATGAGGTCGGGATAGCGCTCTCGCCGGGCGAGCGCAGCCATCGTCTCCTCCTCGCGTCGCATGGCCCGCATCCGTGTCAGCTCGGGCCGGCGCTCGAGCGCCACGCGCTCGAGCCGAGCCGGAGGAGGAAGCGCCGAGCTGCCGCTGAGCTCGGGCTCCTGCGGATCATCCAGTGGCGCTCCCGACGGCGCGTTGCGCAGCGCGTTCAGCATGGCCACCGTCGCGCTGCGCGTCCCCTCCAGATCGATGCCCTCGACGTCGATGGCGCTCTGCTCGACCTGAGCTCGCACGACGTCGTGGTGCGGGCCACTTCCGGCGCCGTAGCGAGCCAGCGCGGCGCTCGCGATGGTGTCGAGGAGCCCACGGCTCGCCGCGTTCACGTCACGCAGCCGCTTGTTCCGGAGCAGCATCCAGTACGCGCGCTTGGCATCCCGGATCAGATCGAGGGCCTGCGTTTCGCTGTCGGCCTGGGCCGCGTCGGTGCGCCGCTCCGCCGCCGCGGCCATGAGCCCCAGCTTGCCGGGCCAGGGAACCAT
>Ga0315910_10004352_pt1 | contig 11875 bp, 8 predicted proteins | sample EdamamesoilMG_FD_204470 | JGI IMG/M metagenome (GOLD analysis project Ga0315910, IMG submission 204470) | Garden soil microbial communities collected in Santa Monica, California, United States - Edamame soil | ecosystem: Environmental > Terrestrial > Soil > Garden | place: USA: California... | reverse complement strand
CTCGTTGCGGTGCCGCGACACACGCGATGAATCGGCCCGTCGAGCCGCGCGCGCTTCGGCTGAGCCCGTCTGGAAACGGCGACGCGTCTCGGCGTCGTCGTCCGCCGACGCGTGATTTCGGTCCCGCGCCAACCCTGTCGCCAAACGACGACGTTCACATTTAGGGCGTCCGTTTTGAGGGCCAGTTCACATGCGCGGCAATATGAACTCGCGGACACTGCCGCGCATCGACAGCACAGGGAAGGTGCTCGAAGATGACGCGGCGAAACAACGTTTCGTTTGGTGCGATCGTGTCCTTGGTCTTCCTTCACGGAAGCGCCGGCGCCGAAGAGGCCGCGAACGCGGAGATGCGCAGCCTCGACGAGCAGGTCCAAGAAATCAAATCGGACGTGATCGGGATCGCGGCCGAGCTGAACCGGCTCGAAGAGAAGCTCCTGTATCCGTCGAACACTCAGCTCGCGATCTTCGTCTCGATCGCGGAGGGTGAGACGTTCCGTCTCGACTCGATGCAGATCGACATCGACGGTCAGCTCGCCACGCACTACCTGTACGCGTTCAAAGAGCTCGACGCGCTTCAGCACGGAGGCGTGCAGCGCGTTTACACAGGCAACGTCCCGACCGGCGCTCACGAGATCGAGGTTTCGATCAACGGCAAGACGCCGAGCGGCGACGATTTCGTGAGCAGCGAAACGTTCTCGTTCGACAAAGGTGTAGAGCCCAAGCTGCTCGGCATAGCGCTGAACGGTCCCGAGGCGATCGAGCTCGGCGAGTGGTGAGGTCGATCGGGCGCACGCCTAGTGCGCCCGGGATGCATCACATGCGTGCGAAACCTTCCTTCGTTTGGATTGCGCTCGGCATCGGCGCCGCTGCGAGCGCGGGCGCTCCCGCGGACGAGTCCGCACAGGCGCGCGACGGGTATTTCGGCGAGTCGATCTATTACGCGCTGCAGGGGCACTACTTCGAAGCGCTGGAGCGGCTCGACGCGGAGCTCGGCCAGCACCGCGCGATCGACGAGCCGGCGCTCGATTCGCTGTACCACAATCTTCACGAGGCCGAGTTCTCGGTCGGCGACTTCGAGCTCAACTATCGCATGCACCACCGTGCCGGCCGCGCGATCAGCGCGGTCTTGGAAGGCGCAGTCGACGAGGCGATTCGTAACGACGCCGCGTTCCGGCTCGCGCGCATTCACTTCCAAAAAGGGCAGCTCGAGGACGCGCTACAGGCACTCAATCGCATCACGGGCCGTGTGCCGGACGACATCGCCGACGAGATCGAGTTCTTGCGCGCCAACACCTACACGGGTCTCGGTCGCCACGCCGACGCGGCCGCAGTGCTCGCGCGACTGCAGAACGCCGAGAGTCTGAACGGGTTCGCGGCCTACAACTTAGGCATAGCGATGCTCGAGGACGAGCGGCGCGACGATGCGCTCGAGCAGCTCGATCGAGCCGGTCAGGTCACGGGCACGGACGAAGCGGTGCTCGCAATCCGCGACAAGTCGAACTTCGTGCTCGGCACGCTGCTCGTCGAAGCGGAGCAGTTTGACTCCGGCAAGCAGTACTTCGACCGCGTCCGCCTCGATGGGCCGTTCTCGAACGCGGCATTGCTCGCGTCCGGGTGGGCGGCGACCGCGGGCGAGGACTACGAGCGCGCGGTCGTGCCGTGGACGCTGCTCGCGCAGCGAGAGGTCACCGACGCGGCAGTCCAGGAAGCGATGATCGCGTTGCCGTACGCCTACGGAAAGCTGAACGTCCACGGCCGCGCGGCGGTGCTGTACGCGGGCGCTCTGGAGTCGTTCGGCCGAGAGGTCGAACGGTTGGACGCGTCGCTGACGAGCATCCGCGACGGCAAGTTCTTGAAAGTGCTCGTGCGCGAAGAAGTTCGGCAGGACAAGGACTGGGTGATTCGACTGCGCTCGCTGCCGGAATCGCCCGAAACGTACTACTTGATGGAGCTCTTGGCCTCGCACGAGTTCCAGACGGCGCTGCAGAACTACCTCGATCTCGAGGATCTGCGCCGCAAGCTAGCTTCGTGGCACGTGAGCTTCGACGCGTTCGACGACATGATCGGTCTGCGGCGTGGGTATTACGAGCCGGTTCTGCCGCCCGTCGACGCCGAGTTCCGCGACCTGGACTCGCGCATGCGCCTGCGCCTCGAGCAGCACGAGCTGCTCGAACGGCGATTGCAAGGAATGCTTACGGCGCCGCGCCCCGAGTTCTTGGCCACCGGCGATGAGCGCCTGACAGGGGCTCGCTTGGCCGAGCTCGAGAATGCGCTCGAAGGCGACACGAGCCCCGCGGCCGCGGCGTTGCGCGAACGCATCCGGCGTCTCGACGGCGTGCTCACGTTCACGCTGCGCACGGAATATCACGACCGCCTCGACGTGTTCGCGCGGCATCTGCGTGACCTGCGTGCGGCAATCGAGACGCTGCGCGCGGAGCACGTCGAGTTCGTCCGCACTCGTCAGGCGGCGGTGCACAGCTACGAAGGCTACGACACGCCGATCGGCCGTCTCCGCACCCGTGTCGCCGAGGCGCTCTCCGAAGTGAACCTGCTGATGGCGAGACAGGGACGGGCGCTCGAGATCGTCGCGATCGACGAGCTCGTCGCGCGTCGCGATCGCCTCGAGCAATACCGCGATCAGGCGCGCTTCGCGCTCGCCGACAGCTACGATCGCGCTACGAAAGCCCGGGCCGACGCCGAGATAGCGGCCGTGCAGCAACCGACCGGAGTCGAGCCATGAAGCCCGGTCGTTACGCGATCGCCGGACTCGCCGGCCTAGTCGTCGCGGGCTGCGCGAGCGCTCCGGACGAGGGCACGCTCGCATCCCTGCGCACCGTGGAGGCCGACGTCGCGGAAGTCGAGGTCGTGGACAGCCTCGATCTCGCGATGCAGAGCTATCGGCGGTATCTCGCGGAGACACCGACCACGGCGATGACGCCGGAGGCGATGCGGCGGCTCGCGGATCTCCAGCTCGAGAGGGAATTCGGCATCACGGGCGGCACGCCGCCGCCGGGCCGTTGGGTCGAGATGGAGGCGCCCGACGCGGGCGCCGCTCCGAGCGAGATCAGCGCCGCGGCTGAGCCGACTCCAACACCCACGATCGGCGACGTCGTCGTCGAATCCGACGAGGAGTTCGAGCGGCGCACGACCGGCGAGCTCGCGTTCACGCCGGTCGCAGCGTTTGACCTCGCGGTCCCGGGAACGGATGGCACTGCGCAGTCGGGTCCGCTCGAGGCTATCGCGATCTACGAGCGGCTGCTGACCGAGTACCCGAACTACGAGCGCCGCGATCAGGTGCTGTACCAGATGGCTCGCGCGTACGACGAGCTCGGTCGTACCGAAGAGGCGATGGACGTCATGCAGCGCCTCGTCGGCGAGTTCGGTTACTCGCGCTACAACGACGAGGTGCAGTTTCGCCGCGGCGAGTACTTCTTCACGCGCCGCAGATTCCGCGACGCCGAGACTGCATACGAGACGATCGTCGCGTCGGGCGGGCGCTCCGATTTCTACGAGCTCGCGCTCTACAAGCTCGGTTGGACGCTCTACAAACAGGATTTCTACGAGGAAGCGCTGCATCGTTACATGGCGCTGCTCGATTACAAGATGTCGGTCGGGTACGACTTCGATCAGCAGCACGAGGAGGAAGACGAGCGCCGCGTCACCGACACCTTCCGCGTGATCAGTCTGAGCTTCTCGAACCTCGGCGGCCCCGACGTCATCGCGGAGTACTACGCGGCCAACGGTCAGCGCAGCTATGAAGACCGCATCTATCAGAACCTAGGCGAGTTCTATTTCGACAAGCTGCGTTACAACGATGCGGCGGCCGTCTACGACTCTTTCGTGGAGCGCTATCCGTACCATCGCGTGTCGCCCGACTTCAGCATGCGCGTGATCGGCATCTATCAGGCCGGCGACTTCCCGAAGCTCGTCGTCGAGTCGAAAAAGTCGTTCGCGACGAAGTACGGTTTGCAGAGCGAGTACTGGCAGCACTTTGATTCCGCGGAGCGGCCCGAGGTGCTCGCGTACTTGAAGACGAACCTCACGGACCTCGCGAACCATTACCACGCGCTGTACCAGGAGGCCGAGCTCGTCGAGGAAAAACCGGCGAACTACGCGGAGGCGCTTACGTGGTACCGCGCATTCCTCGCGTCGTTCCCGCAGGATCAGCAGTCGTCCAACATCAACTATCAGCTCGCGGATCTCTTGCTTGAGAACGCCGACTTCGGCGAGGCGGCTCGCGAGTACGAGCGCACCGCGTACGACTACGGACCTCACGACCGCGCCGCGGCGGCCGGTTATGCCGCAATCTTCGCGCACCGCGAGCAGCTAAAGGGCGCAACCGACGAGCAGGCTCCCGGACTCAAGCGCGCGACCGTCGAGAGCTCCCTACGCTTCGCCGATACGTTCCCCGAGCATGAGCACGCTGCGGTCGTGCTCGGTGCGGCCGCCGAGGATCTGTATGCGCTCGAGGATTATGTGCCGGCGGGTGCCGCGGCACGCGCGCTGATCGCGCGCTACCCGGCGGCCGACGCCACACTGCGCCGCACCGCCTGGGCGGTGGCTGCGCACTCGTCGTTCGAGCTCGAGGACTATCTGGCTGCCGAGCCCGCGTACACGGAGGTCTTGGCGCTGACACCCGCGGACGATGCGGGGCGACAGGCTCTCGTCGACAACCTCGCCGCATCGATATACAAGCAGGCCGAGCAGGCCAACGCGGCGCAGGATTATCGCGCTGCCGCCGGCCACTTCCTGCGCATCAGCGAGCGCGCGCCGACGTCGTCGATTCGCCCGGCCGCCGAATACGACGCGGCGGCAGCCTTGATGAAGCTCGAAGAGTGGACGGCCGCCGCAAGGGTGCTCGACGACTTTCGAGCCGCGTTCCCGGACCACGAGTTGAATCGCGAGGCGACGAAACAGCTCGCGGCTGTGTATCGCGCGGGCGGCGAGACCTCGCTCGCGGCCGGCGAGTACGAACGCGTCGCCGCCGAGGCCGCCGACCCGGAGCTGAAGCGCGAGGCTCTGCTCTCGGCCGGAGAGCTGTACGAGCAAGGTAGCGACTCAGACAGCGCGCTCGGTGTCTACGAGCGCTATCTCGCAGAGTTCACGCACCCGGTCGACATCGCCGTCGAGACGCGTTCGAAGGTCGTCGACATGTACCGCACGCGCGGTGACGTTCCGCGCTACCACGAGCACCTCGCGGCGCTCGTCGCGGCCGACGCCGCCGCCGGCGCGGAGCGCACGGACCGCACGCGTTTCCTTGCAGCACAGGCGGGCCTCACGCTCGCGGAACCCGGTTACACGGCGTTCAATGCCGTCCGGCTCGTAGAGCCGCTCGAGCAGAATCTTGCGCGCAAGCGCGAGCTCATGGACGCGTCGTTGGCGGAATTCGAACGCCTGATCTCCTACGAGGTCGGCGACGTCACGACGGCTGCGACGTTCCATATGGCCGAGATCTACGCGAACTTCAGTCGTTCGCTGCTCGACTCGACGCGGCCGACGGATCTTTCTGCCTCCGAGCTCGCCGCGTACGAGGAGGCGATCGAAGAGGAAGCGTTTCCGTTCGAGGAACGCGCGATCGAGGTTCACGAGGCGAACGTCGACATCATGATTGCCGCCAACGTCTACAACCGTTGGGTCGTGCAGAGCTTCGCGCGCCTCGCCGCGCTCGTGCCGGGCCGTTACGCGAAGGAAGAGCAGAGCATGGGCCTACTCGGCGCGATCGAGACCTTCACGTATCGCCACCCGGGCTACGTGGAACCGGTGGTTACTGCGCCGCCCGTGGAAGAGGCCGAAGCGCGGCGCGCTCGCGCACCGAAAGCACCAGCGGGTCCGACCGTCAGGCTCGAGCTGCTCGCCGGCGCCGGCTTCACGATCACGGATAGCGCGCGGGTGGCGCCCGAGTTGCGCGACCGCTATTTGGCCGCGATTGGTTACCTCGAGCAGGGGCTGTACGAGCGCGGTGTCGCCGAGCTGCGGGCTGTGACGGAACAGGCGCCGGAGCTCGCGAATCCGCACGTCGATCTCGGCGTGGCATACGCCCGTGCCGGCGACTTCGCACGAGCCGCGACGAGCCTCGAGCAAGCCGTGGCGATCAGCGGCGATCACCCGATCGCACTGAATGAGCTCGCGTTGGCGTATCGCGAGCAAGGCCGATTCGCAGATGCACGCTCGAGCTACGAGCGAGCGCTCGCGCTGTATCCGGATTTCCACGTTGCGAACAAGAATCTCGCGATCCTGTGCGATCTGTACCAGCGCGATTACGGCTGCGCGTTGCGCCACTACCGGGCGTACCAGGCGGCGGTGCCCGACGATGCGCAAGCGGCGATCTGGATCGCCGACATCGAAGGCCGCGCGAGCCTATAGGAGCAGAACATGCTGAAAGGAATCGTGCTCGTGGCCTCGATACTCGCCGTGGCGACGGCGGTGGCGCAGGAGTCAGCGGCCCCGACGCCCAGGCCCACGCTGCCCGCCGGCGCGAACTCGAACGACCCCAAGGCGATGTCGGGCATGTCGGTGCTCGGCAACCAGGAGGCGCCGAAGTCGCTCGTGATCGTGCCGTGGAAGAGCTCCGAGATCGGCAATGGCATCGGTGTATCTCGAGCGCTCGACACGCGCATTCGGGCCGTCGACAAGGACGTCTTCATGCGCGAACTCAAGTTCTACGGGATCCGTTCGGGAACCGAGAATTAGGCCGCAACATAACGCGCCATTTATGTGAAACGTGTCGTCGGCGGACGGCGACGAGTTGTTGTAGGGCCGCATCCCCCGAACGAGCATTCGATCACGCTTCCGCGCTCGCTCCGAGGCTTACGCTAGTCGCTGTTCTCGCACGTCGCATTTTGTACACGAGAGGATTATGGATATGGACGTCATGTACGGAATTGTCGAGTTCTTCGTCCACGGCGGAATCTTCATGTACCCGATCCTGTTCGTGTTCGCGGTCGGCACCGCGATCGCGGTCGAGCGGTACGTGACGTTGACGCTGCTCACGAAGAGAAATCAGGCGGTGTGGACGCAAGTTCAGCCGCTGCTCGCGCAGCGCGATTTCGACAAAGCGCGCGAGCTCACCTCGAAGGATACGTCCACAGTCTCGCAGCTCCTCGGTATGGGGCTCGAGCGCCAGGGCGCTGTGCGTCGTCGCGAGGACATCGAGATCGCGATGGAAGAGTGCATGATGGAAATACTGCCGCAGCTCGAGAAGCGCACCGGTTACGTCGGCCTGGCCGCGAACGTCGCCACGTTGCTCGGTCTGCTAGGCACGATCATGGGCCTGATCCAGGCGTTCACGGCCGTTGCGAATGCGAACCCGGCCGAGAAGGCCGACCTGCTCGGCGCCGCGATCGCGGTCGCGATGAACACGACCGCGTTCGGGTTGCTCGTGGCGATCCCGCTGCTCGTCGTTCACCACGTGTTGACGACGAAAACGGCGCAGATCGTCGCCGGCCTCGAGATGGCGTCGGTCAAGATGCTGAACGCGATCCAGTCGACGGCGAAGCGCCAGTTCCAGATCGCGGCGTAAGCAGTCGACGGCGGGTCGGCGAGGGTCGTTCATGCGCAAGCACCATTACAAGCTCCAGAGCAAGCAAGAGCTCGAGCTCAACATGACCACGTTCCTGAACCTCATGGTGGTGCTCGTGCCGTTCCTGCTGATCACGGCCGTGTTCTCGCGCATGGCCGTGATCGAGCTGAACCTGCCGAGCTCGACGAGCGCACCGACGCCTGTGGAGATCGGTTTCCGCCCCGAGATCATCGTTCGCGAGCTCGGGGTCGAGATCACGAATGGCACGCAGATCATCGCGACGATCCCGAAGGTCGACGGCGAGTACGACATGGTGACGCTCGGGCAGTACATGCAGTCGCTGAAGCAGGACTACCCCGAGGTCGAAGCCGCGTCGGTGCTCGTGGAGCCGCAGATCCCGTACGACTACTTGATTCAGGTCATGGACGTCGTGCGTAGCTTCGACATGCCGGACGAGACCGCCGAGAACGGCTTCGTTCGTGTCGCGCTGTTTTCGGCCATCGCCGTCGGAGAGGCGCCATGAAGGCTTCGCGTCGCATGGGTCGGTTGTCGCGGTTTCGGCCGAAGGTATCGGCATTGAACCTCACCTCGTTGATGGACGTGTTTACGATCCTAGTGTTCTTCCTCGTCATGAACTCGGGCTCCGAGGTTCTCGACGCCGGCGATCTCGCGCTGCCGGAGTCCGTGATCGACACGAAGCCGGTCGAGACGGTCGTGATCAACATCGGCAGGGAAGACGTGCTCGTGCAGGGCGAACCGGTCGTGCGTGTGGCCGACATCGTCGCGGCGGGCAACGGCGACGTCGTGCCGGTCATGACGCGACTCGCAGAGCTTCAAGAGCGCGTGATCGGCGTCCGGACGCAAGCGGTCGCCGAGAGCACCGCGATCACGATTCTCGCCGACAAATCGATTCCGTTCAGCGTGGTCAAGCAAATCATGTCGAGCTGCACGACGCAGGGTTACACGCGGATCTCGCTCGCGGTGATCCAGAAGGAGTCGGCCGTCGCCATGGCCATCACGCCGACAGGTGCGGGGATCTAGCGCGGGACGACCATGAACGCAGCCGTGCCACAACAATCGGAGCCGCTGCAGGCGCAGGTCGACGAGGCCGTCGAGAAGCTCGGCGGCTTGGAGCGGCGCCTGCAGGCCGTCACGAGCGAGCTCGACGCGCTCGCGATCGAACACCAGCAACACGCGCTGCTGGAGCAGACGTGTAGCACGCTCGAGAAGCTCGCCGAGCTCGGCGGCCAGGATCTGTTCTGGGGAGACGGAAACGGCCCGAGCCACGCCGCCGAGCAACTCGCTCGGCTGCGCCAACGCGTTGCGGGCTTTCACGGACGCGTTACCGAGATCGAGAGCCGTCGTCATGCAATCGTCGAACAGATTTCGACGGATCGGGAAGTGCTCGAGGTTCTCGAGTACGACCTCGCCGAGCAGCAGCATGAGGAAGAGGAGCTGCGCAACGAATGGGTCGTCGAGCGTGAGCAGGCTGCTGAGCCGGCTCGCCTCGTGCAGATGCCGTGGGTCGGTGGCGCGGAGGACGATCGGCGTCTGCGCAAGCACATGCTTCAGGCGCTCGCGGCCGCGTTGTTGTTCGGCGCGATCTTTCCGCTGATCGACATCCCATTGCCGGAAGTAGCAGAGGTCATCGAGGTGCCCGAGCGCCTCGTCGAGCTGATTCGCGAGCGCCGCCCGTTGCCGCCGCGGCAGCAGGTTGCCGAGGAGCGCCCGCAGCAACAGCGCGAGCCGGAACCACAGGAGCCCGTGGAGACGCCGCCCGAGCAGCAGCCGCAACAAGTTGCGGCTGAGCAGCCGGCCGAGCCGACGCCCGAGCCGGTCGGCGAAGGAATCCCGAACGAGCCGCCTGGTCAGCGCGCGCGGCAGAGCGGCATCCTCGCGTTCCGCGAAACCTTCGCGAACGCCGCGAATCGGCCTGCCGCTGCGCTCGGCACGAGCGCGCGGATCACGAGCGGGGGAGACTCCGCGTCGGGCCGGCCCGAGCGCGCCATGGTCGCGACACTGGCGCCCGGCTCGAGCGGCGGCATCAACATCGGCTCGATCAGCCGCGGCCTCGGCGGCAGCGGCAACGGCGACGGCAGCGGCGGCGGCCAGATGGCGGCCGGAGTAACGGCGACGCGTGAAGGCGGCGTGATCGGCGGTAGCGGTGGCGGCGGCGGCAGACCGCTCGCGGGTGGCAGCGGCATCGCCGGCCGAACGGACGAAGAGATTCAGATCGTGTTCGATCGCTACAAGGCGCAGCTGTACCGTCTCTATAACCGTGAGCTGCGCAACATTCCGACGTTGCGCGGTCAGATGGTGCTGAAGCTCACGATCGAGCCGAGCGGCGTCGTGTCGTTCCTCGAGCTGCAATCGACCGACATGAATGCGCCGGATCTCGTCGCGCAGGTTCTCGAGCGCGTGAGGACCTTCGACTTCGGTGCGAAAGACGTCGCCGCGATCACGATCGTGTATCCGATCGACTTCTTGCCTGCGGCGTGAGAGCGATGTGCAACAGAGTGCTGACAGGGGCAATCAAGTAAGCGCGAATACTTAAGAGCATCGATACGACGCGATTTTGACAAAGGCAAAACCACCGAAAGGTGGCGACGCAAAGTCACCGGTCTAACGAGCCCTCTTAGGTGAGGCGCTCCACGACGGCGGGACCGCCGGAATCAGCCCCTCGAGGGCCTCCTCGGTCCGTGCGTGATTTTCGTCGCCACGGTGGACACGAGGAGCTCGAGGAATGTCTTTCGGCCGGGTAACGGGCAGCAGCAGACGGTGCGTGCGATGCGTGAGCGCATCGCTGTCCGCGCTCGTTGCGCTGTTTCTGGCCGGCGGGGCATCGGCGGCCGAGATCACGTACTCGTCCGTCACCGGCGTCTGGCACGACCCCGTCGACAATCTTCCCGGCAGTCAGCCCGGCGATCCCGTCATCACGAACGGCTCGCCGACGTCGATCATTCGCTGGGGCGACACGAGCGGCTCGCAGAGCGGCTACGACTTCACGGCGACCATCCCGCCGCCGTTCGACTTGCCGGGCCCGATTCCGTTCTTCTCGTTAGGCTCGTTCACGCATCGGAACTTCGAGGTCGACGATCCTTCGCTCACGTCGGTGCAGCTCGACGTGCTGCTCGCGATCAGCGTGGACGGCGTGCCGCGCCCGCCGTTGACGTTCACGTTCACGTTCAACCACGAAGAGACTCCGAACAACCTGATGCCTTGCCCTTATCCGACGCCGGTCGGAGAAGGGTGCACGGACCGCGTGACGATCGTCGCGTCGCCCACGCCCACGACCTTCAACGTCGACGGCGTGGACTACACGTTGTCGATGAGCTTCCTGAACAACGGCAACCCCGTGTCCGAGTTCATCACGCGCGAGGGCGGCACGATCAACAGCTCGGGTCTCGTGGGCGAGTTCACGTTGCCGCCGCTGCCGCCCGGCACGCCGCAGCTCACGGTCGACAAGACCGGTCCCGCGACGATGAATCCCGGAGAGTGGGGCAATTTCGCGATCGACACGCGGAACGTCGGCAACACGGACGCGTTCAACATGACGCTGCTCGATCGTTTGCCCGACGCGCCGACGGGCGGCATGTGCGACACGACGCCGGAAGTGTTGAGCGCGCGCGTGTTCGCGGCCGACGGCGTGACGCCGGTGCCGGGGAAAGGCCCGCTGTCGCAGGGCGTGGACTATTCGCTCGTCTACACGGGCGGCACGTGCGAGCTCAGGTTCAGCACGATCACGGCAGCGGCCGTGATCGGCGTGGGGGAACGGCTCATCGTCTCGTATCGCGCGCAGCTCGACGCCGGCTTCCAGTACGGCACCGCGCTCACGAACGTCGCCGGCGCGATCGAGTGGTTCAATGGCCCGATCTCGAATCCGGGCCGGCTCACCTACACGCGCACGCTGACGAACGGCACCGTGGGCGTCGTCGATCACGAGGACGCGCACACGGTCGTGATCGTGCCGCGGCTGTACGCGGACAAAGCCGCGGTGCTGCAGGTCGACGCGATGTCGCCCGGCGTCGTCGATCCCGGCGACGTGCTGCGCTACACGATCAGGGTCCAGAACAACGGCACTCTGCCGATCACGCAGGCGATGCTGCGCGACGCCGTTCCCGCGAACACCACTTACGTCGCGGACTCGATGACGCTGAACGGCCAGCCCGTCGGCCGCCCCGACGCCGGTGTGTCGCCGCTCATCGTGGGCATCGACGTGAGCTCGCCTGCAGCCGGCGCCGGCACGCTCGTGGCCGGCCAGATGGCCACTGTTCAATTCGATCTGCAGGTGAACGCCGGCGTGCCGCCGGGCACGGTGATCGTGAACCAGGCCGTGGTCGACACGCTGGAATTGCC
>Ga0315910_10004351_pt1 | contig 11876 bp, 11 predicted proteins | sample EdamamesoilMG_FD_204470 | JGI IMG/M metagenome (GOLD analysis project Ga0315910, IMG submission 204470) | Garden soil microbial communities collected in Santa Monica, California, United States - Edamame soil | ecosystem: Environmental > Terrestrial > Soil > Garden | place: USA: California... | reverse complement strand
GCATCAGCTACTCGAAGCCCTGAAACCGAAGAAGCCCGTCCCGCCTCGTGCGGGCCGGGCTTTTTGCTGGAAATCGCTATATACCAACGAACATATCGAGGATATTTCCCGCATGTCACATCCCCGCGCATCCGTAGCCATGCTGGTGGCCACCGCCATCGCAGCGCCCGTCCTGGCCGCCGAGAACGAGGGGCTCACTGAACTGGGCACCGTCGAAGTCATCGGCCAGAAGGTTCCGGCCGCGCTGCTGCAGACCACCGATTCGGTGGCAGGCGCGGAGCTTGCCGCGCAGCACCGCGACGATCTCTCGCAGGCGCTGGAACTGGTGCCCGGCGTCACCACCATGAACGTCGGCCAGCGCCGTGAACGCCTGGTCTATGTGCGCGGCTTCAACAGCCGGCAGGTGCCGCTGTTCATCGATGGCGTGCCCGTGTACGTGCCCTACGACGGCAACGTCGACCTGGCGCGCTTCGGCGTGGACTACGTTTCGGAGATCCGCGTCGGCAAGGGCCTGGCCTCGCTGCTCTACGGACCGAACATCATGGGCGGCGCCATCAATGTCGTGAGCCGCCGGCCCACCGAGCCGCTCAGCATCTCGGCACGCCTCTCCACGGAAATCGACGACAGGATGGACAGCAACCTCACGCGCGCCGCGCTCGGGGTTTCGGCGGCCAGCGACCGCTGGTACGGAAGCTTCAGCTTCTCCGGCAACAACTCCGATACTTACCGGCTGCCGGATTCCTTCACCCCCATCGCCAATCGCGAGGATGGCGGCCTGCGCGACAACGCCGAATCGCGCGACCGGCTGTACGTGGCGCGCGTGGGCTTTACGCCCGACCAGGACAGCGAGTACGGCTTCAGCTGGTACCGCCAGGAGGGCGAGAAGGAAGACCCGCCCTACGTGGGCACCACGGGCCCGTCCCGCTTCTGGGTATGGCCGTACTGGAACAAGGAGAGCTTCAGCCTCACCTCCCGCAATACCGTGGCGGAGAAGGGCACCGTGCGCCTGCGTGCCTACTACGACACTTTCGAGAACGCGCTGGACGCATTCACCAATGCAGCGCATACCTCCTTCATGTTCCGCGGCAGTTCCTATGACGACTACTCGAAGGGCGCGGGCGCGGATTTCGAGTGGCGCTGGAGCGATGCCACCGTGACCAGGCTCGCGGCGCACTACAAGAAGGACGTGCATCGCGAAGTGCAGGAACAGCCGGTGGTTCCCGAGCAGCAGCTGGTGTCCTCCACCTGGGACATCGCCATCGAGCAGGAGTGGCGCATCACGCCGGCGTTCTCGCTTACCCCGAGCTACCAGTACGTGTACTCGCCCGGGCGCACCATGTACATCTGGAGCGCCAACCAGTTCGCTCCGGTGGCCGTGAACAAGTCCACCGCGAACAATGGCCAGCTCGTGGCGGTGTGGAATGTCACCGACCATGGCTCGGTGGTGGGCGGCATCAGCCGCAAGACGCGCTTCCCCGCGCTGAAGGACCGCTTCTCCGGCGGCCTCGGCAGCGTCGTTCCCAATCCCGACCTGAAGGCCGAGTACGCGAACCATTTCGAACTCGGCTACGAGCATACAGGTGAGGGCTGGAGCGCGAAGGTGGCCCTGTTTCAGGCCAACGTGCGCGATGCCATCGAAAGCATCACGCTGCCTGCCAGCGTCTGTTCCGCGCCCAATCCCAACTGCTCGCAGCTGCAGAACGTCGGCCGCCAGCGCAATCGGGGCACGGAGCTTTCCGGCGCCTGGCAGGCGCTGGACTCGCTGCGTCTGGATGCGCAGGTTACGCTGGTCGATCGCGAGAACCTCAGCAGTCCCGCGCTGCTGGCCACGGATACGCCGAAGTGGCGCCAGCGTGTTGCGGCCAGCTGGGAGTTCCTGCCGCGCTGGCGCCTGAGCGTGGATGCGCAGCACGAATCGAAGCGGTACAGCGCCACCAATGGCGCGCGCATCGCCGAGGCGTTCACGCTGGTGAATGGCTTCGTGCGCTTCTCGCTGAACGACAACTGGGGCGGCGAACTCGGCGTGCGCAATCTCACCGACGAGCTGTACGCCTACCAGGAGGGCTTCTACGAGCCGGGCCGCAGCTATCTGGCGCAGCTCGACTGGCGTTTCTGATTGCGCCTCAGAGCGACTCGACCCAGGCGATGAGCGTCTGACGGTCGCCGGCCGGCAGGTGGAGGAAGGCGCTGCGGGCTTCCTCCGCCTGCCCGCCATGCCAGAGGATGGCTTCCTCGACGCTGGCGGCGCGGCCATCATGCAGCAGCGCGATGTCGCCGAACTGTCCCGCATGGGCCATTCCCCACAACGGGGCCGTGCGCCATCGGCTGGGCACCGGCCGGCCCGCCAGGTTGCGGTCGGCCAGCCCTTCGCCCAGGTCGTGCAGCAGCAGGTCGGTGAAGGCGTCGATGCGGCCATCCGTGTCATCGATGCTGACCGGTAGCGAGGGCTGGTGACAGGTGGCGCAGCCCGTACGTTCGAAGAGTCTGCCGCCATTGGCCTCGCGTTCCGCAGGAAGAGGTACGCGCGCCGGCACCGCCAGCTCCTGCTGGTAGGTCACCAGTGCGCGCATGAATTCGTCCGAGACTTCCGGCGCGCCGCCCTGTGCTTCCGCGCGGCAGGCGATCTGCGTGGCTGAGCAATCGTCCTGCGCGATGCGGTTCGAGGACAGTCCCATTTCGCGCGCCAGGGCCAGTGCCGTCTGGTGTTCGACATCCAGCGCCTCACCCTGCCAGCCGAAGCGGCCGGGCGGCAGTTCACCGCGTAGCGCACGTGGTTGTCGTCCCTGGATGTCCTCCAGTGCCTGCAGCGCCACCTGCTCCAGCAGTCCGGTGCCGAATACCTGCGGCCCGATGCGCGGACGCAGGACAGTGCCGGCGCCAGGCGGCCCGTAGATCAGGTTGCGCAGGGTATATCGCGGTTCGCGCAGCGCCCAGCTGCCGCCATCGGCATAGCGGCCTTCGCGGTGCAGCCATTCGACCTGCACCTGGCCTTCCGGTGCGTGGCCAGCGATGGCAGCGGTGTTGAGGACGGCGCCATAGATCTGTTCCCCGGCTCCCGCCAGCTGCATCACGGACGAACTGGAGGTTCCGGCAGGACCGGCGGCGGGGCGGCCGCGTGCGCCATTGTTGTGGCAGGTGTCGCAGCTGCTGCCCACGAACAGCGGTCCGAGCCCATCGATGCGCGCCGCGTTGGACGTGCCCGCGATGACCCAGGATGTATTGAAGATCAGCAGTCCCAGGTCGAAGTGTTCGCGCCGTGCCGACGGCAGTTCACGCCACGCGGGAGGGGCGCGGCGGTTGGCAAAGGCTGCGCGGCCCAGGGGAGCATCGCCGCCGTCCGCGGCCGCCAGTTGCGGCGGCAGCGCGGCCAGCAGCGCGAGGCAGACGAGGGCTGCAGGACTAACGCGCGGGGGCTGCGGCAACGGGCGTCACCGTGAGCCGGCCAGTGCTGCGGGTGGCCGCAGCGATCTGCAAGGTGAGCTCCGCTCCGGCAGGCAGGTCGTAGACCACGATCTTGCGTGGTCCGGCGCATTCGCGGCTGCCGTTGAAATCCACCGACTGCAACGGCTTGCCCTCGTGCACCATATCCAGCCAGAACCCGTCGTCGATGGCCACGCGATGCGGACCAGCCTTGTCGACCCGGAACTTCAGCAGGCCGCCATACGCACCATCGGCCAGCATGGGCTTGCTCGGAGAGGCCGCGTAGCGGACCGATTCCTGCGGCAGCAGGGTGAGCGCGTAGAGCCTGTCGGTGGTGATGGTTGGCGCCTTGCCTGCCTCGGTGCCGGCAGTGGTGGCCGTTGGCGGGGTGGTGAACAGATGCACCTCGTGCGCCACGTTCCACTTGAAGCTGCTGCAGGCATCCGCTGCGAACGCCGTGGTGGAGAGGGCGGCCGCAGACAGTATCGCCAGTCGTGCCAACGCTTTCATCACGGGTCTCCTTCAGGGAACGCCGAAGCCGTACTTGCGAAAGATCGCCTGCGCCCCGGTACTGCGCAGGAACTGCACGAACGCCCCGGCATCGGTGCCAGCGCGCGCGACGGCGGCGGCCGGGTAGGTGATGGGTTCGTGCGTGTCCGCGGGAAAGGTGTCGACCACGCGCACCCTGGCATTGCCGCGCACATCGGTGGCGTAGACGATGCCCAGCGGCGCCTCGCCCAGGGCGACGAAGTTGAGGGCGGTGCGGACATTGTCCGCGGCGATGATGCGGTTGGCCACGCCGTCCCACACGCCGAGTTTCGTGAGAGCCGCCCTCGCGTACCTTCCCACCGGCACGCTCTCGGGATCACCGGTCGAGAGCCGGCCGTTCGCGCCCAATGCCGGCACCAGCGCGAAGCCCGGCGCAATCTTCAGCGACACCTGACTCTCCGCGGGCGCCACCAGTACCAGCGAATTGGTCACGATGTTGCCGCGGGTCGCGGCCTGGATGAGCTTGCGGTCGGCCAGGTAGTTCATCCATTCCTGGTCTGCCGAGATGAAGGCGTCGGCGGGTGCTCCGGACTCGATCTGGCGCGCCAGTGCGGAGCTGGCGGCAAAGGAGAAACGCACGGAGACTCCTGAACCCGCCGTGAATGCCTTGCCGACTTCTTCCATCACATTGGTGAGCGAAGCTGCGGCGAATACGGTCAGTGTGCGCTCGGCGGCGGGGGTGACCGCCGCGCACAGCATCAGCAGCAAGCCGGTGAGAAATCGGGATCTGTTCATGGGGGTACCTGCCGGTTGCACACTGCCGTATCGCTATATACTACAATGCATAACGCTGCAGTGCACCGCGTTCGCGGGTGGTGGCAGAGGCGGGCTAGACTGCAGGCATGAGCAAGCCACAGGTCCGCATACGCCTGGATTTCTCCATCGATTGCTCGATCGGTCCCGGCAAGATCGCCCTGCTCGAAGGCATCGAGCGCAGCGGTTCGCTCTCGGCGGCCGCGCGGCAGCTGGGGATGAGCTACCGGCGCGCCTGGCTGCTCCTGCACAACACCAATGCCGCCTTCCAGGAACCGGTGGTGGAACTGGCGGTGGGCGGCAAGGACGGTGGTGGTGCGCACCTCACCGAGTTCGGTCGCCGGCTGGTGGCGGAATTCCGCGATCTGGAGGACGCGGTGCAGGACATGGCGTCGCAGCGCTTCCCGGCGGTCCGGCTCAGCGGCCAGCCGTCGCCTGGTCAGGGCCTCGCGCGTCCGCTGCGCGAGGCGCGGGCGGCAAAGTCCGGTGGCCCCAAACGCTGAGGCGATTCGTCCGAATCCCATTTGTCGGTTTGCCCGTCGCTGGACGACAAAAAATGTTACAATATGTAACACGTTACAGTACGTAACGTTAAAACCGGGAGAAGCGCGACATGCTGAAGTCGGGACGAATCGCTTTTCTGTCGCTGCTGCTGGCCCATGCGGTCGATGCATCGGCTCAGCGGACCAGTCCAGAGGTTAAATCCGCTGCACCATCGTCGGTGACACGCACGATGCCCCAACCGGACAGCGCGGCAGCAATGCGGCGCCTGCTTGCCGAAGTGGCGAGCGGGAAACCCAACTATGACCTGCTGGCTCCTGCCATGGCTGCCACCCTGCGCGAGCGGCTGCCGACGTATCAGCAAGAGCTCCTCGCCCTGGGCCTTGTGAAATCGGTGACGTTCGCGCTTGCGACACCGGACGGTGCGGACATCTTCGATGTCAGGCTGGCCAATGGATCGCTGAAGTGCATGATCCGTCTGGATCCCCAGGGCAAGGTCCTCGTTGCGGACTGCCGTGAGGCGGCGCTGCCTCCGCTCTGATCTGGACAGCGGTTGCGCCGCCGGATCACCGGTGGCGCAACGCCACCACCGGCCGCACGCGCGACAGTTGCAGGGCATGCCCGATCACCGCGGCCAGCGCCACGAGCAACGCGGAAGCCGATGCCGCAAGGAACATGCCTGGTCCAGGTTCGATGTGATACGCAAACCCTTCCAGCCAGCGTCGCATGATCCAGTACGAGATCGGCCAGGCCAGCAGGCTGGCCACGAGAATCGGCGCGGTGAATCGCCACAGCAGCAGCTGCAGGATGTCTGCCTTGCTGGCGCCGAAGGTCTTGCGCACACCCACGCCCGCGGCGCCGTGTTCGACTGCCAGCGCCGACAGTCCGTAGATCCCCAGTGCGGCGATGAAGGCCGCGATGATCGAAAAGATCGTGCACAGCTGCTGCATGCGCGTGATGTCCGCGTAAAGGCGCCGCACGTGCTGGTCATGGAACCGGCTCATGAATGGCCCCTCGTTCCCGGAGGTCTTCCATATCTGTTCGATGTCGCGCATCGTCTGCTCGATGTTCTCCCTGCTCAGCTTCACGAGCACGAGAGAAGGGCGCCAGGCCGCCTTGAACGCCACCGGAGTGACCGGATCGCGCAGTGAGCGCAACGGGAAGTCATCCATCACGCCGATGATCGGCGGGGGCGGGCCCAGGTTGCCGGGCATCGGCTGGCCAATGGCGGCTTCGGGCGAGTTCAACCGCAGGCCGCGCACCGCCGCGTAGTTGACCAGCACACCCCGCGCAGGCCATGGGTTGTCCGGATCCCCGCTGGCCATGAGTTCAGCGGGAAAGCGGCCGGCGATCGGCTTCAGTCCCAGCAGCTCCAGTGCCCCCGGTCCGACACCGACAAGGTTGAACCTGAACGGCGTGCCATCCGGCAACGAGGCGGGTACTACGGAGCTCCACTCGGGACCCAGCAGTGAGCTCTCGGCACAGGCGACTCCCAGTGTTCCCGGCAGCGCGTCGATCCGGTTCCGCAGCCCGTCCGTGCAGGGCGCCTCGACATACAGCAGCTGGTCGGTATCCACCCGGAACCTGTCATGCAGCAGGAACGAGACCTGCCGGCTGATTACCACCACCGCCACCACCAATCCGATGAGCAGCACGAACTGAAAGGTCACCAGGCCATGCCGCAGTGCGCCCGCGCGCGTGACATGCGTTGCGGCACCTTGCAGGATCTGCGCGGGACGGAACGAAGAAATCACCACTCCCGGATAGATCCCGCCCAGCGCGCCGGCGACCAGCATCGACAGCAGCAGGCCTGTCAGCAGCAATGGATCAGCCGCCAGGGCGGGCATCAGGTCACGATCCAGATAGGCGCCGAAGCCCGGCAGGCACAGCACGCCGGCGAGGATGCCGATGACGGCACCGCCTGCCGCCAGCGCGGTGGATTCACCGACGAACTGCCGGACCAGTTGCAGCCGCGATGCGCCGATGACCTTGCGCATGCCGACTTCCACGGCGCGCTGTGCAGCCCGCACCGACATGATGTTGATGAAGTTGGCCGTGGCCAGCAGCAGGATGAGCACGGCGATGGCGGAAAGGGCCAGCACCGGGGTCATGTCGCCACCTGGTGCGAGCATGTCCGTCGTGGTCGGCACTACCAGATCCTTCGGCGGCAGCATGTGGATGCTGGACAGCGGCTGCAGCTGGTAGCTGAAAATGCTGCTCATCCGCTCAGGGGGCGCGATGCCCCGGATATCCCCTGAAGACACATGCCGGTCGATCAGCGCGGGGAGCGCGTCTCGCACGGCCGACCCCGAGCCTGGCGCTGTGCGCAGGTAGGTGTAGACCGTGTCCCAGTCGGCGCGCCCGCTGCCCTGCACGGCCAGCCCAGAATCCGTCGACCTGCCGGAAGCCAGCACATCGATGGAAAGGTGGGAAGGGCCGGGCAGGGTGTCGAGCACCCCTGTGATGCGCATGGGTCGGCCATCCAGTTCAACGGTCTTACCGACGACCTGGTCCGTACCCAGCAGGCGGTGCGCCAGTACGCGCGAGATCACCAGGGCGTCAGGCTTCTCCAGCGCAGTGGCGTGGTCTCCCGCCATCAGCGGGAAGGGAAGCACACGGAAGATCGCTGGATCGGCCCACACCACGGTGGTGAAAATCTCCACCTCGTCGCTTCGCAACGGCCGTGGCCGGTCCGACGGTCGCAGCCGCGCAATGGCCTCGATCTCCGGGATGTCCTGCTTCAGCCAGAGCGCTTCCGCCGCGGCTCCGCTGTGGCTCTCCAGGACGTTGCCGCCGTACGTGACAGTCTTGGCCAGGCGGTACACGTTCCCGTATCCGGGAACCCACCGGTCGTAGGTAAGTTCGGTCTTGACGTACGCACCGATGAGCAGCAGCGAGGCGAAGGCCACTGCCAGCCCGAGCAGGCTGATCAGCGTGTAGACCGGACTCCTGCTCAAGCTGTGGAGTGCTGCATTCACATAGTGTCTGTTCATGCTGTCCCAGGCGTTGCACCGGTCCGATGTAAGTGTTACAAACAGTAACATGTTACAGAGGACACTGGAATGAGCAGCAAGCTCCCCCCGCTGGGCGACCTGGAGCATGAACTGTTGGCCATCCTGTGGGCAGGCGAGGAAATGACCGCCGCAGCGGTGCGCAGCAAGGTGCGGCGCCCGCTGCAGGACGCCACCATCCGCACGGTGCTGCGGCGCCTGGAAGAGAAGGGCTACGTCACGCACACGGTGGAGAGCGGCACCTTCCTGTATCGCCCCAGGGAATCGCCGGACAGCGCCGCCGCCGATGCGCTCAAGGGCATCCTCGACCGCTTCTGTGATGGCTCGATCGAGCGCGCGCTGCAGGCGCTGGTGAATGCGGCCATGGTCGAGCCCCGGCAACTCGTCGCCATCGCAGGACGACTGAAGCCGCGCCCGCGCTGAGGCCTGATGGACCAGCGGGTGCATCTTTGCGAGGGCATGGACCGGCCGACGGTCGTACCCCGCTGGGCATTCGCGCGTTGGCCGCTGGGAGCGAAGGTCGGCATCCTCTCTGCCGCCTTGACCACCGCCGCGCTGGTCGCGGCGCGCATGGTGGCGGGATCCGGCGACGCCGTGCTGCGCGTTCCGGCCGGACATCTGACCGTGGCGACGGTGGAGCAGGGCGTATTCCACGACTTGGTTCCGCTGCGCGCGCGCGTGGAGCCGCGCGAAACCGTGTATGTGGATGCGATCGACGGTGGCAGCGTGGTGCGCCTGCTGGTGGAGGCCGGCGACCGCGTGCAGAAGGGACAGCCCCTGCTCGAGATGAGCAACAACAATCTCGCCCTGTCCGTGATCCAGCAGGAGTCGCAGATCAACCAGGCCATTTCCCAGCTGCAGCAGAACGAGATAGCGCTGCAGCAGAACGCGCTGTCCAACCAGCGCGCGCTGGTCGAAGTGGAGTATCAGCTGGTGCGGCTGGAGAAATCCGCGGCGCGGCGTGAAGGCCTCGCGGCTGGTGGAGCCCTGGCCAGGGAACAGCGCGACCAGGTGGCAGACGAACTGGCCTACTACCGTCGCCTGCATCCGATCCAGGCGGCGAGCAGCAGGCTCCAGTCCGAACTGCGCGACCGGCTGGTGCCCGACATTCACCGGCAGCAGGACAACCTCCGCCGCAATCTCGACGTGGTGCAGGGCAAGCTCGCCGGGTTGATCATCCGCGCGCCCCTGGATGGCGTGGTCACGGCCATCGACCTGACGCCGGGCGAACACCGCAATCCCGGCGACAGGCTCGCCGAGGTGACACCGGATTCCGGTATGAAGCTCTCTGCGCTGGTCGACGAGTACTACCTGGCGCGCGTGCGCACCGGACAGAGCGCCAGGGTGATTCTGGACGGCAGGCAGGTGAGCGCCACGGTGCGGCGTGTTTCACCGCAGGTGAAGGATGGCCTGTTCGCCATCGACCTGGCGTTCGATGGCGAGGGGCCTGCCAATCTCGTGGCGGGCGAGACTGCCTTTGGACGCCTGCAGCTCGGCGGCGATACGCCGGCCCTGGTCATCCCCAACGGTGCGTTCCTCGGGCGCACGGGCGGCAACTGGCTGTTCGTGCTCGGCGCAGACGGCAAGAGCGCGACACCCCGCCAGATCAAGGTGGGCCGGCGCAACGCCGACCAGCTCGAGATTCTCGACGGCCTGAGGGCGGGAGAGCAGGTCGTGGTTTCCGACTACACCAGCCTGGATCGCTCCGATCTCCTCGTTCTTACCGACTGATTCACGCAGGGATTCCTCATGCTCAAGCTCGAACATGTCTCCAGGGTCTACCAGGCGTCAGAGGTGCAGACGGCTGCGCTCGAGGATGTGTCGCTGGAGGTGCAGCAAGGTGAGTTCCTGGCCGTGATGGGTCCCTCCGGCTGCGGCAAGTCGACGCTGTTGAACATCCTGGGGCTGATCGACTCACCCACTGAAGGGCGCTATTGGTTCATGGGGGAGGACGTCGCCCGGTACTCCGAAGAGCAGTTGACGCTGCGCCGCCGTGGTGGCGTGGGATTCGTGTTCCAGAACTTCAATCTCATCGACGACCTGAATGTGGCGCAGAACGTGGACGTGGCGCTGGCTTATCAGCACGTGCCCGGCGCGGAGCGGCGCCCGCGCGTGGCCACCGCACTGGAGCGGGTGGGCCTGACGCATCGCGCGAAGCACATGCCGCGCCAGTTGTCGGGCGGTCAGCAGCAGCGCGTGGCGGTGGCGCGCGCGCTGGTGGGTGATCCGAAGGTGCTCCTGGCGGACGAGCCAACCGGCAACCTCGACACCGCCAATGGCGAAGCCGTGATGCAGATGCTCGCGGAGGTCGCCCGGGCGGGAACCACCATCGTGATGGTCACGCACTCGCAATCCCACGCCGCGCGGGCGGATCGCATCATCGGCATGCTGGATGGCCGCTTCGTCGACACCACGGAACTCTAGGCACCTTGCCTGCCGGCGGGCGTTGGCGGGACTATCAGTGGAGCAGGACCGTTAGATTTGTCCCGGCCCTCCGTATAAGCAGTTGAGCAGCGGAGGAAAGAAATGCCAGGGAAAGACAACAAGCGTTTCAGCACCCTCGTCGAGCCCCATCTCGATGCCCTGTACCGCTCAGCGTACCGCCTGACCCGCAACCGGGCGGACGCCGAGGATCTGGTGCAGGAGGCCTGCATGCGGGCTTGCGCACGGCTGACCGAGCTTCGCGAAGCCGGGCCTGTGAAAGCGTGGCTGCTGCGGGTCCTGCACAACCTCTTCATCGACGGTACCCGCCGGGCACGGCTTTCTCCGATAGAGGAAACCAGGGGCACCCTCGCTCTGGCCGCCGAGGCAATCTGCCCCTCGCCGACGCCCGAAGAATCGCTCGACAGCGCCCAACGCGTGGCGCAACTCGAACGCGCCTGGCTCCGGCTCGACCGCAGCCATCGCGTGCTGCTGGCGCTGCGTGCCGAAGGGTACACGCTGGCCGAGATTTCCGGGATCACCACCATCGCGATGGACGCTCTGACCATGCGTCTTTATCGCGCCCGCCAGAGCCTGACGCGTTGCCTCCATGAGGAGCAGACGCCGTCAGCCAGATTCCGCATGGAGGCCGTCAAATGAATTGCCGGGACATCAATCACCTTCTGGACATCAATCTGCACGATCGCCTGACCCCCGCGCAAAGCGGAGCGGTGGAACAGCATCTGGCATCCTGCCCGACCTGCCGCGAGGAGTGGGTCAACTGGAACGACATCGCCGCGCTGCCTGTTCCGGCGATGTCAGCGGCACTGCCTGGACGCATCGCGCTTGCCTTGCGCGCCGGGGACACCGCGCGGCAGGAACCTTCGCGTCGGCCTTTCGTCATCGGCAGCCTGGTTCTGGCAGGCGCCGCAGTGGCCGCAGCTGTTGCATGGCAGATTGAACAATCCGACGGGGAAGTCACGTCAGCACTGACCACTTCCTCGCCGACTGTTGCGCCCGTTGTGGGTGGTATGGAAGTGGATGCACGACAGCATCCGCAACCAGAAGCATCCCCAAACGCTTCCTTGAAACCCGAAGCACCGGTCACTGACGCGTCCGCTATTGTCCCGCTCGATCCGCGCACCATAGTCGTTCTCAAGCGGCCCGAGGCAGCTGCCGATGCGCAGGCGATCGTGGTTGCGGATCAATGCCACGATGCCA